>Ga0209343_10000005_pt1 | contig 366129 bp, 359 predicted proteins | sample RifCSPlowO2_02_FD_184026 | JGI IMG/M metagenome (GOLD analysis project Ga0209343, IMG submission 184026) | Groundwater microbial communities from Rifle, Colorado - Rifle CSP2_plank lowO2_0.2 (SPAdes) (version 2) | ecosystem: Environmental > Aquatic > Deep subsurface > Groundwater | place... | reverse complement strand
AATATCACGTACTTTCATCACCCTCATCGCCAGGTAGCCGGAGGAAACAAGCTTAATATAAAATGAAGGGAGCTTAAAGCAATTGGCAGATAGGTCGGAGAAGATTTTATTGTTCTTGTCATCATTTGAGACTTTCGCTATAAATGCCCACCATTGAAAGGAGCTTTATAATGAATAAAAACACTTTGCGTTGGGGATTGCTTTTTGTTGCTCTGGTGGCAATTCCTTTTGTATCCTGCACAAAATTAAAAGCACTTCTCCAGAAAAAGGGGACACCTACAGCTGAAATGGCTCAAACAGGAGATGCTGGAACAGTTGCCAAAAACGAATTGAAAGGAACCGTGGATGGGCAAAACACAAATATTACATTCAGTAGTGTCCGTGCTTATTACGAAGATTACAAAGGCTTAAAAGTTTTAACCGTTGAAGCCAGTGATGCAAGCAATGAGTTAACTGTTTTTTTACCTCTACCCATTAAAGAAGGCGATACCCTCTCTCTTAAACGCTTGCTTCCTCCTGCAGAGGGTGAACCCCTCCAACTAGACAACGCCACCGCCTTGTTTGGCCCCAAAGGGGGAGATCCTGTTTTGAATTCAACGGGTGGGTTTGTAAAACTTAACGGCTTTGAAGGAAAAGTGGGCGGAAAAGTCGACATCGCCTTCAAAATCGAATCCCCAGCGGGAGTTTTAGAAGGTGGCTTCAACACCGTTCAAGGTGCTGACGTCAGTTCCGGAAATTAGTAGCTTCTTAAACCTTCTTCCAACGTTTTTAAGTGGATATTTGGAAAGGTCTTTTTGAAGGACTCTGCATTCAAATGAACATCCATGGTGATGAAATCAACCGCCTTGGGATTAAGCGGTGGGTTAGGCAAAAATTGAAGGAAAAAGGCACCGAACTTAACTAAAATCTTCGGAATCGGAATAAAAATTCTTTTTTTGCCTAAAAATTTTGCTGTTCGTTGTAACATCTCTTTCATCGTCATTTCTTCAGGGCCACCAATTTCAAAAATTTGATCTTCTTGCGGAGTAGTTGATACACATGCTGCAATCACTTCTGCTAAATCATCAACAAAAATTGGTTGGACATGGTTTTTCCCCGATCCAATTAACGCAAAGAGAGGTAGCTTTCGCAACATTTGGATCATGCGATTGAGGCTTTTGTCACCAGGGCCATAAACCCAAGAGGGACGCAATATAGTTGCTGTAATGCCAGAGCCTCGCACCGCCTGCTCCGCATACCACTTTGCCTTAAACCAAGGTTCACTTCTTTTTCCATCGGTTCCCGCTCCACTCAAATAGATAAAATGTTTTACGCCGGCCAGTTTGGCGGCTTTAGCGAGATTTCCCGTCCCTAGTGCATCAACTTGCCAATAGGTATAACCCTTTTTGGGATTTTCGACAGGGTGCCCTGGAAATTGGGCGCACTGAATGACAACCTCCATTCCTTCCAGAGCTTTTGCAAAAGTTTGGGGGTCTTGCAGATTTCCCTCAACAATTTCTACGGACTGATTCAAAAAAAGGTCTTTTGCCTTTTTCGCACCGCGGCTCAAAACTCTGACAGCATGCCCTTGCCGCAGTAGGGCTTTTGCGATGGCTTGTCCAATAAAACCGGTTCCTCCGGAAATAAATATTTTCAATGACTAGCCCAAAGTCTTCACGGCTTTATTATTGTCTTTTGTGGCAAAAAAGACTTTTGTCGTGTTGCCGTTTCCCGTCGAGGTATAGCAGTATTCAATGTCGACACCTGCTTGACCCAGTTTGTTAGCCGCTTCCGCCAACGTTCCCACCTGATTGTTGAGCTCACAGCAGACGATGGGATTTTCTTTGGGAATCCACCCCCCTTTTTTAAACAACTCGCTCGTCTTGGCAGGATCGGCGGTGACAAAATGGAGATTTGCTGTATTTCCATCTTGGGTATAGCAACAGCAAGCCTCAATGTTTACTCTTCCTTCTGCTAAAGTGGACGTTACTTTAGCAAACGTTCCCACTTTATTGGGAACCGTGATGATGACTTCCTTTGTTAAGGACGTTCTTGGCATAAAGCCTCCTTTGTTGTTGACCTCAATTTGTTATTCCAACATTATACCCGAAAGCAAAGAAAAATTTAGAATTTTTTTGAAGTCGCATAACAATGAAAGGTTTTAATACCAAAGCAGTGCACGTAGGCCAAAAGCCAGAAGGCCTAACCGGCGCCGTAATTTCCCCAATTTATCAAACATCTACTTATGCTCAAGAAGCACCCGGAAAACACAAAGGTTTTGATTACACCAGGGCAGATAATCCAAATTACAGAAATCTGGAGGCAGCCATCGCTGCCCTGGAAGAAGGTGCTTATGCGACTGTTTTTTCTTCTGGGATCGGCGCGGAACTAGCTGTTTTGAACTTATTGAAAGCGGGTGATCACGTAGTAGCTGGTGATGACTTATACGGTGGAACTTATCGTTTGTTTACACAGTGGGGAATGCGTTTTGGCTTGAGTTTTGATTTTGTCGATGGAACCAACCCAAAAGCATTTGAAAAAGCAATTCAGAAAAAGACAAAACTGATCTGGATCGAAACACCAACAAACCCCCTCTTGAAAACAACGGACATCAAGGCAGTGGCAACGATTGCGAAGAAGAAAAAAATCCTAACAGTGGCGGATAACACGTTCGCCACTCCTTATTTTCAAAAACCTCTTAATTTGGGCGCTGCTATGTCTTTGCATAGCACCACAAAATATATTGGAGGCCACTCGGATGTAATTGGTGGTGTCGTTGTAACAAATGACAAAAAACTAAAAGAAAAACTCAACCTTGCAAGAATGTCACTAGGGATTAATCCATCCCCTTTTGACTGCTGGCTCACACAACGGGGGCTTAAAACATTGGGCTTAAGAATGGAGCGTCATCAAGAAAATGCCAAAGCTGTTGTACAATTTTTTAAAAAACACCCTCTCACAAAAAAAGTTTATTACCCCGGTTTTGGGGGAATGGTTTCAGCCGAGTTTAAATTGACTGTAGATCAGACCAAAAAACTAATCAGCTCTTTTGAATATTTTACACTGGGAGAAAGTTTAGGCGGTGTGGAATCGCTTGTTTGTCATCCTGCAACAATGACCCACGCTTCGATCCCACCTAAAGAAAGAGTCAAAAGAGGTTTATCTGATTCGTTGGTTCGCTTTTCGGTTGGGATTGAGGACGTAGAAGATCTGTTAGATGATTTGAAAAATACTTTAAGCCGATTTGGATAGGATAAATTCGTCCTCTATTCTCAAATTATCAACCAGGGCTTTAGCCTTACCACGGGGAACCCCTCCATAAATTAGAAAGGCCTGTACAAAATCGTAAAGAAGTTTTCGGTCACGACCATCTCTTGCTTCTATGTCGGGTAACCGTCCATGAACAAGCCATCGCCAAAAAAGAGTTCTTTTCACATCATATGTTGGAAAACCATATTTTTTCCCATCTCGCGAGCATTTCTCTCTTCCCTTCTCCACAAAAATATGTCGGCAAGCGGTTAAAATCTGCCTGCCAATGGGAAGTCGTTTAGAATCTACAACCCATTCCCAACCATTATGAATGAAAGTCATTCGCTCAACCCATGTATCAATTTTTTCCTTGGCGATGCCTGCTTTTTGTAAAATAATCCGAATGCGCAAATAAAAAGCATAAGCAACTGAGGTAAAAGGTTCTGGGAAAACACCTTCTTCCAAAAAAATCCTAATGGGTGAATGTCGATATTGTCCCAAAAAAACACCTGGACGTTTTGACTGAGGAGTTTCTCCCGTCTGATCTACAATTTCCAGAAGAAGTTTGCGAAGTTTTTTAAAAAAATCGGAATTGGTGGCCTGATCTACTACGGGCATGTGTTTCAACAAAGGAGCCCTACGATTGTCTGAAATCGGTCTAGACAAACCTGCTGTTAAATCTCTTAAGCCCCGGTATAAATCCCGGGCATTGTTTTCTAATTTCTTCGTCCCACTACCATTGATAAAAACAACGCCCTTCTTCCTCCTATAGGCGTGAATAAAAACACTCACTGCCAGGCTCTGTAAACGCACTACCAAATCGGGATCCACCACTCCATCTTGAGACTTAATTTGCCCACTTAAATCTCTCAAATCTTGCGGAGTAAAATCAAAAGGAACAAGGCGGGCACTCAAAAGCCCTTGAGTAAAGCTCAGAGCCGATTGTAATACGGGAAGTGATGTCATTTTGCCCCCGCCGTTTTAAACAAAGGTTTGTCACCGCGTTCTTTTATTAAATAGGCGATCCAAGCGAGAGCATCCTCAGATGATGTTCCTTCTTGGACCAAAAAGGTCTCTATCTCTTCGTACAACTGGAGTTGAAAAAACGGTGAATCGGGCCAATGACCGCCCATTGCCCATTTTTGAAATAAAAGAACACCTGAAAGTTGACCGTTATATTTTTTTGCTATAATTTTTCTTACTTCAAAAAGAAGATTTTCTTCTGTTCCAAGCGAATCCGGATTTTGAGGTCGGTGCCAACGGTTTCGCACAAAGATAAGGCGTTCCACCCACTCAGCAACTTGATCTTCCGGAAATCCGGTTTGAGTCAGAAGAAGTTTAAGATTTTCGTGAAATTGGCCGATATGGGAACCATTTATTTTGGGCCATAGCTCGCTCTCAATAAAAAGTCTTAAAGATGCTTGTAGAGTTTGGGGTGGAATTTTTCCAATGGGCTTATGAAAGGGGAGCCTTTTCCCCCCAAAAGCTTGCATAACCACTTCAACGATTAACGAGTGAAAGGCTTTTTCAAAGCCTGTGTCCATAACCATCTGGAGCTTTGTGATTGCCGCTTGAACCGAGGAGTTATCATACACATTCGGAATTTCTACAGGTCTTGTTGGTTCTTTGGGTCGTGGTTTTGGTGGTACTTTAGACCCAATTCTTTTTCTGGGACCTTCCGGATACCGGTATTTTAAGGCAGCATCCATCAAGCGTTCTGCTCGCGACTTTTCAATCCCCCCATTTTCTAAGTAGTTTTGTACCTCTTGTCTAAAAAGCGGGGAAAAGTAAAATGTGGGCCAAGTGGCACGGCGAATCCATCTATAGACTTGCACATTAACGTTAGCTTCTGCCTGCTTGAAATAAGCCAATCGTGCCAGAAAAAGAAGTTTTTTATCGGGAGGGGGTTTATTCGAATTTTCCGGCCACTCCCAACCATAGGAATGAAAGGCGATTCTCAACAGCCAATCATTCCCCCTTGTTTTTTCTACGCCGACTTCTTCCAAGTATTGCAGTGCTTTTTGAAAAAAAACAGTAACGTTTTCACCTTTTGAGTGCCACTTGGCGTATTTAAACAAGCTCTTGAAGATAAATGGCAGCGTTTCATGAGCTTGAATGACCCTTTCTCCTGCCTGAAAAAATTCCTCTGGAACAATTCCGGTTGCAAATGGTGATCTGGCAAACCGCCTTGTTTGTCCTGCAAGTTGTGCCATTTCTCCATTTTTTAATGTTTGGAATAATGCACGCGCCCTCTCTTCCCAAGGACCCCCAACAAGGGAATCCAAAAGGACAACAACATCTCCTTTGATTTCCAGAGAGCCAGGCCCATCGAAAACTTTTGTTCGGAGACGTTCCTCCAGGTTCACAAGGTCTGCCGAACCATACCCGAGAGGAAGCTCCTGGGCCGTCAGCAAATCTTGAATGAAGCCGCAAGTGAGCTTAACCCAATTGACATTACCAACAAACATATGGATATCTTATCGGTAGCTCATACAAAAAGTTGCTTGGGGCTGCAATAGTGGATTTATGAGGATTTCACATGTTTAGGGGCGGTCTAAAGATTTTAAAAAAACAAGCAACTTTTTTGGGGAATTGCCGAATAAAGCTCTGCCAATCCTATGAGCAAAATATGCGACATAGCGAGCCAAGCGGGTACCCCCATTGACGTCGGAGTCATGCGCACCGATTTTGGCGATCCTGCAAAACCTGTCCGCCGCTACATCGGCCCTGATGGCCAGTTCAACGATCAAAAAAGTGACGGTGTTGTTACACAAGAAGAATGCTACCAGGCGGCCATTGAGCTTGCCGAATTAACGGCTAGGCAAACAACTCCTGAGGATCTTTTGAAACCCAATCTATTTCTATCCTTGAAAGAAGAGGGTTTGAGAATTCCCTGGCTTCCAACGGATCCGTTCTTTTTTGAAACCCCCGTTGACAATCATACTCTAATGCTTGCTGAATTTTATTTTGATAAGGCTCAAAAAATATGGGACTCCACAAAAAATATAGCCAACCCCAACGAACAAAAAAAAGTTTTTGCAAAAAATCTGTTTGAAAAAATGTCTCTTTCAAAAGAGAAGGGGGGCTTTGGAATCCGTTTTTTTAACCCAGAGAGTGAAAAAATATCTAAAACAGATCATCCATTTTATTCGGATAAGCTAGATTGTTTTGGAAATTGGCTTTATGGGATTTTATGTGAACAATTTGGAATCAAGGCAACGCCGATCCAGCGCTTTACAGATGCCGATGGAACTATTATTCATCACGTCTTGGTTGGTCTCTATCTCGATTCTAATAAAATTACACTGGTCAGTTTTCAACCACATGAGGCTGGTTTTGATATTTCAATTCCTGCTAAAGATTGGATTCCTATCTCGCGTCTAGAATTGTTAGCCTATCTTCATTTGACTAGAGCATTTGAATTGTATCCACAAGACCGTAACGGGCAACTAACGGAACTAAAACTAGCTCGTCGTTACGCACCCCACAATTATGTCGTGAACTATCAGATTGGTTATTGGTATTATTTTTGGGGTCGTTCAGAACTTGGAAAAGGTTTCCTAAGAAAATCTTTAGAGTTTAATTCTGCTTATACGCCTGCTTCAAAGCTGCTAGCCAAACTTGAACAATAATGGTCATTCTTTTTCTTTTTTAATGCCGCCTCCGAAACGTGCTGGCTTGGGTTTATCTGGTTTTACTACCTCTACAGAAAATGTATCGGGTGGTGAAACAGTTCTGACCGGTTCGTTGAGTCTCTCTTGAATTTTGCCAATAAGAGCGCTTCTTGTTTCCGGAAAGAAATCTTTATTCATGGAGGCTTTATGGGTGCTGTCTACACCAAGTATCATTGCTAAATTATCAGCGACACTCTTTTTTAAATCTATGGCTGGCACATTTTTAAGTCTTGCACTTACAATCATCCTCTGGGTGTCATTTTCAGACACATAATACATTTTGTTAGGAATTTCAGTTTGTAGGACTTCCATAATACCCATGTCAGTTAATTTACGCCCAATTAGTTCTTTAACTTTTGCTTCCACCTCGCCTCTAGTTTTAAGAAGCTCTCCGGAATCCATTTTTTTGAGATGCCCTGCATCGACAGGAGTTATGCTCCCAAACCTTGCAGCTCCATGAGTCGGGGCCGGTTTGCCGACAACAGTCGCTCTATAAATCCTATCGGCTAAGTACCGCTTTGTTGTTCCAGTGAATTCATCTTTGGCTACGTGATACTCTGGACCTAGAAGTTTAGCCATTATTCCATTGGCATCCAATCCGCTTTTACCAGCCTCTTTTATTGCCTCATCATCGACTTTATCATCGCGAGCCTGAGCAATTAATTTATGGAGATCGGCTTCTGGAATTTTATCGGTACCAAAAATGGGATTCTTCTTAACTGCGTCCAAAATAGCCACGTCAGTAGGATTTCCCTTGCCCAACATTTTATCAATTTCTCTACGAAGCGTGGCAGCAATTTGGTCAATTTCATATTGTGAAATTTTATTCGGCTGACCAGCCCCTATTTTATCAACCATAAAACCTCCTTGCCACGCCGAGAAGGCGGGCTTTATTATCTACCGGAGACCTAAATGAGCAATTGGCGTGCCAACATGAGGTTAAAAATATCGTTTCCAGGGGGGCTAAAAATTGATAGATTAGCCGGGTTAGGGGTCAAAAATGACCTGATTTTTTGAAAAGCGTCAGATTTTTGACAGCCCGCCTTCACTAAAGTTTCGGCGAGGCTAAGGAGGTTTTATGGGGCTTCATATTGGCCAGGCAACAGCCATCACATTAAAAACGATGCCGTATCTTTTCTTGCGATTGGTAGTCTACGGTCTCTTTGGCATCGCAACGGTTATCTATTTTGTTGTCGTCTATTTTGTCGCAGGCTGGGTAGCCCCCTTGCACGAATATGCAGAACCCGGAGTTTGGATTTTAGCCCTGCTAGCCCCCACACCGATCGTTAGTTTTATCCGTGAATATATTCTCTACACCGTCAAGGCGGGTCATGTGGCCGTCATTGCGGAGCTAGCCACCAAAGGAAAACTCCCCGAAGGGAAGGGCCAGATTGCTTGGGGCAAAGATCAGGTTGTGAGAACATTCAAATCAACTTCTGTTTTGTTTTTAGTCGACCGTTTGGTTCATGGGGTGATCAGCGCTATCAACAACGGCATTACAAAAATAGGTGACGTCGCATCGGGCATTCCGGGTGTGCGAGGCTTGATGCAATTCATTAATCTCATTTTGTATTTTAGTCTCACCTATGTGGACGAAGCCATCATGGCCAGAAATTTTTTAAACCCGCAAGAATCGGCCTGGCAGTCTTCCAAAATTGGGCTGATGCTCTACGCCCAGATTTGGAAAAATATTTTATGGAGTTCTGTTTTCTTGGCTTTCATTGCTTTAACAATCTACGCAGGTCTCGCCATTGTTTTTCTGGTTCCCGCTTTAGGGTTGGCCGTCGCTTTTCCCTCTATGGATCTTGTTTTTATTATTGGGGCATTGGTTTGTGCCTTTGTGGTTAAATTTGCTCTCTTTGACCCTTGGACGATGTCGATGATGGTGGTGATGTATCTCAAAGAGATCGAAGGAAAAGCCCCCAACAAAGAGTGGGAAGAAAAACTCGAAAAACTCTCCGGCAAATTCAAACAGATCAAAGAAAAGGCCGTTGAAAAACTTTCGGGGGCTCCCACCCCGGCTTGAGATGCTAAAACGAAAATTCGGGAAAACTAATCTCGAGGTGACACCCATTGGCCTAGGCACCTGGGTTTTTGGGGGTTGGCCCTGGAATGAGATCAATGAAAAAGAGTGCGAAGCGGCTCTTGAAACAGCTATCGGCGCTGGCATTAACCTTATCGATACCGCTCCCATTTATGGATTTGGTCGCTCTGAAGAAATTGTTGGCCGAACTTTGAGGCGCCTTAAAGTCAGAGAAAAAATCGTGCTGGCCACCAAGCAAGGTTTTAGTTGGGATGACGGCAAAAAAAGAAATGTCCGAAAAGATTGCTCGAAAAAAGCGGTTTTTCGAGAAATCGACGAAAGCTTGAAGAGATTACAAACCGACTGGATTGATATCTATCAAATTCATTGGCCTGATGAAAACACACCGATTGGTGAAACGATGGAAGCCATGCTGAAATTGAAAGATCAGGGTAAAATTAAGGTGATCGGTGTTTGCAATTACAATGCGGAGCAAATGAAGGAGTGTTTGAAATACGCACCCCTTGAAAGTTCGCAACCACCCTATAATTATTTTCAACGCGACATCGAAAAAGAAATTTTGCCTTTCTGTATCGAACACAAATTTGGAACACTGACTTATGGAACGTTGTGTAAAGGGTTGCTGACAGGAAAATTCGGCATTGATAAAAAGCCGAACGATCCGGTCCGACAACAAACCTGGGACCCCATTTTTGAGACTAAACGCTACGAAGAATGTTTGGCAGAAATTGAAAAACTAAAAAAACAAGCGGCTGAAGAAAATCTCACTGTTGGCCAATGGGTTATTCGCTGGGCGATCAACCAACCCGGAGTCACTTGCGCTTTGGTTGGGGCTAGAAACCCAAAACAGGTCAAAGAAAATACTACCATATAAAGATAGTAAAAGTAGTGGGTGGCCCGGAGTGTTTGTTGTGGGGTTTTGTTAGGGGCCCCCACAAAAACACGGAGGGACAGGACCCGCTACTTTTTCACAATCTTATGGCCGTTTGATTTCAACAATTGCGGCGTCGGCGGCTTTAATGGCGGAGGGTTTGGTGAGTCTGACCAACACCGATTCTACAGGAAATTTGTTTAGACAAAGATCAGCGATGGCTTGGGCTAATGTTTCAATGAGGTGATAAGAATTCTTCTCAACAAATTTTAAAACATCTTTAGCCAGTTGGTTGTAGTCGAGCATATTTTTGTCCAGAACATCTTTTTTGCAGGCCTCTTCCAAATCAGCGACTAATTCTAAATCCAAAATAATTTTTTGTGGGCGTTTACGCTCCCAGTCATAATCACCAATGATACATTTAGTTTTGAGCCCCTTAATTATAATTTTATCCATAGTTCTAAAATTCTAAATCCTAATATCTAAATCCTAAACAAATTCTAAATTCTAATGTTCTAAACGAAAACAAATTGTTTGGAATTTTGAATTTTGAACATTAGATATTGTTTAAAATTTAGTATTTAGTGCTTAGAATTTGTCCTTTCTATAGGTAGCATAAGAATCAGACGTTTCCCAAAGGCGCACTTCTTCGACGGGAAAACCAAGTTTCACCGCTTCTTCAAAAATTTTCTTGGCAATATTTTCTGCCGTGGGGTTTTCTTGAAAAATATACAGGGGTTCGTTTCGCTCCTTGAGATAGGAGATAACAGGATCTTTTTCATTCAAAAGCATCTTGTGGTCGAATTCTTTATCAATCCAAGACTTGATCGCCTGTTTGATATCGGAAAAATCGTATGCCATCCCTCTTTTGTCGAGCCCTTCGGTTGCAATATCAATTTCAACACGCCCATTGTGACCATGCAGATGGCGGCATTTCCCCTCATAGTTGAGAAGCCGATGCCCGTAGCAAAAATCAATCACCTTTGTAACGACGTAGGGCTTGCCCTGAGCGGAGCCTGCCCTGAGCTTTGCCGAAGGGTCGAAGGGCCTAGGCATGTTTTTTTTCTCCATTTAGTGTTACAACACTTCCTGTAGCACAATCAGCCTCTATCAGAAAAACCGCTGCGTTGGCAACCTCCTGAAAATTTTGATCGGGAATCCGACCGGGAGCAATCGCATTGACTTGAACGTAAGGAGCTAATTCTAAAGCCAATGCCTTTGTTAATGTCATCAAGCCACCCTTTGAAACCAAGTAAGAAGAATAATTTTTGTAAGGTTTCTCTATCGCAGCATCCGTAATATTAATGATTTTGCCTGTCTTAAGGGAAAACATGGAACGAGCGACCCTTTGAGAAAGCAAAAAGGGCGCCTTGAGGTTGATGTTCATGTGGCGATCCCAATTAGACTCAGTGACTTCCAAAAATGGGGTTTTTTCAAAAATGGAGGCATTGTTGATCAAAATTTGAATGGGGCCTAGTTTTTTCTCAACTTCATCCACCAATTTTTCAATTTCGGATGTCTTATTTAAATCGGCTTGAAAAATATTTGTGCCAGTGGCACGAGCCTCTTTTTCAGAAGTATTATAATGAATGGCCACCTTGGCACCCCTTTCGGCCAAGGCCAAACTGATTGCCCTGCCAATCCTTACGGCCCCTCCCGTCACCAAAGCCACTTTTCCTTTGATTTCCACAGGCGCAGAGGCTACGACAAGGCCTACAGGGGGTCAAGAAATTTCCATGAAGATTGCAAAGTTTAATGGACAACCCGAGATTTATTATTCGATCCAGGGCGAAGGGAAAAATTCGGGGCGCCCAAGTGTTTTTGTCCGGCTCTCGCATTGCAACTTGAGCTGTATCTGGTGCGACACTCCATACACTTGGAACTGGGAAAAATTTAAAATGAGAGAAGAAATGATGGAGATGCCGGTTCAAGAAGTGGCTAGTGAAATTAAAAAATATTCTTGCAAGCATGTTGTCTTAACCGGCGGAGAGCCCATGTTACAGCAAAAAGAATTAATAGAATTCATGCGGTTTCTGACAGGGAAAAATTATTTTTTTGAAGTTGAAACCAATGCGACATTGATCCCAACACCGGAATTCAATCTATTCGTTAACCAATACAATTGTTCTCCAAAATTGGCTAATTCTGAAAATTCTTTAAATCTTAGGGAAGAAAAAGGAGCGTTGGAATTTTTTTCAAAAAGTCCAAAGGCGTTTTTTAAATTTGTGATTGTTTTCCCCCAGGATCTTCAAGAGGTTTGCCAGCTCACAGATCGCTACAAAATCCCCAAAGAAAAAATCTACTTGATGTCAGAGGGGACTACTTCGGAAGAATTAAAAGAAAGGCAGCGATGGCTGGCAGGCCTATGTAAGGAAACAGGATTTCTGTTGACAGACCGCTTGCAGATTCATATTCATGGCCCGAAACGAGGGGTTTAAGTTTATGGAAAATCTTGTAAAAGGCATCTTGCTGGAAATGGGGGAAAATCCCAACCGCGAAGGTCTGCTCAAAACGCCGGAACGGGTCAAGCAGATGTATCAATACCTCACCAAGGGCTATCAAGAAGATCCAAAAAAACTAATCAATGACGCTATCTATGAACAAAAATATGATGAGATGATTTTGGTCAAAGATATTGAAGTCTACAGCCTGTGCGAACATCATATGTTACCTTTTTTTGGGAAAGCGCATGTGGCCTATATCCCCAACGGAAAAATTATTGGATTGAGCAAAGTCCCCAGGCTAGTTGACATGTTTGCCAGACGCTTGCAGGTTCAAGAAAGACTCACGGTCGAAATTGCGCAAGTCATTAATGAAAATCTTCGTCCCAAAGGAGTGGCCGTGGTGATTGAAGCACAACATCTGTGTATGCAGATGCGTGGCGTTGAAAAACAAAACTCAGTTGCAGTCACTTCCGAAATGCTCGGCTGTTTTCGAACGGACTCCAAAACGAGAGAAGAATTTATGGATTTGATTAGGCGCTAATTTCAGAAAATTCCTTTTTTACATAAAATGCCGAAAGCATTATCTTTAGTTTTAGCCAGATGAACTATTTCGAGACCGTTTTTGTTAAAAATCCTCTCAACAACCTTTTCATTGCTTGGTTTGAATGATTTTAGAAGAATTACTGTATCGCCATCGGCGAGCTTATAGGAAACAATGATTTGCTGGAGATTGTCATCGTAATAAGTTGGAAGAAACTGACCGAAATCATTTTTGACGGCGCCCACAGATTTTGCATATTTTATTCCATGAATCAAAAATTCACGAACTGTTGTTTTATCATATTCCAAGCAGATTGATTGTACATCGTTCGTAGCCACGCCATCTATTGAAAAAACGGCGTAGTCACTTTTTCCTAAAGCATCCGATATATATTTTAAAACATTGTGATTTGAGAAGAGCGTTCCTTCACCACTTGCTGCAATAATATTGATGGCTCTGTGGTGTGAACTAATTTTATTACAAACATGTTTGATATTTCCTTTCAATTCTAAATCCGTTTGAAAAAATAGCGAATAGGTTACTTTCTTTGAAAGATACTCAGAGTAATTTTTCCTAAGAATTTCAAGAAGCTCTTTACTTATATCTACTCCAATATAAGTATCTTTCTTCTTCAATTTGAACATTGCAGTGAATACCGGTATTTCAATCCCATTGCCACTTCCAAGATGGATAAAATTAATCGGTTCATTGTCGAAATCAATTGATTGATTAAGATAGGCGGAAATTTCTTTAAGGGCGTTGATTTCACGATTACCAACCAAAAAATCAGTATTTTGCCTCATTGTATCCCATGCTTGAGCGCCTTTTTCCAAATAAGCGAATTTAAGCAGTGATTGGCACTCATTTATTATTTTGGAAATGATGTTTTTAATTTCCTTCTTATTAGGAATAGTGCCGACAATTTCGATTTGAGGGGTGCTGATCATATGCTGAATAACATTAGTATAAAGACCTTCTCAATTCCAAACCAAAAAGTAATGGCATCATTTTAACAAGCCCTAATTCTTATTCCACCCGCTTCAAATCCGTCTGTCCCTGCCCAATATCCGTCATCTTCTAGGTCTGATCTGCAATATAACATTAAAAGGGATGGCATAAGCTTTGCTATAGTGAAGAATGGGAGTTTTGAAAAAAACATTGCACTTTCATATCATTTTAATATAATATTTATGTACATTTGGGATGAGAGGAAAAGCCAGCAAAATAAACAAAAACATGGTATTTCCTTTGAAGAAGCAAAAGAGTTTATTTTCGAACAAAGAAATGTTCTCGCTGTTGATGTGGCCTATGACAAGGGTGAACCGAGACATGCAGTGATTGGAAAATACCAGGGCAAGTATTACGTTGGGATCTTCACCCTCACAAAGAATGGTGAGATCCGAATCATTTCAGTACGGAGAGCGCGAAATGAAGAAACAAAACAGGCAAAAGAAAAAGGGCTTTGACAAAACCTTTGATAAAGGTGAGGCGGCTGTTGATTTTTCTGAAGGTGCCTTGACAGAGGGCTTGAGCAAAGTTGTTAAACTCCCGCCCATGACCATTCCTTCCTGGCTGGCTCTAGAAATTGAAAAAATCTCTAAGACCCAAGCTAATTCGAGAGCTGCTGTGATTCGTCAACTGTTGGTAGAGGCGATCCGAGCCAAAAAACATGCAGCTTAAAAGGAGGTTTTATGGCAAATAAAGAAATTATGGAAGGAGATGCAGCACCCGATTTTAAATTACCCGCGAATAATGGGGGAGAGGTCAGCCTAACTAGTCTTAAAGGGAAATGGGTCGTTCTTTATTTTTATCCAAAAGACGATACCCCTGGCTGTACAAGAGAGGCTTGTAATTTCCGCGACACCAAAACAAAATGGACCAAAAAAGGAGCAGTGGTTTTAGGGGTCAGTAAAGACAATGCTGCCTCTCACCAAAAATTCATCGATAAATATAATCTCAATTTTCTTTTACTCTCCGACATCGATGGGAAAGTGATCGAAAAATATGGGGCCTTCAAAAAGAAAAGCATGTTCGGAAAAACATTTTTAGGAATTAACCGCTCTACTTTTTTAATCAACCCCGAAGGAAAAATCCAAAAAATTTGGCGCAGCGTCAAAGTCGACGGGCATGAAGAAGAGGTGTTAAAGGAAATTGGCGGTTGAGTTTCCTATCCGTACTTCCTTAAGACTTAAAGAGGCATAACGAATATAACCTAGTGCAATAGGACTGCTGAATTTCGGTGAAAAGCAGCTTGAAGTGACGGTCCCAATTTCTTGGCCATCTTCTGAAAAAATCTTTTCTCCCCTTTGTGGGATTTTATCACCTTCCAATTTCAATGATCTTAACTGTTTTCCAACATGTCCTCGGTGCTCCAACCTTGCAATCACCTCTTGACCCACATAACAACCTTTGTTGAAGCTCAGCGCCGTATAGAGATTAGCTTCCTGCGGAATCGTATTTTCATCCATATCAACACCAAACAAGGGCGTGGCCGATTCGATGCGAAGGACTTCTTGGGTTTCTGGATCCAACTCTGGAACGTTCAGTTTTGATTTTAAACTGGGTAGTTGATCACGAGCCACCCACATTTCAAACGCCGGCAAACCCCACATTGTTTTTCGAATCATCCAAATTTTAAACCCCTCCCACTCCACGAAATCGTAATCATAATTTGCACGGAGAGAAAGAGTCGGGTCCTGCCCCTCCGTGTTGCCATGGGGGCCCCTAACAAAACCCCATGGCCAACACTGCGGGTCACCCAACCCTTTCTCTCCATTCACTTTGGGTCCAATCACCGCACAAGTCCCCCATTTGTCTGTCTGATCAAACAATTCCACTTTTTGAAAAATGATATATTTTTTGAGCGTTTCTAAAAGAGTCAGTTTGAGTTTCGAGCTACAATCAATCCCAAAATAGTTTTCGCTGCGCCCGCCAGGTTGTAGTGGAGGGCAGTTATAACAAAATAAGTCGGCAATCATTTTCCCTTTGGGTGTGCAAAGACAGGAGTAGCAACCTGTTTTGGGCTGGAGAGTCTGAATATTGTTGGTGAGAATGCCGTTTAAAAATTTTTTAGAATCGCCCCCCTTCACTTCAACCCAACAACGATCAGATAGATCCACAAGACCCATATTTTGTGTAACTTGATTGTATATTTCTGAATGCATGTTCAAAAAAAATTAAAAAGTGGCGGGTGGCCCGGAGTGTTTGTTGTGGGGTTTAGTTAGGGGCCCCCACAAAAACACGGAGGGACAGGACCCGTTACTTTTTACTCCACTCATATCCTTGTTTTCTACACTGTTTTCCGTTAAATCGTCAACGTTCATGAATCCCTATCTTTCTTTGCGTCTCTTCTATCTTTTTTATTTCGCTATCATCGGTGTGTTGACTCCTTACTTTCCAGTTTTTCTAAAAGAACAGGGTTTAAGAGCATCACAAATTGGTCTTGTGATGGCGGCTTGGCCGGTTGCTAAACTGGTCGGCCCCATTTTTATGTCCAACCTTGCTGATCGTCTTAACAAACGGCTCTTCTTTATCCAAATGGGAGCCCTTTTTTGTGCCATAACCTATCTCGGTTTTTTTAAAGCCAGTGGTGTTTGGAGTTTTTTGTTGGTCATGTTTATTTTTTCCTTTTTTCGAATGAATATTTTGCCCTTGGGAGAAGCTATCGCCATGGAATATTGTGAGCATCATCAAAAAGAATATGGAAAGATCCGCTATTGGGGTTCTGTCGGTTTTATCGCCGCCTCATTTTTATTCGGCTGGTTGATTGATTATTTTTCGATTCACATCGTTCTTTGGGGAATGTTGGTAATTGCCATCTTGCAATGGACATCCACTTTTTCTCTTCCCCCCACTCACAACCCCGCACAAAAAAAAGAGTACAGCTTGAAACCTTTTTGGAACAAAGCGATCATCGGATTCTTGATCAATAGCGTTTTTCGAGTCGTTTCGTTTGGGATCTACTACACTTTTTTTAGCATCTGGATGCACTCCCGCGGATATTCTTCCAGTGTGATTGGGTTTTGCTGGGCCATAGCGGTGCTAAGCGAGGTTTTTGTCATGATCTGGTTTACCCAGCTGACAAAACGTTTTAGTTTGAAAGAAATCATGGGATGGAGTTTGGTCCTCACAGTTTTGCGCTGGTTAATTTTGGGATCAACCGCTTGGCTTCCCGCCATTTTGTTTTCGCAACTGTTACATGCCTTCACTTTTGGGGCTTATCATTTGGCGGCGATTTCTTATATGTATCAGCACACCCCTTCGCATTTACGCTCCACCGGTCAGGCTATCTATACCAGTGTTAGTTTTGGACTGGGGAGTGCCATTGGTTTTTGGGGACTCTCTTATTTAAAAGAATATTTTAGTTTTGAAACGATGTTTTTGATTTGCGCAGGCATTGCGGCACTGGGTCTTCCTTTTACAAAATGGTTCAAAGAGCAGAAAGGGATGCCCTCCCCCATCGTCGGGATGGCTGCTGATCAGACTTAAAAGGACCCGCAACTTTTTTATCATCTTTTAAAAAGTTCTTAAGCGCTCGACCGGTTTTCCTGTCATCAGGTGAGATTCTATAATTTCGTGGACATCTTCGAGAGTGACTTTGCCATACCAAACCCCTTCGGGATAAACCACCATCGAGACTCCCTTGGAACATTGATCAAGGCACCCCGCTTTGTTGACACGGATTTTTCCAGCCAAACCTCTCTTTTTGATTTCTTCCTTCATCGCATCCACAATGGCCTCCGAGCCTTTGGCCGCACAACATTCTTTGCCAGGATCGCGTTTGTTGATGCAAATGAAGATATGTTTTTCAAATCGCATGTAACATAGTTAGCATCAGCTTTAGCAGACGTCAACAAAGGGAAAATCACCAATAACCAAAATCCAAGTTCCAGATAAATTCCAATTACCAAACACCGGTAACCAAACATTGTTTCATTAATTGGTTATTGGGCATTGGTTATTGTTTGGTGTTTGAAATTTGGTGATTGGTTATTTGGCTTCTTTTACTTTTAAGATTCAGTTTCTTTCATTATTGGTAATTGATTATTGGTGATTATTTGGTTATTGGTAGTTGGTGATTGGTAATTAAACGATGAGTCAATATATTTTATCGATCGATCAAGGCACTACAAGTACTCGAACCTTTCTTATCGATCACGATTTAAATGTCAAAGGAACTGCTCAGAAAGAATTCAAACAGCATTACCCAAAACCGGGTTGGGTAGAGCACAACCCTGAAGAAATTTGGGCCTCAACGCTTCAAACGATCAAAGAGGCATTGGCAAAGTCTAAAGTCGATCCAAAAAATATTGCAGGCATTGGCATTACCAATCAGCGCGAGACGACTATTCTATGGGACCGCAAAACGGGAAAGCCAGTTTATAACGCTATTGTCTGGCAAGATCGCCGCACATCGGAGCGTTGCCGCGAGTTAAAAGAAAAAAATCTGGAAGGGATAGTTCGTGAAAAAACAGGTTTGGTTTTGGATCCTTATTTTTCGGGGACCAAAATTGAGTGGCTCTTGAAAAATACTCAAGCAACGGGTGATTTAGCTTTTGGAACCATCGATACTTTTCTTCTCTGGCGCTTAACTGGAGGAAAAGTTCACGCAACGGATGCCACAAATGCCAGCCGCACACTCTTGATGAATCTCAAAACTTTAAACTGGGATCCGGAAATTTTGGAACTCTTTAAAATTTCTTCCAGTCTTTTGCCAAAAATTGATTCGTGCTCTGAAATTTATGGAACGACAAAAGGTCTTGAAGTACTGCCTGACGGAATCCCCATTGCCGGCATGGCAGGCGATCAGCAAGCAGCCTTGATTGGCCAGGCTTGTTTTGAAACAGGGGAGGCCAAGTGCACTTATGGAACCGGTTCTTTTATTTTGATGAACATTGGGAAAGAACCGAGGCCTTCTCATCATGGCTTGATCACGACACTGGCTTACAAAATAAAAGATAATGTGGCTTATGCTTTCGAGGGCTCTGCTTTTATTGCCGGCGCCGCTGTTCAATGGCTCAGAGATGGCCTAAAAATTATTCAAAAATCCTCGGATGTTGAAGAATTAGCTTCACAGGTTCCAGATAGCGGTGGCGTTGTTTTTGTACCAGCATTGGTTGGACTTGGTGCGCCTCATTGGAAGCCAGAAGCAAGAGGAGTCATTACAGGAATTGATCGTTCAACAACGGCCGCCCACATTGCCAGGGCAACTCTGGAAGGAATTGCTTTTTGCCAATCAGACATTTTACAAGCGATGACCAGCGATGTTGGAAAATCACTCACTGTTTTAAAAGTGGATGGCGGAGCTTCAGCAAATAATTTATTGATGCAGTTTCAATCGGATATTTTGCAAGTTCCAATTTCCAGACCCAAGATGTTAGAAACAACCGTTTTGGGAGCCGCATTTTTAGCAGGGCTGGCGGTTGGACTCTGGAAAGATTTGAATGATATTAAGAAAAGTTGGAAGGAAGATAAGAAATTTTCCCCGCAAATTTCAAAAGAAAAAGCTCAGGAAAAAATCAAGTTGTGGCAAATGGCTATTTCACACCTTCGGGATTAAACCTGGCTAGCAAACGATAATAAAGCCATGTCAAAGCACGATTCCTTCTGGCAGCATTTTTTATTCTCGAGATGTCGTCTTCTCTAAAAAGATCTGGTTGGTTTGTATTAAGGGCTCGTAAAACAACTGCCGATTGACCACAGCCTTTTTCGGCCATGATTAACAAACGCTCAAAATCGCCTCGTTCAAGCGTTTGTCCTCTTTCAACTGCCCGCACCAATTGAAAACCAGCTTTTCTGTCGCCTTCTCCCATTTTTGAAATGATCTCTTTCACATCAATAGGTTCTCGCTTCACGGCATCTTTTGGGGCAATCTCTGTAGCCCTTCCTCCACGAACAATAGCAGAGATCTGGGCAAAGATTTCATTTTTACTCAGACCTGCAGGGTTCCTAGCAGTAAGTTCTTCCGTAAAATGAACAACTCTTGAAGCATCGCCTAAAGTGAAAGGCCCTTCGGCTTCTTGCGCAGCAGCAATTCCTAAGAGGATGGCCTCTTCTAAAGGACTAACAGAGACAGCGACTGAACCAGCTACAGTTAGTGGTGGCATTTCAATTTCTCCTTTTCATTTTTTAGAAAGCGAGCCGCATAATCCATACATATTTTTTCAAGTCAAGGTGTTTTGCGTCACGCTTCTACTATAGTTATCCTTTTCGCGCTATCGCGCTTCAAGGACTTCGTCGGCCACCCGCTTCGCGGGTTCCCGGCCTCGGTCGTCGGCTATACTACATTTATCTGTAATTTTTGGGAAAAGTTGCTTGACAAAACCAACAAAATTCCAGATAAGAACAAAAGGCAAAAAAACTATACAATTCATATATTTGTAACGTTCACCATCCACGCTAAAGAAATGCAAAAAAGCAGTTCCGACGAATGTCATTAGAAATCTTCATTAAGAAAAAGGGTGAAGAAATCGGCTTTGACAAAGTAGCTTTTGCCAGAGCCGATTCCTATTTAGAGCACAATGCCCTTCAAAATTGGCTGGCCCAGGGTTGCCATGGCGACATGAACTACATGGAGAAAAACAAAACTAAACGGATGAACCCCAAAGAAGTCATGCCGGAGGCCAAATCTGTCATCACTTGCGCGCTCAATTATAATACAGATTACCCTTACTCAATTGATTGCAAAAATCCCAACAAAGGCTGGATTGCAAGATACGCATGGGGAGAAGATTATCATATTATTATAGAGGAGATGCTCAAGTCTCTTCAGAAAGCTGTATTACAGTTGGAGCCAGGCACCAACTGTAAGATTTATGTCGATACAGGGCCAGTGATGGAGAGAGTTTTTGCAAAACATGCCGGTGTGGGATGGATTGGGAAAAATACCTGTATCATTGATCCAAAAATTGGTTCGTGGCTTTTTTTAGGGATTATTTTGACAAATTTGGAACTCAAAGAAGACCCCGTCATTCCCGATCATTGCGGCAAATGCACCGTCTGCATTGATGCCTGTCCAACACAAGCAATTACACAGCCATATAAAATTGATGCGCGCCGTTGTATTTCTTATCTAACCATTGAACATAAGGGAGAAATCGAACCAGAGTTGGCTCGAAAAATGGGGAACAATATTTTTGGTTGCGACATCTGCCAAGATGTCTGCCCATGGAACAAAAAAGCCCCTAAAACAGAATTGCCGGCTTTTCAACCACGAAATGGTTTTTTCAATCCAGACCTGAAAGAACTTCGCCAAAAAGTATTAGAAAATTATCCACAAGATTTTAAAAACTCCCCCTTGAAACGCCCTAAAAGAGACGGGCTGATAAGGAACATCGAAATCGCTTCTAACAATGCCCTGATGATATAAATCATGTTTGCAGAGTAATTGAATTGAGAGTAAAAGGGATGACATGCGGCGGGGAGAAGGAAAAGTTCTTGGCTTCATCGTTTTTGCGGTCTCCATTATTCTTTTCGCGCCGACCACTTTCGCCGCACCGAAATCCAAAACCAGAAAAACTGAAAAAAAAGAGCCCCTAGCCGCCTCCGCAATGGTTGGCGATTCGGTCTGCCAAAACTGCCACGAGGATCAACTTGCAAAATTTAATAAAACCTTGATGGCAAAATACCTCTATTCAAAAACAAAATCCGGAAAAGAAACCTTTGCTTGTGAAACATGCCACGGCCCCGGCAGGGCCCATTCCGAAGCGGGCGGGGGTAGGGGAGTCGGTAATTTGATCACCTTTGGCAAAGGGGCTACCACGCCGGCGGAAAAGCAAAACGCCGTCTGCCTGCAATGCCACAGTGGAAATGACAGGTTTTTTTGGAATGGAAGCCCTCACGATTCCAAAGAGGTTGCCTGCACCAGCTGTCACAAAGTGATGGAAAATGCCACCGAACGTTTCCAACTTTCCAAGTCCAGTGAGATTGAAACCTGCGGACAATGCCACCAGCAAAAAAGGGCCCAACGGATGCGCTATTCCCACATGCCCCTTCGGGAAAACAAGATGAAGTGCACCAGTTGCCACAGCCCTCACGGATCGGTATCGGATAAATTGCTAAAAGGAAATTCAATCAATGAAATGTGCTACTCTTGCCACGCAGAAAAACGTGGGCCGTTCCTCTGGGAACATGCCCCCGTTGCCGAAAGTTGCACGAACTGCCACGACCCCCATGGAAGCAACAATGAAAGAATGCTAACGCTGCCAAAGCCAAGGTTGTGCCAACAGTGCCACGTTGAAAGTGGACACCCAACCACCCCACAAAGATTAACTGCGACTCGTTACTTATCTGATCAAGCTTGCAACAACTGTCATTATGATGTGCACGGCAGCAATCACCCGTCGGGCAAGGCCTTTACGCGGTAGGAGGATCTATGCAACGTGGGAGAATACTATTTTCAACTCTTGCAGGTTGCATTGCCCTTCTACACATTGCCGCTAATAGTTACGCCGAGACCAAATTGTTTGGCTTTAAAACAGATGGTGAACTCTCGGCAGGGGGCCGAGCTTATTTGGAAGAACTCCCCTATCAATTTGAAAAGGCGAAGCTCGAAGAATACCGCGATCTGAGACAGCAATTCTTTTTGGACAAATTCCGCCTCGGCCTGGAAAGCGAAGACAAGCCCACTCTTTTCGAAATTGGGGGATCACTGGCAGGCCAACGTGATCAAAACTTTTTCTTAAAAACCACCCAACTTGGAACCTATAACTTCGAGTTTGAATGGGACCAAATGCCGCATCTCTATTCAACGAGCGGTCAAATGTTGGGAACAACAATAAGTCCCGGCGTTTATACCTTGGCAAGCCCTCGACCAACCGGGGCTCAATTTAACGCGGCGCCCTTCATCGATCGAATCGCCGCTCAATGGAATACAGCACGCTTTCAAATTTCTTACCAGCCTAGTGATGAGTGGGATCTTTCATGGAAATATAATTGGATCATGAAGGGAGGGGAGCGCCCGCTCGGTATGGCATTTGGAACTCCCGGAAGCAATTTTCGCGAAGTTTTGGAACCGGTGGAACATGATATCCATGATTTCCAGTTCACATCCCGATATGCAAAAGAAAAATACCAGCTTCAGTTCAACTACAACCTTTCTCTTTTCGAAAACAGCCTGAATTCGGTCACTTCAGACAACCCCGCTTCGGCAACCGATGGGGCCTTTGCTGCCACAGCAACCGGTGGCTCCAGCACTCCAAGCAGGGGGCGAACAGCGCTGGCACCGGACAATGTGGCTCACACCTGGAGCCTTGCGGGTAGCATTCAACTACCTCACAAAACACGTATCAATAGTTCCTTTTCCTACAGCTGGCGGATTCAAAATCAGATTTTTATCCCTCATACCATCAACCCAAACATCCCTACGGCAAATTTGACGCTGCCCCAATCCGCACTGGAAGGAGAGGTGGGTGTCTTGTCTTATAATTTTAATCTGACCAGTAAACCCCTTGATAAGCTGACGCTGACCACAAAATACCGTTTTTATCGCTTCGACGATGACAGCAGCACAATTATTTTTCCTGCATATGTGGAGGATGATCGAGTATTAGTAAACGGCAATCTCACCGCAGAGAGATATTCCTTCGATAAACACAAGGCTTCATTCGACGCCCGTTGGCAATTGTTAAAGCCGCTCGCATTGACAGCGGGAATGGATTGGGAACGCTGGGATCGTGGCTCTCATCGTGAAGCCCGAGAGACCGATGAGTATACGCCGAGGATATCTCTAGATTTAAAACCGAGTCATCGAGTACTTTTCAGGGCCACCTACTCTCCTTCCATTAAAGTAATTGATAATTATATTCCCCAATCTTCTCTGCAACATGTCTCCTTGCGCAAATTTGACGAAACCTCAAGGCAACGTCATAAAGTCGATTTTTTCACCCAACTTACTCCCTGGGATAATTTATCAACCAGCATCAATTTCAATTACAAAAACGACGATTATCAAGATTCCACATTTGGATTGCAAGATTCTGAGAGCTGGTCTGTCGGAACAGATCTCTCTTGGAGTCCGACTGACCGACTGACATTGTTTGGAAACTACACAAGAGAAGAATATTTTTCCAAACAAGCCTCCCGCTCCAGAGCAACGGGAATTTTGGAAAACACTGCCTATGATTGGGTTGCAAAAACGAAAGATATTATTGATACCGCCAGAGTGGGATTTGATATCGCATTGATACGCAACAAACTAAATTTGAGTGCCAACTGGGACATTTCCCGTCAATCAACCAAGATGGATGCCTTCAACCCACAAACTCCAACGGGCGGCACAGCCGCTCAAAACACTACGGCAACGGCCAATGACTTTCCTGCCATCAAAAGCACGCTCAACCGTTTTGAATCCTATCTAAAGTATCGGTTTGGCAAGGCGTGGACCGCCAAGTTTGCCTATCTCCTTGAAGACTTTGACAGAGACGATTTTCGCACCGACGGCCTGGTACCAACAACAGGAAGTGATATCGTCCTGGGCAGCGCCCCTCTCGATTACACAGCCCACATCGTTGTCGCCACATTGGGCTATCAATTCTGACCGGAAAGCCATTTTAAAGCCATCCTAGGCTCAGCCAAAAGAGCCAGCAAAAAAATAAGCCAGACCCCTTGACGATCGCAGTATAAGAAGTTATCTTACAACCTGCTTATGGATACTGGCGAAAAGAAAAAAATGTCGGTTCACTACTTCCGCAAGGCTTATGAGGCCCAAACTCACGGAGATTTGGGGGAGGCGATCGAGCTTTATCAAAAATCAATCGACACCTTTCCCACACCAGAGGCGCTAACCTTTTTAGGCTGGGCCCTTTCCTTTTTGGGAAAATATGATGAAGCGATCTCTTTTTGCAAAAAGGCAATCGACCTAGATCCCGATTTTGGCAATCCCTACAATGATATCGGTGCTTATTTTATTGAATTGGGCAAATTCGATGATGCCATCCCCTTTTTGGAAAAGGCCACCAAAGCCAGCCGCTATGACACCTATTGTTTTCCTCATTACAATCTGGGTCGCGTTTGGGAAAAAAAGGGGATGATTATTAAGGCAAAGCAAGCCTTCCAAAGGGCCCTAGAGGAAAATCCGGAATATATGTTGGCTGTCGAGTCGCTAGAACGCTTGAAATACGCCCTCAACTAAGCTACACTTTTGATCAAGGAGAGATCGTTATGGAAAACGCAGAACTAGTCAGTTTAAGTCCAAAAGCGGTGGAAAAAATTAAAGAATATTCGGAGAAAATGCCGGAGGCTAAAGGGAAACAATTTCGTGTCTATGTTCAAGGTGGCGGCTGCTCCGGATTTTCTTACGGCTTTATGTTCGACGATCAAAGAGACGGCGACAATATCATTCAAGCCAGTGGCGTTACCTGTTTGATCGATTCTCAAAGTTTGATGCTCATTAAAGGGGCGACGGTTGACTTCGTCGAAGGGATGACGGGTGCTGGCTTTGCGGTTGAAAACCCCAACGCCAAAACCTCTTGCGGCTGCGGCTCTTCGTTTAGTGTTTAGAAATTCGAGGTTTTATAATGCAACGTGGTTTTATTGTCTTGCTTCTTATATGTGTTGCGGGTTGCAGTAGCTATTTTACCCCCTATCACTCTGAAACAGCCCCCTCTCTCGAGAGTGGGATTTTGCTTGCGGGAACAATCATCATTGATTCAAAACTTCATAAAAAAATCCAACCAAGCGACACCCTTTATATCATTGCTAAAAAGGGAGATGGAATGCCTCCTTTGGCAGTCAAAAAAATGGCCGTCGGGGCATTTCCCCTAAAATTTGAGTTGGGGTCTCAGGATATCATGATGCACGGGGCCTCTTTAGAAGGGGATGTTATTCTAGTTGCCCGCATTGACCAGGACGGGATGGCTGGCCCTCCACAAAAGGGAGATCTAGAGGGGAGAACAGCAAAGCCGATTTCTATCGGTGACCAATCTATTGAAATAAAAATCGATAAAAGTTTTTAATTCCCCAATTCATACACTATCCACTCCGAAAAGGTTTCCGGACCTCGATGTTTTGGGAGATCTTCATCCCAAAGGGCAAATGAGGCATAACCCAATTGGGGAATGGGGGCATCCTCATTTTCTGCCGGTCGGAGCGTCCTTCTAAAAATCACATGCCAACTCCCCTGATAATATACCCCTTTGCCGGTCACATTTTGTCTCATCAAATCTTGAGGTTTCAACTGTCCGACACCACCTGCATTGAAGTCTTTGAAGGAACCCGCCTTCCATTCCCAAATGTTTACTTTTTTGGAGGCACTTCCCATGCCAAGATAAGGTAACTCGATAGGATTGGTTATTGTATCCATTGGGAGCTGAATCGCGGCGGCGTCACTTTGATTAGGATCCACATTCATCCGATCATCTTCCCACTGGATATAGAACGCAATCTCTTTGTCATTATGCAGGGCTTTTATGGTAAGCCATTCCGTCGCTTCGGGTTCATGCCATAGATGTTTTAGAAAAACGGGGATGCTGGAAGTTTTTTCCCATGCCTCATCTTCATAATCTAAAGGAATTTCTCCGTTTATTTTGGTAACGGGGAGCAAATTCCTTTTTGGACTGGAAGGATCATATCCCTCCGGGAGGGGCCTTTGAATAGATTTTAGGTAATGGACGAGTGACCACATCTGTTCTTTTGAAAAGGTGTGTTCATAGCCAGGCATCGGCGTCCCGGGAATTCCTATCATGAGGGTGCGGTAAATATCCCTGGTGGTATTTCCCCATTTCAAAGGGCCACGAGTCAAATCCCTTGGCGCAATCCTGTCTCCCCAAACATCTTTTAAAACAATAGCTCCCGGTCCGTCTCCTTTTCCTTGAAGACCGTGGCAAGCGACACAACCGCTTTTTTCGTAAAGTTCCCGTCCCGACTGAATCGATTCGGGCGTCTTCTTGGGCTCTTCAGGGGTGTCCACAGAAGGACCCGCTTTCTCATTGGCCAATCTTGGATTGAAGGATTTTAAGTATGACAAAATTGATCGCCAATCCTCCATGCTCAGCAAGTCCCAGCCGGGCATTGATGTGCCGGGGATCCCAAGTTTCATGGTCTGCAACAAATCGAGATCGGCAGGAACGGCCCCCCTTGTCCTGCGGTATTTAAAGATGCCTGAAGTAAAATCCCTCGGCTTTGGCCATAAAAATTCGGCGATAGGCCCCTTGCCGTCTCCTTTGGAACCGTGGCATGAAGCACAATGAACTTCATAAAGATGTTTTCCCTGAGTTGTTGAAACCTCTCGGCTTGTGTCTCTGCAAGCTCTTTGCTGGCAAGAGAGTGATAGAGCAAGCAAAATAAAAAAAACTCTTTTCACTATTTTCCTCGTTTCTGGGCTGCAAGGTAACTGGCCAAGTTTTCAATATCTTGAGTTTCAAGGATTGATCCAAATTCCGGCATGGCGGCATCCGGGTTTAACAATTGAGGATTTTGAATATAGGCCCGAATCCATTCGGCTACCCTGAAGTTTCCGATGCCACTCAAGTCGGGACCCACGTCGCCACCCTCTCCTTTCAACCGATGACAGGTTTGACAATTCTCCTGGTATATTTTTGCAAGTCTTGCCGTGAAAATACCACTCCCCCCAACATCCCTCAAGTATGCAATGAGGGCGTAAATCTCTTCATTCAAGAGATTCAACTCCGGCATGGCGGAACCTGGAGTCGCTTCACGAGGCTTACGAAAATGAACCTCCAACCATTCATCCGATCTGGAAGAAACGGTCAACGATAAATCGGGCCCAACAGTCCCCCCTTCACCCCGAATCTGGTGACAATAAGAGCAATGCAAATCGGCATAAATTTTCTTCCCGTGAAGCACCATCGGATTTTTTTCGATTTGGGGATTCACCAAGGGGGATTTCCATCCCTGATAAGAGAGTAAAAGGATATAACCTACCGCAAGAAGACCGGCTGTCATCCAAACGGGTCTTGCAAAGGGGTGTCTTTTTGTCCCTCGATCCAAAAAAGGAAGAAGCAGCAAAAAAAGGATCAGGATAGTGGGCAAGACTACCGCGGCGAGATACTCCAAGTTTCCTGGAAAAAGTTTGAGCATTTGAAACAAAAAGAGAAAATACCACTCGGGCCTGGGGTTATAAGAGGCATCGGTCGGATCTGCGGGATCTTCCAAGTCGGCCCCAAAATAAATGCTTAGGAAAAAAAGAATTCCAATGACTGTCGTAATCATCACTAAATCTTTAAAAATACTGTGGGGATAAAACGATTTCCCTTTCGCCTTCAGACTTTCGTAATCGGGCGGTTCAGAGCCCGGAGGATGGGGGGGAGCAGAAATCCCATGATAAACCACCAAGAAAAGATGGGTACCGATGAGAAGGGCCATAAAGGTTGGCAAAACAAGGACATGAAGGGCATAAAACCTTGTGAGTGTCATCGCCCCTAATTCCTCACCACCTTTGAATATCTTAGCGATCCAGAGACCCAAAAACGGTGCCTGCTTGGAGATGTTGATCCCGACGGCCGTGGCCCAATAAGCCTTTTGATCCCAAGGAAGAAGGTATCCTGTAAACCCCAAACCGAAGGCAGCTAGAAGCAAAAAGATACCCACAATCCAAGTTAGCTCCCTTGGAGATTTGTGCGAACCCATGCAGAAGGTTCGAAGCAGGTGCAAAACCAAAAGGATGATCATTGCGGAGGCGCCCCATTTATGGAGCCCGCGGATCAACCCCCCTAATGGAACCTCTGTCATGATGTAGCGAATCGATTCGTAGGCATGATCCGGAGAGGGCGAATAATTCATTCCCAAAAACATTCCGGTCAGGACTTGAAGCAAAAAGACGGCCAAGGTAGCCGACCCCAATGTGTAAGCCCAAGCCCAACGACCCGGGTTTGGAATTTTTCGATCCAAAAGTGTTTGTTTAACAGAAGACCAACCCAAACGATTACGAAGCCATTTGAAGGGGGATTCCATTTTCTAAACCTTTTCTTTTAGTGTGGGGAGCATCCAGAGTTTTCCCGCCTCCACCTTAACATCATAACGATCCAAGGGTCTCGGTGGTGGACCAGAGATAACTTGTCCATCAACGTCAAACACAGCAGCATGACAGGGACATAAAAACTTCTCTTTTGCCTCATCCCATCGATAAGGACAACCCAAATGGGTGCAGCGAGGATCAAACACCGTGAACTCTTTCCCATCCCTTGTGAGAACCCAAGCAGTGCGTTTTTCCTCAACCGTCATCCATCCATCTTTTCTTCTTTGGATGAATTCAATTTTTGTCGGTTTACCGACAGGGATTTTTTTGGTCTCCCCAAGCAAGACCCAATCTTCTATGTGTTTTTTCCATGCCGGCGACAAAAAGTAGGTTGCAATGGGCGCCAAAAGGGAAATCCCGACCACAGAACCCAAGCCATAAATTGCGAGTTCCAAAAATTTTCGGCGATCCATTGTCATGGTTTACGCAAAGATTCTCTGGCGTTCTTCAATTCTTTGAGCAATTTTTCGGACTCGCTCGACACAAAGACAACATCAAAAGAGTGCCATTTCCTTTGAATTTCTTGGTAGCGCCTCAAAAATTCTTCAGGGGTCTTCCCTTTGCGCAAGGCCAACTCTTTTTGATAAGAGCCCAAAGATTCCTTGATGGCACGGATGAGACTCAAGGCTTTGGCGGCCTGTGTCGGTTTTCCATGGCACAAAGAACAGGTCTTATCCAAATCGGAATAGGATAAAATGGTTGTGGCCATGGCTCCGTGGCAAGTAAGACAGTTGGGCCCCTTGCCCGTGCGCAAAAGCATTTTGTAATGAGCACTCGTTTCAAATTCTTTTAACTCTTCCGTGTGGCAAGTCCCACAAGTTGCCGGAACATTTTGGAAATAGATTTTCGAATTCTTATCTTTGGAAGACAAGACTCCTTGGTGGGCCTTGACAGGATCTGGTGTCTCTGCATTTCCCCCGTGACATGCTTCACAACCGACCCCTGATTTAGCGTGGATCGATTTTTCCCAATCCTTATAATTGTGCCCCAGGTACTTGGAGCCTTGCTGCTTGCGATGGCAATCAACACAAGAGTCATTCTTCGAAATCGCAGTTTGTGAAAAAAAGAAGAGAGAAAAACACAAACAAACTAAAAGGAAGGGTTTTCTCATTATTTTACAAATAATATATGATGCTTTTTTATTCAAGGATGGATTGAAAATGCAACCTGATGCAAATCAGCTTGTTATACGAAGATTTTATCGGTTACTTCCCTTTCCGATCAAACACCAAGGAGGACTTTTATGAAAACATTTCTTTCTTTTCTAGTAGTGGGGTTGCTCGGCGCTACCGCTCAAGCAGCCGGTGCAGATGGCGCAGCCCTTTTCAAGGCCAAGATGTGTGGGGCCTGCCACGCCGAAGGGAAAAAGGGGGGCGATCTCAAAAATTCCACATTGGATAAGGCGACCATGGTCCAGTTCCTGAAGGATCCCAAGGCCATGAGGCCAAAGACGACCAAGACCCCCGTAAAGGCAACGGATGAAGAATTGAGCGCCTTGGCCGATTATGTTATCAGTTTACGGAAATAATCGTCCCTTTAAACTATTAAGCTATGGCACTCAGGAAGATCCTTCTTGTTTTTGGGAGTGTCTTGTTGTGGACACTTCTCACCGGCGCTAACAAGACAGAGGACTGCCTGACATGCCATGAAGACAAGGCTCAATATAAAGAGTCTGTTCACGGGAAATATACCTGCTTTGAGTGCCATGCCGATCTGGCCAATGTGGCCCTGCCCCATGAAGCCGTCAAACCGGTTTCCTGTGTCCGCTGCCACACTCAAGTTGCCAATGTCTACCAACAAAGTTTGCACGGCAAAGCTGTCCAGGCGGGAGAAAAACTGGCACCCAAATGCCAAGACTGCCACGGAAGCCATGACATTAGTCTCGTCCGATCGCCCCATTCTAAAGTAGCCAAGTTTAACGTCCCCTTTGTGTGTGGTAGGTGTCACAAAGAGGGGAGCGAAGTCACCCAGACCTACGACATCCCCCAAGAAAAAATCCTGGAACACTATTCGGAAAGTATTCATGGCGAAGGGTTGTTCAAACAGGGATTGACAGTCACCGCTGTTTGCACCGATTGCCATACCGCTCACAACATTCGTTCCCATACCGATCCCCAATCCTCCATTTTCAGGGACAATGTTCCAAAAACCTGCCAGAAATGCCACGGACTCATCGAACGGGTTCACCGAAAGGTAATCCGGGGAGAATTGTGGGAAAGGGAACCCAACAAAGTTCCAATTTGTGTCGATTGTCACTCCCCGCACAAGATCCGCAAGGTTTTTTACGAACTCGGGATGGCGGATCATGACTGCCTGGAGTGTCATAGCAAACTTGATATTTCAACTACGCGTAATGGAAAAACGGTCTCTCTTTTTGTTGACGCAACGCAAGTGAAAGAATCCATTCACAACAAGGTGGCTTGTGCCCAGTGTCATACGGGTGTCTCTCCAGTGGAAAAAAGGCCCTGTGCAACGATTACCACCAAGGTCGATTGTTCGATTTGCCATGCGGAGCAAGTTCAAACCTATGTAACCAGCAAACATGGCCAACTCAGCTCTGAAGGAGATCCCAACGCCCCTGTTTGTCAGGACTGCCACTCTCCTCACTCCGCGAAAGGACATCGTGACCCTCAGTCCCCGACGTTTCCCACGAAAATACCTGAACTTTGTGGACAGTGCCACCGAGAAGGCAAGAAAGCAGCCATCCGTTATACTGGGGAAGAACGTCAGGTTGTGGAACACTATATGGAGAGTATTCACGGCAAAGGGTTGTTAAAAAGCGGCCTGGTCGTGACGGCCATGTGCACCAACTGCCATACCGCCCATCATGAACTTCCTGCGAGTGATCCTCAGTCCAGCGTTCACCATGACAATATTGCAAAGACTTGTGCCCAATGTCACAACGGAATTTATGAACAGTTTGTGAAAAGTGTTCATAGCCCAACCATCACCAAGACAGACAAAAAACTGCCGGTCTGCAGTGATTGCCACACCGCCCACACCATCAGCCGAACCGATGTAGAAGCTTTTAAACTGGAAATTATCAATCAGTGCGGTCAGTGCCATGAAGCGGTCGCCAAAACCTATTTTGAAACCTTCCATGGAAAGGTTTCAAAACTTGGCTACACCACCGTTGCGAAATGTTATGACTGCCATGGGGCCCACGATATTCTCCCCCCATGGGATCCCAAATCGAGGCTCTCGAGAGCCAACATCGTCAAGACCTGCGGTAAATGTCATGAAGGCTCCCACAGAAGGTTTGCCGGATACCTAACCCACGCCACACACCATGATCCCGACAAGTACCCGATTCTTTATTACACCTTTTGGTTTATGTCCTTCCTGCTGATCAGTGTCTTTATCTTTTTTGGTCTGCACACCCTCATGTGGTTGCCAAGATCGATTAAGGAAAGGAGGCGACGCAAAAAACTGGGGCTCGAATACTCCGGAAAACATGTCGTTCGTTTTAGCAAGCTGGAGCGAAGACTCCATGCCATGGTCATTATCAGTTTCTTAGGGCTCGTGATAACGGGAATGACACTTAAGTTTTCTTATGCGGGATGGGCCCAGTGGATTTCCAAAGTTTTGGGTGGGTTTGAGTCAACCGGTTATATCCACCGCATCTGTGCCATCGTCACCTTCTTTTATTTTAGCGCCCATCTGGTCGACCTCGTTCGAAAAAAGAGGAAACTGAAAAAAACCTGGAGAGAGTTTTTATTTGGCCCAGACTCGATGATTCCCATGAAGCGGGATTTGAAGGAGTTTTGGGAAACGATGAAATGGTTCGTCGGCAGAGGATCCAGGCCTATTTATGGACGTTGGACCTACTGGGAGAAGTTCGACTACTTTGCCGTTTTTTGGGGTGTCGCTATCATTGGCTCGACCGGTTTATTGCTCTGGTTTCCGGAATTTTTTACCCACTTTTTACCGGGCTGGTTTATCAATGTGGCCACCATTATCCACTCCGATGAGGCCTTGCTGGCCGCCGGCTTTATCTTCACCATCCATTTTTTTAACACCCATTTCCGCCCGGAAAAATTTCCAATGGACACGGTGATCTTTACCGGCAGAGTTCCCTTAGAAGAGCTGAAAGAAGATCGCCCACAAGAATATAAAGAGTTGGTCGAATCGGGTGAATTGGAAAAATTATTAGCTCCCCCTCCAACAAAGTTGTTCGTTCGTCGGGCAAAAATTTTCGGGGCCATTGCGTTGGCAATTGGACTGACGCTGGTTGTGCTCATCATCCTAGCGGAGGTCTTTGGATATCGTTGATATGAGATTGAGAAACAAAATCTTTTTTGTGACGGCGTTATCAATTTTTTCTTGTTTCGGTTTTTTTTCTGCTCACGCTAACGTCCACGAAGGTCTTGAATGCAATGCCTGCCACTTAGGTGAGAAGGCTAAAGAAGGGGGCATGCCGCCGGCCAATTGTGTTTCGTGCCATGAAGAAGTCGGCAACCTTTTAAAAAACTCTCCCCATGGTCAGGCCTTTATGGCGCGATTCAAAACGCCTACGGCCAGTTGTCTTGCCTGCCATGGAGATCCTCATGAAATTCTAAGTCATCAAGATCCCAACTCCAAAACATCCCGTGTAAATCAGCCGGCGACTTGTGGCGCTTGCCATGAACATCCTTCCGAAATACCCCCCCATCTTGCAAAAAGAATGCCCATCAAATCTTATTTTATCACCGTTCATGGAGAGACTGTCCGAAAGGGAAATTTAAACGCTGCCTCCTGTGCCGATTGCCACGGATCCCATGACATCAGACCCCCGGGAGATCCGGCATCCCGGATTTCCCATGGACAAATCGTAACGACTTGCGGTCAGTGCCATCAGGAAGAGGCAAAGACATTCGGATCCAGTGTTCACGGTTTGGCTCTGACCCACGGTATGCGAGAGGCCCCAACTTGTACTGACTGCCATGGAGAACATACCATTCGTTTTCCAGAAGAGATCGCGTCATCCGTTTGGAAAGGGGCCATTACTAAAACCTGTTCCGGATGCCACTCTTCAGAAAAAATAGCGGCCAAATTCGGTTTGCCCATTGATCGGGTGCAGACCTTCCTGGATTCCTTTCATGGATTGGCGGGACAGTTTGGCGATTTGAAGGTAGCCAATTGTGCCTCCTGTCACGGTTGGCATGATGTCCTCCCATCCAGTGATCCAAACTCCCGTATCCATCCGCAAAATATTTCACAGACTTGTGGTCAGTGTCACCCTCATGCCGGTGTGGTACTGACTTCCGGAAAAATTCATACGTCACTATCCAAGAAGGGTGAGGGAAGTTCTATTGCTGGCATCATACGGTCCATCTATTTAATCTTGATCCCTCTGCTGATTGCAGCCATGTTTCTTCACAACCTTGCCGACTTCTTAAGAAAGGCCCTTGCACGAACCTCTTCAGTATCCATTCATGAAGATGAAATTTTACTGACCTCTTCCGAACGTCTTCAACATGGAGGGCTTGTCCTTTCCTTTGTGTTATTGGCCTACAGTGGATTTGCACTGGAATATGCAAACGCCTGGTGGGCCTTGCCCTTTCAACTCTTAGGGGGAGAAGAGACAAGGCGCAATATTCACCGCGTGGCGGCTTTCATTTTTATTCTCGTCAGTTTTTTCCATATTTGGTACCTTTTCCTTACGAAAGAGGGACGCACAAGATTTAGAGCGATTCTTCCGGAAAGACGTGACTTGTCGGATCCATTCAAGATGATTCTTTTTAACTTGGGGCTGCGTCGGGAACGACCCATATTGAAGCGCTTTTCCTACATTGAGAAAGCGGAGTATTGGGCGCTGGTTTGGGGCTCCATGATCATGGTTTTGACCGGTGCACTCTTGTTTTTTCACAATTTTGCGCTGACGACGTTTCCTCTATGGGTGATCGAGGTTTCCAGGGTTATTCATTTTCTGGAAGCTGTTTTGGCGACTTTGGCCATTGTTGTCTGGCATTTTTATTGGGTCTTGTTTGATCCGGATGTTTATCCCATGAACTGGGCTTGGTTGACGGGACGAAAAAAACGACCTCCAAAATAAACTTGAAACCAGTTGAGAAAAAAATTTCTTGGTGGCGAAGAGCTCTTTATATAATAGGGGTAGACACGACTGGCCCAAGTCGTTGGCATGTCCAGCTAAAACCCAGATTTTTTGCCATTCAAGTTTCGATCTTGGGAGTGGTCTTGCTCGCCTTACTCGGGGTCGCCAAATATTCGGAGAGTCCTTCGTTTTGCAACTCCTGTCATATCATGGAGCCTTACTATAACGCCTGGAAAACCTCGAAACACAACTTCGTGGCCTGTGTCGAATGTCACTACCCACCAGGCTCCCCTCAGACCGTTCTTTGGAAAAAATTCCAGGCCCTCTCCCAGGTGGTCAAATATGTGACGAGAACTTATTCTTCCAAACCCTTTGCCGAGATTGAAGATGCCTCTTGCCTTCGCTCGGGTTGTCACTCAACGAGACTTCTTCAAGGAAAAGTGGTTTCTGAGAGGGGAATTAAGTTTGATCACACTGCTCATATCACAGAGATAAGGCGCGGCAGACAATTGAGATGTGTTTCTTGCCATTCTCAGATTGTGGTCGGAAAACATGTCGAGGTGACTTATGACACATGTTATCTCTGCCATTTCAAAGGGCGTGGAAAAGGGAGAGACTTTCAACCACTAGGTGGTTGTTTGGGTTGCCACGATCTTCCGACAAAGACGTTCCAAATTGGAAATATGGCCTACAATCATAAAGATTTTGTAACGAAGCAAGGGATTGCCTGTCAGAATTGTCATCTGGATGTGGTTTGGGGTGAGGGCGATGCCTTGCAAGATCGTTGTTTTACTTGCCACAATCAACCTGAGAAATTGGCCCGTTACAATGATATCCCTTTTATTCACGAAAACCATGTCACCAAACACAATGTTGCCTGCTTTCATTGTCACCAGGAAATCCGTCATGTAATCGGCGAGGAACCTCTTGGGTCATCCAAGTTGCCCAACTTGAATGCCACTCCCCCACCCAGCCCGCCCGTTTCTGAAACGCCTGGACCCCATCCCACACTAGCCTTTGATTGTTCTTTCTGCCACCAAGGTAAACATCTAGGCCAACTCGAGATGTATTCCGGAAAAGTGGGATCGCTGGGGCTCCCAGAAATTCCAAGCCCCATGTATGTTGCCAATGTTGATTGCATCGGTTGTCATTATCAAGAAATGATTTTGGACCAAAAAGAAAAGGAATTTCGTGGCACAACATTCAAAGCTTCGGAAGAAGCCTGTATCAAATGCCATGGAGAAAAGTTTAAGGGAATCTGGGAAGAGACTAAATTAGAGTTACAAATGACACTTTCAAAGATCGAAGAAAAACTAAAGATGGTTCAGAGGGGGGTAAAAACAGAGCAAATCAATCAGGTTGAACGCTGGATTCACTTTATTCATGCCGCCAAGGGAGAGCATAATATTTATTTGACCTCTTTTATCTTGCGTCAGGCGGATCAAATTCTCTCTGAAGCCCTAGAAAAGCTCAAAGTAAAAGCCCCTGATCTTTCATCACTTCCCCTTTTGTCGGGTGGTTTTTGTGCAACCATGTGCCATTCAAAAATGGGGGTTCAAGTTCCGCCGGAAACGGTTCAGGCCTTTGGAAAAACGATGCCCCACAAAATGCACACCGAAACGATGAGCTGTGTGACCTGTCATGATCTGGGTGGCCATAAAGAAGTCCCATTAAAAAAGGAGATCAAACCCTTCTGCGAAGGCTGTCATGCCCTATAAGTTTTCCTTAAGAGGCAAGTTGGCGCTCCTTTTCGAACGGCGGCAGCACTTTAACAAGGAAATAGAGTAAAACAAAAGGGAGGGCAAAAATCAGCATGGCCGGAAGGATCCCTTCTTTTGCCAGAAATTCGGGGTGAAAATCTCTTAGCCCCCTTAGGCTCTTCGACATGATTTGTCCGCCGATGACGACATTCCAACGCATGGCAAAGACCTGAATGAGCAAAAGGATTGAGGCAAAGAAGGTAAGACTGTTTCGAACTTTGGGGTGCAAGTATTTATCCAGCAAAACGGTCACCATCAAAAGGATAAAGGGAATGAGAGATCCCAAAACCATTTGGACCGAGATGAATGAGAAGGCAAGTTTGGTGGTAAGAAGCGGGGCGATGATCTCCCAAGCCTCGTTTCTTTCATAACTCAACGTAATGATTTCCAAGAGTTCCAATGTCACGGTTTGGATCTGGAAATACCAGAGCCACCTGGCCAACCCTCGAACACAATCTTGACTCACCTCTGTGCCACGAAAAATCGCCATGAGTTGATAAAGGATGATCAGAAGGGCAATCCCCGAGACAACGGCTGAAAACAAAAAAATGATCGGCATCAAAGGAGTGGACCACCAAGGGTTTGCCTTGACGGCGCCAAAGAGAAAACCGACATAGCCGTGCAAAAGACAAGCGGAAGGAATTCCAATCGTTGCCAAAATGGTGATTACTTTATGATCTGTCTTGATGGCTTCGTCACTAACATCATAAACTCCCAGTGTAAGAATACGATAAGGCAGCGCTCGAATTCCTTTATAGGTGGTTGCAAAATGGACAATGTCTTTTCTAAAAACCAACCAGATTTCTAAAATCAGGACAACAAGATAACTGGTGTAGAGAATCCCAAATCCGGCCATGGCGGAGGAAAAGTTGGGGGTAATCATAATATTGAGAGCTCTCTCCGGATGCCCCAGGTGATTAAGCAGTGGCAGTGTTGCGCACAAAAGGAAGGCCAGTGAAGTCAAAAGTGCGAAACGTCCGATCGGTTGATACTCTTTTTTTTGAAAAACATGATAGAAAGAGGAAACAATGAAAGCACCGGCAACAAGACCGGTGATGTAGGGATACATGACAATCATAATGCTCCAATGGATGTGAATGTCGTTTGGAAAAGTATATTGCAGGTATGGGAGCATTAACGTGTCTCCTTATCGAAACCTAAATAGTAGCATCTCGGTTTTGTCAGTTTTTCGGGTTGTAGGACTGCAATATGTTCTTCCGTTACAATTTTGCGGATAGGGTCACGTTCGTTATTCATGTCGCCGAACAATCTGGCCCCTGTGGGACAGGCCTCCACGCAAGCCGGCTTTAAACCTTTTGTGATTCGATGATAACACCAGGTACATTTTTCAGCCGTTCTGGTGAGAGGATTAATAAAGCGACTTCCGAAAGGACAGGCTTGGACACAATAGCCGCAACCGATGCAGCGCTTGCTGTCGACCAAAACCGCTCCGTCTTGGTTGGTATAAGAAGCCCCAACGGGACAGACCTGTGAGCAAGGGGTATTGGCACAGTGGTTGCAAAGCTTTGGAACAAAATAAGATTTGGAGACGTTGAATCCAGGGGTCATCGGTTTGAATCCGTTGATTCCTCCATCAGGAGATTCAACAATGACTTCTCCTTTTTCCGAGACCACATAACGTTCGATCCAAGTTCTGAAAAAATGATCGGGAACTTTATTCTCCAGGGCGCAAGCCTTGACACACATTCCACAGCCGATGCATTTATTGATGTCGACGACATAGGCAAAGAGGTGTTCGCTCGGATCATAGTTTGTCCCTGGAATCATTCCCAAGGCTTGTTCCGCCGCTTTTAATGGAGAAACGCGCATCAGACCTACAAAGAGAGCCACACTGGGAGCCATCTTGAGCGCGGAGGTTAAAAATTCGCGCCTCGAAATCGCATCCTCATCTTCTATTTTTCCCCCATTGGACTGTGGGGCTGATGGCAACTTAAGCATATTTCTTCATTCTCCAAGTTTTTGTCTTTCGAGACGACATGTTCATGAAAATCGATTTGTGGAAATGTTTTGGGCTTCGCCTCCAATTTTTGGTGACAACGGGCACAAAGGGCAAACGTTTTATGGATGGGCATGGGCTGAACGCCATCCTCTGTCACATGCTGGGTTAGAGGGGCATGGCAATCTTGACAAGGAACGGCTGCATGTCTGCCAGCCAATTTTATTTTCCAAACATCGTCATGACATTCCGCACACGAGTTTGGATTGCCATGCACAATAGGCAAGCTGGCCTGCTCTGCCAAGTTCTCACCCCGGAAATGCCCATACAACCCAAAACTTTTGGGAATCAAAAGCGCCCTAACGACAAAAAAGAGAAAGATGGCTGCACCCAAGAGAATAGCCGCACGGATCAAATGTCGGTGGTGTCCTTTGCCCATGAATCCTTCTCATCTTTCTCTTACTTTCTTAAGCTCAACACATAATCGGCCAAGGCATTAAGCTCTTCATCGGTTGCTTTGACCGCAGGCATGGTGACCTTTGGATTCACCGATTTTGGGTCTTTCATAAATTTGACCAACGAGGCCTTATCCATCTTGGAATCTTTGAGATCTCCGCCTTTTTTCCCTGCGGCGTGACAAGCCCCGCACATCTTGGCTTTGAACAGCGCGGCCCCATCAGCCCCCGCGAAGGCCGATCCCGCGACAGCGACTGCTAACAAACAGAGTATGATTTTCATGACTTCCTCCTTTTTTAAAAGAATCATAAATGGCAAAAGAGCAATATGAGCCAGATCATTCTTGGGCCTGATCTTTATCATATGAGGCTTGCCACGTGAACGGCATTTTTCATTGTATCATTCACAGAGATCCCTTCCCAGTAATTCCCAGTCAGATAAAGGCCAGGGGATTTTTGAAGGTGCGCTCTTATTTTTTCTAATTTTTTTGGATGTCCTAGCGTGTATTGTGGCAGCGCTTTCGTGTGTCTGGTTAAGGAGGCTTCTTCGATGCGAAACGAGGAGCCAAAAATTTGTCGCAGCTCATTGAGGACCTTTGAAATGATTTGATCCTCTCCTTCTTGAAGGATTGTGGGATTCTTGGCACCACCGACAAAACAGGTGAGCAAGGCCAAAGAATCTGGGCAGCGATTTTCAAAAATGGAAGAAGACCAGAGACACCCGAGCAAGAAATTTTTTCCGCCGGCACCCGATAGAAACCCAAAACCGTTCAAGGGATGGTTGATGAAGGATCGTTCCACGACGAGATGGATTACAGCAAGAGGGGCATAGGGGACTGTATTTAATTGGAGTGCCAAACCAGGATTTGAATCTTCCAAAAGTCTGGCGGCCTCAAAAGCAGGGAGACCCAAGATCAGAACACGAGCCTCTTCTTCACGAAGTCCCCCTTGGTGTTTCCATTGAACCTTCCAGCCCTCCTTCAATTTTGTAATCGCAATGTCCTGGCACTCCAGTTGGCAATGTTTTTGGATCGTTTGATAAAGTGCATCGGTCAAGGTTTGCATCCCCCCTTTAAAGGAGTAAAGAGTTTGCCCTTGAGACAAGAGGCGTGTTTTTTTAAGGGCCTTAAACAAGCTCCCATATTCTCTTTCCCACTCCGTTATTTTTGGCGCAACAGCCTGGATACTGAGATGTTCGCAATCGCCGGCATAAATCCCGTGAATCATCGGCTTGACCAGATTTAGGGCCTGTTTTCCTAAACGCCTTGTCACAAATTGCGCAATGCTTTCTTCTCCGTTTAAGCTTCTGGCTGCGATGAGAGGTTCCAAAATCAGGCGAAGTTTTCCCAAAGGAGTTAAAAGAGGCGTTTTTAAAAATTGGGCCGGTGACGTGGGAAAAGAAATCAATTTCCCCCGCCTCAAGACAAAACGATTTTTTGAAGACTCCCTCGCTTGGATCATTTCGCCCGTTAGTCCCAGCTCTTTAGCGTGAGCCATTAACGTATCATGGCTGGACAAAAAACTGTTGGGTCCTTTTTCCAAAAGAGTTCCATTGGTGGTGACAGTATGGAGACATCCGCCACAGCGTAAGGTCTTTTCTAATAGCAAAAAAGAAAAACCCTTTCGCTTGAGATGATAAGAGGCTGTGAGCCCCGCGATTCCGGCCCCCAATATAATGGCATCCATATAAGTGAATATTGATACCGCTTTTTAAAGACCGGAGGATATGATTATTATCAGGTCCGTCGGGACCATTGAGAAATTTTTAGGGCGAGAAAACCCCCTCCTCCGATGAGGAGAACAACTGGCAAAACCCAAACCAGCAAGTTAAAACCTTGGGGTTTGGGTGAAAGCAAAATCCATTCACCATAGCGATCCTCAAAATATTTTAGAATTTGCTCTTCGCTCTCACCTTTCCCAAGTTTTTCGCGAATCACCTTCATCATATCTTGGGCCAGTTCCGCCGGCGACTCTGAGATTGGAATTCCCCGACAAACCGGACAGCGGAGTTGGTCGGCAATTTGGCGTGCCTCCTGGTTTAGGCTTAAATTTGAGGAAACACCCCAGGCAAGCGTGGAAACAAGGAAAAACAAGAGAGACCTGATTAAAATCATGAGAAAAGTAAGTTTATTTGCTATAGTACAGCTAAGAGAGATCTATGTCTAATTTAGGCCCAGGCCGCAAGGTTTTTTTTGTGTTGGTTGGGCTTTTTTGTTTCCTCATTTTTTCCTTTGGTTGTGGCGAGAGAAAACCAAGTACCAAGTCTCAGACTCAGCAAGGAGCTGGGGGAGAAGGAACTCCTGGTGAGGGTCTTGCCCCTCCCGCTATTTTTCCTCATTCCGAAAACTGGGCAAGTCCTATCGATCACGGTGTGTGGACGGCACAAAATGGTTCTGAAGTTTGCTTGAACTGTCATAAAATAGAATCGGCTCAGGTAGAAACGCCCCCGACTTGTCACTCTTGCCACAAACTTTTTCCCCACCCAGATACTTGGGTCAAAAAAGAAAATCATGGGTCTTTTGTTTTGACCAATGGAAAAGGAAGCTGTGCGACCCAGTGCCATGGCACCGATCTCAATGGCGGCCTTTCAAAACTTGCTTGTGATTCGTGCCACGAAATCTATCCTCACAAACAAACCTGGATAGTTCCTGCGGAACATGGAGCGGCTGCTGAGGGAAATGGAAAACTTAACTGCAAAGGATGTCATGGTGATGATTTTCGCGGTGGTCTCAGTGGAAAAAGTTGCTACGAGTGTCACGAGTTATTTCCCCACGAGAAGGGCTGGTATGATCCACAGAGGGTACAACAAAAACATCGCGATTTTGTGATGGCAAACGGAACAACCAGTTGTGCCACCCAATGCCACGGAACCGATTTGGGCGGGGGACTTTCGGGAAGGTCCTGTAATGAATGTCACCAATGGCTCCCCTGGTTCCCTCATCCTGAAGGTTGGAAGGATTATGAAGGCCACGGAACCTATGTTTTGCAAACCTTGGGTAATGACAAAACCAGTTGTAAGTTATGTCATGGAAACGATTTTCTAGGTGGGTTTTCGGGAGTTTCCTGTTCCAATTCCAGTTGTCATTCTAATTATCCCCATGACCCTGCCACTTGGGGCCAGGCGGCAAACCATGGTCCTCCGGCTTACGGAGCAGGCAAAACCAGTTGCGCAACGGCCAATTGTCATGGGACAGTCTTTCAAGGGAGCCAATATCAAGTTAGTCCAGGCAATCCTCTAGCACCCTCTTGCTTTAATTCTGGTTGCCACGCCGATTTTCCCCACATCGATCCAAAGTGGATGACCCCTGACAAAACAAACAATGCAGTAACGAGGGATGAAAGTTTTCATGGGGATCGATTCATCAGACAAGTGCAAAGGGGAGTTGTCACCTGTACCGGCTGCCATGGGATTAACTACGACCGCGTCGTTGGGGGATACCAGTGCACGGCTTGCCATGCAGATGGTATCACCCACAAGATCATAGGAACAGCAACTTGGTCTAGCGGATTAGGGCATGGAAAGTTTTTTTCAAATCGTGGTTTCCTCGCAATAGATACTTCTGTCCGTTGCTGGGACTGTCATGGAAGCCCTGTTATTTTTGACAAAACACAAACAAGGCCATTTTTAGAAAACCAATCCGATTGTTATCGCTGTCACTTTGCCTATCCTCATAAAGGCTATCAGGATCAGGATTTACTTACATGGGAGCCTGTCAATATCAATGTTTGTGGTACCAGAAATTCCGCAAATGCGCCGGCCCACTATTTTTACCTATTCGAAAATCCTTTAAGCGTGGATGTTAGTAATACCTGCGGCGGCGGGACAAATGGGTCCTGTCATTCCAATGGTTATCGAGCCTATCGTATCGAAGGTTTCTCCGGTTTTGCTCCTTGTAATTATTGTCATGGACAAAGCAACCCGCCTCCTCCACTGCCAGATTGTGCCGGACCCCCTCCATCGAACCTCCAAAATCCAGGTGCCCCGACAATTACAAGTATCTATCCGGCGCGTGATGAAACAAGTGTCTTAGTTGGATCGGCTATAAGAATACAATTTAGCGAGGCAATGGAGACGGCAAGCATTACTCAAACAGGGACATTCGTTCTCAGGCAAGTTGGGCGACCCGATTCCATCATGGCAAATATAGTTTGCAGTAACGATTGGTGCCGACAAGCAAGTTTAGTCCCTGCAGCACAACTGCTTCGTGACACTTTATATGAAGCCACGGTGACAACTGCCACCAAAGACTGGGGAGGGACCGCTATGGCAGCTGATTATAGTTGGACTTTCAGGACAGAGTTGCCAGATACGACTCCCCCTCTCATTGTTTCCACTATCCCAGCAAGCGGAGCAGTGGACGTGCCTCGGGGAAGATATATTTACGTCACTTTCAATGAACTCGTAAATCAATTCTTCATCAGGGACTCCATCAAGGTAAAGAATTTAACAACTGGAGGGGCCATTGCAGGGGCAACAGGTTGTTCAAGTGCAGTAGTCAGTAATGGTTGCACAACAGTACGTTTTCAACGAAACACCACGGCAAGTTACGATACGGAGTATGAAGTGAGGGTTTTGACAATTGTGAGAGATTTGTCAGGCAACCCCCTCCAATCAGAGCATCGCTGGACTTTCAGAACAGCAGAAGCACCACCCGGACCTTAACTGATCCAAATCATGTCCTCATAACTTCCCATTTCTGCTATTTTAACCCTCAGATTTTGGAGAGAGAATGGGGGAAAAAAGGCCTTGGGGTTTTTTAAAGATTGCTCCTTTTGGATGCCTTTGTCTGACCCTGGCCTGCGGCGAAATAAAACCAATCACAGACGCAGCAGCACAACTAGAAGAAGAAAGTAATGCTACCCCCAAAGTAGAAAGCCTCTTACCCCCATCTGAAACGATATTTCCCCATTCAAAAAGCTGGTCGGATCCCGTGGTACATGGGGCATGGACCATACAAAACGACTCCGATGTTTGTTTTCAATGCCACCAAAAAGATTTAGGGGGGATGGGAGGAGCCCCCGCCTGTCATTCCTGTCATCCACTTTTCCCCCATCCTGATGGGTGGGTTAAAAAAGAAAATCATGGTTCTTGGGTGTCTGCCAACGGAAAGGAAAATTGCGCTACTCAGTGTCACGGCACCGACTTCAAAGGGGGGCTTTCAAAAGTCTCGTGTGAATCCTGTCATGCGATCTATCCCCACATGGTGACCTGGACCAATCCTGTAGAGCATGGGGCGGTTGCGAAAGGAGACGGCAAAGCGATTTGTATGAATTGCCACGGTAACACAAGCTGTTATGCGTGCCACGAAAAATACCCCCACGAAACGGGGTGGGCCGACCCTTTAAAACATGGGAAGGATGTCACTCAAAATGGCACAAACGGTTGTGCCACCCAGTGTCACGGAACCAATCTGAAGGGAGGACTGTCAGAGGTCTCCTGCGATAATTGTCATGCGAGTTATCCTCATCTTGATAACTGGAGGGATCCCACTCAACACGGAACGGCGGCCTTAGGAAATGGTAAAACCAGTTGCGGGACAGCCAATTGTCACGGGAGCGACTTTAAGGGAAGCCTAAAAGCCCCATCCTGTTTTTCTTGTCACGCCGATTTTCCTCATACTAGTTCTCGTTGGATGACACTGAAGCCGACGACGAGTAAAACTTCTGATCGCGATGAAGGTTTCCACGGAGACCGATTCATACGGATGCAAATGTCGGGAAAGACGGGTGCTTGCGCCGAATGTCACGGTGCAAACTATGACCGTTTGATCGGTACCGGCCAATGTACGAATTGTCATCCCAATGGTGTTACCCATCGAAATACAACCCAAACAACCTGGTCTTCTTTTACGCACGGGCAGTATTACACAAGTTTCTTCAATTCCATTTCAACGAATGCCAACTGCAAGGATTGTCACGGAGGCTTTGTCGATTTCACAGACACCCAGACAAAACTCTCTTTGGAAAGTCAGTCGGGCTGCTACCGCTGCCACTGGGCTTATCCTCATAGGGCCTATGAAACTCCGATCTGGCATGAGATTTGGGAGCCCGTCGTCGCGAATAACTGTGGTGGAATGGCAAATTCCGGACACCTCCTCTATCTGACGGGGAGTTCACTCTTCACGGATGAACAAGGAAGGCGACCGACCAGCACGAACGATCCGATCAGCATCGGCGCCATCAAACATACCTGCGGCGGGTCGGCCGGTTCCTGCCATTTCAATGGTCTTCGCTCCTATAACACGCAAGCAACCTCGGCATTGTGCGGGCAATACTGTCATAGTTCAACAATGCCTTCCATCCCATCGCGGCCCCCTTGCCCTTAACACTTTATGTTTAGTTGTCAGGTCACAGATTTTTATGGTATTTCTCACAAGGTGAAAATATTGACTTTGATCCTTCCCTTTCTCCTTGCTTCCTCAATAGTGAATGCGGGGGAGTTTCATTTAAACGCAACTAGTCTTGGCCAAGTTCGCAAAAATGCGAGACTCCAAAAAGAAATCCCTGTCAACGGATACCTGGGCATGGCCTTTGCCCAGCCAACATGGGAGCTTTCGGGCGAAACAAATATGCGTGTCATTCGAGATTTCAAAAGAAAACTAGACGACTACGATCTCTACCAGGCGGTGATTCATTACAAGCCCACAGAGAAACTTCGGATCGATTCAGGTCGCCAGATTGTCAACCAGGGGTTTTCCCTTGAGATGCTCGACGGTGTCCAAACGACTATTATGCCCTGGGATCATGTCGATTTTACCGTTTATTCAGGAATTCCCCGAAGTGTTGAAAGAGAGGATTTTAACAAAAATGATGGTTTGCTGACCGGTATCTCTATTGGGATGAAAAATGTTGCCAGGACAAATTTTTCACTACACGCTGCGTGGCGCAAAAACGACATTTATTTCATCGATCCAAAACAAAACGATGAGGCCCGTGTCGGCGCCAATTTTTCACATCAGTTTGCTGTCTCCACAACACCAATGTTGTATGGAACCTTTGAATACGACGCGATGGGCAAGGTGATTGATACGGGTGTGGCGGGTTTTGATATTTATCCCTCCAAGCGAATTGCACTCAACATGGAGTTCAACTATTTCAACATCAGTCGGGAAACAGATCGATTGACCATTCAAAGACTCTTCACTCAGGGAAGACAAATTGGTGGCCGCTTTTCCTCCACATGGACACTCGTTCCAAACTATTTGGATCTTGTGGAAAGCTATACTTATCAAAATGTAGAGGTAGTCAAAGGGGATCGCCGCCATGGACACATCGTCGATGCGGCCCTGCAACTCTCCCTGGATAACATTGGACTCCATATAGAACCAGGCTATTATTTTTCAAAAAGTTTTGGCGGTCGCTTACACGGGGGAAGAATTTCCATTCATGAACAATTCACCGATAAGTTTTATACCGAAGTGGGATTTGATTTCACAAAATACAAAAAAATTACCAATGACAATGACAATGCCTATTCAGGCGTAGGTTGGGCCGGCTATGAAGTAGCCAAAGGCTTGACGATATCTGGAGGTTTTGAATACAACAAAAATAATTCATTTAACAAAGATGCTCGTGGCTCTTTTAGGCTAGATTATCAATTTGACCATGGAAGCTAAAAAAATTTTCATAGGGGTGGTGAGCCTTCTTCTGGTGGCAAGCTCCGTTGCGGCAAAGGAAAAAGTAAAACATCCCTTTGACCTTTTTGATCATGAGATGCACACGGGGCTTTTTGAGACGGTTGAATTTCAATGTGAGAATTGTCACAAGGATCAGGAAGATTTTGCAAACAGGGAAAAGATGAATCGCCTGGGGTGTCACACCTGCCACAACAATCCCAATCCGCCACTGCCCGGAACTCAGGAGTGCACCGTTTGCCATATCGGCGGCAAATTTCCAAAACCCCAAAGTCATAAGGCGGGCTGGATTGCCAAACATGAGTCCTATGCCAAGCTCAATCCACAAGAATGCGCTCAATGTCATAGCAATGCGATGTTTTGCGTCGATTGCCATAAAAGAAGGGATACCATTCAACAGAAGGGGCATCGCCGTAACTTTAGATTTTTCCACTCGATCGAAGCGAGGGCCAATCCCAGAAAGTGTGATGCCTGTCATACCGTAAACTATTGTCAGCAGTGTCATGCCGGAGGAGGCAACTCAAAGAGATGAAATCGTATTTGGCTTTACCCATTTTGCTTATTTCTGTAGGCTTTCTAACTTCCTGTGGTGGCGCCGCTCTGAATGAAGGGGAAAACTACGGAAACATCCTGAATACCTCCCAAGGTTTGACACTGACTCAAGCGGAACACCAAATCGGCTGGGGACAATCAGAGTGTACGATATGCCACAATTTAGAAAATATTCATCTGGTGGACCGAACGGGCATCACCGACATCAAGGCAGTTCATAACCAAGCATTGAGCGAAGGAATTTCTGGGTGTGCCGCCTGCCATGGAACAAACGGTGCCCCTTAAATTCCATGGCCATTTGTGTGACGAACAACATAAATACCTTCTGCAATTTCTTTATCTAGGGCAATTTCTGTTTCTTCAATTTTGAGGACATAAGAAGGGCGTTTTTGCAACAGATGAAGGGTGGCGCCCGGAATAACACCGAGCCCCGATAACCTTTCCAAGAGCGAGTGGTATTTGGGGGCAATGAAAATGATGCGATAGTTTTCTCCAACCTCTTCTAGGCTCAAGGGGGTCACCAGAGGTCTCACTTCGTTAACAAAAAGACGACAGCAATCACCGGGAGGAATAGGTCTTCCATGTGGACAGGACGGTGGGTGGCCCAAAAAAGAGCAAATTCCCTCTACTGCCTCAGGGGTGAGAACCTTTTCATGCTCCAAACGACAGGCCTGCGCCCTCACCGCTTCTTCAGAAAGATTGAAAACAACCGCGAACAGGCGTTCGGCAAGACGATTTCGACGAATCAAAGAACGAGCCTGATTTTCACCTTTGGTGGCCAGTTTCAAACATCCATTCTTTTGCTGAACGAGTCCTTCTTTGACGAGCTCCGAAGTAGCCCTCTCAACTTCCAAAGGGTCTACCTGAGAGAGACAATGATCCGGCTCTTCTTTCCCCACCTCTTGATTGAGCCAGGCCCTCACCAAGATGTGATCCTTGATTTCATCGAAACCCAGATCTTCTGTTGTTTCCTGTAACATAACTATTTCACCTTCTTAAAAACTTTTTGAAACCAATTGACAATCCTAGATTCGGCAACAAATTCATAACTGCAATTGGGGCATTTGAGCATGGAACATCCGCTGACCATCGCACAGCCACCACAGGCAGCCTCCCCTGCGTTGAACTGGAACCCACACAAAGGGCAGTCTTGCACCTTGGCTTTTGTCTGCTGAACTCCAACACTCGGCAATTGAAGTGCATCCATTATAATCCTTTCAAAACCCAATTCAAAACACCCCCGACTAAAAAAGCAAAAGGGAAAACGAAAAAAACCATCCGCGCTGCTACCTTGCCACCATGCTCTTTAACCATCATAAAGACATTGGCAACACAAGGGACAAACAATGTAATGACGACAAGTGCCACCAGGGCCTGAACAACAGAGAGCTGGCCGTGGCTATACATATCAAAAAAACCGGTTGCCCCGTAATCACGTCTCAAAAAACCGATCAAAAAAGCATTCGCTGCCTGAGCCGGCAATCCCAAAATGGAAACGACAAGAGGGGCCGCCAGCTTTTGAATCCGAGTCAAAAGATGGACTGCATCAAGAAGAAACAAAATGAAGGTCCCAAGCAAGAAAAGAGGTATGGCTTCCTTCACGTACCATTCCAAATGAGAAAGGGTTTTCTTGGCGACATTGGAAAATTTAGGAACACGCAACGGGGGAATTTCCATTACAAAGGCATTTCCCTCCCCCGCAATGATCTTGTTCGACGCGAATCCCACAAAAAACATCACGCCCAGCATGACGAAGAGCCAGACCCAAAAGGCCCACATGGGCATTGTCCCAAACATCCCCAATAAAACTCCCAATTGAGCAGAACAGGGGACAGCAAGTGCCAGCAGGAGAGTCACAATGAGACGCTGTTTTTTCGTCTCAAGAATCCTTGTCGTCAATGTTGCCATCGTATCGCACCCAAGCCCTAAAACCATTGGCAAAACTGCCTTGCCATTGAGCCCCATCCCTTTGAAGAGACGATTGACCATTACTGCAAGTCTTGGAAGATAACCGGAATCTTCCATCAAACTAAAGGCAATGAAAAATGTGGTGACAATGGGAAGGACAATCGCAAAACCGTAAGAAAGCCCCATCACCACCAACCCATAGGGCCCGACAAAACAATCATGGAGTATTTTGAAAATCGGGTTGGCCTCGCCACTCAAAACATAACTGCCGACTAGAAATCCCTCCTCCACATTGTGGGCATGAGAAAATGGCAATAGTTTGTCGAAAAACCAGATAAAAGCCGGTGAAATATATTTTGCAAAGATGCCATTTTCAATAAAGTCGACCGCAGTACCCGCACCGAATTTTCCAACAAAGAGATAAACCAACTCCAAAATGCCGGCCAAGACGATCATGCCTGCAATGGGATGCATTGTCCAAGCAGATAGCCATGCCCCCACAGCGCGTCCTCTTTTTTGCGTGGTCATCACCTTTTCCAATAGGGATTGGGTCAACGTACTTCTTTCTCGATTCATCAGAAAACTGACCGGCTCCGCAAAATAGGCGGCCACTTGCCGGCACTGTTCTTCAATAATGTTTTGAACATTGTTTGACAGTTGAGATTTAAAGCGAGTGCTAATGTGTCTATCCCCGGCAAGCAGCATACTGGCCACCGACAGACGGCCGTGTATTTCTCCAGGCAGTGCACCCGTAATCGTTTTCAACGCCTTTGCAAAAATGGTCGAATATCCCCATTTAAATGTGCAGGGCCTTGCATCTTTTATTCGTTCTTTTAATAGCGGGAGTCCAATTTTTCGGATCGCAACGGTTGTGACGACGGGAATACCCAAAACGGATTCCAGTTTTTTAGCGTCAATTTTAATGCCGGCACGGGCTGCCTCATCACACATATTGATGACCAAAACCATCGGAACACCCATTTCTTGGAGCTGCAAAGTAAGCGGTAATGCCCGCATCAGATTTTTAGCATCGGCAATCTGGATGACCAGACCCTCATTTTGAATCAGCAGATCACGAGTTACACACTCATCTTCAGACATTGGGATTAAAGAATTGATGCCGGGTGTATCAACAACCTGATATTTTTTATCATCGATGAGCGCTTCTCCCTGAGACAAAGCGACAGTTGTACCCGGGTAATTGGAGACTGTGGCGTAGGTCCCTGTGAGGTAGCCGAAGATGACACTTTTGCCCACATTGGGATTCCCCACCAAAAAGATCTTTGTTGAACTATTTACCATATAGTACCAGGTACCCCATGGTACCGTGTGGTACCAGGTACCTGGTGGTAGTGGCGTTAGGTAATACTAACAAAGGACAGATATGTCAAACAAAAGCTACCACGTACCTAAATAAGTTACTGATTTTGTTTGATTTTTTCTATCTGGTCTTTAAGATATTCTTTTGTGAGGACACCTGAGAATTTGTTTTGGATGAGCCCTTTGGAATCTATAAAAAAGGTCTCTGGGACACCTCCCACCCCATAGTCAATGGCCATTTGGCTTTTGGGATCGAAAAGAACGAGAAAAGGCTCTCCCAACTCTTTTACAAATTGCACGACGGTTTCCTTTTTATCCTGATAAACTACTCCTAAAAATTTTACCCCCTCTTTTTCGTAAATTGAGCGTACCTCCTTAAGAACGGGGTGTTCATAAAAACAGGGGCCGCACCAGGTTGCCCAAAAGTTGATGACGACAGGCGAGCCTTTCAAAGAAGGAAGATCGATTTTTTTACCATCGAGTGTCTCCAGTAAAAAATCGGGGGCCATTTTTCCAACCATCGCTGATGGAAGCTCTCTGGGATTTCTGGTCAGTCCAAAGGCTAAGAGATAAACGATCGGGGCAACAATCAATATAAAAAGCAGCCAGCGTTTTAACACGGGGGCTCCCCCTCTTTTTTCTTCATTCCAGCGGAAATGAGAACTCCCAACACAATGACCCCACCACCACCCCAAATCCAAGAAACGGCAGGAGTCACCATCGTCCGGATCGTTGCCTCAAGACGGTTATGTTCAAAAGCCATGAGGGTTAAATATAAGTCTCCTGTCACAGTTGAATAAACGGCAGGGGAACCGACCGGTTCTCGATTATTCGGATAAAAATTGAGTTTGGGATTTAAATATCCAAGGGGCCTTCCATTTTTAAAAACCTCGATTTTTGCGATGACTTCAAAACGTTGTGGTTGTGGGTCCCCGTATAATTTATCCAGTTTGATTTGATATGGTTCCATTTCAAAAATATCCCCCAATTTCAAGTGGACCTGATTTTCCTTTTGATAGTTTCCGGAGAGCGCCACTCCAATTGAAACGAATATAATCCCGATGTGGACGACAAATCCCCCATAGCGTCTTGGGTTTAAAGAAAAAACCCTTTTGGCCCTCCAAAAAACAGTGGCCATTTCGATCAACATAATGGAGAGAGACAATGTTGCGAAAGCAACTGTGATTAAAACGAGTGGTTTTTTTATGCCTAAGATAAAAGCAATGACGACAGCAACAGCCATCAGCAAAACGGGCCATCGAAGAAGTTTAAGAAGGGTTTTGGGATCTCCCTTTTTCCAGGGAAGGGCGACACCCACCCCCATGAGCAAGATGATGAGGAGGGCCAGGGGAACAACCATTTGATTGAAAAAGGGGGCGCCAACCGTGACTTTCACACCGCGCAACGCTTCAACAATCAGGGGATACATTGTCCCCAATAAAACAACGAAACAAAAACAGACGAACAAAAGGTTATTGATTAAAAAAGCTGTCTCACGACTTAAGGGGTGATCCAATTTTCCGGGACTTTTGAACTGCGGCCCCTTCCAGATCAAAAGGGCAGTGGCAATGGCCAACGCAATTCCAATGCTAAACAAAAAGTAGAGACCAATTTCAGACTCCGTAAAGGAATGAACACTGTCGAGGACACCGGAGCGGGTTAAAAAGGTTCCGAGCAGGGTCAGGAGAAAAGTCATGCAGATCAAAACGAGATTCCAAATTTTGAGCATCTGGCGGCGTTCCTCCACCATGATGGAATGCAAAAAAGCGGTTCCGGTAAGCCACGGCATGAAACTCGCATTTTCCACCGGATCCCACGCCCAATAACCTCCCCAGCCCAAAACCGCATAAGACCACCAGCCCCCAAGGACAATGGCTATTGATAAAAACATCCAAGCGATCAAAAACCAGCGCCTGGTGATTGAAACCCAGGCATTACTCAAATCTCCTGTTACAAGACTCGCAATCGCGAAGGAAAAGGGGACACTCATTCCGACATATCCCAAATAAAGCATTGGGGGATGCAGACCCATAAGCCAGTGGTTTTGAAGAAGTGGATTGGGGCCGGGACCATTGTCTGGAACGGGATAAACACTCTGAAATGGATTCGCAGGAATTGCGAGAACAAGATAAAAGAAGGCGCCAATGGCAAATAGAGAAATACAAACCCACGGCATCAAATTTTCAAACTTGTTTCGATTGCGATAAATACACAAAGCGGTATAGCCAGACAATACCCAACCCCAGAGCAAGATCGATCCCTCCAGAGAACTCCACAACGAAATGGCCGCATAAAATCGTGGTGTTTCTTTAGCCCCCACATGGGCGACATAGCTGACACTAAAGTCGTTCGTAAGGAGTGCCACCATCATGCCCAAACCGGCAACCGTCATCGCAAAAAAGTTGGTGTAGGCCAGTTTTCTTGCCACAGCCATTTTGCCAAAATAGGCAAAGGCCATTCCAGCAAGGGAAGAGGCAAGGGCCAAAAAGATGCAGATGTTTCCGATAGTATTAATCATTGTAACGGGGTCTACTTTCCCTTGAACCTCTTTAAATAGTGAATGACCGTTTTTAAATGTTCTTGTTCATCCGCCAAAATCCCCTTGATTAAAAGGGCTTCTTTGGGGGGAAGTGGCAGCTTGAGTATCTCTTCGTACAGTCGGATGGATTGGAGTTCCATTTCGATGTGCGCCTGAAGGGATGCCCTGAGGGAATCGGAACGAGGGACTCGCTTCGGCTCTGGAAGGGAAGGCGTAGAACCTGTTACGGTCGCAACAATCTCGCTGAATACTTTTGAATGAACCGCCTCTTCTTCAGCAAATCGTTTGAAGGTCTTGCCAATGTGTTCCCCATCGATGATCTTTTGATGGAACAGCTCTGCTTCATGCTCGTAGAGAGATTCATCTGCCAACTCCTGAATCGCGGCTGTTAAAATCTTTTCCATTTTTTCTCTCGACGGCATATTGCCTCCATTGTTTTATGGAACTAGTTCCTTATAAATGATGGCGGGTTTTTCGCCCTCTTTGGGGGGGTGATATTCGTTGGAATGTTTGACCATTAAACGATCTGCCTGAAAAGAACTTGTCTTCAAAAGTTTACCCTCAACAACAACCCCCATCCCTTCTTGAAACATTTGGGGTGGGGTTTCGTAACTCACAATAGAAATTTCTTTGGATCCATCCGAGAGCAAAAATTTAAGAGATACCCTTTCAGCATCCCATTGAATAGATCCCTTTTTAACAGTCCCTCCCAGCCGCACCGGTTTGTCATAGGCCAAGTCCCCCTTGGCCAAAAGTTCTGTCGGTGTGACAAAGTAGACGATATTTTTTTCTAATTTTCCGAAAATAAGATAGCTTAGACCCCCAACAATGATCGCCAAGGCAAACCCTAAACTAACCCAATTCTTTTTTTGCTTTTTTAAGTCGGACATAAAGTAAAATTGTATAGAGAATTAAAACACTCCAAGTCAATCCATAACCTGCAATTAAAAAATTCATTGAATCTCCCCCATTATTTGATTCTCAATTTTTTCTTTAAGCCGACTTAAATGAAATCGATAATAGATAAAAAGAATGAGAATGAATAAAAAGGCAACAGCATTCAGTCGCAAACTCAAAACCATCTGGGGATCAACCGTGGAGGGACTTGATTGAACCTGGTGAAGAGTCCTCCACCATTTCACGCTAAAATAGACGATTGGGACGTTTAGAAAAATAAGCAATCCCAACGGAGCGCTCAAACGGGCCCGTTTTTCTCGATCATCCACAAAAGCCCTGAAGGCCAAATATCCCACATACAAAAACAATAGAATCGCGGTGGTGGTAAGCCTTGCATCCCAAGTCCACCAAACGCCCCAAGTGGGGCGACCCCAAATGGAACCCAAAGACAAAGTCAGGGCGGTCAAGACACAACCTACTTCCGCGGAACTAGCTGCCAAATGATCCCAAAACATTTTTTTGCGAACCAAATATAAAATACTACTGATAAAAACGATTGAATAGGCGATAAAAGAATTCCAGGCAGCGGGGACATGGACATACATCAGCTTTTGCACCTCTCCCATTTGGGCATCGGGCGGGCTTCTAAAAAGCCCCCACCATTGTGCAAAGATAAAAAAACCGATAGCCACAATTAAACTTCCATATTGAAAAATCTTCTTCACTTTTTAAGCCTCCAAAAGTAATCCTGCAGTGAGCAAGCAGGCCGACAAAAAAATACTATCAAAAACAAAAAGCATCTCTATCCAAGGTCTGGCTTGAAGAAAAGGGTCTCCTTCCAGGGCGTATTGTGTGGCAAAAACGCAAGCCAAAAGCAAGGGGATTAGCATCGGGAAAAGCAAAAGCGGTAGCATCACTTGACGCGCTCTGGTCTTGGTAATGAGGAGGGCATAGAAAGTTCCCAAGGTGGCTATGCCTAAATCTCCCAGTAAAAAAATTAAAACCAAATTCCAAGGTTCTTTAGGGACATCCAAATCATAAAGAACCATCATCATCAAAAGAACGACCGTTTGGACGATGAGGACAAAGAGGAAGTTGGTGAAAAGCTTCCCTAAAAAAATGGCGCGATGACTGACCGAGTACAAAATGAGGCGATCGAGACAACCTTCTTCCGCCTCGGCTTGAAAAGAACGGTCGAGGGCGAGAACAGCACTGAACAAGACAACGAGCCAAAGGAGACCCGGCGCTAATTTTTTGAGCAAAGCAGTCTCCGGCCCGATCGCAAAACTAAAAAGAAAGATGATTAAAATCCCGAAAAAAAGGATGCTGTTCAATGTCTCCCTCTTTCTCAGTTCGGAGAGGAGATCCTTATGACAGATGGCAGCCAAACAACGAATGAAATTCATAGGATGACGCTTGATGGAATGTTTTTGGGGTCACCAAAATAGGCAACCCTCCCTTGATTCAAAACCATGGCCTTGTCACAAAGGGGTAAAACCTCATGATGATCGTGGGAGGCCAAAAGGAGGGTTAGACCCCCCTTTTTCCAGTTTTGGATGCAGCGGTTCATCAAGGTTTTGCCTTCCCGGTCCAGATTTGCATGGGGTTCATCTAACAAAACAAATTCAGGACTTTCTAAAAGGATTCTTGCAAGGCTTAAGCGCTTTCGCATCCCGACAGAGAAAGAGGCGATCGGTTTTCCGCCCACCGCATTGAGCCCTACTTCAGCCATGGCCTCGCGAAGCTTTTTCACCAGAGGTTTTCGGCCCTTTATCACACAGGAAAATTTTAAATTTTCCTCAGCGGTCAGTGTCTTGTAAAGGCCCAGCTCGTGACCCAACCACTCAACCTGATTTCTAATCTTGAGGGTGTTCTGTCTGATATCGAAACCCGCAATGGTTCCCCCTCCCGTCGTCGGCTCCAAAAGAGTGGCCAAGATTTTAAGGAGGGTTGATTTGCCACAACCATTGGGCCCCAAAATTGCGATACAATCTCCCTTGTTCGCTACAAGCCCAATATCCCTCAAAGCCCAATGAGTGGCAAAACGTTGACTAATTCCCGTTAACTCAACGACTCTGGAATTCATTTCGGCTGCCTATATAGACTTTTCATTCTTGATAGCAAGACCATTCTACTTTATAAGGTGTTGGGGTCCTAAAAAAAGGGGGGTCTATGTATGGTTTTGGACATTCTGGGTTTTATTCCTTTGAGCCACACATCGCTGTCTTTTTGGGATTGATGGCCTTAGGTTTCGGTTACTGGATTTTTATACAAGCCAAATCCGACACAAGTTGTTCCAAGTTAGGTAAATTTTTTGGGGTTTTGATATCCATTGTTGCGGCTTTGGGGCTCATCTGCATCCTTTATTTAAGCATCAAACGCTGTTGCATGGCTCCAAAGGGAGACTGGTACAAAAGCCATATGCAAATGATGGCACCACCTGATGAAAATCATCCTGGTAAATGATTTCTATCATCTTTATATGAGGGCTTTTTTGTGGTTGTTTAGAATTCAGATATTAGAATTTAGGATTTTCCAAAAAAAAGGGGGGGATTATGAAAAAATTTTTCTGTGTAGCAGGGCTGCTTTCTTTTTTATGCGTCTGGTTGTTTCCTTCCAGTGAAGCCCAAGCCGTTTCGCAATGGGCCCGAAAATACAAGATGAATTGCCAATCTTGTCACACGGCTTTTCCCAGACTTAACTATTTTGGCGAAAAATTTCAGCGCAATGGCTTCCAGCTTCCCGAGACAGAAGATGGAGACGAAAATAAGGAAAAACTAAGTGACACGGCTTTCATTGATAATCTTATCAATATGTTTGGTGTTCGTATTGCGGTCTCCCCGGCATCTATCACCACCAATGGGCTCACAAGACCGGATGGAACAGTGACTACCCGAACCAGCTTTGGTAACACCGATTGGGTCCAATTTTTCTCGGCTGGAAGTATTTTTAAAAATGCCTCCATTTTTATTGAGACAGAAATAACGAATACTGCCATCAAAAATAACTGGTTTACTCTGGGATATCACAACTTGTTTGGTCATAGTCTTTTAAACCTCCGTGTTGGCAAACTAGGTGTCATGAATTGGGTTGGTCAAAGTGGGCGCTTGAGAATGATTCCAAACATCCAAGTGGAGGGTTGGAAAAATTTTCTGACCGCGGAGGGGACGACTTCAGCATCAACCACCTTGCAAGATCAGGTGGCTATGGGTGAACCCCAGCCTGGCATTGAGCTCTACGGTTATAAGGGGCCTTTCCTTTATTCAGTAGGAGTTGTGAACGGGAATGCCTTGACGGACAACAACGAATTTAAAAACGTGTTTGGAACTCTGCGTCTGGAAGCAACCGATGGACCCATCCAAGGAAGTTCCATCTCCGGGTGGGGCTATTGGGGAACAGACACGTTTAGTACCGTGCGCCGCAAAGATCGTTTCTATCGTGTCTCCGGTGCGGCCAACTTAAGATGGAAAAACTGGGATGTGATTGGCGCCTTTCTCCATGGACGGGACAGCGACTGGATTTTATCAACAGCCGCACCAAATCGAAACACAACTCACGCTGCCTCGGGGCAGGTGGGTTACTTGATCAATCCCAAGTGGTATGCAGCAGCTCAATATGATTATGTCACCGACACATTTAAGAATACGGCGACAACATCCAATTTTTATCACAAGGCGTCGCCTTCGATCTGGTTCATGCCAAGAGAAAACATGCGAATTGGATTGGTCCAGCGCTTTGAATTTAAGGGAAGAGCGGGTGGCAGACAGCATGAATTTCTCGTTCATGCAAGGGCCATGTTTTAATAAAAGGGAAAACTGGAATCTCTAGCAAACTACATGCTTAGCTTGAGAAAATAGGGGAGAATCGGCACTGTCTTCTTTGCCATTCTTCTACTAAAGAAGTCATAGACTGTTGGAGCATTTCTTCGGCAAGGAGGCCTTCTTGTTTTCTAAAAGACAAGTTTTTGTCAGCGATCGTTTTCAAATCATCCACATTATATAAATAGACATTGTCTAGAGTTCCTACCTCCGGATCAATGTTACGAGGAACACCCAAATCAATTAAAATCGATGGTTCCGGCCTTTCTAAACAACCTTTCGATAAAAGCATCTTTTTTGAAATAATGTGGGCATTCGCTGCTGTTGATGTCACAACAACATTTGCGTGGGGCAATATTTCCTCCAATTTATCAAAAGGGACCACTTGGGCTGCTAGACGGCCGGCAAGCTTTTCTGCCAAATTACGAGTCCTGTTAGCAACGATCAATTTCTTAACCCCTCGTTTTTTCAAAAGCTCTGCGGCTTGAACACCCATTTCCCCTAACCCTACAACCAAAACTGTGAGGGGATCGAAAGACCCAAAAATTTGCTCTATCAACATGATTGAAACGGAACTAACGGAAGTGGGATACCTCGCAATTCCTGTATTTGTCCGAATTCGTTTGGCAATCTGAAAAGCCTTTTGAAAAATAAAATGAATGTTGGAATCCGCAACATCGACTGCCAGGGTTTGCATGTAGGCCTGTTTGACCTGACCTAAAACTTGCGTCTCTCCTAACACAAGCGAATCAAGTCCGGTTGCAACTTTTATAAGATGCTGAAGTGCCTCTTTATTTCGATAAACATAGTTTGGAAAGGGATTTTCATCTTTCAGATTTAGAAAATCTTTCCAATAAGCCATTAAATCCGAGGTGCTCGTTTGTTCTTGCAATGAAACATAGATTTCAACGCGGTTACAGGTGGCCAAATAGCAAGCACCACTGACTTGAGCTAAAGAACACAGCCCTTTCAAGAACACCGGCACTTGCGGTGGGGGCAGTATCCAACGCTCCCTTTCTCCAATGGAGCTGCCTTTGAAATTATAACCTAGAACGATTAGTTCCATTGATATATCAATCTAACAAACTTGAGCTGCGCGGGCAACCTGATTTTATCCACTTTTCGATCAAACAGCCTTTCACAAAAAGCGTTTTTGTTTTAAAAAATCGATTATAACGGACTTTGGAACAAAAAAGATCTCAACATCTGTTTTGGCAGTGGCTGTGGCACAGTGAGGCGTATTGGTCAAAAGATGAAATAAGCCAAATAGGCCATTTCTATAACCTGCAGAGATCGGTAAATGTTCATTTTTTCCCTCCATACCGACTCGGGATAGGGCGATTTCACCCTTTTTTAAAGTATAGAAACCATATGTGTGGTGGCCTTCGTAAAAAATGACATGCCCCTTTTTGAAGTGCATAACCCCGCCTTGAGGAATGAGATCATCCAAATGAATTTGAACCTCTTTGGTGACCTTTTGTTCCCAGGGGGTAACACCGCAACAAATGTCTTGATGAATATCCATCCATTAAAAAGCTAACCTAAATACGAGGTCTACTGATATGATTGAGCACAGACTAAAATATGATATAAATCAGCCTTTATGAAGATTCAGTTTTTGGGAGCAGCGGGGACCGTAACCGGCTCAAAATATCTCTTGTCGGTGGATCAAAGCCACTTTTTAATTGATTGTGGACTCTTCCAGGGGCTTAAAGAGTGGCGCCTCAAAAACTGGGAATCGCTTCCCGTTAACCCCGAGCAAATTCAGGCGGTCATTTTAACCCATGCTCACTTGGATCATAGCGGTTATCTGCCTGTGCTTGTTAAAAATGGTTTTAAAGGAAAAATTTATACAACAACAGCCAGCAAAGCCCTCTGTGAAATTTTGCTTCCCGATGCCGGTTATTTACAAGAAGAAGATGCTGCCTTTGCCAATAAACACCATTTTTCAAAACACAAACCGGCATTTCCTCTTTATACAGAAGAAGAGGCTCGCCAAACAATTCCCTATATTGAATCGGTGAGTTGGGATCAAAAAATTCCGATCTCCAAAGATTGTTTTGCTATTTTCAAACGGGCGGGTCATATTTTGGGAGCAAGTATTGTTCAATTATTTGCCAATGGACGGGTAATTACTTTTTCAGGTGACCTGGGCCGTCAAAAAACATTGACTGTCGAGCCCCCAAAAAAAATTTCCAAAACCGATTATCTTGTTGTGGAATCGACTTATGGCGACAAACTCCATCCAACAGAAGACCCCAAAGAGACATTGAAAAGATTCATCGGGGAAGCGGTCGCCAAGAAAGGAATTTTGCTCATCCCTGCTTTTGCGGTAGGAAGGGCCCAACAAATCCTTTTCGTATTGAGTCAGCTTAAAAAATCGAATGCGATTCCTTCTATTCCAATTTATCTCAACAGTCCCATGGCTCAAGAAGCAACACGTATTTTCTGCCAATTTGACAAGGAGCAAGCCTTAACACCAACAGAATGCAAGCAGATGTGTGAAGCAGCAAAGTTTGTCTCTTCTGTTCAAGAGTCCAAAAATCTTAATGCCTTGCGTGGGCCTGCTATCGTGATTGCGGCAAGTGGCATGGCAACAGGAGGTAGAGTCTTGCACCATCTTAAATTTTTGGCACCGAACCCCCGCAACATGATTGTCTTTGCTGGTTTTCAAGCAGCCGGCACCAGAGGGGAGGCTATGATTCACGGCGCCAAAGAAATTAAAATTCATGGGGAACAGGTCCCCGTTCGTGCTCAAGTCAAAGTCATCAACACCCTTTCCGCCCACGCCGACCAGGAAGAAATTATGACTTGGCTCAAAGGTTTTTCAAAACCACCGAAGCAAACCTTTATCACTCATGGTGAGATCAATGCCAGCAATGCATTAAAAAAACGTATTGAGTTAGATTTACACTGGCAATGTGAAACACCCCAGTATCTTCAAGAATACAAGCTGAATTGAATAGATCCTATGAATCCCCCTTGAGAAACTTTCTTCTTCTTTCTGCCTGTTTTTTGGGACAAAAACTAAGGACATTGACCGGTGAATATCTCACCACAAGCTCCGCAACACTTCCCATCAACAGATGGCTCAAACCCGTGTGCCCGTGTGTCGGTATCAAAATAATGTCCGAATCGGTTCGCTTTGCAGCTTTTGATATCTCATCAACAACGGGACCCATGGAAATATAAGGCTCGATTTTTAGTGAGCGGTGTCTGGTAATGATCGACTGTAATTTGCGCATCGCTGTTCTCTTGGCTTTCTTTGCATGATCAGAAAAACCGATAACGTGCGCCAAAGTCAGATTACATTCGACCTGTTTGCTTAGATGAACACCCAACAACAAGGCTTCTTCCGTAAACTTCGAAAAATCGGTGGGAATCAAAACCCCTCTAATCTTTTTGGGCGGAAGGTTGGGGGGTCTTTTGGCAATCAAGACCGGCACCGGCGAATAACGCACCACATTTTCAGCCACACTCCCTAAAAAGATGTGCTTTAAGCCTTTTCTCCCATGAGTTCCCACGATGACCAAATCGGGCTTTTCCTTTTGAATAATTCGCAAAATGGTGGGAATGGTTTGCCCAATCCGAATGTTTATTGCCACACGTCCAAGGCCTGGCAATGTGCTTTTATCCAAAAATTGGCGAACGGATTCATAAGCCCCTAGTTGTTTTTGAATGATTTTCTTGATTTCACGGCTTTTCACTGTCTGTTTTTCCTCGAGAAGAAAATCCCTTCCAGCAACATAAAAAAATTTTAGATGAGACCCAAAATAAGCGCTGAAATTAACCCCCCAATCGAGAGCTTTTTTGCTGGCATCCGATAGATCATGAAAAATAATAATTTTTTTTAACATAAAAAGTCCTCCGATAACTCCTTCATACACGACCGACAATATCCTTCAAGAGATATCCTATCAAGTAAGCCAGTCCAGAAGCAACACCACCAATTGCCAACGTCTCGAGACCCGCGAGATACCACCTCTCGGTTACGAACCGGCCCTTCACAGCACCTACAGTGAAAAATGCAATGCCCGTTAAAACAGAGCTATAGAAAAAGGGACGAGATAAATGAACATGTGTCACCACTTCGTAGACAAAAGTGAGAATGGGTAAAGATCCAAAAAGAACAAAGGCGGCAAAGGTTGACAATGCCGCTTTCGATGGTGAAGGGGACTCCAAGGTCATCCCCAATTCTTCTTTCAACATCGTTTCTTCCCATAATTTTTCATCAGCCGTGATGATTTTCACTGCCTTTTCCAAATCAACACCTTTAAAACCTTTTTTTGCAAAAATTTGTCGGACCTCTTCTTTTTCCCCTTCAGGAAAGGTGGCGATGTGATTGCGTTCCCTATCGCGGGCTTTCTCCTTTTGTTGTCGTTCAGTCCGAGTGGACACGAAATTGCCGACCGCCATGCTAAAACCATCCCCCACCAAATTGGCCAGACCGAGGATGACAACGATACCTGCAGAAAGATTGGCCCCAATGACACCCGCAACCACAGCAAAGGTCGTGACGATTCCGTCAATGGCGCCGTAAACGAAATCACGCAGATAACTGTGAGCCGGTTTCATTTCGAGACGTTCTCGAATGGCCTCCGGCGTATGAGATTCCCGAAGATGTCTTAATAATTCATCCACCATTTAGATTTATGGAACCATTTGACACATTTTACAATATTCCCTATAGCTTCGGCTCCATGATTAAATCTCCTTCATTGAATTGTCAAACCTGCAAAAGCAGGGGACAGAGCGTTTTTTGCGATTTGAGCGAGGATCATCTTAAAGAAATTGATGCCTGTAAAACAACCAATAAGTACAAAACACATCAAATCATCTTCTACGAAGGGAACAAACCCCATGGTCTTTACTGCGTTGCCTCCGGAAAGGTGAAAGTTTACAAAATGGATAAAGAAGGTCATCAGCAAATTGTGCGTCTTGCGGGACCGGGAGATATTGTGGGCTACAGAAGTCTTTTGGCCGATCAAAACTACTCCGCGACTGCGGAAACTTTGGAAGAGGCCGATATCTGTTTCGTCGATAAAAAAACTTTTTTTCATGTTTTGGAAACGCACCCCGTAACGGCGTTTCATGTCATGTCTGCTTTGGCTCAAGACCTTGAAAAGGCGGAAAAAAAATTGATCGACATGGCCCACAAAAATATTCGAGAACGACTGGCGGAATTGCTACTGGTTTTTCAGAAAAAATATGGGGAAAAGTCTGGAAACGGAGTTCATCTTAAAATCTCGCTGACCCGCGAAGAACTGGCAGAAATGATCGGCACCACACAAGAATCGGTCATCCGTTTAATTACGGAATTCAAAAATGACGGGCTCATTCAAGTCGATGGTCGTGACATTACCCTTCTGAATGTCAAAAAGTTGGTCGAGACAGCAAACCTCCCGGAGTAATCAAAACTGATTTATATCATATCCTCGCCTGATCTTGCGCATAGTCATTCTTTTTGTCCTCCCTTAAAAGTTAACTCATCCCGAACCCCCTTTTTCTAAAGATCCTTAGAATCCATGAAAGGGGAGTCGAAAAGGTAGGGTTGGAAACGACTTTGCCTCCCGAACTCGCCAATGTTTTAGTGGCGGGGAAATTGGAAAGGGAAGATGACAAATTCTGACTTAACGAGAAGATTCCCATCTGGGGTGAATGCGTCTGGCTCTGCCAGCGCAGAGGGGGCCCAGCGGGCCCCCTCTTTGATCGATTCTTTTGGCCGCACCATTGATTATTTGCGTATTTCCGTCACCGATCGGTGTAATTTTCGCTGTGTCTATTGCATGCCGCCCGAGGGGATACCCAATCTTTCTCATAACGATGTCTTAACATTTGAAGAGATCGCCCGGATCGCCCGGATTTTTTTACAAATGGGTGGGAAAAGGCTTCGAATTACAGGGGGCGAGCCCCTGGTTAGAAAAAATATCATCGAGCTGGTTTTTCAATTATCCAATCTGCCCGGGCTTGAAAGTTTGGGCCTGACCACGAATGGTTTTTATCTCAAAGAGTTTGCCAAATTCCTAAAGGAGGCGGGGCTCAAAAAAATCAATGTGAGCTTGGATAGTGTCAGGCCAAGCCGTTTTTCTGAACTGACCCATTGTCCTCAAGGGGTGAATGCGTCTGGCTCTGCCAGCGCAGAGGGGGGCCAGCGGGCCCCCTCTTCATTTGAAAAAGTTTGGGAAGGGATTGAAGAAGCTCTCTTTGTTGGGCTTCAGACAAAAATCAATGTGGTTGCCTTGAAAGGCATTTCAGAAGAAGAAATTCTTTCTTTTGGCGAGATGGCGAAAAGACTTCCCGTCGAGGTTCGATTCATTGAGTTCATGCCCCTTTGTGGAACCGGTTGGCACCCGGAATGGATGATCCCTCTAAGGGAGATTCGAAACGCCCTGAACTCAAATTTCGAACTGTTGCCTCTACCCAGGGGAACCGAAGTGGCTGAGTCTTATCAGGTCAAGAAAGGCCGTGGGAGGATTGGATTCATTTCCTCCATGACGGAACCATTCTGTAAAAACTGTTCACGCCTTAGGCTTACTTGCGATGGAAAAATCAGACCGTGTCTTTTTTCAAATTTGGAAATCGATTTAAAATCGTGGCTCCGCGGGGGCTGGCCCGATACGGACATCATGGCGACGATCCTGGAGGCCGTCCGTGCGAAACCTTCCGGCCATCATATAACGTTTCCAATACCGGACGCGCGCGAGTTGCCGCGCATTCGCTTTATAGGGGGATAAAATTATGTTTTCCACTATTGATAAAATAGAGACGTTGCGCACAGCCAAGGCACAGGCGATTTTGAAGCTAACGCCTCAGTTAGTTGATGTGTTGGAATCAAGAAAAGGACCCAAGGGGGATGCCTACGAAATCGCCAGGGCGGCAGGGATTCTAGCAGCCAAAAGAACCTGGGAAATCATTCCCTATTGCCATCCAATTCCCATCGATCATATCGCCATCGATTTTTTAACCGACACGACAGAAGTAAAAATCACCACAACCGTTAGTGCCGTCTGGAAAACCGGTGTAGAGATGGAGGCCCTCATGGCTGCCCAAGTTGCAGCCATCACCCTTTTTGACATGCTGAAACCAATGGGAGCGGAAATGGAGATTACCAGCGTCAAAGTTCTTGAAAAGATGGGTGGAAAAACAAGCTTCAAGGAAAAAATCCCTCAAGATTTTAAGGTTGGAATCCTTGTCACCTCCGATGGGACTTTTGCTGGACAAAGGGAAGACCGCTCCGGAAAAATAATTAAAGAACGTCTGGAGCAGTTTGGAATAAAAAATTTGGACTATCAAATCTTGCCGGACGACAAACAAACTATTCGAGAAAAAATTTTAAAATGGTGTGTGGAAGGTTATCATTTGATTTTGACAACAGGCGGAACAGGATTGGGTCCCCGCGATGTTACTTCTGAGGCAACCCAAGAAATTATTGAAAGAGAAATCCCAGGCATTATGGAGGCGGCCCGCTCCTTTGGACAAGATCGGACCCCCTACGCCATGCTCTCACGGGGCGTTGCTGGACTTAAAGGAAAAGCCCTGATTGTGAATTTGCCGGGTTCTTCTCAAGGAACTAAAGAATCGTTAGACGCCATTTTCCCTGCGATTTTGCATAGCTACAAAATGATGGCCGGCGAAGGACATGGAGAAAATCCGAAATCCGAAATCCGAAATCCGAAATTGGAGAAAAAATGATGTTTATTTTAGCTCCAATTTTTTTTCTTATTGCTTGTGTCTATTCCATCGTGGGACTTGCAGGCGGATCTTCTTATCTGGCGGCCCTTGCGTGGATGGGACTGCCGCGCGAAACGCTCGTTCCACTGGCTTTGGTTTGTAACCTTGTCGTTTCTGCCCAAGGAACTTATTCCTACAGAAAAGCCGGTTTCTTTCGTCCCCAACTTTTTTGGCCCTTGGCTTTAAGCAGCGTCCCCTTTGCCTTTTTAGGAGGCCTGACTCCTATCAGCGACACAACATTTTATTTGTTGCTCGGTGTTTCCCTATTGTTAGCGGCAGTCAGAATGTTTGTGTACCAGCCAAAAGGTACCAGGTACCTTTTACAACAATCTCACAAAAGGTACCTGGTACCTTTTGGAGCTTTACTAGGATACTTGGCTGGCCTCATCGGATTAGGCGGCGGGATTTTTCTAGCCCCCCTCCTCATTCTCTCAGGCACGACCGATGCAAAACAAACAGCGGCCGTAACGGCCCCATTTATCCTTGTTAATTCTCTATCTGGTTTGGCTGCGCATGCAAATCATTTGACACCTTCACTTTTTTCTCAATCGATTCCGCTTATATTAGCTGTCGGTGTTGGTGGGTGGTTGGGCTCTCGTTTGGGCGCTTATCGCTTGCAGCCCATCTGGGTGCAACGAACAGGGGCTGTTCTGCTAAGCCTTGTCAGTTTCAAAATTCTAGGGAGGATTCCATTGTGATTACCGTTGAAGAGGCCAAACAAATTGTCACCAGCGAAATTCCAAAAGGACCAAAAATAACTTTGCCCCTTCAAGAAGCATCTGGCAGAATACTTGCCGAAGATGTCTTCTCCTTGTTGGATTCTCCTTTGTTTAACGCATCGGCAATGGATGGTTTTGCGATCCACCACGAAGAGACTTATCGTGCCAGCCGCGCCTTTCCTTCCTATTTTAAAATAACGGGCCTTGTTGCAGCGGGTGATGTTCCAAGCAAACCCTTAGGGAAAAATGAAGCGATCAAAGTCATGACAGGCGCGATGATCCCCCAAGGGGCGACCGCGGTGATCCCACAAGAAGAAGTTTTGCCCTCCACTACAACATTGGAGGGCAGGCAAGATCGCTCTGCAACGATTCTGATTACAAGAGAGGTGAAAGAAGGGGAACATCTCCGACGCAAAGGAGAAGAAATCAAGCAAGGCGGGCTAGCCCTCTCAAAAAATACCCACTTAACAAGTGGTGCTATCGGATTTTTAGCATCGCTGGGTGTCCTCAACGTTCCTGTTTATGCGCCACCTCGTATTTTTATTCTCCCCACCGGTTCGGAATTGGTTCGGGATATCTCCGAAGTGACACCAGGAAAAATTATGGAAAGTAATTCTTTCTGTTTAAGCAGTGCCATGAGCGAAATGAAGATCGAACCAAAAATTTCTTCACCCGTTCCCGATGTGAACAAGGTGTTGTTTGCCATCATAGAACAAGCCATCAAAAATTATGATCTTCTCCTTATCACCGGAGGTGTTTCGGTTGGGACCTTCGATCTGGTCAAAGAGATTTTAGAAAAACTCAATGTCAAAACTTTGTTTTGGCAAGTTGCTCAAAAACCGGGAAAGCCCCTTTATTTTGGAAAATGCGGTTCCACCCTTGTTTTCGGATTGCCAGGAAATCCGGCCTCCAGCCTCGTCTGTTTTTATGAATATGTGCGTCCCGCCATCTTAAAATGGCTAGGCTATCAGGACTGTTTTCTTTCACAAGATAGGGCAAGGCTCGTAAACTCCTTTTCCAAAAAAGAGGGGAGAACCCATTTTATTCGAGCACGAACTGAAAAAAAGAATGGCAACTTTTGGGTGCACGTTCCAGAAGGACAGGAATCCCATCGAATGCAATCCTTCGCAGAGGCAAACTCTTTTTTAGTGGTTCCCCAGGAAATCACAGAACTCAAAGAGGGTGAGGAAGTCACCATTCATTGGCTACCATGAATACACGCATTTTACTTTTTGCAGGCCTTAGAGAACGTTTAAACAAAAGCGAAGTTCAACTGGACCTTCCTCAAGGGACAAAGGTTTGTGAAATCCTCCCTATCTTGTTTGGTGAGGAAGCTGCAAAGTTAACAAGGTGCACATTATTCGCCATCAATCAGAATTATGTAACACCCGAAACAGAATTGCACGATGGGGATGAGCTGACTTTAATTCCACCCGTGGCAGGAGGGTAAATGAATCAGATCGTTATCACAAAAGAGCCGATTTGCATTGTCCGACTCATGGAAGAACTTTCTCAACACGATTGTTGTGGGGCACTTGTCTGGTTTGCCGGAATTGTGCGAAATGAAAATGATGGAAAACCGGTGAATCAAATTTACTATGAATGCTATGAGCCCATGGCAAAGAAGGAACTTGAAAAAATTGTTCAAGAGGCAAGACAAAAATGGCCGATACACCAAATCAACATTACCCACCATGTTGGAGCACTGCCCGTGGGGAGCGTCAGTTTGATCGTTATCGCAACAGCGCCCCATCGCAAAGAAGCCTTTGACGCCGTTCAATATGTTGTGGATGAACTAAAAAAAAGAGTCCCTATTTGGAAAAAGGAAACCTATGAGAGTGGTCAGGAAGAATGGCTCCACTAAAAATCCCCGTGTTGCTGTCGTTTTGACGGGAGGCCAAAGCAGGCGATTTGGATCGAACAAGGCCACTGCAAAAATAGGAAACCAAACATTTTTAGAAATCCTTACAAAAACACTCCGAGGCTCTCACTTTAAAGTTTTCTTGAGTACGGCCACCACAGATCTTTTCCCCGGCGGAGGCCCTCTACAAGCCCTGCACGGGGCGTTTTCGTACTACCCTTTCCCTAAAATATTATTCGTTGCTTGTGATATGCCGCTTGTTGTTCCGGTTGTTCTTGAAGAGCTTTGGAAAGAAAGTGCGGGGGCCGATGTTGCTTTCTTGAAGAATAACGGAAAGGTTTGTCCACTACCGGGGGTCTATTCCAGAAAAATACTTTCTTATTCGAAAAAATTATTGGCTGACGGAAAAAGAGATTTAAAATCCCTTTTAAAAACAGACCTGACGACCAAAAGCCTTCCAGAGAGTCATTGGCAAGCCTTGGACCCGGAGGCAAAATCGATTTACAACATCAACACTTTGAAGGACCTAGAGTTTGTCAGCGAGAATCTGCCTTAAAACGTGAGCACTTTGTCGGATTCGATGACCCACTGAGCCAGTTCACTCATCGTGCCAATTTGAGCTCCCTCCATGAGTTTTAAATCTTTGATGCCACGGGCCTCCGCGCACGTCTTGCACATTTTGACCTGCCCTCCTTTATTGAGAACCGCCTTGAACATCCTTTCCACATTATAAAAACCATCAGGTGTGGACTGATTTGGAAGGACTGCGGTGACGGCATCGGCCATCAGAAAGATACGGATTAAGGATTCCGCATGTTCCTTTTGAAACATCATAGCGAGCCGGAGGGCGTTGTAAACTTTCTCGGACCCATAAGGGGCATCGTTTAAAATCATCAAGATCTTCATAGTTTATCTCCTATCAAAAATTCACCTGTGTTTGGGCATACAGGAAATGGGCATCTTCGGCCATGCCGGTCTCCGCTAAAAAATCTTCAGCCTTGAAAAAAGAATAGCCCAGCAAAAAGTTGGCCCATTGATTCCATTTGTATTTCAAAAGCCAATCGATTTCTTGTCCGGCAAAACGGGAGGCGACTGCGCTACCAGCCCTTCCTTGCGCACCACTGGCTAGGAAAAGGCCGTTGGCCGGTTCCATCAGAAAAAAGGCATGATAATCCAGCGAAGTAGTGAGACCTTTGACGGGCGTTACCTCCAATGTAAATCGGGGGTTGTGCATGTTTCGCCACCCAACCAGATCCATATAGCCATATTTGAAATGATTGGTTGGAAAAAGATTATTGAAGGTTTTGACTTTGCCACTCGTGGGCGCTTCATCTCCCGAGGCGGCATTGTATTCTAGCCCCAAGCGAGGTTGCCATGCGGTTTCAAAAGTATAACCCCCATGGGCATGGGCGGCATAGGCAAAAATATCGCTTAAGCCCGACTCGCCGAGTTGTAATGCAGCCTCCAACCCATAATCCCATTTTTCACCAATCGTTCCCGCCAAACGATCCCCAACAGTATAAACGGTCAGGGCTCTCCCACCCAAACCGCCGTCATTGTCTCTCAGGACAAAAAAGTAGGGTTCATAATCGAGGGATTCCAAAACATCGAAGTGGCCATAGAGTCCTCCAAAATATTGATTGCCAGCCGCTCGTTGAATCCAGGAAAAAAATCCATCGAGCCAAAATTTTTGCCATTCCAACTTCACTTTTCCTGCATCAAAGTTGCGGCCGACATTAGACCAGCCAAAAGCTCCAACAAGTCGTTCGTCCCCATAAGACAACTCCTGACGGCCCAAACGAAGGGAAATGGGAGAGCCATTGATTTTGACAAAGTCAATGTAGCCCTGGTGCAGATCCAAATCATCCACATTTGCCGTGTTGGCAACGGTCGATTCCTCCTGGGCAAAACTCCTGGAAAACTGGGGTTGTATAAAAACGTGAATTCCCTCCGTGGGAATGACTTCAACAAAAGGACGCACCCTCATTAAAACAAAGGAATCCTTTGCCGGAGTCGTCCGATTGGTCTGGGCAAAGGAGTTAAAATCGATGAGGGTTTCACTGCGCAGCCTTATTTCCCCGCCCCATTTGAATTGGACTTCCTTTTTTTCTTCGGCAAAAACAGCCGATGCAAAAAAACAAAGGCCAAAAAGGAGAACGAAAGACCATTTTACAAACTGCATTGAACCTCCTCCTCGGAGAGCTGGGGAAGTGATATGGGAAGAGGAAAGGGTTGGATGTTAAAAAAGTCAAATTCTTTTTTAAGCCAGATTTTTAAGAGACTCCCCAAAGTTTTATAGTAGCCGTGGGTTGTTCTCTCCTGCAAACGGTTTGCAAAAATTTCTCCCCATCTTCCCAAATGGTCCAGAAGAAATTTTTTCTGGGCCTCGAATGTGGTTTGAGCCTCTTCGAGCAATCCCTCTTCTAATGCAAAGGCTTCTTTGAGAGCCATGTAACTTAAAAATGCCAATTCCATTTTGATGGAATCTGGGGGGCCTTCGTTTGTTAAGAATTGCAACTGAAAGGCCTTATAAAAGGCTGTGACATCCCCCAATATGGGGCCTCTTTCAACCAGTTGATAGCTCCCTTCACAAGAAGGGCAAGCCACCTTTGTTGAAAAAAGCCGAAGGGACTCCTGGGCTACCTCATCGACGGAAACTTTTGAAAGCACCGACGCAAATTCTTTGAGTGGGAGAAATTCTTTCCAAAGATCGTTAACGATTTCTTTTAATTCTCCCAAGGTCTTGGATGTGGGGGTATCCAATCCGAGGGCTAAAATCCGATAGAGATCGGCGCGAAACAAATTATATTGAATTTTTTTATGATCTTTCATTTTTTTGCTTCCAAAACTAGAGGAATCCAAGGGGCATAATTTTTTCTGGCCCCCACATTTTTACTGGAGCCTTCCCAGATTGCAAAGGCGATCAGGCTGTTTTTCCCCGCTTTCAAAACAGGGTCGTTGGGATCTCTGGTTGTCATTTTGTGCGCAAGGACAACCGTCCATTTTCCATTTTCCCAAGAGCCCCAGGCAAACGAATCTTCAACAGATTGATGAGTCAGAGTGCCAAAACCTGCCGCCACCAATTCTTCCACCGGAGTTTTTCTTGCGGGTTCAGAGATGGGATTTTTCACTTGGGTTGCGGCCTGAATCCCAAATTGATAGGTTTCAAAATAAGTATTGGGATACAGATCTTTGACTGTCTGATAATGATCTTCAATATCTTGCTGCCAGATGGCCTTCCAGTGGATGATCTCCACAGGAAAATCTTTCCCCCCCATGAAGGGAGAGGTCTTATCCATCTCTTTCAGAGGAAACTGAATGGCGCAGGCATCACTGGCATGATCGAGACTAACATTGGCATCTCTTGTTTTATCTTCCCATTCCAAACGGGCTGCAACCCATTTATTATTATGGAGTGCCTTGACCTTCAACTGCGACACCGTGGTTTTGAAAATGGAGGGGGTTGTGATGTTTTGTGGAAGCATTTGAATGATTTGTTCTGAAATCTGATTCCATTCTGCCGCATTTGGATTTAGTTTTTCAAAAAAAGAGTTCCCCAAAACAACATGGGGTGCACGGATTTCTTGAGCCATAGCCAAAGAAGAAAGGAAAAAAAACATGGAACTTAGAACATAGAACTTAGAACGAGAAGTCCTAAGCAGTGTTATGACGATACACTTGAAGTTTTGCATCGAACATCTCCCTTTCGAAGAAAGGTTCCGTGAACGGAACCCGGACGACTTCCTCTCCCTTTTCATTAAAACCAATGGCCTCTTTTTCATTGTAGGCAAACCGTGTAATAATTTTTGAGGTATTCCCAAAAAGTAAAAAGGCGGCCAAAAGTTTTGGGTCACTTCTAACTGCCTTATATGTCTGAATGGCTTCATCAACACCCGGTCCAAACATCTGCAAGAGAAACTCCCGTGGAACATGAACGGGCGGAATATAATAAACATTCGGTTCTGTTCCCGATTGCGGATAAAGGGGGAGGGCAACTTTTTTGATCAGGACAATGTAATCAAGGGGGTTGTCCTCTTTTGCCTCGCCAGGTTTGGAAAGCCAGCTCATGAGGCGGATTTTTCCAATACAAGTTTGAACACAGCGCGGCTGCTCCCCCTTTTCCAAAAGCGGGTAACAAGCGATACATTTTTCAGATGTCCTTGTAACCATATTGAAAAAAACTTTTTTATAAGGACAGGCTTTGACGCATTCTTTGTAGCCGCGACAGCGAGTTTGATCGACTAAGACAATTCCATCGTCTCTTTTATAAATGGCTTTTCTGGGGCAGGCAGCCAAACAGGCAGGATAGGTGCAGTGGTTGCAGATGCGAGTCAGATAAAACATCCAGGCATTGTGGACACTTCCAAAAAAGGCCCCTTTTTCAATAAGACCGAAAACTTCATCCTCACCGACATTGGGATTGGCATAGTCTTCATAAGCAGGAAGGTGTCCCTTTATTCTTTCCCCTGCCGGAGGTTCTTCAAAAACCGTTTTTCCAGTGTAGGTATCGCCCTCCCATGTTTGCTCCCCAAGATTTTTTAAAAGCTTAACGTCCCAGGCCTTAGGATAAAAACCATACGGCTTTGTCTCCGTGTTATTCCAAAACATGCTTTCCTGGCCGGGGCCGGAGGTCCAGGTTGTTTTACAAGCAGACGAACAGGTTTGGCAGGCAATGCACTTGTTGGTATCAAAGACATAAGCCACCTGTTTTTTAGGCCTTTTGTCCTCATAGGGATATTCCATCTCGCGACCGATTTGCCAATTTTTGACTTTGGGCATGGTTTACCTTTTCGCTCGCGCGGAGTAAATCCACGCTCGCTAAAGTCAGGGGGAGCGTCTTGACGCTCCACCCTGACAACCCCCACCGCTAAAATTCCGCGCGGCAGGACATCGTTCTATTTCCTTTTCTTAACGAAGTTTCCTTTTAAGTATTCCTTCATCTCTTCGTTTTCATAAGTTGGTCTTAATCCACTGAGGGCCGGTTTCCACAAACCTTTTCCCCCCAGCCCCCCATCTTCAGCCTTTGTGATTTTGACAAACGCTTCTCTTGGGGCACCCGTTGGACAATGGACATCGGGTGCAAAACCTTTGTCGATTTTTTGGCCGATCAAATCTTTCCGGACAAGCGAATCGGTCATCCAGGTAGGCTTAATCCAACCCCTTGTACAACTTTGATGAGAACCGGTACGAAACATCGCTTGATAACCGGTATCGGGGTTCTTGGCCAAACCATCTTTTCTCTCCTGAGAGCCTCTGACACTTCCAAAAGTAGATCCATACATGTTGTGCCACATCCTGGTCACACCGCGAGGGGTTCCATTGTAATACCTTGCCCTGGCGATGAGTCTTGTCACCGGATATTCTTTGTCGGTAACCTTCCAACCGCGATAAGGGCGATCATGCGGATCGGCATCGATGTGGACATAATCCCCATCTTCAACCCCTAACTCTTTTGCATCGAGTGGATTAATGTCGACATAGGCCTCTGTCACAAATGGCATTCTCTTGTCATGACGGTTCATGTCGCCAAAAGGACCAAACCAGATGGCATCGATATCTGTATCCACCGGTGTGGTGTGAGCCCCATGGCGATATTTGGGAGTATGAAAGATAAACTTATAGCCCTGAGTTTTCATCAAAGGATGGGAGGTTTGTTTGACCTCCTCCCAGCTTTTGATAACGTGTCTTGCCTGACGGATGTCCGCTCTTTCATCACTTCTAGAAACACCATAATCCTCTGGCGCCCTTGGGCGAAGGGCTGGATGGGATTTGGCAACAATCACATTGGGTTCAAAAAAAGTGGAGTCAATCGGTTCCCTGTGAACCGGCATGTTTTCGCCGGAATCAATGAATTCCTTTTCACCCCTGTAGAATTCGAGACGTCCTGTTTTTGTATAGTAAGGCTTGTCCTCACTAACCTGTTCAAAACTGCCGAATTTGGGATAGGTCCTGGTCATTAGCAAAGCGGGGATTCCTTCTTTGGCTTTGTCTTCCAAATCCAGAAAATCATAACCTTTTGTTGGATTGCTAAAGTCCAAAATGCGTTGGGCATAAATATCCACGCGGTCTTTATCGACAAAATACCAGTAATCTTTGAAACGCTTATCTCCGGTCATTTTTGAAAAGGCCTTGCCAATACCAGCTGCCACTTCGATGTCGGCCCTGGTGTTGAAGATCCGTTTCAAGGGGGTCCGTGGATAAATATAGAGGAAGGGATTGGTTACAGAAATCGTCATGTCGGGCTGCTTGAATTCAGCCCAGCTATCCACCGCATAGACAATGTCGGCATACTCACAAGATGCCGTCCACCACCATTCGCTGACTCCGATAAATTCCACTCTGGGCAGAATATTCATAATGGTATCGAAGTGTCCCTTGGCATTGCCAATGAGGGAATTGCTGTTGGAAACTAAAATTGATTTGGTGGGGGTCGGCATATGCGTCTTGCCGGTGAGGATTTCATCCCCCATTCTTAAAATCTGATCTCCATGATTGAAGTAGTGGACCGACTCTCCTTTAAAATAGGACTTTACCTTGGCCGGATAATCTTTATCCAAAGTGATATTGAAGGGATCTTCCGTGGCAAACTGTCCAATCCCGCTAAAGAAGGCCGCACGATAATTGCCGGCATAACTTCCGATGTTGCCACCAATCTTGCCGACGTTTTCGGTTAGGACTGCCAACAAGAAAGTGGCCCTGTCTTTGAGATCACTATTGAAAAATTGGTTGGGTCCCATTCCCAGACCAAAAAGGGTCTTTCCCTTGTTTCGAGCGAGTTCTTTGGCGATAGTTTCGATTCCTTCAACGGGGGCCCAGGTCAGTTCGGAAACTGTCTTTGGGTCAAAATTTTCCAAAATATATTTTTGGATCAGATCGAAAGAGGGACGGACCTCCACCTCTTTTCCATTAGCCAACTTGAGAGTAAAGGACCCTTCGAGTGCGGCTTGAATTCCTTTTGTTTTGTAGCGAAGCCCATAGTCATCACGGCTCAAGGCATAAGGCTTATTTTCTTTTTCATCCCAAACGACAAAATCACCCCATTCCTCGCGCATCTTTTCTGTGAGAATGGGACTCCCTTGCAGGGGTGGTAGCGGAGGTTTCTGATCGTTTTTCAAAACCTGGATATAGTTGTTTAGTTCCTTATTTTTATAGTCCTTCCAAACATCACTTGCCTTCAATGTCTCCAAAGTGTCCATCCGGATAAGACAAGGAAGATCGGTAGTGGCCCGCAAATATTCCGGATCGTATTTTTTTCCTTTGATGAGAAGATGACAAAATCCCAAGGCCAATGCAGGCGTTGTCCCGGGACGGACGACCAACACATAATCGCCCTTGTTTGACGTGGCACTATATTCACAGGCAATCACCACGACCTTGGTCCCTTTGATTCTCGCCTCGGATAGCCAGTGGCTATCAGGCATTTTGGTTGTGATCCAATTCATTCCCCAACAGACAATCAAATCGGCATGTTCGGCGTTGCAAAGATCCCACTCATTGGTTTGTTGACCGGTGACCATGGGGTGACCCGGAGGCAAATCGGTATGCCAACTATAGTTGTCCCAACCTCTGCCGCCCAAGGCTTTGTCTGGACCGACATTGCGGATTCTCGAGTCGAGAAGGGCCATCATATTGGCGAGTCGATAGTTTGCAAAAAGACGTGTGGCTCCTAGGGCCGCCATCCCACCGCGAAATTTCAAGGTTTGCACACCGATACCTTGGGTGGCTTCCACCATCGCGGGGTCATATCCCTGAGCCAGAAGATATTTTTTCCCCTCTTCCCCAGTGTAGGTTTTTGCAATATTTTCCAAAACTTTGGCGGTAAGTTCAAAGGCTTGATCCCAACTAATTTTGACAAAAGGTTCCCTTCCTCGATTGAGATATTTTTTGGGCATCGCCCCTGTTTTGGGATCTCTTTCAAATCCAGAGGCCACCCAGTCCAAAAAACCCTTCCTTGCCATGGGTTCTTTGGCACGCCTGTCTCCATAAAATCTGCGAATGAGGGCCAAACCTTTTTGACAGCATCTTGGATCCCAGCGATGCGAAGCCTTGTTTCCATAAATATCGGTTGCCTTTCCGTAACCAAAGGAAGGCCCAAGCCTGACGGCAACACCGTTTTTAACATAGGCTGTCAGCAGACAGTTATGTGTGTCATTGGGTGCGCACAAGAGATGAAACGTAGAATCGTAAGAAAAAAGATCTCGATAAACCTTTTCCCAATCTCGGTTGGGATATCCACTTAAAGGATTTTCATGATCAAAGGGCTGCAGGAAGTTAAACAGGCTTGAGAGTGGCCCGCATTGAGACAAAACAAGACCGGCCCCAGAAGTCAGAGCCAGTTGTAAAAAACTTCTTCGGGAAAGCTCTAAGCTCAACGGATCAACCCCCTGTGCGGCAACATATAGAGTTGATCGATTGAGACTATGATATGGATCAGAAAGTGGGATGATTTAGATCAGGTTGACGACCGATCGTTACTTACCAGTTTTGCCTAAAGAACGGATGTAGGCAATGACATTGGCAACATCCTGATCATTGAGTGAAGAACCCCAAGGGGGCATTACGGGGGACATCCCAACTGCAGCCCCTCCTTGTTGGATAACTTTTTTGAGGTCTGCATCTGTTTTCTTGCTCATGTAGGCTACGTCTTGAAAGTTGCGCGGTTTGGGATTGAGTGCGGCTGCTGCAGCTCCATCTCCTTTGCCAGTTGCTCCATGGCAGGTAGTGCACAATAAATTGTATTTTGCTTTACCGGCGGCGACATCGGGCTTTGGGGCTTGTGCAAAACTGATGGAAGACCATAATACTGCAATGCCCAGAATGAAAATAAGCTGCTGACAACATCGATAATTGATGGTTTTCATTTTTGTCTCCTTTATAAGTTTGACGACTATAGAGCCTCTACCCCAGTGAGTCAAAAGCGGATATGATCTAGATCAGCTTAAGGCAGAATAGCGGTCCCACTTTTGCCTTGGATGACTTGAGAGACTTTTTCATAAGATCCAATAAAGCACTTTTTTCCGCCATTTTTCAGGAACTCAATACAAGCCTCTATCTTAGGTTTCATACTCCCTTCGCCAAATTCTCCTTTCGCCAGATATTTCTTGGCTTCTTTAACGGAGAGTTTCTTTAGCCTTTTTTGAGTTCTTTTTCGAAAATTCAAATAAACACTATCCACGTCTGTGAGTATTAAAAGCAAATCAGCTCCAATCAATTTTGCAAGTTTCACCGCACAAAGGTCCTTGTCGATGACGGCTTCAATGCCAACCAATTTTCCCTTTTCCTTGACGACGGGAATACCTCCCCCTCCACAGGCAATAACAAGGACACCTTTTTTGACTAATTCTTTTATCACCCTGGCCTCTATGATTTTTTGCGGCCTTGGTGAAGCGACCAATCGTCTATGTTCATTGTAAAAAGGGCCGACGGGTTTTGTGGGATTTTTAAATGCACGATCTCTTTTATCGACGAGAACCCGTGTCACGACAGCAACTGTTTCCTTTTTTAAAATATTTGAGATCGTTTGCTGCAGCCAATATCCCAACTGCCCCTGTGTCATTGCATCCAATGAATCGAGAGACAACGGTGAGACCTGTTTTTTTGATTTTTCCTGTTGGATTAAAAGATTGCCGATATCTAAACCGTTCCCATGCGTAACAATCATCCTATATTTTTTGATGAATGGTTTAAACTGGGAGATGGCTCTTTGAAGTCTCTTTATCCTTCTAACAAAATTTTCCTTTCTTTCAGGGCTGCTGATGGCATTTCCACCGATGGCGACTAAAAGTCTTTTCATAGAAATGGAGAGACTATTTAAAAAAATTGCGATAGTAATAATAAAGGACCAATGAGATTGATTCTTCGATCTGACCATCCTGAATTAGTTGGTCTATTTCACTAATGGTAAAAAATTTGAAATCGCTGTGACCGATCTCATTCACCTCAAATTTTCTTTTAGAAAAACATTTGGAGGCAACAAAAAGTGTGATTCTAGCAGCCAAGATGCCCGAATCGGGTGTGGCATAACCAATATGTTTAAGATGTTTATAATCACACCCAAGCCCTGTTTCTTCTTCAAGCTCTCTTAGAGCTGCATTTTCTTCCTTCTCTCCCTTTTCGACGAAACCACGCGGCGTTTCCCAAACAAGCGATTGCGTTGGATGCCTGTAAATCTTCAAAAGCCCAATTTTACCATCAACAACAGGTAATATATTAACCCCTGTGAGAAATTTTTCTGATCTGTTTTTGGGAGCAACCACAAGAAAATCGGGGATGGTTTGTCCATCAGAAGATTCGATATGATCCGTAAAAACATCAAAAAGTTTGTGATCAAAAACAAGAGTCCGCTTTTTTAAGGTAATCATAGGAGCTAAGCCCATAAAATTATCTTGAAAGGAAAGCAAGGAGGCTATAGGCTGGCTTACTTCAAAAGGGAGGGCTCATGCAAGTTGTTGAAACAACTAAAGAACTTGTCTCTAAAACCTATTCACAAATAGAAAAAAATCTAAAAATTGCCAGACAAAGACTAAATCGTCCCCTAATTTTGGCTGAAAAAATTGTCTATGGACATCTCGCAAACCCACAAACACAAGAACTGGGGAGAGGAAAAAGTATTTTACTCCTGAAGCCAGATCGCGTGGTGATGCAAGATGTCACGGCACAAATGGCCCTCCTTCAATTTATGCAAGCCGGACGTAAACAAACAACGGTTCCGGCAACCATTCACTGTGATCATTTGATCCGAGCGCAGGCAGGCGCCGTTCCGGATACAAATTTGGCTCTCAAGGAAAACAATGAAGTCTATGAATTTTTACAAACCTGTTCTCAAAAATATGGAATTGGTTTTTGGAAACCGGGATCTGGAATTATTCACCAGGTTTTTTTGGAAAACTATGCGTTTCCTGGTGGGCTCGTCATTGGGACTGACTCTCACACCCCTAATGCTGGTGGACTTGCCATGGTTGCGATTGGTGTGGGTGGCGCCGATGCCGCAGAAGTGATGGCGGGACTTTCTTGGGAAGTTTTGGCACCAAAATTTGTCGGCATTAAACTCACCGGAAAACTCAATGGATGGACTGCTCCAAAAGATATCATTTTAAAAGTCTGTGAACTATTGACGGTCAAAGGTGGAACCAATAAAATTATCGAATATTTCGGCCCGGGTTGTGAATCGATCAGTTGCACAGGTAAAGCAACGATTACCAACATGGGAGCTGAGCTGGGAGCTACCACATCGATTTTTCCTTATGACTCACGCATGTGCGATTATCTCAAGGCAACCCAAAGAGGTGCCATTGCCGATCTCTCTGACCAACATAAACATCTACTGACAGATGATCCCGAAATTGCGAAAGACCCGAAAAAATATTTTGATGAAGTTTTTGAGGTTAATCTTGATACTTTGGAGCCCTATGTTGTGGGACCTCACTCTCCCGATGTGGCAAGACCTATTTCCAAATTGGCTGAAGATACGAAGAAAAATAATTACCCAAATGATATCCGCTATGCCTTGATTGGCAGCTGTACAAATTCTTCTTATGAAGATGTGGGGCGGGCTGCCTCCGTCGCAAGACAAGCCATCGAGCACGGTGCCAAAACCAAAATTCATCTGATGGTCACCCCCGGTTCTGAACAAGTTTTTGAGACCATTAAAAGGGATGGACAATTGCAGGTTTTGGAATCGATCGGCGCAAAAGTTTTGGCCAATGCTTGTGGGCCTTGTATTGGTCAGTGGAAGCGTGAAGACATCAAACAAGGAGAAACAAACACCATTATTTCTTCCTACAATCGCAATTTTCCAAGACGCAACGATGGCAATCCACAAACACTCTCTTTTATTGGAAGCCCTGAGCTCGTCGTTGCTATGTCGTTGGAGGGAAGGCTCGATTTTAATCCCCTAAAAGACGAAATTGAAACTTCCGGAAAAAAATGGAAGCTGAAAGCCCCTGCCAAAGCCGATGACATTCCAAAAAAGGGATTTATTAGGGCTGCAAAAGGTTATGTTCCTCCCGCTCAAAATCCAGACCAAATTAACATCCAAGTTAATCCCAAAAGTGACCGCCTACAGCTTTTAAAACCATTCGAGGCTTGGGACGGAAAAGATTTTGAAAAATTGCCGCTTCTTCTGAAAGCGAAGGGAAAATGTACCACCGATCATATTTCTCCTGCAGGGCCGTGGCTAAAGTTCAGGGGTCATCTAGATCATATCAGCGACAACATGTTTTTGGGGGCAACCAATTTTTTTACGAATGAAGCGGGAAAAAATAAAGGGATTGAATTTTCCAAAATTGCCCGCGACTACAAAACCAAAGGTTTAAAATGGATTGTGGTGGGAGATGAAAATTATGGAGAAGGCTCTTCCAGAGAACATGCCGCCATGTCTCCCAGATTTTTGGGATGCGCCGCTGTCATTACAAGAAGTTTTGCGAGAATCCATGAGACCAATTTAAAAAAACAGGGTGTCCTGCCACTCACCTTTGCCAACTCTAAAGACTACGATAAAGTTCAAGAAGAAGATTGTATGAGTGTTATTGGCTTAAAAAATCTTAAAGCAGGTCAGCCGGTGACTGTGATTTTACAGCACAAAGATGGGGGCGAAGACAAAATCCAAACCAACCATTCTCTATCTGAAGAGCAAATCAAATGGTTCAAAGCCGGCGGCGCCCTAAACTGTCTTTGAAACAAATTTTCCTACTGAGCGTTGGGTTCTTCTTCAGTCGCTTCCAACCCGCGGCGATAAATGACCCCTAAGGCCCACGGGTCCTTCCTCGCAATGTTAAAAGCCTGCGTTTGGTCGGAGGGATTATAATCCTCCGGCAAAGGATGGCATTTTTGATCGAGCACTTCCTGGATTTCACGCCCCTGATAAGTGACACACACGGAAAGACAATGAATAAAGGCAAAGCCCGGGTATTGGATGGCTTGAGTCAGCATGTCGGCCATGTGTGCCATGTTGCCCGACTGGGTGCGGGCTATAAAACCGGCCCCGCAGGAGAGGACAAAAAGGACCGGATTGATGGGAACCTCATCGATTCCGATCAGTCCTTTCATCTCTTTGAATTCATGCGAGGTGGTCGGTGAGGCCTGCCCTTTGGTTAATCCATAACAGGAATTATCCATAACGAAGTAGGTGATGTCGGGGTTGCGCCGAATCGCATGGGGAATGTGTCCGGCACCAATGGCAAAAGCATCGCCGTCTCCTCCGCAGGCAATCACTGTAAGGTCAGAGCGCGCCGTTTTTAATCCCGTCGCAATCGGAAGCGAACGACCATGAATGGTGTTAAATCCATAAGTCAGGCAATACCCCGGCAACCGACTCGAACAACCAATCCCCGAAATGATCGCTATCCGTTCGTTGGGGAGTCCCAATTTGGCAAAGGCCCGCGTAAAACTTTTCAGGACTCCGTAGTCTCCACAACCGGTGCACCAGACGGGATTCAATTCATTGCGGTATTCAATCGGTTTGCGCTGCTGAGTCTGTGTAATCATACAACACCTCCTTGCATCATCGTTTCCAGCTCCCGGGTTTTAAAGGGGAGTCCTCCAGAACGCCGGAGGCTTTTTGCCTTCCCATCTAAAACACCCAAGGCTTTGAGATGATGAAACAACTGCCCTTGATAATTCATCTCAAGGACCGTGACGGTTTTTCGCCCCTTGAGAAATTGTTTGAGCCCCTCCATGGGAAAGGGATTGAGAATGGCCGGAATAAAAAGAGCCGTGTGGTTATGAGCTGCAAGGTATTCTTTGGCAACGCCGGCCGGACTTCCCCATGCAATCAAGGCATGCGGGGCAGATGAAGAGCCGAAACAGGAATGCCAATTTTGAGTCTCCTTTGCAATCGCCTTTAATTTCAAAAATCGCTTTTGGTTCATTGCCTCGTGTTGATCTCCATCGGAGGAGGGGGTCCCCGTCTCCGTATGCTCAATCCCCGCAATAGAGTGCATTCCCCCTTTTGTTCCCGGGATCGCCATCGGACCAACGCCGGACCAATCCGAAGTCTTTTGCAAACTCAAGTCATAACGGCGATAAGCACCATTATTTGTCGGGGGTGTGATGCAACGCTTTGGTTTCAAAAAATCTTTTGTGTCGACGAGGTCAATGATTTCGAGACGCTGGCCAATCGATCCATCGGATAGAACAACCACGGGGAGTTGATATCCTTCGGCGAGATAAAAAGCCCTGTGCATTGCCTGAAAACAATCTTTGACATCGGTCGGGGCCAAGACGACGCGAGGAAAATCCCCATGACCACCGTAAAGGACATGCCAGAGATCCGACTGTTCCGCTCGGGATGGAATTCCTGTCGAAGGACCGGCCCTTTGACAATCCACAATAACCACCGGGATCTCTGCTATGCTGGCCAGTCCTACCATCTCCGTCATGAGAGAGATTCCGGGCCCACTCGTTGCGGTCATGGAAGGGACCCCTCCATAGCTCGCCCCGATGATCATTCCCATCGCCGCAATCTCGTCTTCGGCCTGAATCAACTGTCCTCCAACTTTTGGCAGAAGCCTCGACATCGTCTCTAAAATTTCGGAGGAGGGGGTGATGGGATAGCCGGCATAAAAACGACACCCCGCATCGATGGCCGCCCTGGCACAAGCCTCATTGCCACTGATGCTGAGGCGTTTTGTAACCCGCTCCGGTTTTGGCAGGCCAAAAGGAAGCGTGATGGATCCCAAAATTTTAAAGCCCGCCTCTAAGGCCCGAAGATTGCTTGAGATGACGGCCGAGGACTTGCGCCCGAAAACTTCCTGAACACAAATTTCCCCCTCTTTGATTTCCCAGTCTAGGGCTTTTAACAACATTCCGAAGAGAACGACATTTTTTGCGATTTCAGGCAGTCCTTCGGAATCGAGAATTTCTTGAAAGGGAATCGGCATGACGAGACCCTTTTTAGTTTTCAAACTCTCCGGAAGTTCTCCCTCCTCTTTTCCATGAAGGACTAGTGCAGTCTCGGAGACTTTGAGTTCCTTCGTAAAGCGGGCAATGTCGGAAAAACGAAAGCAGACGACAATCTCCTTTTCGAATCCGACCTGGGTGACCGGGTCCACCCCAATGGTGACATGAGCCGCCGACTCGCCGCCGCGAATCTGGGGGCCATAACTCTGGGTCATCATCCCATAAAATCCGAGCCTCGCGGCGGTCCTTAAAATCATATTGGCGGTCGACATCACGCCATCTCCCCCGCTCCCGACCAACGCCATGTGAAGATTTTTTTTCTGTTTCATATTGCCATTCCTTTCGTTGTCTCCCCTTCAACGGGGTGTGCCCGCTCTTCCGGGAGAGGAAGTTGTTTCAAACGATGTAGAACAAATGTGGGACAGATATCGACACAGGCCTCTCCACAAGTTGGCCCATAGGTGATACAGGCTTGATGATCGATATGAATGGTGACGTCATCAAAACTCAAGGCCTTTGCCGGACAGACATTGATGCATTTTAAACAGGTGGTACAACCAACCAGGCACTTGGCCCGCACTGCGGAGGCCTTCTCACGCGCCACACACGAAAGCTCGATCCGGTGCAGGCGGGGATAAAGCTCTAATATCTTTTTAGGACAGGCCGGAATGCAAAGGCCGCAGCCTGTGCATTTTTCGGCATCAATTTCGACAATCCCAAACCTGCCGATCCGCATCGCATCGAAGGGACAGGCCCGGACACAATCGGCCAACCCCAAACATCCGTTTTTGCAGGCGCGCGGACCCCCAAAAACGAGTGAGGCCGCGGCACACGTTTGGATCCCCAAATAGTTTGCTTGGGTCTTCACATAAGCCGTTGTTCCATGACAGCGCAAAAGTGCCACCCGATCTTCGACTAGGCCAGGGGCCTTTCCGGCCAGTTCCGCCACGATCTCTGCGGTCTCTTTCCCTCCTGGGATGCAGAGGTTTGAAGGGACCTCTTGGTGTTCTACCACTGCTTCGGCATAGGCCTGACAGCCGGCAAAACCGCAGGCTCCACAGTTTGCGCTGGGTAACCACCGATGAATCTTTTCAATATTTGGATTCACGACGACGTAGAAACGCCTGGCCGTTGCTGCCAGGGCAAATCCAAAAAAAATCCCCAACAGCGTGAAAACGGCAAGACCCCAAATGGCAATCGATGTCAGCTCCATTATATTTTTAACCCCGAAAAACCTAAAAATGCCAAGGCAAAGAGCCCCGCCAAAATAAAAGCAATCGGAAGTCCCTGGAAAACAGAGGGAACGGGGGCCAAATCGGTCCGTTCTCTGGCACAGCTCATCAAAAATAGTGCCAGAGCAAACCCAATCCCAGAGCCAACTGCCAAGGCGAGTGATTCCCAAAATCCATTTTCGTTCAGGGCATTCAGGAGTGGGACCGCTAAAATGATACAATTGGTCGTGATCAAAACGACGTAAATCCCGAATTTCCGATGCAAGGGCCTGTTGATCTTTTTCAGGATGGTATCCGTCATCTGAACCAGAAACGCCACAATGCCGATAAAGACAATAATCTGAAGAAAGTGGAGGCGAAAAGGGTGCAAGACAAAACGGTCGATCGTCCAGGCCAAAAGACCTGAGAGTGTGCCAACCACGGTGAAGGTGACTCCCATGCCGATGGCGGTTTCCCGCTTCCTGCTGACACCGAAAAAGACGCAAAGACCCAGATAGCGCGTGAAGACAAAATTCTGGACGAGTGCCGCAGTGAGAAGAACAGTAATGACAACTCCAAAAAGCGATGGGGCCATTAACCATTCAGCACCTGTTCTCGTATCGATGAGTTGATAAGACCCCTTGGGATCGACCTTGACCCCTGTCGTGAGGAGGAGTCCCCCCTCTTTTGCAGGAATTACATTCACCTCTTGAATGGGGATTAGAATATCGGGATCTTTTTTAGAAGTGAGTCGAAATTCGCTTGGACTGGGAACCCCTGGTTTCGTCACCACCACCTCGATTTGATGATCATTGAGAAGGGTTGCTTGTTTAGACATGGCGTCCTTTCTCTACCCAATTTAGAGCAGCCATCAAAAGGCCAATCGTAAAGAAACCCCCCGCGGGTAAAACCAAAAACAAAATCGGGCGGACCTCGATCAAGGTCACTCCCCAGATTGTTCCATTCCCCAAGACCTCCCGGATGGCCCCGATGAGAACCATCGCAAAAAGAAATCCAAGCCCCATGGAAAAGCCATCCAATACGGAAGGGATCAGGGGAAACTTCGAGGCAAAGAGTTCCAGGCGGGAGATGATGATGGCAAAGGCGACAATCAGTTTGATGTAAAGACCGATCTCGGAATAGATTTTTGGGGCCAAGGCCGCCAAGGTCATGTCCATGGCTGTCACCCAAACCGCAATTACAATAGTGTAAATGGGGATTCGAACCTTGTCGTGAATAAAATTTCGAAAAATGGCGATGGTCAAGCTCGATAAAACCTGCACGGCCCAAACGGCGAGTCCCATCATGAGTCCGTTTTTGACCGAATTCGTGACCGCCACTGCCGGACAGAGGCTTAAGGCCAGGCGGAAAACCGGATTCTCGGAAAAAAATCCGCGCCAGAGGAGTTCACGAAAAGGGGGGGCTTGAAGTTTATCGAACGACATTCAGTCTCCTTTCGAGATGCCAAACGGCCTGCTTCACGCCATCCACCAAGGCTTGAGAGCTGATGGTGGCACCGGTCACCGCATAGATTTGTTTTTCCTTTTCTGGGGCAACCTCTTCGGGCTTAGGCCCCTTCGTAAGCTTTAATGTTTGCAAATCCTCCAAGCGAATTCCCAAAAACTGATTTTTGAAAGCCGGTTTCGTAATCTCGTCCCCCAATCCCGGATCTTCTTCATGCGAAATGACTTCCACACCGCGGATTTGAAAATTTTGGGAGAGGGCGACAAAAAAACGGATCAGACTTTTGAAGCCATATTGGCTCCCTTCGGTCACATAGCCTGTCAAAGTCCCATCCGGATTTTGGGCTGCAAAAAACCTCCCCACGAAATGACTTTCTGGAAATTCCTTTTCCACCCATTCGTCGCGCTCTTGTGTCGGGGCTTTTTGAAAAACTTCCGGCAAGTCCCATTTTTTCAAAAACTTCCCATCGAGGTTATATTGTCTCAATTCATCAGAAAGGAGGTATCCGATTGTCGGGGGTTGGCCAGGCCCCAGATACCTTCTCACCTCCAAGATTTTGGCTTTTTCATCCAGGTTTAAAAGTTTTTGAATCAGGGTTTTTTCATTGGCGGCAATTTGAGATCTCTTCTTGGGTTCCGTCAAATTAAAGACAACGCCGAGGATCAAGGCGGCCGAAAAACAGACTAGCGTTAAATTCAGCGTGATCCGCCACATCTCCTTGGCTGTGATTGGAGATTTTTCCTTCATGATGGGGCCCCCATCTGTTCAGGCCTCGTCGGGCGAAACCAATGATTGAGTGCGGGTGTGACAGCATTCATTATCAAAATGGCGTAACAAATCCCTTCCGGATATCCGCCCCAAAGCCGGATGATCCCGGTGAGGATGCCAATGCCTAAGCCAAAAATCACCTGAGCCTTAGGGTTAATGGGCGCTGTGACATAATCGGTGGCCATGTAGAATGCGCCGAACCAGAGACCGCCGGTCAGGAATTGAAACAAGGCGTTGCCCGAAAAAAAGGCGATTGCTAAAAGTCCCGCCAGAACCGAGAGGGGAATATAAAGTTTGATGATCCCTTTGAACAAAAGGATCAAGGCTCCAATCAAAATCAAGAGGACGGAAACCTCGCCGACCGACCCCGAACGAAGTCCCAAAAAAAGATGCAGAGTGTTGTTAAAAAAGACCCCTTCCAATTTCCAGACGTTGAGCGGAGTGGCTTGAGTCACCGCCTCAAAGGGTTTAAGCCAGGTCGTCGTCATGGCGAGCGGAAAAGTGGCCATGAGAAAAGCCCTTCCAATCAGGGCCGGATTGAAAACATTGTAGCCCAGTCCCCCAAACAACATTTTGGCGAAAACAATCGCGACAAATCCACCAACAGAGGGCATCCAGAGGGGCATCCCCGGCGGGAGGGTTCCCACAAGCAAAAGACCGGTCAATACCGCAGAGCCATCCAGCATGGTTTGTCTTTGTTTCCTGAGATAATTCACCAAACCCTCACCCACCAAGGCCCCCAGAGATCCGCTTATGAGTAATCCCACGACCCGAAGTCCATAAATGGTGATGGCCCAACAAAACAAAGGGACGAGAGAAGCGTTCACCCACCACATGATTTGTTTCGTGGTGAGCTCCGCCTTGAGGTGTGGGCCAGGCGAGATCATTAAGGAAGGAGATTCAGACATGCATAACCTCCCTCGTCATAAAGGATTGCTTGGCAACTTGAATGAATTGCACCAGAGGGCGCATCGCAGGACAAACAAAGGCGCAACAGCCACACTCAAAACACTCTTTGGTCCCGAAGCTTTCTGTTTCCAGCTGACGACCTGCTTCTGTGTAAATGGAAATTTGATTGGGCTCTAACCCTAAGGGACAAGCATCCAGGCAACGGCCGCAAGAAATGCAGGGGCCATAGTGCTCACGACGCACCTCTTCCACCGTTAAAAAAATGAGGCCTCCTGTTCCCTTGATGACCGGGCAATCGAGTCTTCCTAAGGCTTTCCCCATCATGGGCCCGCCCGAAATCACTTTGACTGTTCGCGGGTGGAGCCCTCCGCAGAAATCGACAATATCTTGGACCAATGTTCCAATCGGGACGATGAGATTTTTGGGTTCCATAATCCCGCGGCCTGTCACCGTGATCATTCGATCAAGGAGGGGTTTGCGATAGCGAATGGCTGAATAACAAGCCACAGCGGTCGCAACATTTTGTACCAACACCCCCACATGCATCGGGAGTTTTCCAGAAGGGACCGCCCGGTAGGTGAGGGCCTCCACCAACTGTTTTTCCGATCCTTGGGGATATCTTGTCTTGCAAATCACCACAAAAACTTTTTGAGAGGGATTGATCTTGGCGATCGCTTTGTTTAGAATTTCTGCTGCGTCTATTTTGTTTTCCTCAATGCCGATCAAAATCCTTTGAGCCCCAACGATCTTGGCAATCAACACAGCACCCCAAACAACATCCTTAGCTTGTTCTAGAAGAAGGCGGTGATCGCTGGTCAGATAGGGTTCGCACTCCGCCCCATTCAGAATCAAGGTGTCGACTTTGATTCCCTCGGGCAAGTTGAGCTTGCGATGGGTCGGAAAGGTGGCCCCGCCTAATCCCACAATCCCGGCATCCGCAATCTGTTCGAGCATTTTTTCTTTGGAAAGTTCTTCCCAGTTGGAGACTTCTTCCCAGACTGGTTCTTGGAGCTCGGAGGCCGTTTCGATAACAACCGCTTCGGCCTCAACTAAAGTGGGATGTGGCTGCAACGCCACCCGCTTGACCACGCCCGATACAGAGGCGTGGATCGGCACACCGCCTATGGCATTCCCTATCCGATCTCCTCTTGTAACTTTGGCTTTTCTGGCAACGGTCGCTCTGCAAGGGTTTCCCAAATGTTGGATCAGCGGAATCACCACTTCCTTAGGGACAAAGCGCTCGATTGGTTTTCCGGAAGTTAGAGTCTTCCGGTCGTCGGTGACAATCCCCCCGCGAGAAAAAGTCGACAGTTCATCCTGCATATCCATGATAGTAAATTGCACTCGCTAATTTTTTGAAACGGGCTTCGGCCTTTGGACCCAAAAGAAAGCAACTGGTACTCAAGGTGTCCGCCAGGGTTGCATTTCGGGCGACGACGGTCGCAGAGATTCCCGGATCGGAAGGATGACCTTTTTTTGCATCAAACAAATGCCCGACACGGCGTCCATCGAGCCAAACGCCTTGCTCATAATTTCCGCTCGTGGCGACCGCAGCATCCTTCAACGTGAAAGTTTCAAAGTAGGGATTTTTAGGACCCCCATATGGATTGAGAATGGCCACCTCCCAAGAACCGATGGCCAAAACATTTCCCCCTGCATCAATCAGGGCCTCCTCAATACCGGCCGCTCGCAGGGCATCTCCTGCACGATCGATCGCATATCCTTTTCCGATGGAACCAAGATCGATTCCCGCACCGACTTTCGTTAATCCGACTTGGGCTTTCATGGCATCAATCTGGACATAATGCCCGCCGATTTGAGACAGGGCTTTGTGGATCAAGCGATCGCTGGGATAGCGACGATTTTTTTTACCCTCCTGATAAAACCCATAAAGTTGCATCAACGGAAGGCAGGTCACATCGTAAATGCCCCCCGTCAGTGTGTAAAAAGAACCCGCAATTTTTAAAATATCAGAGAGGGAAGAATCGACCAAAACCATGTCATTTCCGGCATGGAAATTGACGCGTGAGAGGTCGCTCTCTTTCCTGTGAACACTCATCACGCGGTCTACCTTTTCAATGGCTTGAAACGCCTCGCCGATGGCGGCTTCGACTTGAAATTGATCAGGATGACGAACGGTAATCGTTACAAAAGTCCCCAAAAGAGAGCGGGTTTCTTTGAAGAGGCGAGGCTTTTTCAAGTGCCACCATCTAAAAAGTCCCGTCCCCGTCAAAAGCCCAGCCCCCGTCCCCACAGTGAGGGTTTTAAGGAACTCTCTCCTATTCATTATTTTAAACCCCTAACACCGATGGAAAGACCCTTCTATGAGATAGAACAGCTCGCGGTATGATGCAGATCATTAGAGGGTTAAAACAGTTCGTGTAAATGGAATTAAGGAGCCTCTGAAAAATTCGCGTGAGCGAGCTGTTTGAGAAAAGCCTCTCGGAGCCGATTTTATCCTATTGGGGGTTATGATAGATAAAATCGGCGAGAGCGGAGGTGGCGTTTTGGGGGCCTCCCCAAAATGACCACCGTCTTTTCGAAAATAGCGAGCGGAAGCGAATTTTTCAGAGTTTCCTTTGAAGGATAAGGAGCCCTTTTATGCCGGAAGAAAAACCAAAAGCGAGGGAGTTTCATGTCGATCAAGACCTCTGCACCGGTTGCAACGACTGCATCAAGGCCATGCCCCAGCACTTTGCCGACACCGGCGAGGATACCGCTGAAGTCGCCAATTATGAGGGGGCGGACGCCGTGAAACTGGAACAAGTCATGAAGGCCTGTCCGGGAAAGGCAATCAAATGGAAATGATTTGCGGCCGGCTTGAGCAAATCATCAACGAGGAAGTTTTAGAAATCCGGGGCGATGGCCGCGCGGGAAGCGGGATTGTCCTGACCATGCAAAGCATTGTCGCGATGGCCGTTGAAGACCCCACCCTTTATGTTCAAGAATGGCCTTTCTTCAGCTCCGCCCGCAAAGGGGCACCCACCCGCGGTTTTTTACGCTTAAGCAGGAGGCCCATTGAAAAGTCCTCTGAAATCACAAGGCCGCACATCGCCATCATGATGGATGAAGGGGTAACAACGGCAATTGATTTTGCAGAGGGGGTCCCAAGGGGCTCCATTTTCATTCTGAATACGACCCTTTCTCCAGAAGAGGCCGCCTCCAAATTTCGGCTCTCCGGTCGAATCTATACCATTGATGGAGATCGGCTCGCACAACACTTCCTCAAAAAACCGTTGGGCAACATCTCAGTTTTTGCCCTCTTGATGGAACTCATTCCTGTATTTGATCCTCGCCGCTCCCGCACACGATTAGAGAAAATTTTGAAGAAACGGCGCCTGCCGGAATTGCTTGTGAAAGCCAATGGCGATCTCTTTGAAGCAAGTCTCAATCAAGCCCGTTTTGCAGATTGTGATTATGCGAGACCGACGGATCACCTCGCCAGCCCCTTTGGTGGCTATGGAGAGCTCATGCCAGGAGCCCAGTCGCGCCTGAGACTCTCCAGAAGCAATCTCACCTCTGCTTATGCCCGCACCGGATTTGTCTTACAATTTGGGGACTCGCAAAACCTATGCAATGGCTGTGGCCACTGCATTATCAACTGTCCGGAAAATATTATTCAATTTCACCCCGATCCGGAAATAGGTGTTAGGGTTACGGGCGCGGATGTGACTAACTACTGTAAGCTTTGTCACGAGTGCATCGCCATCTGTCCAAAAAATCTTTTTTCTGAAGTGAGAACAGCCGAGTGCTGGAAGGTGGGTCCCGTATGAACTCCGACTCTTCTATTTGCGAGACAGCGGCCGGCGCCCTTTATTCAAATATCATCAACCTCGACAAGGTCAAAGCGGCACACAAGCCACTCGCTCAAGAACAACTTACTTGTGAAGCAGATGGTAACACGGCAGCAGCCTATGCCTGCCTTCAAATGTGGCGCTGTATTCTTTTTGCCGGTTTCCCCATTACCCCTTCCACCAAATGGTTAGAAACCGTCGCCACTATGGTGGCCAGCGGCAAATGCGGAACAAAAAAAGTGAAACTCTTGGAGGCAGAACATGCCGTGGCAGATTATCTCGCAGGTGCTGCCGCGGCTTGCCGCGACCTCATTTGCGCAACCGCCACAAGTTCGGTAGGACTAGATCATATGACCGAGTGCACGCGGTCCTTGGGTGCCAGTGGGTTGGGCAATGTCTTGCTGATCAATGTCTTTCGGGCAACCGCCAATTATCCTCTTTGTATTGAAGGGGATCCTTCCGATACCCTAGCCCATCGTGATGATGGTTGGATTCAGATCTGCTGCCGCGGTGTCCAACAAATATATGACACGATTCTCCAGGCCCCCTGTTTAGGAATGCACCCTGAAATCCTAACCCCTGTCATGCCCGGTTACTACGGAATCAAAGATAGTCACCGAAGTTCCCGTTTGGTGGTTGAACCGGATGCGAAGGTCCATGCCTTCCAAGATCGTTGGATTGGTCCGGCAAAACTTCCCGGCCTGATCAACGGAGATACGGCAATGGGCAACTGCGTGACTTCAAAATTTTTTCAGGGATTCAAGATCGATCAAAAAAGGCGCATGGAACGCACCTTCGAACTCCTTCCTCAGATTGGCGCCGATTTTGAAAAAACTTTTGGACGTTCAGGGCTTCAATTTGTTGAAAGACTTTATTGGCCCGAAGATGACGTTGTCGATTTAGCGATTGTCGGGATGGGACCGGACATTGGGACCGCTGCCAGTCTGATTGAAAAAGAGGAGTCCCGGCGCGGTTTGAAAATAGGGGTTCTAGGTGCGCGTCTGCTAACCCCTTTTCCAAGAGACGAATACAGTAAACGACTTAAAAATGCCAAGGCGGTTCTCATTGTGAATCAGGCTCACCACTATGGTGCCGGCCATTTGACCCTCGACGTGACGGAGGCTTGTTACACACTGAAAAGACGGCCAACGATTGTCAGTTGCTTTGCCGGAATGGGTGGGGCCACTTTATCCGATGAAACCTGGCAGAAAATGATGGATCACGCCTGTGCCACCATCGGAAAGGAAGTCAAACGGATTCCTCCTGTTATCGTTCATGAAGGAGAGGTTTTATGGCAAAGTTAATTGATATCATTCAGCGTGAAAGTTGTTTTCAACCAGGCTCTTCCCTCTGCATGGGTTGCATGGAGGCCATCGCCTTTCAAAATATCGGCAAATTAACGGACAACGGAAAGAAAACAATTTTCACGCTGGGAACTTTCTGTGGCGAAGTCTCTACTCTTCAATTCCCCAATCCGGTCGCCTGGGGCCGAGGCGAAAAAACGCCTCAAGATTGGACGAAGAGCTTTGGAATCATCCACCATGTCTTTGAGTCGGCCCCGACCGTGGCCGAAGGGGCCCGCGATATGGCAGACCTCCTGACGGAGACTGGGGCAATGACCGATTCCCCCCAAGTTGTCGCCCTCTCTGGGGATGGAGGGGCTTTGGCCATTGGGCTTCGCTCCCTCTTGCATACAGTTCATCGCGGCGTTCGCATTGTCATCTTTGTCCTTGTGAACGATATTTTTGCCAACACCGGTTTCCAATACAGCCCGATCACCCCGCTGGGCGCTGATACCAGCACAACGCCGGTTACAGAAATGACCTTGGGAAACGTGACACCCCCTCTTGATTATTTGGGTCTCATGATCCAAGCGGGTGCCGGCCTGGTGGCTCAAGTAAGTCCCGCTTATCCCAAATACTTTTTCCGTGTGGTAGAGCAAGCGCTGGCTTGCCCTGAGACTTCGGTTGTGTTTGTCCCAAGCCCTTGTATCACAGGCTGGAAATATTCGGATGGAGAAACGATTCGGCTAGCACAATTGGGTTGCGAAACCGGATTTTTCCCCTGTTTCATGAAAGAGAAAGGGAAAAAGGGGGAGATCAAATTTCTCGAACCGGATATCGCCAAACGCCCTCTCATCGAAGAGTTCATGGGGCCCCAGCGGCGCTTTCACCATCTTGTTCACAAAGATCCAAAGACGGGATTGTTTCAAGTCCGACCTGGAAAAGAAGTAATGGTCCAAAAAATCAGGGATTGGATTCAAGAAAGATTCATGACCTTAAGCCGCCTCGCGTCAGACAGTCTTTGAAAAACGATCTTGATTAGGTTTCAGATAGGCATCAAAGATCATGCCGATGTTTCTCAGGAAGAGTCTTCCCAGGGGTGTAACCCTTAGTTGATCCGCGCCTAGATCTACGAGGCCATCTTTTTCCAGAAGTCGCAGTCTTTCCTTTTCATTTTTAAAATAATTATCAAAATCGGCTTTGACTCTTTGATGACAAAAAATTTCGCGGATGATTTTTTGGCGAATCAAATCATCTTCGCTTAAAACCAAACCGCGCTCTGTTACAAAACCATTTTTGGAAACTCCCTTCTCATAGTCTTTTAACTTTTTCGCATTTTGGGAAAAAGCTCCAGAGACAAAACTAATGGACGTAACCCCCAGTCCTATCAAATCGCAATTGGCCTTTGTGGTATAACCCTGGAAATTGCGGTACATGGTTCCTTCTTTTCTAGCCTTTGATAGTTCATCGTTTTTCTTTGCAAAATGGTCCAGGCCGATGAATTCATAACCAGCATCCTCAAAAATTCTAATAGCTTCACAAAACATGGTTAGTTTTGTCCAGGCATCGGGCAAATCTTGTTCCAAAATTTTTTTCTGGTGTGTGTGCATCCAGGGGACGTAGGCAAAATTGAAAAGGGCGATTCTGTCAGGATTGAGCTCTAAGATTTTTTGAAGTGTCTTCTCAAAAGTTTTTTGGGTCTGCTTGGGCAAACCATAAACCAAATCAACATTAACACTTTCAAAGCCCAACGAACGGCAAGTCACTATCGCATGCCTGGTCTCTTCCTCCGATTGAATGCGGCCGGCTAATTTTTGAACTTCCGATTCAAAATCTTGAACGCCGAGACTGGCGCGATTGAATCCAAGGCGGCGTAGTGTTTTTAACTGGTCGTCGGTTGTCACTCTTGGATCAATTTCAATGGAGACCTCCGCACTATCCGCAATCGAGAAATATTTTCCAATATTTTCATAAAGCTGTTCAATTTGGTCCGCGCTCAAGTAAGTAGGCGTCCCACCTCCCCAATGAAGTTGTTCCAAAGGAGGCGCTCGATCTAAAACCTCCCCCACATTTTCAATCTCTTTGAAAAGGGCCTTTAAATAAGGTTCTACAACTGAGTGTTGCTTAGTCGCCACCACGCTACAGGCGCAAAAGGTGCAACGCTCTTCACAAAATGGCAGATGAAAATAAAGGGAAAGGGACTTTTCCTTTTTATTGGTTTCCTTCAACCGCCCTAAAAACTCATTAGGCCCAAAGTGATCATTCCAGTTGGGGGCAGTTGGATAGCTTGTATAGCGAGGCCCTGCCTGGTTATATTTTTCAACCAGCTCTTTTGTAACCACCACTTCTTGGCCGTCAATATGCGTTCGAATCATTTATGAAAGCTCTCTTTTAACCCATACCAAACCTGATTTTGAGCGGTTTGGACCCTAACAATCTCTCGCTTTAAAGTCCAATCTTTTAGGGGGATTTCCGTTTGAGCCAATTGTTTTGGGTGGAAGCGACTGAAGTCGGCTGGAAAATTGCCCCAGGAGAAACGATCTTTTATCAAGGCTATTTTGGCCTTCCATTGAATAAGCCCCCCTTTGCCGGCCTCCTCCAAAAAAAGGGTGTAATCAAAAGGCATTTCTAAAGCCCTTAAGCTAAAAACAGGCATTTTCCCCTGTTCTGAAATGCCATATGCAAAATCCAATTGCTCCCCACGAATGGACCCCTCCTGAAAGAAGAGGTTGACGAGATGATATCGAAAGGATGTCCCAAAAAATATCCAGCGTTTTTTCAAAAAGGTGGGGACAAATGTAAATTTAAAATCAAAAGGCTTTTCACCTGATATTTTCCACCGATGCCCACAATCAAAATGAAGAGGGGTCATTTCTTCTTCCGAATGGTGATATAGCTTGCCTTCCGTCACGTTATAAAAAGTTGCATTTTCAAAACGGGTTCCAAAAAAAGGGAAGTGACGTTTTCGCTTCCCTAATAAAACAATCCATTCCTGTTCTGATTGTGTCTTACAATACAAAAAGAGATGATGATTACCTGTGAAGTGAATCAAACCCATCTTAGCCAAAGAAAAAACGGAGTAACCCTTTTAATAGGCGCAAACTCCCTTTTGTGTAGGGAAACCACCAAAACTCCCGCCTGCGGCAAAAGGGGAGTGGAAATCGGTGAACAAAAATCGTTTGTGATTTTGTAAACTGTAAAAGCCCTTCTTGGCTGTGTCGGACTCCCAGCCCAGAATTTTTCCAACCGCCGAATGGTGCATCCATAATCATAAAATGATCCATACAATCATTGATGGAAACATTTCCAGACTCCATTTTTCTTGCCAAGTCTAGCCCTTGCTGTCTGTTTCGAGTGAAGACCATGGCACTCAATCCACTTTCACTTTCGTTGGCCAAACGCAAAGCCTCCTCTACAGAATCAAAACCCATGATGGGAAGCAAGGGGCCAAAGGATTCTTCTTTCATCACACGCATGGAATGGTTGACATGGGTCAAAATGGTGGGGCCTTTTTCTTGGTCAGTTCCTTGCAAGGCAATCCTTGCTCCCTTCTGGTGGGCGTCATCTAACAACTCCTTTAGGTGTGCCGGCGCTTTGGGAAGTGTCAGTGGGCTCAATTCTTCTTTGGTCAGTTTCTGGGTTAATTTGATGACCTCCGCCAAAAAAGGTTTTTCTATTTTTTGATCGACATAAACCCTTTCCACGGCAATACAGTGTTGACCCGAATGTGCGAACCGTCCCCAAACACAGGCCCCTGCCGCCCGTTTGATATCTGCATCCTCCAACACAATCATTGGTGCTTTGCCCCCCAGTTCCAAAATGCAAGGTTTTAATAATTCGCCTGCTTTTGCTGCCACCTTTTTTCCAGCAGCGGTCGAACCCGTAAAAAAAACACAATCAACTTCTTCAATAAGTTTGGAACCGACCTCGGCTCCACCTTGAACAATTTGTAAAGCTCCTTCAGGAAGTCCTGCTTCCAGAGCAAGTTTCAACCCTATTTCCGCAGACTTTGGCGTCCATTCAGAAGGTTTGATGATAACAGTATTTCCAGCCATGAGTGCCGGAATGGCATCTCCGATGGTCAAGGAAAAAGGCAAATTAGAAGGCCCCAAAATTCCAACCACACCAAAAGGAACCCTTTCAACCCAAACCTGTTTGTTTTTAAACATCCAATGGGTTTTCGCCCTCCGGCGCTTTAAAAATTTTGAAGATTTTTTTCGATAATAATCAGCGGTCATCAACACCGTTGCCAATTCAATGCCTAAAGCTTCCGTTGTGGGTTTTTTCGTGTCCGATTGGATGGCGGCTACAACTTCGTCGGCCCTACGAACCAGTAATTTTTGAAAACGTTTGAGCCACGCCGCCCTAGCTCCAATAGAAGTTTGTTTCCAACTCTTTGTTATCGATTGGTTAGCATTCCCCATAAGCCTGTCTGCCCTTTAATATGGCCGAAAAGAATCCCCTTCAGCCAGAAGAGAAATTTGCCGCCACCAATCAAAATAAAAGGGTAGGTGAGAAAAAGGACGAACCCAAAAAGATTCCAAAAACCGTAAGGATTTTGGAAAGTGGGTGTGGGGATGGGAAAGGTTTTGACAATACCCATCTTATCCAGCCACGAATACCACATAAAGTGATTTCCACCTTCTCCCCAAAGATCAAAGTAAAGCCCGCCCGATACCAACCAAAACATCGATAAAGTAAAGGCTGTCCAGCCCCAAAAATGCCATCCCTTTTTAGAATGAAGCCATAAGATAAGAAAACCCAAAAAGGGAAGAAAAATGGGGATATCGAATAAAAAACTTAAAAGCATAAAATATTTTTAAGATACCACTCCAGATTTTTTTCCAATGCCTCATCGCGAATAATATCACGATATTTAATCACCTTACTCAAGAGTGGATGTCGTTTTCCTTTAGTATCTTCAATCAATTTATCCAACTTTTTATTCGACATTAAAAAATGATAACCGGGTCTGAAAAAATTCAAAAAGGGCCTCTCCACAGCCGGCTCGCGCCCCTGAAGGCGGGCCAGCACCTCACACCAAAAACCCAAAAGATAGACAATAGGGAGCGGAAAATGAACCCTAGGGCTAAAATTAACCGGAGCATTGTGGGCACGCAACCAGTTGGCAATATAGACCATCAGTTCTCCTACCGGATGGTTGGAATTGTCTGCTGTGTTGTAGACTTGTCCGACAGCTTGAGGCTGGTCGGAAAGAAAATAGGCGATGCGGGCGATATCTTCCACATGAATGAAACTAATTTTATTAGCGCCACTGCCGGGAATAGCATGGAGCTGATTTTTGAAAAGCATTTGAATCACTTTTAAAGCCCCATAAGTACCGGCAGGGCCACCATATTCCATACCGCTTCCATAAATGGCAGCAGGCCGGATGACGGTAACCGGCAAGCGATCTTTGTATCGCAATGCCAGTTCTTCCGCTAACAGCTTTGATTTTTCATAATAACTTCTGGGAAGTGCCGTTGCCTCTTCATCCAAAAACTTCTCCCCTTTAAAGGAATACCCCAAGACAGAACCGGAGCTCCAAACAACAATCCTTTTGAGATTGGGAACTTTTAGGGCTCCCTCTAAAACATTTTTAGTTCCTTGAACATTGATAGACTCATAGATCTTCCAAGACCCATGATATTTAAAATAGGCGGCGACGTGCAAAATAATGTCTGGCTGGATTTCCTCGATAAAACGAGTGATCGCATCGGTGCGAATATCAATTCCTAATTTTAGATGAACCCTATCATCCAAATAACCACGATAAAGAGTAGAGAGATCGGTTGCAAAAACTTCGTGCCCAAGTCTGATTCCTAAATTCACAATGGAAGGACCGACAAAACCACACGCCCCAGTGACTAAAATTCGTGTCATGGCGTCCACTTTTACCAGAAACTCTAAATTTTCATATGATTAAGATCAACTCTATGTGGGAGGTATTTTTCGCCGGATGTTCTTCATTCTCAAAAGACTGTCAAAATCCCCAATTATTCCTTCAACAAATTTGTAGACAAATTCATAAACTCGCAACATTCTTGCATGAAGTACTTTTGCCACTTCGGGATCGTCCGACTTGGTATTTAAAGAGATTAAATCATGCTGACCCCCAACTTCTGTTAAAAAGGAAAAGCCAAATCTTTGCGCTCTTGCTTCTCTTTCTTTATAAAATAACGGGACACCATTGGAATAATCTTGGTCTCTGGTTCCTTGAAGATAGACGCTGGGAGTTTGTCTTCTTTTTACATCATTGTCCGGATTCAAAAAGGTCCATTGATTCTCACCTTGAGGGTAAAAATCGACGGTTCCATCTTGATTAAATTTAACGCCCAACCCTTCTTGGGCCATAACCATTGGCAATCCTGTTAAGCTTGCTTTAAAATCTCCATTTCGGATACGTTCATTAAGATAAGGAAGGTTGAGCATTGTCCAGGCTCCGTTATAACCAGAGACATGAATAGATCCATCGAGACTTCCAGGTTGGCGAACGTTAAATTCCTCTAAAATATTGTCGCCATGGCTTCTTCCCAAACCGATTACGGGAACACTACCCCCTGCAAGAAAATAGGCATAATTAATTATAGAGTCAGTCCATCTTAAAGAGAAATCGAGATTTTTAAAACGTTCGTCTTTGACGGCTAATCCGTGATTGGGGGCATCAAGAGCAAGCGTGCTATATCCATAGTCGTTACGTAATTTAATCATGGGGGCAATCATGCTTTTTCCTGTCGACCTGGCCCCTCCTGCCCCATGAAACATTGGTATAACAGCCCTGGATTCGTCCCCCAGAGACCAACCCCTCTTCCACGGAACAAAAAAGGCGGTTCCAAAACGCTCATCCCAAATAATGGCAACTCCTTGCGTTTCATCCATTCCAACTAGTCTTCTTAACGGCTCCCCTCTTTTAATCTTTTCCTCGACTCTTTCTTTAAACATCTCAAATGCCAGATCGACACTGACTTGCCTTTCCACATTCGGTATTTCTAAAAGCCACTCAATTTGTTGCAACTTCTCCCTCTGGGTTGTCCCGTGACCGGCTAAATCAATTTTGACACCATCAATTTCTTTTGAGTCTGGTGTGATGGGTTTAGTACGCCTCTCAGGCCTTGAACCCCTAATAAGGTCTTGTAAATTAAATTCGTCATAAGCCTCTACCATTTCTATTTCTCCGGTTGTTGGATCTTTGATCAGTTCGCCAGTCTCAGGATTTTTCTTGGAGGTTTTGTATTTACCTGTCAGCACTTTTTCAACACCACCCATTTTCTTGACAATGCCTATTCTTAAATTGCGAACCTCATAAAATAATTTTCTAAGTTTAACTGAGTCACGTTGGTCTTCTGGTTTATCATGCTCTAGCCTAAATTCAGCATAGGCCTCTTGAAACCTTTTAACGCTCTTTCCAATGGTGGCGATCATTTGATCAAAGGTCTCTTCTAAGGTTTCAATTGTTTTGGCGAGGGGATGCTTAGATTCGATTCTGTCTCTTTCCTCCCTCATTAGCCTTAAGGTGTCTTTTTCTCCATCAGATAATTGCGGAGTATCTTTGGTCTTGGCTTTGAAGGCTTCCTCTCGTTTCTCCAGTGGCGCGATGGCCTCTCTGAATTTTCTAAGAGGATTTTCCGGATTGGCTACAAGCGAGGCTTTTTGCGCCGGCATACTGACAAGATTGTCTCGAACTGTTGGAAGATCTCGTTCTATAAAATCTTCAACCGTTCTTAATACATTGTCGCTCATGAAAAATGGTTTCTCCTGTTGCCTTCTGACTTCTTCTTGAAGGAGGGCTGATTTTTCCCCCCAGAGTTGGACAAAAGATTTTTCGGGTTTTTGATCTCTTTTCTTAGGCAGGGATCCTTCTTTATCAACCGGCTTAGGGAAGGCTATTTGGCCTTCTTTTGGAAATATCGCATCGATCATGGCTTGCTCTGCCTGTGAAAAAGGGCCGAATAAAGCGCGAATTTGTCCTAAGCCTTGTTGAATAATAGAAGCGACTTTGCGAGCATCTTGATCTTCTTCATAAACTCCTTTTTTAGCCAAAGAATATTTTGTTCTGGTCTCTTTCACTGTTTCACGCATAGTGCCTGTCAATCTTTCCAAATGATCCATGATTGCCGGGATAGCCCCCGGCCAATAACCTTCAGAAAAGTTTGCCTCCACTAAAGAGGTGTCTTTGACGAGTCTGGCCGCAATTTGCGCCATCATGCGACTCAAAGGAGAATGCCCCTGATTGTCAGGCTGGGTTTTTTCTCTTAACAAATTTAATGCGGGCAAGAGATGCCCATATTTTCGTTCTTGATCAAGTGTCAATGGGGGCAAAGCAAGTTGAGGTGTGCTGTCTTTTGATAGAAAAAGTTCTGCTTTACTTGAAAATTCCAAAAAATCTCTTTGAGCTCTAGTAGCCGAAGTGATAATTCTTGTGACCGCGGCTTCAATTTTTACGAGTTCTTCAAGACTTAATTCTTTTAATATGGGCAATTGAATCGATTGGATTTCTTGTAGTTCTTTTCTATCCGCCTCCAGTTGTACGGCATAACTGTTCAGATCTTTTACATTCGCAAGAACTATCACTTGAGCATCCTCTACTTTAGGTCTGATTTTCTTCAGATAATCCTCAGCTTCGTCTAAAATTCCCACAGCGTTTTTGATTAAAAATTTAAGACGTGGAGGAATGAGTGCTGCTTGCAGGGCTTCAAAGTGTTGTTGGTGGGTGGCCGCACTAGCCAAAAATTCTTGTCTGCGATCGAATTCACCGCGAGTTAACATCGTTCTGGTTTCTTCCGATATTTCTGCTTGGTGAAGCGCATCGCGGGCTTTCTGATATGCACCATCTAGGGAATCTATAATGCCCTTAACCGTTGGCTGATCTGTTTCTGATACATGTTTCAATAAATTTTCCGCATCCTTTAAGTTTTTTTCGATCCCTTCCAACTGTTTTTTGGCTAAATTTAAATCTTTTTCAAAATGGATGAGCTCTGCTTTACCAATCAGTTTGGGCCCTGCCTCATTCAAACGATTCAAAACTTCTCGAAGATCCAGCTGAGCAACAACAATGCTTTTCTTGCCTTGGAGATTTTGTTCACCAGAAGCGATTGTTATTGCCCCTTCTGGAACGCGCAAAATCCAAGAGAGATAAGATACTAAATTTCTATTGACTGCCCTTCTTCCATTCCCTTTAAGGTGGATTTCTAGGCGAAACCCTCTCTCGGTAAGGCCATCTATTCTATTTTCTTTTGCGTCAGGTCCTACCCAAATTAAAATTCTGGTAATACTTCTCCTTCCTTCTTGCGTCACAATGCCTGCTAAAGGATGGTCGGCAATGGCTTCACGAACATTCCTGGATAAAAGACGCTCAACGACTTGAGCAGGATTTCCGTGAAGGGATGCCCTTCTTGTCCAGCTTGTTGCATTTGGCGCTTGAGCTTTTGCCAAAATCCCCGGCCAACTCCGCTGGATATTTCCCCACGCGTCTTGAGGTACTCCGGCAACAATTCCAGCCAAAGATTTTCTAACTGAAGCCGCACTTGCAACCGCTGCCAAGGGTAGAGGTTCTGCCGGCTGTAAAAGTAGCTGATCTAATTCGTTGCAAAGGCCATTGATCTCGAGAACACCGGCCATTTTGAAACCACTAACAATGGTTGCCAATGTTTGAACGTCCTCTGGTTGAGAAAAATCTGCCGCTCCTTCTTGGAGGGCAGCCGCGAAGTCTCCTGCCGTCGCAAAACGGGCAAGACTGGATCCAATTCCTGAAAGATGTGTCATTTCCTTATCCTATTAAAGGTTTCGGCAATTTGCCAAAAAAGTTGCTTAAAGCAAAAATATGACCTTTTTTCAAGCTCTTAGCCAGTTTTTGAAGTAAGATGTCAGACATTACAGAATTGTTCGTAATTGATGAAACCTGGGAATTTCTTTCCTTCTGCACAATAAGGACAATTGGGATCTCGTTTTAGTTTTAGTTCTCGAAATTGGGCCTTGAGCCCATCGTAGCAAATCAAACGACCAACTAACAAATCCCCTTTGCCTAAAATAATTTTGATCGCCTCAACCGCCTCTAACATTCCAATGACTCCCGGCAAAACTCCTAAGACACCCCCCTCGGCGCAGGAAGGAGCTAGTTCTGGCGGCGGCGGTTCTGGATACAAACAGCGATAACAGGGCCCCTTGCCTGGCCAAAAAACGCTCACTTGGCCTTCAAAACGATAAACACTTCCGTGTATGTTTGGTTTTTTGAGCAGCACACAAGCATCATTGACGAGGTAGCGGGTTGGAAAATTATCACAGCCATCGACAATGATGTCATAGTTTTTAAAAATTCCTTCCACATTTTGACTGGTTAGTTTTTCAGAATAGGTTTCAACTCTAATTTCCGGATTGAGAGCCAAAATAGATTGCTTGGCGGAATCAACTTTCGGTTTTCCCACACGATCGGTGGTGTGTAAAATTTGTCTTTGCAGATTTGACACATCCACAACATCAAAATCGACAATTCCAATGGTCCCAACTCCTGCTGCTGCTAGATAGTAAGCGACCGGAGATCCCAAACCACCCGCTCCGATGATGCACACCTTTGCCTGTAACAGTTTGCGTTGCCCTTGTTTGCCAACACCGGGGACATTGAAATGCCGACTATAGCGTATCGTTTGAGATTCAGTTAAATCAAAACTCATCTTCGGGAGTAAAATTGACATCCAAGATTTCGCCATCCTTAGATTCTTGGCGGAACAGAACTTTTCCTGGAAAAAGTTCTAAAATTTTTTGTTGGACTTCTTTGATTTGTGTCTTTGGCGTTGAAGTACCAGCACCAATTCCTAAATGTTTAACTCCCTTTAACCAATCTTTTTGCACCGAATTGGCTGAGTCGACGTGATAAGTCGAATCGGGGAGATATTTTTTTGAAAGTTTTGCCAAATTTGTTGTGTTAGAGGAATCAAAACCACCAATGATGATCATGGCATCCACCCACTGGGCCAGTTTTTCCACCGCCTCTTGTTGGTTTTTCACCGGCTTACAGCGCGTATCCACCGCTTTCAAATGCGGATACTTTTTTTTGCGCATATACTCAACCAACTTCTCGAATTTTTCCTTCGTAATAGTGGTCTGACAAATCGCAACAACCTTTCCTAAATTGTCTGGCAGTTGATCAACCTCTTCTTCTGAATAAACAACATGCGTTTTTTTCCCATAAGTCCTGCTGGCGATAATTTCTGCGTGTTTTGGGTTACCGACAATGACGACATTGTAACCATCTTTCTCAAAAGTTTCGATTTTTCCATAGACCCATTTCAAAAGAACGGGACAAGTGGCATCGTGGAATTGAATACCCTCTTTAATGAGCGCTTCTTTAAGTTCTTTGGGATAGCCGTGCGCTGTAATAATAACCTCTTGAATCCCTTCCTTTTTTATTTTTTCCAAATCACTGTAGCGCTCCAAAATGGGAATGCCCTGAGTTGCCAGATCACTCACAATTTTTGGGTTGTGGACGAGTGGACCCAAAATTGGTTGGCGCTTGTCTTCCGCGATATCGATGGCTCCTTGCACACCAAAGCAGGTCCCGGCGGAGTGGGCTAGAATTACTTCCAAAGTTTTTGGTTCTATTTGGTGTTCTCCAAGAGACATTTGTAAAAATCCTTCAGGGAAATGATCCCGACAACGGTGCGGCCATCCACGACGGGAAGGTGACGAAATTTCTCGCAAAACATCACTTCCAAAAGATCCATAGCAGAGTCGTTTGCTTGAGCTACCATCACACTTGGAGTCATTACTTTTTCAATTTTTATTTTGGCAGGATCGAGTTTTTTGGCAACGACCCGACGCACCAAATCCCTTTCTGTAAAAATTCCTAAAATATCTTTGATCGGGCTTAAAACAACTAAAGCGCCAATGTTGTGTTTATCCATTAACTGCGTTGCCTCTTCAACGGTGATTGATTTTTCAACCGACAAAAGTTCTTTGGTCATAATGTCTTTTGCCTTCATCGATTTGATCGTATCCTTCATTTTGAATCTCCTTTCCCGCCACTACTACTTTGGCGGGTGGCAGGGGCCAACATAGACTTAGGATCAAGCAATTTATCAAGTGTTTTTTTAGGAAGAAGTTTCTGGGCAGTTAAAACCTCTCTAATCGTCTTTCCAGACTTATAGGCTTCTTTGGCGATCTTGGCTGCTTGATCATAACCAATCACAGGGGCAAGCGAGGTAACCATGCTTAAACTGAGCTCAACTAGTTCCTTGCAACGTTCAGGGTTCGCTGTGATTCCCAAAACACATTTTTGAGCTAAAAGCTTGGAACCACTGGCCAACAATTCAATCGATTCAATCAAGTTGGAAGCGATCATGGGCATCATGACATTGAGTTCGAAATTTCCAGATTGGCAGCCAATGGTGATTGCCGCATCGTTGCCAATGACTTGAGCTGCAATTTGCGCAACCGCTTCTGGAATGACTGGGTTTACTTTTCCAGGCATGATCGAAGAGCCGGCCTGCAATGTTGGTAAATCAATCTCTTGAATGGCACAACGAGGACCAGACGAGAGCCAACGAAGGTCATTGACGATTTTCATGAGACTGGCCGCCAGTGTTTTTAAAGCACCGCTGGTAAACTGACAGGCATCTTTTGTGCTCTGTGCTTCAAAATGATTAGTGGCTTCTCGGAAATAAATTTTTGTCTGGGTCGATAACTTTTCACAAACTTTTTTGGCAAAATGAGGATGGGTATTGATACCGGTCCCAACAGCCGTTCCACCAATGGCTAACTCTTTTAATCCCTCCAAGGCTTGCTCGAGCCGCACAATCGATTTTTTAATCTGTGCCGCGTATCCAGAAAACTCCTGCCCCAACGTAACAGGTGTTGCATCTTGAAGATGGGTGCGACCAATTTTGATGATATTTTTAAATTCTCCCACTTTTTTAGAAAAGGCTTTTTCAAGAATTTTTAACCCAGGAATCAAATCTCCTTGAATACACAAGGCGGTTGCCAAATGAATTGCCGCAGGAATCACATCGTTGCTTGATTGACCCATATTAACATGATCGTTGGGATGGACTGGTTTTTTGCTTCCTAGTTTAGAGCCAAGCTTGGGGTTAGCAAGGTTAGCAATTACCTCGTTGGCATTCATATTCGTGGAGGTTCCGGAACCTGTTTGAAAAATATCGATTGGAAAATGTGCGTCGTATTTTCCTTGAGCTACTTCCAAGGAAACTTGCGCAATGATTTTTGCAAGTTTGGAATCGAGTTTGCCTAGCTCTTGATTGGTTAAAGCAGCGGCCCATTTGATGAGCCCCAATGCCTTGATCATAGGCCTGGTAAACCGCCGGTTGCTCAAGGGAAAATTATTGACCGCTCTTTGCGTCGAGGCCCCATAAACCATTTCTGCTGGAATTTTTATCTCACCCATCGAATCTGATTCTGTGCGATATTTCATAGGAATTCCATGTAGATAAAACCTTCTTGTTTGTAAACTCTTAACATAAAACCCTTACTTAATATCTTTATATAGATTTTTCTAGACAAAGATACCTATTTCGAGTATTCTTTTCAACATGGGACAAACACAATTGGCAACAAAAATCGATGAAGATGTCAAAGATGCGATAGAGACCATCTGCAAAGAACGGGGTCTCAAAATGAATCGTTTTATTGAGGATGCCCTAATTGACAAGTTAGAAGAATTGGAAGATTTAAAAGACATCCAATCTTTGCGCAAAGAACCGATTAGACCCTTAAGCGAAATTTTAAAAGACCTCAAAGCCAGTGGCAAAATATAAGATCACCGTAACCAAAACGGCCGAAAAAACTCTCTTTAGACTACCCAAAGAAATCATCCCAAAAATCATTGCTGCAATTCAGGCATTAGCCGACAATCCCTATCCTTCTGGCTGTCGAAAACTTTCAGGCCATGAAAATATATTTCGTATTCGTGTCCAAACCTATCGAATCATCTATGAAGTTGTTAAAGATACCATTGAAATCATCGTTCTGAAGGTCGGTCACCGAAAAGACGTTTATCGATGAGCCGTCAAACTAATTCTCGGTTTGTTACAATTTCTCTTCTAGCAGGGCTTTAACAACAGTGGGGTCTGCGAGGGTTGTTACATCGCCTAAGTTTTCGGTATGTCCACTAGCGATTTTGCGCAAAATGCGGCGCATGATTTTTCCGGAGCGTATTTTAAGAAGCTAAACACGCTCAATCATAAAGGAGACGTTTTCATTGGCATGGATCGGTTTTATGTGAATAGCTGGGTAGCGACTTCGAAACACCCTAAAAATTTCGTCTGCAAAAGCCTGTCCTACAGTTTCAACTCCTTTAAAATCGAGGACAACCTCCTTAAACTTATCTAGCCCAACCAAAAGTCGCCTTGCCTCCGACCTGGCATAAAATTCTGATCCGCTTTCGGAAAGCTGAATTGTTTTCGAAGACATCTCGTCAACCTAATTTGTTGTTTATGTAAACTTTATGTAAACATAAATTTATTTTTATGTAAACCTATCGGATTTGGTCTTCCAGAAGCGATTCCACAACAGTGGGGTCGGCAAGTGTTGATGTGTCTCCCAAATTTTCTGTGTGGCCGGAGGCAATCTTTCTCAAAATCCTGCGCATGATTTTGCCGGAGCGGGTTTTGGGGAGCGCTGGGGCAAATTGGATTTTGTCTGGCGTTGCCACAGGCCCAATGACTTTGCGCACATGTTGGGAAAGTGTTGATTTCAAATCCTCTGAATTTTTTTGTCCATCCTTCAATGTCACAAAGGCATAAATACCTTCCCCTTTTATTTCATGGGGAAAGCCAACAACGGCTGCTTCGGCAACACTTGGGTGTGAAACGAGTGCCGATTCGACCTCCGCTGTTCCAATGCGATGTCCGGAAACATTTAAAACATCGTCAAGACGACCCATCAGCCAGAAATAACCATCTTCATCTTTCCTTGCCCCATCACCGGTATAGTAAGCACCAGGAAATTTTGAAAAATAAGTCTCTTTGAAACGCTCATGATGGCCATAAACCGTCCGCATGATTCCTGGCCAAGGCTCGGTGATCACTAAATAGCCACCTTCATTCACACCACATTCTGTCCCATCTTCTTTCAAAACTTTTGGATTCACACCGAAAAAAGGAATCGTGGCACTGCCTGGTTTTAAATCGGTGCAACCCGGTAGCGGTGTAATCAAAATTCCACCCGTTTCTGTCTGCCACCAGGTATCAACAATGGGACACCGGCTTCCACCTACCACATCGTAATACCACATCCAAGCTTCTGGGTTGATCGGTTCACCGACCGTTCCTAACAAACGCAAACTAGATAGATTATGTTTTTTAACCCACGATTCTCCCTCGCGCATCAAGGCCCTGATTGCCGTAGGTGCCGTATAAAAAATATTTATTTTATGCCGTTCACAAATATCCCAAAACCGATCCGGTTGAGGATAGGTAGGGATTCCTTCAAACATAAAAGTGGTCGCTGCGTTACATAGAGGCCCGTAGACAGTATAACTGTGTCCCGTTACCCAACCGACATCCGCCGTGCACCAAAAAATATCCTCCGGTTTGTAATCAAAAACATATTTGAAAGTAGCGGCGGCAAAAACCATGTAGCCAGCCGTTGTGTGTAAAACCCCTTTTGGTTTTCCAGTTGAACCCGACGTGTACAAAATAAACAGAGGATCTTCGGCATCCATCTTCTCTGCCTCACAAACAAGCGTTACTTGATTGTTGACCCCACCACTTACACTGTTTGTAAAACAAACATTCTGTTTGTGTGCAAGTGGTGGGGTGAGCTCATGCCACCAGTGGTCTCTCCCTTCAACCCAATTGATTTTATCTCCTGTTCGCTGGTAAACCACACAAGTTTTTATCGCATGTCCTGCTTTCTCACACAGCTTTATGGCTTCCTCCACCGTCTCTTTAAGCGGGATTTTCTTAGACCCACGTAGCCCCCAATCGGCTGTGATGATAAAACTAGAATTGGCATCGATCAACCGATCCGCAATCGACTCTGCAGAAAAACCACCAAAAATCACTGAATGAACAGCGCCAATCCTCGCACAAGCCAGCATGGCAACCGCGGCTTCTGGAATCATCGGCATATAAATTGTAATGCGATCCCCTTTTTTGACCCCAAGGTTTTTTAGAACACGGGCCATCGAACAAACAGACATCAGCAAGGCGCGATAAGTAATCCGGCGGGTTTCACCTGGCTCATTTCCTTCCCAAATGATGGCCACGCGATCGCCCAGGCCCTTTTCTACATGTCGATCTAAACAATTAACCGTAATGTTTGTTTTTGCCCCCTCAAACCACTTTATGAAAATCTCATCTTTGAAATCATAAGAGCGAACCTTGTTCCATTTTTGATACCAGGCAAAGTCAGAGGCGATTTCACCCCAAAATCCCTCTGGATCCCTAATGGAATGCTCCCACTTTGTTTTATAATCTTCGAACGAGCGAATATGAGCCTTGGATCGAAAGACCTCCGATGGAGAAAGTTTGCGGCTCTCTTTTAAAATCGATTCAATTTCCTTTGACATAAACGAAGGGGAGCAAATCCCAAAATATATGATTTTACAAGTCTTTTTTGCATATCAAATAGCTCTTGCGTCTCTCTTATTTTTTTGATAGCCCTCCAAACCATAAATCTAGGGGATTCCCCCCTAAGGAGGCATTGATATGAAAAGAACAATCATCCTCGCCAGTGCAGCGGCCCTCGTGTTGAGTGGCTTTTGCATGGCCGAAGACAAAGCAGCGACCACCCAAGTGGCGGCACCTGCTGCCCAAACAGCAGAAGCTGCTAAACCGGCGGCACCTGCTACGGAAGCTGCCAAACCAGCAGCAGCCACAACGGAAGCTACGGCTACCAAGCCAGCTCCAACGACGGCTGGTACAACGACGACCGCTGCTAAAACCACCCCAGCCGGTGGTGCTAAGCAGGAAGTCCGTCTCAATGTGAAAGGTCTTACCACAAAGGAATCAGCCGATGGGTTGAAAACCGACCTTTCCAAGGCAAGTGGTGTCTGGCAAGTCAATGTCGATCAATTGACCGGCAACGTGACGGCTCAGATCGATCCTGCCAAGACCAGCGCAGACAAACTCTGCAATTGGGTGACATCAAACAAACCCACATGGAATTGCACAGTTAGCAAATAACTGGTTGACAAGTTTTAGTGGATAAAAACCCCCCCGCCAGCAAGGCGGGGGGGTTTTTTATTGCTGCTAACTTGGACCCGTTTGTGACCCCTTGAAAAGTGGCTACCTGTCGCTGAGGATCCTGAAGGTACGCGATATTTTTTGGGCCATCCCAAAAAATTCGCTCGGCTCTCGGCCATTTTAGTATTCGACCCTAGCTGATAAAATGGCCTCCGAGACGACCTTCAGGATCCTCATCGACACGCCCCTTTTCAACTGTCGGATAAAGTTTAAGCCAATTTCTTGACATCCTGAACCTTCGGCCTTACCATCTAGACACGTATGCGAATCAAACTTCTTCTTTCTATCATTGGGTTGGCTCTCTTGGCAGGGCCTCTTCAGATGATTCCTTGTACCATGCAGGGGAAGTGTTGCGAACCCTCTGAACAGGCAACGTTTGCACAACCTGGGAATAACTGTTGCTCGGGAACGATTAAGGAACTCGACACCTCTGCAACCACCACATTTTTCAAAACGACCCACTCCGCCTCTTTCCAAAAGCAGGCTATAATGCCAGCTTCTCTTGTGGATCTTTCAGTCTCTTTTTCCAGACAAATTGACCGGCTTCCAAGTGTCGTACCTAAAACGCCTCCTTTCCTGACTCATTCCACACTTTTACTGTGAGCACCTCCTAACTTTGGTGTATGATTGACTCCCGTTTTCAAAAAGGGAGAACAATCTCTGTTAGGAGGATTTATGTTTTACTCGGCTCGATTTTTTTTCATCACTGTCTGTCTGGTTATTTTAAGCCTCTCAAGTGTGGCCTGGGGTGAAACCCTGACCATCGAGGGGGCGGTTTCCCAAGCTTTGGGCGAAAATCCGCAACTGAAAGCAAAAGAGTCAATGCTCGATGCGGCTAAGGCCCGCATTGGGATTGCCAGGTCTTTAGAAGATCCAATGATCGGTGTGGAGTTTTATGACGTGCCGATCAACACGACAGACATTAAACAAGGTATGGAGACGAACTACTCCATTATTCAGAAAATTCCCTTCCCCAGCAAACTCATTACCCAGGGTACGGTCGCCAAAAAAATGTATGAAGCTGAAAAAAGTTCCTATGAAATGGGCCGCATTGATATCATCGTTCAAACCGAGCATGCCTTTCATGAACTCTACTTTTTGGAGCGCTCCTTCAAAATCAATCAGGAACTTCAAGGACTTTTTAGAAAATTGGTGGCTTCAGAAGAGGGTCGCTACACCACAGGAGACAAAACTTCCCAGGATTTTCTGAAGGCCAAAGTCGAGCTGGACAAACTCCAAAGCGAGGCAGCTCTGCTGGAGGCCAAAAAGATTCAAGCCAAGGCGATGCTCAATATTTTGAGACATCGCAATCCCGGTGAGGAAATCAATCTCGCCGAGCTTCCAAGGCACGATCACCCGTTTCCTTCTTACGAGGAGTTTGAAAAGAAAGTTTTGGAAGGGCACCCGGAACTCAAGGCTGCTCAATCAAGTGTTGAGGCACAAAAAGCTAATCTTTCTTTGGCCAGACAGCAAGCCGTCCTTCCAGACATTCAGGCCAGATTTACTTATGCCCAACGCCCCAACCTCATTGATGCCTGGACGGCCGAAGGGATGATCAACATCCCGTTTTTCTGGGGAAAAAACCGCAAGGTAATTAAAGAGGCTCAGGCGATGAAAAAAGTGGCTGAAAACGAACTTTTAAATGTTCAGAACGAGCGGCTCGCCACGATCAAGGAAACCTATGCCCGTTTTGAAAGCTCTAAAAAATCCTACGATCTGTTTCGTGGAAAAGTCCTGTCACACGCAACACTCGCACTGAAATCATCGGAGGCTACCTATGAAACTGGAAAAGAAGATTTTTTAAGTCTGATCGATTCGGCAAGGGGTTTTAAGGAAGCGAAATTGGGAACTCTGGAGGCCTTTGTGGAATACCATAAGGCGATCACCCACCTCAAACTGGCGGTCGGTGAGGATTTTATGAATGAATGGATGAAATAGGAGGTTTTATGAAGAAGTTACTGTGGATTATTTTGATTTTAGCTGGCGTCGCTGCTGTTGCGTGGTGGCAGCATGAACGCATCCCTTTTTTAAAACATTTTTTCCATCGTGAGATGGTGGCGACAAAATATACCTGTCCGATGCATCCACAAATCATCACGGATCAGCCTGGAAGTTGTCCTATTTGTGGAATGACCTTGGTGCCGATCATCGAGGAAAAAGAAAAGGCTACGGAACATAAACGTCCGGAGGGGACCTTTCGACTGACACCGGAAAGGCGTCAAACTATTGGCGTCAAAATTGCTGAGGTGATTCAAAAACCGCTTTTTCAGGAGGCGAGGCTCCCTGGACGCGTCGCCTTTGATCAGGAACTCTACGTCACTCAAAAAGAATATGTGGAGGCCTTGAAATTGGGTGGGGAATCCGAATTACTAAAAACTTTTGAGAAAAAACTGGAGCGGCTTGGGCTCTCTGAAGATGAACTCAAAGCACTAAAGAAAACGAGGAAAGTCGACGAATCCCTCTTTTTACCAAAAAAGGACGGGTCTTTTTGGGTTTATGCACCTGTCTATGAGGCGGATCTTTCCTGGATTACCAAGGAGATGAAGGCAGAAATCGGACTTCCTTCGAATCCTAACATCGTCCTGGAAGGCGTTGTGAAACAGATTGAACCAATTCTAGATCCGATGACAAGGACTTCCAAGGCCCGCATTCTGGTTTTGCAAAGTCCTCAGCTCATCAAACCCGAAACCTATGTCGATGTCGTCATCAAGAAAGATTTGGGAGAGGTCTTGTCGATTCCCGCCGATGCGGTTGTCGATACAGGAACCAGACAAGTGGTCTTTGTGGATTTGGGTGAGGGCTACATTGAGCCCAGGGAGTTAAGCATTGGGCCCAAAGCTGGCACGGATTATCCCGTTATGAAAGGCCTGGAGGCTGGCGAAAAAGTGATTACCTCGGCCCATTTCTTGCTCGATTCGGAATCACAGATTCAGGCCGCATTGAAAAAGTTTGGGGAGCCGATAAAAGGTCATCATTAATATGATCGAACGGATTATAAAATATTGTTCTGAGCATCGGGGTCTCGTCCTATTTTTTGTGGGACTTGGAATGGTTTGGAGTTTTGTTGCTATCAAAAATTTAAAACTCGATGCCATTCCCGATCTTTCCGACACGCAGGTGATTATTTTCACAGAGTGGGAAGGACGCTCCCCTGATTTGGTCGAATCCCAAATAACTTACCCAATCATTAGCCAACTAATTTCTGCCCCAAAAGTCAAAGTAGCTCGTGGAATTTCGATGTTTGGTGAGTCTTTTATCTATGTCATTTTTCAGGATGGGACAGACATTTATTGGGCCAGGTCGCGTGTCCTGGAATATTTGAATGGGCTTTCCGGCAGACTCCCGCAAGGTGTTTCCCCTCAGTTAGGCCCCGACGCAACCGGTGTGGGCTGGATTTTTGAATATGCCTTGGTGGATACGTCAGGCAAACATGATCTCGCTGAGCTGCGTACGTTTCAAGACTGGTATCTTCGCTACTGGCTTGCCGAAGTTCCAGGCGTTGCCGAAGTAGCGGCCATAGGTGGCTTCATCAAACAATATCAAGTCGATATCGATCCGAATGCCTTGGCTGCCTACAGTATTCCCCTGAAAGATGTGGTGATGGCGATTCAAAATTCCAACAACGATGTCGGGGGAAGGCTCCTCGAAATGTCCGGCAGGGAATATGCGATCCGTGGACGCGGTTACATAAAATCTTTGGCGGATATTGAAAATGTCGTTGTCAAAACCAATGGGAAAGGAACGCCAGTCCTCGTCAAAAACATTGCAGCCGTTCATTGGGGGGGAGATCTTCGCCGAGGGGCTGCAGATCTCGATGGGATGGGAGAGGTGGTTGGTGGCATTGTTGTCATGCGCCATGGGGAAAACCCGATGGAGGTGATTCATCGGATCAAGAAAAAGTTAGAACAGGTCCAATCCGCCTTTCCCGAGGGAGTGGAGTATAAAATCGCCTATGATCGTTCGGAATTGATCCATCGCTCCATCTCCACACTCATCCAAAAACTCCTGGAAGAATTGATTGTGGTGAGTCTCGTCATCGTTATTTTCTTATGGCATTTTAAAAGTGCGCTGGTTCCCATTATCAGTTTGCCCGTGGCTGTCTTGTTTTCCTTTATCCCCATGTATCACTTCGGGATTACCTCAAACATTATGTCCCTTGGTGGGATTGCCATTGCGATTGGTGCAATGGTGGATGCGGCCATCATCATGGTTGAAAATGCCCATAAAAAAATGGAGGTGGGGGAGAGTATTTTGTCAGGCCTTCAAGAAGTGGGCCGCCCTATTTTCTTTTCCCTGCTGGTGATTGCCGTCTCTTTTATGCCGGTTTTTGTCTTGGAGGCCCAAGAAGGAAGGCTTTTTAAGCCGCTTGCCTTTACCAAAAACTTTTCCATGTTTTTTGCGGCTATTTTGGCAATTACTCTGGTGCCACTTCTGATGCGGTTTTTCTTGAAGGGCGGCAAAATAATCAGCGAAGAAAAACACCCCTTCACTCCGTTTTTGCACAAGCATTACACCCGAGCCCTCGACGCTGTTTTGAAATATCCAAAACGAACCATAAAAATAGCCGTTGCCACTTTGATCCTCACCATTCCTGTTTTCATGCGTCTGGGATCCGAGTTTATGCCACCACTCAATGAAGGTGATTTTTTGTATATGCCAACGACTTTTCCAGGGATTTCCATTGAAGAGGCGAAAAACTGGCTGCAAGCCCAAGACAAGATCATCAAACAATTTCCGGAGGTCGAAAGGGTTTTTGGAAAAGTAGGTCGCGCCAACACTTCAACCGATCCGGCACCCTTATCGATGGTAGAAACCGTTATCAAATTAAAACCGATGAAGGAATGGAAGACCGGTCGCAGTTGGGAAAAACTGGAAAAAGATTTGTACGAGGCATTGTCAAAAATTCCGGGGACCTCAAACGCTTTGCTCCCACCTATTCGCGTGCGCATTGATATGCTAACGACCGGCATTCGAACACCCGTTGGAATCAAAATTGCCGGCAGTGACAATCAAAAGATTGATGAAATCGGTGAACATATCGAAAAATTGCTGAAAGAATTTCCGGGGACGCGCTCTGTCTTGTACGAAAGAATCAACCAGGGCTATTACATCGATTTTGATATCAAAAGAGATCAGATCGCCCGCTATGGGTTGACCATTGATGATGTCGAAATGGTGATCCAATCAGCTGTGGGCGGGGAAAATGTGACAACGACAGTGGAGGGACGCGAGCGCTATCCGGTCAATGTCCGTTATTTTCCGGAGCTTCGAAACGACCTCGATCGCCTGAAACATGTTTTGGTAACCACCCCAATGGGGGCAAAAATCACCATGCAGATGGTTGCGGATGTCAAAATTGTTCGAGGCCCCTCCATGGTCAAAGATGAAAATGGGATGCTCAATGGCTGGGTCTATATCGACCTCATTCCGGGTTCGGATATGGAGGGTTATGTCAAAAAGGTAAAAAAATTTCTTGGGCAAAATATGGAGGCCCATCCGGGCTATACACTCAACTACACTGGCCAATATGAATATTTAAAAAGGGCCAAAGAACGCTTGATGTGGGCTGTCCCTTTAACACTTTTTATTATTGTGCTCCTTTTGTATTGGAACTCCAAATCGTGGGTCAAAACGGGAATTATTTTATTGGCGGTTCCCTTTTCATTGGTTGGTGCCTTCTGGATTCTTTGGGTTTTAGGCTATAACTTAAGTGTTGCGGTCTGGATTGGAATTATTGCTTTGGCGGGTGTCGATGCAGAAACGGGCGTTGTGATGCTTCTTTACCTAGACCTTGCTTATGAAAAAATGGTGGGCGAAGGAAAAATGCGCGAGAAAAAAGATTTATTGGAGGCCATCCATCATGGGGCTGTGAAAAGACTTAGACCCAAATTGATGACAGTCGCCTGTTTGATCTTGGGCCTTGCACCCATTATGTGGTCTGGGCTTCATGAATCGGGGGCCGATGTGATGAAACGGATTGCTGCCCCGATGATCGGTGGTATTTTAACTTCTTTTGGCATGGAATTGTTTTTGTACCCAGTGATTTTCTTAATTTGGAAAGGGAGGAAATTATGATTAACTTTCATCCGCACGTTGTCCATTTTCCGGTGGCCCTCACATTCGCCCTGTTTTTTTACGAGGCCTGGTGTTTTTTCAGAAAGGAGGAGGGATCAACCCATGCCAAAAACTTCCTACTTCTTTTTGCCCTGTTGGGTGCCTTGGCTGCCGTTGGAACAGGTCTTTGGTATGAGGAATTTATGCCTCATCCCCATGAAGGAGCAGCACACAATATTATGGAGCGGCATGAAACATTGGGATATGTTGTTCTAGGGGTTATTGTATTATTAAACATCCTCAACATCTACTTTGGTCAAAAAAAGTGGGGGCTTCTTTCTTATCGTCTTTTGTTAGCCGTTGCGGCTATTCTGGTTGGTTATCAAGGCTACTTGGGTGGTGAGTTGGGCCATACGCACGGCCTCTCACTCCCAGAGGGAGTTCATCCCCCAGCACATATGCAACAAATACTTGAGGAGGACCATCATCTTGGTGATGAGGGCCCATAACCATCAACGTTAAAGCCCGCCCCCGGCGAGGCAAGGAGGATTTTATGAAACCCAAAACGAAAAGGATAATCCTGTTATCCTTTCTAATCATCGGCTTCGGTTTTGCAAGCGTGTTTGCAACAGACACGACCGTCAATCCCGCCGCCTTGGTCACGCAACACCTGCAACTAGACAGTCGTATTGATGCAGCCAATGTCCAGGTGAGTTCTGCAAAAGGAAAAATTGTTCTTTCCGGGACTATGGGGAGTCTAGCGGAACAGGATTTGGCGGAAGAAATTGTGAAACAGGTTGTCGGAAACAATTATTCCGTGGCAAAATTGAAGGTCACTCCACCCTTTGTGTCTGATAACGAGATTCAGAAAAATATTTTGACCTCCGTACCGGCCCATTGTCTGGTGGAAATTCACGACTTTCAGGCCCAGGTCCAGCAGGGAAACGTGACACTGAATGGTCGAGCGAATGCTCTTCACCACAGCAGAATCGCTGAGTTTACTGCGCGCAACACCCGGGGAGTAAAAAGTGTAGCCAACCGCATTCAGATAACAGGCCCAAGTCCGTCAGACCAACTAATCGAGGAGAGTGTTTTTGCTCTCCTGAACCCTTATTTAAAACAAAATGACATCCGCATCAACGTGGACGTCAAAAATGGCGTTGTGAAGTTGACGGGCGAGGTCAAAAGTTACGATCAGGAGCGCACCATTAAGGAAACGGCTCAGAACTGCAAGGGGGTGACCAAAGTCGAATCACAATTAAAAAGGGCAAGAGAGCCCTTTGACAAGGGAAGCCGAATTTAGGGAATTAGCGTTCCTTTAAAACCGGTTTTTTTGACCGCGTTTAAAATCTGCTCGGGGGTGGCCTTGCCTTCTTCGTAAACGCAGCGCCCCCAATCTTTTTTGTAATCGACTGCCGCTTCGGTACAGAGATTTTTGAGCTCCCTTTTCACCTTAGCTTCACACATCCCGCAGGTCATCCCCTCAATTTTCATATTGAGGGTTTGGGATTTATGCTGCTCATCGGCCAAAAGCGCACCACCACTCCATAAAAGGATGCCGGCGACAACAATGATTAGGATCTTCATTTTTTATCTCCTTTCTCAAAGCACTCATATTAAGTTTTCTTGCTACCCCAAGTCACCTATGCTAGCCAGCCCATTCTTATGTATATCGTTATCGGAGGTGGGGTTGTCGGTTTGCACGTGGCCATTGCCCTTGCAAGTCAAAAAGGTCACCCAGAAATTTTTGTCCTCGAAAAAGAAAAGTTTTTGGGGGACCACACGAGTGGTCGCAACTCGGAAGTGATCCATGCCGGGTTTGCCTATCCAATCGGCTCCAATAAAGCGAAGTGGTGTGTGGAGGGAAACAAGCTCACCTATGAATGGCTAGAAAAACTCAAAGTCGCGTATAAAAATTGTGGAAAGTGGTTGGTGGCCTTTAACAAAGAAGAGGTCCCAGCACTCGAGGGAACCTTAAAAAATGGGGCAGCTTGTGGTGTTCCGGGAATGCGCGAGGCAACTCTAGCTGAACTCAAAGCCAAAGAACCGGAGATGAATGACTTTGCTGGCGTTATTTTTGCTAAAACCTCCGGCATGATGGACGCCGCTTCTTATATTAAAGCTTTGGAGCGCTATTTCGCCGCTCAAGAAAATTGTCATATTATTTACCCTTGTGGAGTTACTGGTGTTGATCCCGAAAAAAATATCGTGCAAACCACGAGGGGCCCAATGGAATATTCGCTATTGGTCAACAGTGGAGGTTTGTTTGCCGATGAAGTCTACAAAATGGCCGGCGGCAAGAAAGATTACCGAATCAAACCCTTTAAAGGCGAATATATGATCTGGCGCAAAGGTAAGATTCAAGAGGTCGTCTATCCTGTTCCGAGACGTTTTTTACCTGGTGGAGACAAAGACAAACGCCTTGTCTCTAGCATGGGAATCCACCTTCATCGCGGTGTTGGAGGAGATTTGTACGTTGGTCCAACTCAGGTCGAACTCGACTGGTCTCAAAAAACAGATTACACGATTGTGACACCACCCGAAGAATTTGTCAGACAAGCCAGTCAATATATTAAGGGAGTGAAACCAGAAGATTTACAACCTGCCTATGCCGGAAACCGCCCTAAACTCTATATTGACGGACAACCTTACGGTGATTTTCTAATCGTGAATGAGAAAAATCAGATTCATGTCTTGGGAACCGACTCTCCAGGACTTACCGCAGCCCCAGCCATCGGCCAGGAAATTTTACGCGTTGCGTCGTCGTTTATTTGATAAAACTAGCAAAAGTCAGTTTCTTCAACATCGCCGTAGTCGCGGCCTAGGTCGCCGTCATTGGCCAGCGCTTGGGTGGCAACGGCATAAACTGCTGATATTACTAGTAAAAACACTAAAAACCTTCCGAGGGATCTCATACTGCTCACCTCCTACTATAGTTATCGGCAGGAGAGCCCGGAAAGTTGCTTAAAATGTATATTGGCGGTCTATTGGGGTAGATTAAGCTGACGGGTGGCCCGGAGTGTTTGTTGTGGGGTTTTGTTAGGGGTCCCCACAAAAACACGGAGGGACAGGACCCGTCGGCTTAATCCCTAAAATTGGTGAATTGCAGAGGAATAGGGAAATTCTGGGTGCGTAGGCTGGCGATGACTGTTTGCAAGTCATCTCTTTGTTTGGCTGTCACACGAATTTGATTGCCTTGGATCGACGCCTGGACTTTTAGGTTCAAATCCTTGATCTTTTTGACCAGTTCTTTTCCTTTTTCTTGATCAATTCCGGCGATAATTTTTGCAAGACACTTTGTGAGTCCGTCGGAGCCTGGTTCCATTTTGCCAAATTCAATTGATTTTAAATCGACACTACGTTTGATCAATTTTGATTTGACAATATCAAGCACGGCATTCATCTTAAACTCATCATCAGCTAATAGATGAATCCCGTCTTTATCCCGCCAAACTTTGCTCTTAGAGCCCTTGAAGTCATAGCGGGTGGCGATCTCCTTCACTGTCTGATTGACAGCATTATCCACCTCTTGGCTGTTGACTTCAGAGACAATATCAAAAGAAGGCATAGACGGCTTAAGTCTATTTTTTGGAAAGTCCTTTTGATTTGACGTATTCCCAGAGCTTTTTGGTCATCTGGCTTGGGGCAATCGGATTTGGCCCAAATACTTTTTCTACACTATCGGTACAGCCCTTAAAGGAAATTGTATACCCCCCGAAGGCTTTCTTCTTTTCTGCCATAATTCCTCCTTGCCCGCCTGCGTTTCAGTGGCGAGCTTTTTGAGAGCGGCAATTTATGAAATTTAGCGTTGATTTGCAATCTCTAAATATGTGAGATGGCGACGTGAAGGGTCTTTTTCGAAAAAAACCGATTCAAGACATCCAAGCATTAGAATCCGACACTGAACACCACCTGAAACGGACACTCAGTGCTTTTGATTTAACCTGTTTAGGAATTGGCGGCGTAATTGGAGTTGGCATTTTTGTGATCACAGGCGTTGCGGCAGCCAAATACGCGGGGCCTGCCATTATTTTATCATTCTCAATTGCTATGTTAGCCTGCATTTTTTCCGCTTTTTGTTATGCAGAGTTTGCTTCTCTCCTTCCAGTAGCCGGCTCTGCCTATAATTATTCCTATGCGACCTTTGGGGAGCTTTTAGCCTGGATCATTGGCTGGGATTTGATTTTGGAATATGTCGTCGGCTCGATTCTTGTCGCCATTGGGTGGTCTGGATATTTTATCGAGATCCTCAAAACACTGGGGATTACACTACCCGCTTGGTGTGCCGCAACACCCGGGACAATCCCCGGGGCCATCATCAATCTGCCTGCCGCGGTTATTGTCCTTTTTTTGACTATACTACTGACTATCGGAATCAAAGAGAGTGCCCGTTTTATAACAGCGATGGTCTTTGTGAAATTAGCTGCCGTTTTGACATTTATTGTTGTCGGTTTTTCGAAAGTCGATCCGGCCAACTGGAGGCCTTTCATGCCCTTCGGATTTTCCGGCATGATGACCGGTGCCGCCATGGTTTTTCTAGCGTATGTCGGTTTTGATGCGGTTTCTACAGCAGCAGAAGAGGCCAAAAATCCAAAACGCGATCTTCCAATAGGCATTATTGCTTCACTGATCATCTGCACGATTCTTTATATTGCAGTTTCCGCTATTTTAACCGGAATGATCCCTTATCAGGAATTAAACACCTCGGCCCCCATTGCCTATGCCCTTTCAAAGCACGGGTTCAATTGGGGCTCCGCCCTTGTATCCGCAGGGGCGGTTACCGGTTTGACCAGTGTCCTCATTGTGTTGATGATGGGACAGCCAAGAATTTTCTTCGCGATGTCCAGGGACGGCTTACTCTGGCCATGGGCCTCCAAGGTTCACCCACGATTCAAAACACCGTATAGAACCCAAATTCTAACGGGTCTTGTAGTTGCCTCCTTTGCCGCCTTTTCCGATATTGGAGTTGTTGCCGAACTGGTCAATATTGGAACTCTGTTTGCCTTTACACTGGTTTGCGGGGGAATTTTAGTTTTAAGGCACACACACCCCAACCTGCCTAGGAGTTTTAAAACACCGTTTGTTCCCATTGTCCCCTTGTTGGGGATGGGCTTTTGCATTTATTTAATGATGAGCCTTCCACAAACAACTTGGATTCGCTTTGGAGTATGGCTGGTTTTGGGACTTGTCATCTATTTTTCCTATGGCCGTCGTCATAGTTTGTTAGCAAGTAGTTCTTCTCGATGATTTTCTATTTTTTATTGGCTCCTGTCATTGCAGCTTGTGTTTATTGGTTGGCGACGAGCGTTTGCATGGCGATTTTTTTTAAAGGATGGGGCCTGTCAGGCTTCGGGCTGCACGCCCAAAGGGCTGACACCCCTTCGCCTGCCACCCATCCTCTTGTTTCCCTCATCAAACCGGTCTGCGGTCTTGAGAAAAATCTTTATGAGAATCTTGTAACGGCATGCAACCAAGATTACCCAAACTATGAAGTAATTTACTCCCTTCAAAATAAAAACGACCCCGCTTTAAAAATCTTGGAAAAAATTCGCAGCGAAAATTCGAACAAGAAAATTCTGATTGTGGTGGATGAGACGGCCGTGGGACCCAACGGGCGCTTGTGCAATATTTATAACGCCAGTCAAAAATCCTCAGGCGAAATTTTTGTTTTTTCAGATAGTGATATGTTTTTAGAAAAAGATTATTTGCAAAACATTATCGCTCCTTTTGAAGATCAAAAAGTTGGCGTTTCGTGCACACTCTTCAAAGCCTGGAAAGCTAATAACATTCCGGAAAGTTTAGAGCTTTTATCTTTCAATGCCGATTTTGTCCCATCCATTGTTTTTGCTTATGTTACAAAAGCCTCAATTGCCTGCCCGGGGGGTTCTCAGGCAATCCGGCGTGACGTTTTAGAAAAAATTGGGGGATTAAAACCACTGGCCAACTATTTGGTAGAAGATTTTGAATTGGGGCAGCGCGTTTTAAAAACGGGTTTCAAGATTCATTTTGCCCCCTACGTTGCTGCAACGGGTGTCGATCTAAAAAGTTTTAAAGATTGGTGGCGTCATCAAGTCTATTGGGATCAAAATACAAGGGCAGCCAATCCGGTTGGGTTCTTCTTCACATGGATTATTCGAGGAATTCCTTTTGCCTGCCTCTACACCTTATTGGCAGGTCCTCAGGCGGCAGCCGTTTTTGCTGTCACGCTGGGAACCAGAATTACAACAACGATTATCAATTCCCTTTTCCTAAAAGACACGGACGGAATAAAAGCGGTATGGTTGCTGCCGTTTCGCGATCTCTTAGGAATTTTTGTTTGGTTCGCCAGCTTCGTCAAACGCAAAACCTATTGGAAAGGCCGCCAATTCATTATCCAAAAAGGGAAAATGGTGGAAGTTTCATGAAACAATTGATTGTAACCGCCGATGATTTTGGGTTGTGCCATGAGGTAAATGAAGCGGTCATTCAAGCCCACACACAAGGGATTCTGACTTGTGCTAGTCTGATGGTCGGAGCCAAGGGGACCGATGAAGCCATTCAACTTGCCAAAAACCACCCCACATTGAAAGTTGGCCTCCACCTGGTCTTGGTTGAAGGTTATTCCGTGTTGCCCAAAAGGGAAATTCCCGACTTGGTGGATGAAAACAAACGCTTTTCCAATCATATTGTCTGGAGTGGCATCCGCTATTTTTTCTCGCCAAAACTAAAAAAGCAGATTGCTAAAGAATGTGAAGCACAGATTCAAAAATTTTTAGAAGCAGGTTTAAAAATAGATCATCTCAACAGTCACAATCATCTACATATTCATCCAACAATTTCTAAAATTGTTCTTAAGCTTGCTAAAAAATATTCGATTCCAGCCATTCGCATTCCCTATGGATTATTTCCATTTTCATTTTTTTTAAAAAGGAGACTAAAGCAGGCCAGCATTCTACATAACGATCATCTTCTTGGTTTGTCTGAAACGGGTAGGATGGGAGAAGAAACTTGGTTAAAGCTGATTCCACATATCAAAGAAGGGGTTACAGAAGCTTATTGTCACCCGGCGACAGAAACGACGGGCGTTTTGAAAGAAACCATGCCTCGTTATTGCCACCGCGAAGAATTGGAGGCCCTTTTAAGCCCACGTGTCAAAGAGAGCTTAGATCACCACAATATCCAACGAATAAGCTTTGGAGATCTTTCGTGATATTTTTGTTGCCGATTTAACCGAATTCCTGCTAGGAATTCACCCTTCTTACAAGGAGAATCAACATGTCTAATCAAAATAAAATGAATATCCCGCCGGTTAAAGCCTATTTTCCGGAAGAAGACCGCAAATGGGTTACCACAAAAATTGATGAAATGCTCCAGTCGGGGATGCTCACCCTTAGCACGCTGGGAAAAGAATTTGAAAAGGAAGTTTGCCAATTAACCGGAGCTCAATATGCCGTTGCTGTTAACAGTGGGACCTCGGCCATTGAAATACCCTTAAGAATTCTCGATGTGGCGGGGAAAGATGTCCTGGTTCCTACCAACACCTTTTTTGCGACTGGCGCTGCGGTGGTGCATGCCGGTGGGAATCCTGTTTTTGTCGACATGAATCCAGAGACCTTTGCCATCTCGCCAGAAAATTTGGGAAAAAAGCTAACCCCCAAAACGGTTGGTGTGGTTTTGGTTCACATCGCGGGGCTCGTTTCCTATCAAACACCTGAAATTGCCGATTGGTGCAAGAAAAAAGGTCTTTGGCTCTTGGAAGATGCCGCTCATGCGCATGGCTCGACCTATAAAGGAAAACATGCCGGGACCTTTGGCATTGCGGGAACTTTTTCATTTTATCCCACGAAAGTCATTACCTCGGGCGAAGGGGGAGTGATCATCACTAACGACAAAAAGATTTTCGAGGAGGCACAACTCTATCGTGATCAAGGAAAAACGTCGTTTCTCACAAACACACATGGCAAGATGGGTTACAATTGGCGCTTAAGTGAACCCCATGCAGCGATTGGTCTAGTGCAGCTACGCCGGCTCAAGGAAATTTTGGCGAAACGGGCAAAAATTGGTTCTTTTTATAACGAAGAGTTGAAAAATGTCTCGTTTGGAAAACCACTCTCCATTCCGCAAGAGGGTTTTACAAATTATTATAAATATATTTTTACACCCGACAAGCCCTTCACAGATCGCGCTGCTTTCAAAAAATCGTTCAAAGAAAAAACGGGGGTCAGCTTGACCGGCGAAGTTTACGAACTGCCACTCCACAAACAGCCAGTTTTCCAGAAGTGGACTGGTGGCAATCTAGCGGTTGCAGAAGATTTGTGTGCCAAACATATCTGTTTACCCATTTTCCCAAGCATGACGATGGATGAGGCAAAGCATGTCATAGCAAGCCTCAAGGAGGCGTTCCATGGCTAAAGCTTTTGTTACCGGAGGTTCCGGGTTTATCGGTTCCCACATTGTTGACTATTTGAGAGAGGCTGGACACGAAATAACCGTCATCGATTATCACTGCAAACCCCATCGAAGCGATGTGAAATATGAAGATGTTGACCTTTTGGATTTTGCCTCTGTGTTGGAGGCAACCAAAGGTGCCGAACATATTTTCCACATCGCCGCTGTTTCGAATGTGAATTATGCCTACAAATATCCGGTTTATTGCGTCGATTTGAATATCAAAGGGACTGCCAATGTTTTGGAAGCGGCACGCGTGAACAATGCCAAGCGTGTCTATTTTGCCTCGACCGTTTGGGTTTATAATAGTTCCAAGGCGCCCGAGCCGATCACCGAAGATTCACCGTTTTATACACCGGAAGCAGGACACATTTATACTTCGAGCAAAATAGCCGCAGAGATGTTGTTTCATAACTATGCCCAACTCTACAAATTACCATTCACGATTTTCAGGTACGGAATTCCCTATGGCCCACGCATGCGCGAGGAGCTCCTGATTCCGATCTTTTTGAAAAAGGCATTTAACAAAGAACCTCTCACCATTACCGGTGAGGGAGAGCAGTACCGAAATTTCATTTATGTAACTGATCTGGCAAAAGCCCATGTAATGGCAATGAGCGATAAAGGGGCCAATCAGGTTTATAATCTGGAAGGCCCTGAAAAAATTACGATTCGCCGAGTGGCCGAGTCGATTCAAAATCTGTTTGGAAAAGACAAAGTACAGGTCCAGTTTTTACCGGCACGCCCCGGAGATTTCGGCGGCAAAACAGCCTCCAACGAAAAGATTCTGCGCGAGCTCGGCTGGAAACCAACCACCTCTTTTGAACAAGGCTTGTCGACAACAGTTGATTTCTTTCAGGCGAAGTGGGGTGTTAAAGGGATTGCATGAAGGTCCTTGTAACCGGGGGAACCGGTTTTATCGGCGGCAACCTGGTGCGGCTCCTCTTAAAAAAGGGGTTTCAAGTCCGAGCGCTGGTTCGAAAGACAAGCTCTCTAAAAAATCTGCAAAATTTGGAGGTGGAACTAGCCTATGGCGATTTACGAAACAAATCCTCTCTGATACCGGCTTGTCGTGGTTGTGATCAGCTCTATCATGTCGCCGCTTCTTATCAGTTCTGGTCTCCAAATCCTCGAGAATTCTACGACATCAATGTTGAAGGGACGAAAAATATTTTGGGGGCCGCCAGAGATATAGGAACCATACAAAAAATTGTTTACACAAGTACGGTGGGAACAATTCGCTATCCGGACGATCCCACCAAGCCATCGGATGAAAGAAGTTTTCCCAGAGAAAGAGATCTTCACAACGATTACAAACGTTCCAAATTTGAGGCGGAACGAATCGCCATTCGCTTTGCTAGAGATGGTCTGCCTATTGTCATTGTTAATCCTTCTACCCCCATTGGCCCTTGGGATATGAAACCGACCCCCACCGGTAAAATCATTGTCGATTTTCTAAATGGCAAGGTACCCGCTTATGTCGAAACAGGACTCAATATTATTGATGTTGAAGATGTGGCAATGGGCCATCTCCTAGCGGCAGAAAAAGGAGAAATCGGAAATCGATATATTTTGGGAAATAAAAATATGTCGCTCAAAGAGATTTACGAATTGATTGCAAAACTAGGCAATCGCAAGCCGCCCCGTTTTAAAATTCCCTATAGCCTTGCCCTAACAGCGGCTTTTGGGAGTGAACTCATTGGGAAGATTTTAAATAAACGGCCATCCATTGAAATTGGTGCTGTCAAAATGGCAAAAAAATATATGTATTTTTCACCCGCCAAAGCGATTCGGGATTTAGGCCTTCCACAAAGCCCTGTTGAAAAAGCGTTTGAAAAAGCAATCGATTGGTTTAAACAAAACGGATATTTAGAGAATTGATTCCTTCCAGTGAACTTTTTGATATTCTCCTGGCTTGAGTTTTCCCAATTTGAAGGGGCCAATGGCGATGCGCCGCAACTTAATCACGTGGTGCCCCATTTTTTCAATCATTTCACGAACTTGTCGTTTCTTTCCCTCTGTCAAAGCGATTTCCAGCCAACAATTTTTATCAGTCCCTTTTGTAACCTTAACTTGTACCGGCTGGGTTTTTCCCCAGTCGAGCTCAACACCTTTTTTAAGTTTTTCTAATTGTTCTTCCGTTGGAATTCCCGCAATTTTGACTTGATAGGTTTTGGGAACTTTTGATTTTGGGTGGGTCAGTTTATAGGTCAGATCACCGTCATTGGTCAGCAACAACAAACCTTCCGAATCAAAATCGAGTCTCCCCACCGGATAAATACGATTTTCAATATTTTTTAAATACTCGTAAATGGTTGGGCGCCCTTCGGGATCGTTCTTGGTCACCATCACATTGCGGGGCTTATAAAAAAGATAGTAAACCTTCTTTTCAAAAAAATCGAGCGGTCTGCCATTGACGTTGATTCGATCTTTATAAGGATTGGCTTTGGTTCCCAGTTCCGTTACTTTTTTGCCATTTAGAAAAACATGGCCGGCTTGGATCCATTTTTCTGCTTCTCTTCTGGAACACAAGCCGGCCTGCGCTAATATTTTTTGTAATCGTTCTTCTTTCACTACCGCGATTTCTTTTGTTCTAACTTTTCTTTCTTGGCTTTACGAACTTCACGCTTGTCTTTCTTTGTTCCCATCATGGCTTCCCACTGATCCCTCATACAGCCTCTAAATTCATGAGAGCCCTCTTTCAGGCCTTTGTCTGTGCATGTTTGTTTGGAATGCTTCATATTCGCCTTTTGCTCCTTGATGCAATTTTTGAAAGCATCAGAGTTTTTCTCAAGACCTTTCTCCTGACAAACATGTTTTGCCTGGTCTTTCTTGCGATAGTTACCCTTTCCCTCTTCACAAGCAAACGCTGCGGGGGTCGCATAAATCCCCAAAATGCTTAAGGTTGCTAATGCGATAATCCATTTTTTCATAATTCCTCCCTTTGGCGGGGCATAGTCGCCCAAAACCGAGGTAATGTAAATAAAATTTTACATCAACGCGATTCCCTGCTAAGTTAGTTCCATGGCGCATTTGCGGGATTATTATGCTGTTTTGCAGGTCTCCCCACAGGCGGGTGGCGCCATCATCAAAGCGGCCTACTATACACAACTAAAAACTTCCAAAAAACACCCGGACCTGGGCGGCTCTCACGAAGAAGCGGTCCTTCTCAATGAAGCCTATGAAGTCTTGAGCGATCCTTTGAAACGCAAAGAATATGATCAAAAATTTTTCAAAGGAAAACACCTGAAAGATTATTCACCCACCATGAACCCTTTTCAACCTGATATAGAAAAAAGAAGGGCGGTGCGTGTTCCTTTGCAAAAACCTCTCCGCTTTCGAAAACAAAACATTCCTCAATGGGTAGAGGCGCAACTTCGTGATATCTCTCTTCTGGGTGCCTGTTTTCGCTCTCTCACAGAATTCAAAAAGGGGGAGTTAATAGATCTTGATGTTTCAAAAGAGCCCGCACTCAAAACAAAGGCCCAAGTCCGATGGGTAAGACAAATCCCCCAACGCTTTGGAAAGCCGCTTTATGAGGGGGGCGTTGAATTCGAGAAGTTGGACCCTATCGTTTTAGAACAATTCCTAAAACAATCGAGTTACTGAGCAACGTCACGGTCCATGACCGTTTTTCTGCCATCTTGCTTGGCATGCTCAATCGCTTGATCCAGCGCTTTGGCAACAACGGCGGTCAAGGCTGGCATCGCGTTTGCTGAAGTATTCATGTCAGCCTTTTCCTTGATGTATTTTTTGACCTTTGAGGCCACGACTAAGAGGTCGCTCATGTGTTTCTCCTTGGTTACAAAATTATTGTTTCTTCAAAATGACTTAATGTCTTGAACGCTTGAAACCGTTCATTAATCTCCTTTTTATTTAAAAGTCTCATTCTGTCCAGTCCAAAATCTTCCACCTGAAAACTGGCCATGACAGACCCACAAATCACTGCCCTTTTCAGATTGGGCTCACTCATATCACCTTTGTGTGTTGCCAGATACCCCAAAAAGCCACCGGCAAAGCTGTCGCCAGCACCGGTTGGGTCTTTGATGTCTTCCAAAGGATAGCCAGGGGCCCAGAAGGTCAACGAATCGCTAAAGAGCATCGAGCCGTACTCTCCCCGTTTGATGACAACAATTTTTGGACCCCATTCCAAAACCTTTTTGGCTGCTTTGACCAAGTTGTGTTCTTTGGTCAATTGTCTTGCCTCTGATTCGTTGACAAAAAGGATATCGACTTTTTTCAAAGTACGTTTCAGCGCTTCCAATTTTCCCTGAATCCAAAAATTCATGGTATCCATTGCTATCCACTTTGGAGCTTTAACCTGCTCTAAGACATTGAACTGAAGTTCTGGATCAATATTGGCCAAAAAAACATATGGCGATTCTTGAAAATTTTTGGGCAAAATTGGCTTAAATTGAGCAAAGACATTGAGATGCGTTTCTAATGTTTGTGCTTCATTGAGGTCATAGCCATAGCGACCTTTCCAATGAAAGGTTTTTCCGTCGGCTTGCACTTGAAGGCCGGTGAGATCGACATTTCTTTCCTTCAAAAAAGCTATCTGTTGTTGATCAAAATCACTTCCCACCACACCGACCAACCGAACTGGAGTGAAAAAGGAGGCCGAGGCCGAAAAGTGGGTAGCCGCGCCCCCCAAAACCCTCTCTTTTTTCCCGAAGGGGGTTTCCAAATCATCGTAGGCAACCGATCCAACAACAAGGATACTCATAGGCCGCCTTTCAAAGTCGATTTTTACCAAACTGTCAACAATTGTTCTTAAGAAAGGAGTTTTTCCAATTTGCAATGAAGAATCTTGGCAAGAGCCTTGGCCGATTTTAAACCAATACCTCTTTTTCCTTTTTCCATTTCAGAGATGTGATGCTGTTTGAGTCCTGCCTTTTGGGCCAGCTCTGCTTGGCTCAAGTTTTCACGCAATCGATAGGCTTTTAAAGAACCTCCAGGTGTTCCAATCATCGGATTTTTCTTTTGTAATTCTTTTTTGACGACAGAAGCAGGTACAATCATAATTTCTTCAAGTCTCTCTAGAGTGGTGCGAAAAAAATCTTTCACGGCTTTTTCTTGGTCTTTAGGAACGCGCAGTACCAAAACAATAGCATTGCCCCGTTCGATTTTAACTGTCTTGGTACTCATTCGACCCTCCTATTCTTAATAAGGCACATTTTCTTTAGACCCTGCATATATAATTTCTATAAGTAATTCCTGCTTTTCATAGGTATAAATGAGTCTCCAATTGTGTTTTAGCCACATTCTGTTTTTCCCTTTTTCCAACTGTTTTACATTCCACCCGTAGGGAAACGGCCCTTCATTTTCCAAATCGGTCAATGCTTGGGAGAGAATCAGCTGTACATCCCGAGGTAGTTTTGGGATTTCTCTCTTTCTAACACGCTCCTTTACCTCAACTGACCATCTTTGCATAGGTATTATATCATCCAATAAATATACCTTCAATGGTATTATTTTTGATGAGCATCTTAAGGTCACAAATTTTGACCTTAAAACGCTAACATCTTGTTAGCTAAGCAAAATCTGTGCCAGGCCTGAGGGGATTAAAATTGAGAAGGACAAAAGAAGTGATCAATTTCCGTCGATGCCTGATGGATTTTGTGCAATTGCTCCCGCGGAGAGGGTTGCCATTTCTGCGCCTTCCCTTCGCCTATTCGTCCCGAAATTTTGGTGGGATTGCACTCAGATTTATCGATCCTTCCTCTGTCGGCTGATAAATCTGGCAACCCATCCAAAATTTCGCTCCTTATACGGCTCCGGTCAAAACGGCGCTTGATGAAATGGCAACCCCCTCCGCTCGCGCAATTGCATATACGCTCTTCGAATTACTAATTTGGATATTTATTGATTCGCGGATAGATGTTAGGTATGTGGTGTTTTATAAAGCAATAAGTATCCGGTTCTATTTGACGCAATCGCCGCAGGGGATTGCGTTCTATTGCATCGTAGAATAAGAGTCTTCAAAGGGATTAAGTGCTTTCACAATCATTTCAGGTATAGTGCTCCGACTAAGTTCCATAAATTGCTCTATAAGGGCAAGCAATGTGTCATCGGCGGGAATATCCTGGAGCATTGTTCTTGAGAGAGCTCGTCCCCAAACATGAGGACGATATCTCACCAAAGAACTCAAAAGATACAACCCAAGGTAATGGAGAGAGAATTCAGATAAATATTGGCCATTTAATGGCGCAATTACAACTGGATGTCTATTGGAATATCCCTGACCCATTGGGGGAAATACTTGGGCAATATCTATTCTAGGCTTATTTATATTGCATAGAGGATAAAATTTAGCACGGAATTTTCCACTACTCTCAATAAAACAGTTTTCATCTAAATCGTCTATAGAACTATTATCAATATTCCCAAAACAAATAATTGAATTGCCCCACCCCTGTTCTGCAGACTCAATCATCCAATTATTAAGAAATGCAATCCTACTTCTCAATTTTTCAACAAGCAGTCGAAGTGTTGTGCGATTAGTAAAAAGTTCTGAATCATCTATTCGCACTTCGCAGTAATTGGCAAATTCTGCACGAAAATGAATCACTAAAGAATATATATTGGCATCTTCGCTAAATGTGCTGCGATATAAATCTTGAAGACCGGGAATCCGCGAAAAAATATCTTTTAAACAAAGCTCAAAGCCCAAAAGTTCTTTGGACGATGATGAAGGAATATAGGTTGATGTTGGCTTATTTGACCGACCAAAATAACAAATCCTGGTAAAAGCACTCACAACATCATTAAATTTCTGAAAAGTACCCTCTGAATTAATCTTGACAGCTAATGCCGCAAGCCTACATTCTTGAGCAGAAATATCTCTTATTCCGTGTGAAGTAGGCAACATGGAAAGTGGCTTAAGTGTTTTTGCAATAACTAACCCTTTTGCAAAATTCATCATCCCATAGAATAATTGAAGTGGGCGTATCTCTAGAGGAGCTTTTTCGGCTGCTTCATAAAATAGGCGCCCCTGTTGTAAACAAACTGCAATTTCTCTTGTAATAGCCGTACTAGGCTCTCTGCCCGTTATCGTTTTAATCAATGGTTTAAGATTGGCACCACTTTCCAAAAACTTAAGCTTATACCAATTAAATTTATCTTCCATGCACTTTCCTCTTCCTTATGTCATACCGAAATCTCTGGTGAAATTGCATTTCCTGAGCGTCGTGTACAACGTATCGAAATTGATTGTCGACTGCAATCTTGAATCTTTTCAGTTCAGAGTTCGTGTGTGCAACTGGGCGGGCGAGGGGGCATTGTGCAAAAAGGCGTGAACTAGCCAGGTGAAGAAGATTCTTGCTCCACCGATTTAGATCGCGTATGAATTCCAAATCCATGGACTCACGGATCGCGCTGAGAAAAACGAAGCATGTTGTTATCAAAATTGGAAGTTCCATCCTGATGAAAAAATCTGGGGCGTTTTCAGTCCCCTTCTTTCGCTCTCTTGCAAAGCAAATAGCCAGTCTGATGGAAAGAAATCTGTTGGTCACACTCGTCTCTTCGGGGGCGATCGCTGGGGGGATGCATCGGTTGAACGTAAAGAAGAGGCCCCATCTGATCCCGGAAAAACAAGCGCTTGCAGCCTGTGGCCAGACGGCTCTGATGCACACCTATGAAAAGGTGTTTGGCCGGTTTGGAATTCATGTCGCGCAAATTCTTTTGACGAGAGGTGATCTGGAAGAAAAACGCCGCTATCTCAACGCAAGACAGGCGATCTTTGAACTCTTGCGGTTAAAAGTCCTTCCCATCATCAATGAAAACGACACGGTGGCGGTGGACGAGATCCAAGTGGGGGATAATGATAATCTCTCCGCTCTAGTTACCAATTTGATCGAGGCTGATTTACTCATCTTGCTTACAAATATAAATGGGGTTTACACTGCAGACCCTAAGCTTAAGCAAAACGCGAAGCTCCTGAGGGTCATCGCCGATATTGATGAGGCCGTTCACCGATTCGCGTCGGATACAAAAACGGCAACAAGCATCGGAGGGATGATCACCAAATTACAAGCAGCCGAGATGACTTCCCATTTTGGGATCCCGACCGTTATTGCGAAAGGAAGCAAAAAAAATATCATCCTGGATATCCTGAATGGAAAGGAGTGTGGGACTCTTGTCTTGGCGAAATAACATTGTGCGGCTTGCACAAAAAGCAAAAGAGGCAAGTTTTGATATCGCCAAGCTCGACACAAAAACAAAAAACAGACTTCTTTTGGAAATGGCCAAGGCGATCAAGGCTAATTTCAAAAAAATTGCTCGAGAAAATGAGAAAGATTTAAAAAATGCAGAGAAAAAAGGTTTTTCTTCAGCTTTTGTTGACCGACTAACACTGACCCCAAAACGTCTTAACGAAGTAATCGCTTCCTTAAAAGCAATGGTCAAATTGCCAGACCCTGTCGGAAAAGAAGTCGCTAAATGGAGGCGCCCCAACAAAATGAGAGTCAAAAAGGTGCGAATTCCTTTGGGTGTTATTGGAATTATCTACGAATCGCGGCCAGATGTGACAGTCGATACCGCAGCGCTTTGCTTAAAATCAGGCAATGCCGTTGTCTTGAGAGGAGGTTCTGAGGCATTTCATTCCAACAAAATTTTAAGCAGTATTTTAAGAAACGTTTTAAAGAAAAATCGAATCAACCCCGATATGATTCAAATTCTGCCGACAACCAATCATGCCGCAGTGAAATCGTTGCTCGCTCAAGATAGATATATTGATCTGATCATCCCTCGAGGTGGGGCCTCTTTGATGCAAATGGTACGCAAACTCTCCAAAATTCCTGTGATTCGCCACGACAAAGGGGTCTGCCATGTTTTTGTCGATAGAGATGCCGATTTAAAAATGGCAGAAAAAATTTGTATCAATGCAAAAGTGCAAAGGCCTGGAACTTGCAATGCTATGGAAACTTTACTGATCGATTCAAAAATAGCATCGAAGTTTTTGCCCAGGATGATCCAAATTTTCAAAGAAAATGGAGTCGAAGTGAGAAAAAAGGGTTTTGGAATCGAATATCTCGACAAAATCGTTTCGGTAAAAGTGGTGAAAGATCTTAACGAAGCGATTGCTCACATCAAAAAATATGGGTCTCTTCACACCGAAGCGATTGTCACACGAAACAAAAGGCACGCGGATCAGTTTCTAAAAGAAGTTCTTGCCTCGTGTGTTTTGGTCAACGCCTCGACACGCTTAAATGACGGTTTCCAATTGGGCTTGGGTGCCGAAGTAGGCATTTCTACCACCAAACTCCACGCCTTCGGCCCGATGGGTTTGGAAGAGCTAACAACTACTAAATACATCGTCCACGGTTCTGGACAGGTGAGGCAATAAAGTAACGGGTGGCCCGGAGTGTTTCAGGACCCGCCGCCTTATTGCCTTCCTATTAATTCGTAGATCGTTACTCTTTCTTCTTTTCCTTTGACTTGAACTTTGTCGAGTTCGCGGGCTTTGACTTTATCTTTAACCAGTTTGTAGTGGGCATCACTAATAATGATTTGTGTTTTGTAATCTTTGTTAAGCCCTTCGAGTCTTGAAGTGAGATTCACCGCATCGCCAATGACCGTGTAGTTAAAACGCCTCTCGGAACCCATGTTTCCAACCGCCATCGGCCCCGTGTGAACACCGACACCAATTTCCAGACTATCAATCCCGTATTTTTTGCACCATTCATCCTTATGAACTTTGAGTTGTTCCACCATTTCGATGGCTGTCATGCTTGCCCGCAGGGCATGATCGGGTTGTTCCAACGGGGCACCAAAAATAGCCATAATGGCATCTCCCATATACTTATCAACCGTCCCCTCATACTTGAAAACAATATCGGTCATGACTGTAAAATAATCGTTGAGCAGTTGCACCACTTTTTCCGGAGGCAATTTTTCAGCCTTCGTTGTAAACCCGCGAATGTCTGAAAAAAGAACCGTCAGTTCTTTTCTTTCTCCCCCCAGTTTTAGTTGATTCGGATTATCCAAAAGCTGTTTAATGACAACGGGGCTTAGATAATGTTGGAAGGTTTTTTTGACTTTTCGACGCTCTTTTTCTTCCGTGAAGTAGCGATAAACAGTGATTCCGCCATAAACCAAAACGCCATTTAAAACCGGCTTGAAATTTTGGAGAACAAATCCCTTTGCAACAAAGAGATAATAGCCGCTTAACAAAAGAAAAGTGGTTACGATGAGGAAAACAACAAAACCACCCAAAGGCCTAAATCTGGAAAGAATGAGACCAAAAAAGAGGCCAACAAACAAGACGAGTCCGATAGAAATAAATTTCGTTGTTTCGTTGAGGGTCAAAAAATCGCCTGTCAAAATGTTGTCGATAATGTTGGCGTGAATTTCGAGCCCCGGAATGTTGGCATCCATTGGGGTTACCCGCATGTCGTAAATGCCAATGGCCGTGGCCCCAATCAAAACAATTTTGTTTTGGAGTTTTTCTTGTGGGACGGAGCCATCCAAAACATCGGCGATGCTGACATGCGAAAATGTTTTCCCGGGGCCACGATAGTTAATCAAAAATTCACCCGATTCATTGAGAGGTATTTTAGTGGGGCCCACAGCCAGCCCTTCCAAAACACCCCCATCATCAAACAAGGGAATCGGTGAAAACCCGCTGACAAATTGAATCGTTTGCAACGAAAGGGATGGATAAACTTGGCCCTTGTAGAACAAAACGAGGGGGCTCACACGAATCACACCGTCTGAATCGGGAAAAGCGTTGAAAAAACCTTGTCGGTTGGGAGGCAGGCCTTTCAAAATCTCGGGAACATTGGTTTGCACGCCATAAACCTTTCTGCCCGATGTTTCTAATTGTTTTGAAGAAATAGGAAGAGCGGATGGTAAAATCGTTTTTTCATTTTCAACAATTTCTTGATTACTAAGTTGGGCATGTGCAATTTCTTCTGGTGAAAGATAGAAAAAATAACCCAAATAGGCGTCTGGAAATTTTTTGAAGGCCTTGGCTAACTGAAAATCTTCACTGGAGTGTTCCGAGAAAGTAACATCAAAAGCGATTGTTGTAACACCATAAGAGGCCAATTTCTCAACTAAGTCAGCCATGATATGCCTTGGCCAAGGCCATCTCCCAAGCTTGCTGATACTTCTTTCATCGATGGTTACTAAAACGATGTCGTTGGTTGGGGGCTTTTCACCGCGAACATTAAAATAAGCATCTATCCATTTTGATTCGATTCCATTAAAAAAACTGGGCAAAGCGTGTGCGGCGAGCAAGATTAAGAAGGTGATGACAATAGCGATGGTGAGATTTTTTTTCACACTTGGGTGGATTTTTTATCACGACTTATAGATGGGAACAAGGAGAAGATAGTAGAGGTAATTATTTACGTTTTCTTTTAAAAATAAGGTCTAAGGCGTCACTGGCATGGCCAACCAATTCGCTGAAATGCTTGGTTTGCTCAGTAGAATCTGTGCCATCCCATCCAGCAAGAAGGGCTGTGGCTGCTTTGTTTAGTTTACCGGCAATGTTTTTTGCCAAAGCATTGGAAATAGTCATCGGCATAAAGGCCATAACCATGTCCACAAAAACGACGGCTTTTGAGAAAAATGGTAAATGATTAGGGGCAAATTTTATACAGGCTTCTAATACCAATTCAAATTCCTTCGCAAAAAGTGATAGTTTTTTTGACAGCGTGTCTTCTTGAATTACGCCATTCTCAAGGCTCATTCTTCGAAAGCTCTCAGTAATACTACTTATTTGTGTAGTAATTTCTTCTCTTGAAGATATTGCAATGGAGTTCCTCTTCAAAATACCGTTTGCGCCATTAGTATGTGTTGGCACCGGCCAACCAGATGGTTCTTTTGCTCTTTCGAGAAGCCCCATCAAAATTGCTTTTCCTTTTTTTTTGGCATCGGGATCACCACCAGCAATCAGCCTTCTCAAATCGGTAGGGAAAGGATGTGCGCCGCAAGGATAAGCTCCCTTTTCAACAAACATGCTGTCCATACCCAACAACACATTGGCAGGAATCTCCTCAGGCCCACCAAGATTCTCCATTGCCCTCATTTGCACATCGAGCTGCGCCGGAGTGTAACCCAAGGCTATGTAGCGACCAATGAATGCCATCATATAGGTTATCGTCAATCCTCAGGAAAAGTTGCCTATGGATGTCCCCTCTCCTTTTATTCCTCTCCCTCGAGGGGAGAGGAATCGAGGTGAGGGTGACCACATTACCCTCTACGCATTCCCCTTTATCCTTGCAAGATATTAGTAAAAAAGGTATAAGAATCCTATAGGTTACAAGTTTAAGAAGGCTTTAATTAGCTAAATAAGCTAAATTAATGGGTATTTCTGATATTTTAATAGTTCCTGCAGTAAACCTACCACCCCTTGTTGCGCCTTTTACAAGAGAACCTGAAGAAGATATCACAGCAGCTACGACCTCCCAAACTGACCTTGCCCTTCCACTCGATCTTTCAGCAATGCTTGCCCAAGAAAGAGCTCAAGAAAGAAGGGCGAGATCTAGCGCACTTCAAAAAGCAGCCAGGCTTTGGGGTGGTTCAGTAGCTTTGTGGGCGGCACCCCGTTCGACAGTTGTTCAAGAAACACATATTGTCTCCCCTTTTCTTGTCAGAGAAATAGAAACCCCTTCCATTGTCAACGCCATGCCAGCAGCTGGGATGGTAGCAGTTGGCGCCGATGAAATGATAGAGTTTTATAGAAGCCGATTTCCAGCTCTTCCCGCGATTTTTTTAAAATACCTTCGGGCCGTTTTCGAAAAAGAGAGGGCAAGCAATAATTTGGCTGCTGTGCCGTCTTCCTTTCCCATTGAAACACTACAGATTCATCCAAGCCTCCGTGGAATTCAAAACAGAGCTCTCCTGCCACTGAGTAATCACTATGCAAAACAATTTGGAAAGGGAGACCGTGGGGCGGGCAGGGTTGTTTGTGAAGAATTAGGAACAGTCTTGAATGTTTTTGGCTTTAGTTTGACAACCTCAAAAGAGTCCAGTTTGAAAGGAAAACGAATTACACAGTCACTCACAATAGATGATCGTCCTATTTTAACTACGGAATTGACTAATAATCCAGACCCGCTTGCCCATGACCCAGATAAAGTCGATTATGTTCTCCTTGGGCTTCATGGAGCGACCCATGCTGAAAAATCTTTAGGTGCGGGCCTTCTCATTCCCTGCAGCATTATTCAACAACAGGCCAGAGAGGAAGGCATCTCTGTAGTGTCGGTTATTCCCGACATGCCATTGCATGGCTTAGGACCTACGGATCCTCGCTTTTTAGATAAAGAAACCGGTTTTGAGTTTTATATGAAATGGCTCGAACACCTCATTCAAACGGTAAAGAGGGCCTATCCCAAGGCAAGAATTCTTGCCTATGGAAGAAGTACAGGTGGCAATCAAGTTCTGGAGCTTGCTTATCGCAGTGGACTCGTCAACAGTGTTTTTGGTGACGCCGCTTACCCTCCTGAGACACTAGAACTCCAATCCTTGGCTATCCAAAAACGAGAGGAGAGAGCGCGTCTTGAAAATCCTGACTTAGAAGAATACCAGACAGTCCCAGGATCTGCAGAAATGCTGGAGGCACACGATTCTCAATGGACCTTCTGGAGGCCTCATAGAAAACCTGGTGTCCCTCATTCGCGCTTTATCGCACGTCAGGGAGAATCGGACGACAATTATTCTGAATTTAACCATACTGCTGAGTGGAAACGCTGGGGCCAACAAAATGGCGTTAGAGTTATTATTGATAGAGGAGAGCACAACGGCCTCGGAGGACTCCAGCAACAAGCCGATACAAAATTATTCCAAATATCGATGCAAAATGTGCGACTGATCATTGACATGATGCAAAGGGATTTAAGAAAGAAAACCTGGTGGATGACCAGAGATGTTAATAGAAGAAGGGCCGAATTAAACTTATCCAAAAAAGTTCTGGGGGGTCTCCAGATGAAAGTAAAAGCAGCCAGAGCGCAAGATGCTATAAAATTAAAAGAGGTCGCTCGCGCAGAAAAAGAATTGTCTGCTTTAAAAGAGACTGTTGCAATATCCTACGGTGCTCTTCAAGAAACCAAAAAAAGATTAGCCGATGCCCTGGCCGACACCGAAATCCCTCATGGGGCAAAATCTGCTTATGAACATTTAAGAAGACTCCAGCAAGCTGCAGATATATTATTTATATTTTCAGGTATTGCCTCTGCAGAATCCGCCATTAAAGTATTCAAGCATGAGCTTGAAATTGCTGAAACTTCTCTGAAGGGGATAATTTCGGAAACGCCATCAGAAAAGCTCTTTGAGGAATACAGTTTTGCTGTCAGACAACATGCGCGCAATTTAGGACTACTTCGAGCCAAAGCGAAATCGGCTGCTAATATTCAGCTGCTATCAGACCAATGGCTGAAAAAGGGAGAGGGTCTATTTCTAGATGCCATGAAAATGGAGGCGACCATTACACAGCAAGGGCTAGAGCTAAAAGAAGCCCGAAGAGCTCTTGCTGAACTCAAGGCAAAAAAAGAGGTCAGAGCAAGAATAAGACTACCCCTGATTCATTTAGCCCCTTAAGAGTTATTGACTCTCTGCAGCTTGACAAAAATTCACTTTTACCCCAGTTTGGCGCCCGCTTATGACAACTGCTCAATATATTTTTATCGCTTTTCCGGCCATTTTCGTGATCTTGAACCCTTTTTCGGCCGCCTCTTCCTTCTTGTCACTCACTGCAAACCAAAGTGACGAGACCCAGATGCAAATTGCTAAAAGGGCTTGCATCACTGCCTTTGTTGTTTTGCTTACTTTTGCCGTCGCCGGTCATCTTATCTTTCAAGTATTTCAAATAACTATTTCGGCTTTTCGCATTGCAGGTGGAATTATTATGTTTAGTATCGGCTTAGAAAAACTGAAGCTACAACCCCTGCGTATCGAGCAAACAGAAGAAGAAATGGAAGAAAGTCTACACAAAACGGATGTTGCAATTGTTCCGCTGGGCCTGCCTATTTTGAGTGGGCCTGGCGCTATTACAACGGTTATGGTTTTGATGGCGGAAATTAATTGGAAATCGTCAAAACTTATTGGAACTTTGCAAATGGCTGGGTTGGTTTTTAGCTGTGCGCTGAGCATCGTGTTGATCTATTTTATCTTGATCAATTCCAGAAAACTTTTGGATATTCTTAAAGTGACGGGTGTCGGTGTGATGACTCGTATTATGGGATTGATTCTAACCGTGATTGCCACACAGTTTGTGATTAATGGTGTGCGGGATTTGCTTCCTGAGTTTGCCAAGATTTTGTCATAACCAAAACCACATTCTTTAGGACTTCAACAAAACCCCCGTCGATTTGAAACCAAGATGATTCTTTCCCGTTGGCTGTTTTATAGTGAAACCTTCCTTTTTTAAGCAGGGCCACCATCGCCGCATGGGTTGGAAGGATCGTCATTTCACCAAGAAGACCAGGAAGGGTAATCGATTCCACCTCCTGATCCAAAATAATTGCCTCGGGTGTAAGAATTTTTAGTTTCATATTAGCTGGCGGTTAATTTTTCTGCTTTGGCAACCGCTTCTTCAATGGTCCCCACCATGTAGAAAGCTTGTTCTGGCAAATCATCATACTTACCGACGCACAATTCCTTAAAACTTCTGATTGTGTCTGTCAGTTTCACATATTTTCCTTCCAAACCGGTAAATTGAGCGGCGACAAAGAAAGGCTGTGACAAGAAACGCTGAATTTTTCTGGCTCTTGCCACGGTTAGTTTATCTTCTTCCGAGAGCTCATCCATACCTAAGATCGCGATGATATCTTGCAAATCTTTATAGCGCTGCAAAATTCTTTGCACTTCTCGGGCCACTTGATAATGTTCTTCACCAATAACTTCAGGAGTTAAAATTCTGGAAGTAGAATCCAGAGGGTCCACTGCGGGATAAATTCCTAATTCCGCAATTTGACGAGAAAGGACGGTGGTCGCATCCAAGTGGGCAAAAGCTGTTGCCGGTGCGGGATCGGTTAAGTCATCGGCTGGAACATAAATAGCTTGCACGGAAGTAATCGATCCGTTTTTTGTAGTTGTAATCCGCTCTTGAAGCTCTCCCATTTCCGTTGCGAGGGTCGGTTGATAACCGACCGCAGAAGGCATGCGGCCCAAAAGAGCAGAAACTTCAGAACCTGCTTGAGTAAATCTAAAAATGTTGTCGATGAATAAAAGAACGTCTTGTTTTTCTTCGTCCCTAAAATATTCCGCAACAGTCAAGGCGGACAAGGCTACTCTGGCTCTGGCCCCAGGCGGTTCATTCATCTGACCATAGACAAGAGCGGTTCTTTCCAACACGCCGGATTCTTTCATTTCCAGCCAAAGGTCGTTTCCTTCACGGGTTCTTTCGCCCACGCCGCCGAAGACCGAGTACCCACCATGTTGCTGGGCAACGTTATTGATGAGCTCCATCACGATAACTGTTTTGCCAACCCCGGCTCCTCCGAACAAACCAATTTTTCCACCTCTTGGATAGGGGGCCAACAAATCGATTACTTTAATTCCTGTTTCAAACATCTCCACCTCTGTCGATTGTTCCTCAAAGGATGGGGCCAAACGATGGATGGGGTAATGTTTTTTGGAGGCAACAGGACCCATTTCATCAACCGGCTGCCCAATCACATTTAAAATACGGCCCAGGACTTCTTTACCAACAGGCATCAAGATTGGCTTTCCTGTATTCAAAACCTCCGTTCCTCTCACCAGGCCATCTGTGGAATCCATTGCGATGCAGCGGACCGTATTTTCTCCCACATGCTGTGCGACTTCCAAGGTCAAATTCCATGGCTCCATGTTGATGGAAGAATTAGTAACTTTTAAGGCTGTGTAAATTTCTGGAAGATTCTCGTCGAAGCGAACATCAACAGCCGGTCCGATGACCTGAATGATTTTTCCCGTTGCGGTATGTCCATTCGTGCTCATAATTTCTCCTTATCTTAAAGCTTCTGCCCCATTGACAATATCCATCAAATCTTTGGTGATGGTTGCTTGTCTGGCCCTGTTATATTGTAGTGTCAAATAACTAATCATGTCCGAGGCATTGTTTGTTGCATTATCCATGGCCGCCATTCTGGCAGCGAGTTCTGAAGCCATCGATTCCAAAAATGATTGGTGAATTTGACAAACTAAACTCTCTCTCAAGATGGAATCTAGGACTTCAAGAGAGGTTGGTTCATAAATAGTATCTATTAGTTTAGTTTCCTTCAATTCTCCTGAAAACGGCAGCAATTTTTTAAATGTAACTTCTTGAACCATTGTTGATCTAAAATAATTGTAGACCAACCAGACTTCGTCTGTTTTGCCCGCTTCAAAACGATTGCTGGCTATTTTTCCCAACTCTTCAGAGATAGAGCGATCCAAATTTTCGTAAAGACCGGTGGCGGCCTCCATCGTCTCCCAATTTTTAGCCTTAAAATAGTCTCGGCCCCTTTTTCCAACAATTCTTGAATAAACTTTTATTCCTTTTTCTCTGCATTGACTCAGTTCATCGCCCAATCGTCTCAATAAATTGCTGTTGAAACCGCCGCACAACCCACGATCCGACGTAAAAATAAGATAATCCCTCTTGGAAATCTTTTCCTGCGTCAGCGTCAAGGGATGTTTCACAACTTGGTCTTGCTGACTCAAGCGCTCGGCCAACTCAAAGACTGCTTTGGTATAGGGGCGCGCCTGAAAAGCGGCGTGCTGCGCCCTTCTTAATTTTGCAGCGGCCACCATTTTCATTGCCTTGGTGATCTTCTGCGTATTTTTAACCGATGAAATCCGTTTTTTAATGCTTTTGAGTGATGGCATTGTCCTACACCGTAAATTTATTTTTAAATTCTTCTAAAACTTTGTTAATTTTTTTCTTGAACTCCTCGTTTAATTCACCCTTTTCTCTAATTTCTCTTAAAACTTCTGGGTGTTTCGTTTCTACAAACGACATCATCTCTTTCAAAAATTTTCCTACCTGGTTAACCGGATAGGTATCCAACCAACCATTGGTTCCCGCATAAATTTCCAAAACCTGTTTTTCGACAGGGACTGGTTGAAAAAGGCCTTGTTTTAAAAGCTCGACCAATCGTTCGCCTCGCTCCAACTGTTTTTTGGTTGCAGGGTCCAAATCGGCGCCAAACTGTGCAAAGGCAGCCATCTCTCTGTATTGTGCTAATTCCAGGCGCAGCCTGCCGGCAACCTGCTTCATCGCTTTAATTTGCGCGGCACCACCCACACGGGAAACTGAGAGCCCTACGTTAATGGCGGGTCTGATACCGGAATAAAAAAGATCCGTTTCCAAATAAATCTGGCCGTCGGTAATCGAAATAACGTTTGTTGGGACATAAGCAGAAACATCCCCTGCTTGTGTTTCAATGATGGGGAGTGCTGTAAGGGAACCGCCGCCATTTTTTTCGGATAATTTTGCGGCCCGCTCCAAAAGACGAGAGTGAAGATAAAAAACGTCTCCGGGGAAAGCTTCACGTCCAGGCGGCCTTCTTAAAAGAAGGGAGAGCTGTCTGTAGGCAACTGCGTGTTTGGACAAATCATCATAGACAAGCAAGGCATGACGTCCACTATCCCTAAAATATTCGCCGATTGCCACACCGGAGTAAGGAGATAAAAATTGTAGGGGGGCAGGGTCAGAAGCATTAGCCGCCACTACAATCGTGTATTCCATTGCCCCAAATTGTTTGAGTTTATCAACAACCCTGGCAACGGTGGAAACTTTTTGGCCGATGGCAACATAAATACAAATAACATCTTGTCCCTTTTGATTGATAATGGTGTCGATAGCAACAGAGGTTTTTCCAGTTTGTCTGTCACCAATGATTAATTCCCTCTGCCCTCTTCCGATTGGGGTCATCGCATCGATTGCCTTTATACCGGTTTGAAGAGGCTGATGAACAGGCCTTCTGGCAACAATGCCAGGTGCTTTGATCTCCACTTTGCGATGCGATTTTGCATTGAGTGGGCCCAAACCATCAATGGGTTGACCCAAGGCATCAACAACTCTACCCAACAGACTTTCACCCACCGGAACTTCTGCAATTTTTCCAGTTCTTTTTACGGGATCGCCCTCTCTTAATTCTTGGCCTTCTCCCATGATGGCGCAACCGACATTGTCTTCTTCCAAATTGAGAGCAATCCCTTTAATGCCGTGTGGAAATTCCAAGAGTTCCCCAGCCATCACTTTTTCCAGGCCGTAAACTCTGGCAATACCGTCTCCCACTGTCAGAATTTGTCCCACCTCAGAGGCCCCGATAGCCTTACCGTAATCTTTAATCTGCTGTTTGATAATTTGACTGATCTCTTCAACCCGAATTTCCATATCCCCTCCATTCGCTCGCACCCCGCCCAGGCGGGGATGCTCGCTAAAGTTAGGGGGTGAAATCCTTTCTCCCCCTTACCACCCCCATCGGCCAAGGTACTTTTAAACCGTTCTTTCTAAATCCATTGTTCTTTGATGCGCTCTAATTCTCCTTTGATACTCGCATCATAAATTTTGTCTCCCAATAAAACTTCTAAGCCGCCGATCAACGACGGATCTTCATCGATCTCCAATTGAACTTTTCTTCCTGTCATTTTTTCCAAAGATTTTTGCAGCTTGGTTGTGAGTTGTTTGCTTGTTTTAGAGTCGGCCACATTAACTTTGGCAATCACAACCCTTTCAATCTCTCTTACCTGCCCTTCGAAAGATTCAAAAATGTGTGGAAAAAGTGCAATACGCCCTCGATGCAACAAAAACTTGAAAAAGTTTTGCACAGTGGGTGATAAATAAATTTTGAGCATCAGTTCTTTCAAAATCTCTTCTCTCTTTTCCAAAGAAAATTCCCTTAACGAAAGAATTTTGAGAAGTTGTGGCTCAATCTCTATTGCTTTTTTAAAACGCCCTAGCTCCTCGCGAAATCTCTCTAAAGACTTCTCTTCAGTCCCTAAGTTGACGAGGGCCTTGGCGTATCTGTCAGCTAAAATTCTTTCTTTCATTTTGTTCTCTTTCTAATTGGTCAATCGCTACGGAGATGAGACGTTCTTGGTCTTCATTTTCAATTACTTTTTCAACCCATTGTTTAGCTAGATCAACTGCCAGCAGAAGTGTCATTTTTTTGAGCGTCAATTTAGCACGGCCTAGTTCTTGCTCGGCCACTTTCGCTGCATCATCTCTAATTTTTTCCGCAAAACTTTTTGCTTTTTTAATAAGGTTTACTTTTTCTAGTTCACCTTCCTGGCGCATCTCTTTTTGCAACTGATTAATTTCTGTATGGGCCTCCGCCAGTTTTTTTCTATAATCTTGAAATTTGGTTTCAACCCTTGCCTTTTGCTTAGCAACCTCATCAATATCTTTTTTAATGTTTTCTCTTCGATCCCCCAAAAAATCTTTCAGAGGCTCTTTGAGAAAATAAAAAAGAAGCCCCAAGAAGACCAAAAAGTTAAACCATTTATAGAAAAGCCCCATCTCCATAATTATTTAGTTAAGTTTGTCCAAACTTCTTCCCAAGACTTTTTCAGCTATCATTTTGCCTAGTGTCTTTGCCTGTAATTCTAATTGGGATGTGGCGTTTTGTCTGGCAATCTCCATCTCCTTCTTGATTTTCTCAATCTGGGAAAGGCTTGCTTGTTTGGCTTCGTGAACGATCCTTTGTCCCTGCTCATCTCCTTCTTTTCGAATAGTCTCCTTCATCTTGAAGGCATCCTGCTTGGCTTCTTGAATTTTCTTTTCATATTCTTTCATCAATGCATCTGTTTTTTGGGTCATCTCTTCGATTTTTTTTCTGTCTCCTTCTGTCTTTGCCTTTCTTAAATGAATGATTTTCAAAACTGGTTTAAAGACAAAATGAGTCAGGGTGAGCAAAACAACCAGAAAAATGGAGAGCTGAATGAAAATGGTTTTGTCCGGAAACAGTTGTATCTCTGCTGCTAGCATAGTTTATTAATGTTAGAGTAAATTGAGATGGGTCCTGTCAGGCTGCGCCCTTCACGCCCAAAGGGCTAAAAGGGCTACGCCTGCCACCCATCTCTCAAGCAAGCCCCGTCATTTTCATCTCAATGAAATCGGCGGAGTTCTAGGCGATTTTATTCAAGAAAACAACAGCTATTTCTGGTCAAAATCTTTCTGACAGTTGGAGCGAAGGGGTGGCCCGGAGTGTTTGTTGTGGGGTTTTGTTAGGGGCCCCCACAAAAACACGGAGGGACAGGACCCCGAAGCTCCAACTCACCGAACAAAAGTGATTTGTACGTCAGGAGGCGGCGGCTAAAACTGTTGGTTTCGGCAGTTCTTCGACATTGGAGGCCTGTTGCATGGTGCAATTTCCCTGGAAAAAGGCCCCCTCTTCAATCAATAAACCTTTAGTATGAATATCGGCCGTGACAATAGAGGGAATATGAATTTCAATCCGATTTTTGGCCTCCACCTTACCATTGATCGTCCCAAAGCAGATCAATGTATCCACTTTGATTGTTCCGGAAAGCTTCGCTTCTTGGCCGACAACCAAGGTCCCTTCTGACTGGATTTCTCCTGTGAATTCTCCGTTGATCTGAACAGTGCCGTCAAAAACAATTTTTCCATCAATAGAACAGCCCTTATCTAATAAGCCATTCACTTGATCTTTGCTGCTTTCTTTCGATTTTAACCACCCGTTTCCCTTACTCATCTCTCCCCCCTTCATCAATAACCAATAACCAATAACCAAATTCCAATCACCAAATATCTAGGTGATAATCTTTTTATAAATCCGATCTAAATCTTGCCAAGAATAATAATCAATCGTCAGAGTTCCCCTTCCCTCAATGGCTCCTAATTGCAAACGGACTCTTGTCCCCAACGATTTTTCCATCTCGTCTAATAACAACTTTATCTGTGGTGACAAGTGCTTTTTATGACCTCTATTTACCCTTTTTCTAACACCCGCCCGCTCTTGTATCATACGCTCTACATCACGAACGCTCAAAGTCTCTTCCAAAACTCTCTCTCTAAAATGAAGTTGATCTTGCAAAGAACTTAATGAGAGTAAGGCTCTGGCGTGCCCCGCAGACATTCTATCAGAGGCAATGTCTTCTTGAACAATTTTGGGAAGTCTCAACAAACGCACGGAATTGGCGACATGTTCTCTCGATTTTCCAACGCGCTCACCAATATCGGCGTGATTTAATTTGAAGCGTTCCAAAAGGGCTTGGTATCCTTTTGCCTCTTCGATTGGGTTTAAATCTTCGCGTTGAATATTTTCAACCAGGGCCAATTCCAACATTTTGTCGTCGTGAACATTGCGAATGACAACGGGGACTTCAGAAAGACCGGCCAGCTTCGCCGCACGCCATCTCCTTTCACCGGCAATCAATTCATAGCGACCATCCACAGAGGGCGACACAACAAGCGGTTGCAAAATACCATCTTTCTTAATTGACTCCGAAAGATCTTTAAGTCCTTCATCATCAAAGCTAAGTCTCGGTTGTTGTCTGTTCGCAAAAATTTGGTCAATCGACACTACGGCCGGATGCGGGCTCCTCTCCAAGAGGGGTTCCTCCATCTCCGGCTGGATCAACGAAGCCAGTCCCCTCCCCAGCGCTTTCCTTGCTTGCATAGTTCTCCTCCTTTTGTGTCAAAACCTCAAAATCTTGTTTCAAAACTTCTTTGGCTAATTCAAAATAGGATTGAGCCCCTTTTGATTTTACGTCGTATAATATAATTGGTTTTCCATAACTAGGAGCCTCGCTTAAGCGAACATTTCTGGGAATTACGACATTAAAAACAACTTCATTAAAATGTTTTCGCAACTCTTCTGAGACTTGGTGCGCCAAATTATTTCTAGAATCAAACATCGTCAAGACAATCCCTTTTATCTCTAATGATGGATTCAAACGCTGCTTTACCAAATAAATTGTTCTTTTGAGATCGGCCAACCCCTCCATGGCATAATATTCGCATTGAACCGGAATAATTACGTAATTTGTGGCCGTCAGGGCATTGAGTGTTAAAAGCCCTAATGAGGGGGGGCAATCAATAATAATGTAATCATATTGATTTATAATAGGTTTTATACAGTTTTTTAGACGTGTTTCACGTGAAACAATCCCTACTAACTCTAATTCCGCCCCTACAAGTGCACTTTGAGAAGGGACCAATGAGAGATAATTCATTTCTGTTTTAAGAACACTTGATTCTATAGAGTCTTTACCAATTAAGGCTTGGTATGAGCTCCTTTTTATCTCAGACTTGTTAAAACCGACCCCCGTTGTGGCATTTGCTTGTGGGTCTAAATCTAGCAATAAAGTCCTTTTTTCTGCCGCTGCCAGGCAGGCGGCCAAATTAACTGAGGTAGTTGTCTTTCCAACACCCCCCTTTTGGTTACAAATCGAGATGATTATAGCCATGGAATGGTCAACTGTTTCACGTGAAACACTTCAGGTACCAGGTGCCTTTTATTGATGTATTTAAACAATTTCAAAGTTAAATTCAATTGTAATTTCATCTATCTAGGTTAACTCAGGCAAAAGGTGCCTGGTACCTATGATTCAAATAACTTATTAAATTAACTCAACTTATTGATTTCATTAATAAATTATATTCATTGATAAATCAAGCCAAATCTAACTGTTTCACGTGAAACATTGAGAGGAATGGGTCTGTCAGGCTACGCCCTTCACGCCCAAAGAGCTAAAAGGGCTTCGCCTGCCACCCACTAGCAAATCCCTCTAGGTGTCCGATACCTGTGCCCTGTAGGTGTCGGACACCTAGAGCACAAGAACACGGAGGGACAAGACCCGTTATTTTTTTTTACTTTTTAAGCAACTTTTTTGGGGGATTGACGATAAGGATGCTAGAGAGATGGAGTCGGTTAGGAGAAGGGGTGCGGTTCAAAAAATTTTCGGTCTTAATCCTTCTAAGCCATTGTTTTTTATATTCTTGTGGATCTTCCTCTGAACAAGCAGTCCTTGAAGAAATCGATCAAGAAATTAATAATGCCCCTGTAAGCGAAGTAAAACTAGCAAATCAGATTGCCTTCGATCTTGTTGGGGGAATTTTTTTACCTAAAGAAACTATAGAATCAATCACCATTAGTCCCAGCGAGCAAATCAGTACCTCCAAACTTTCTATCAATGTAGAACCACCCGCTTTAACAGCGGGAACAGGTTTGTTTAAAAAAGATATTACTATTGATTCAAGCTATAGTTTTCTGGGTTCTAATGGATCGGGTAGGCTGACATTGGCTATTTTTGGCAATGGAATAGAGGAAACTAATTCTAATGTGAAAAATAACGTTATCCGACGCTATGATTCCCTTCATTTTATGTTTAAATTTATGAAGTTTTCTTTTGAAAACAAGTGCCTAGGAAATGTTTTGCTCTCTGGAATGATAGAATGTGAAATAAAAGGAGATTATGAATTAGAGGCAAAGAATTTCATAGGCCAGGGTAATTGTTCAACAAAACAGAATGGGGTTTCAACTGCAGCCCTATATATTACTGAATCAAACATTCATGAAGTTTCTCTAAATGTGGATCTGAATATTGAAGGGGACCCATTAAACCTTGGGAGCTATCAGCACACCGGGAAGATCATCATCGATGGTCAGGAAAAAAATATAGAAGGGTTAATCAAAGAGGGGAGTTCTTGTTCTTAAAAATTAAGAGGGCGTTGTTTTTATTTTCCCCGCCTAATTGATATTCAACAATTTCTGGAGTCCCCCAAAATCCAATCTCATGGGCATGGCCTTCTTTTCTCCAATTTGGGCCCTTCATCGAAATGGCTAGACTGTTTTCCTTAGCAAAGTGTTGAGCAATTTCTAAAAATTGGTTTATTGAAACTGTCGCTCTTGTAATAATTACATCAAAGCTTCCTAAATCTTTTGCTAATTTGGTTTCTTCCGCCCTCCCTTGGACTGCTTGAATGTTTTCAAGAGATAATTCCCGAATGGCTGATTGGCAAAACGCAACTTTTTTTCTTATAGAATCAAGGAGGACTACTTCCAAATCAGTACGAGCAATTTTTAAAGGAATTCCCGGGAAGCCGGCCCCGCAGCCGACGTCAAGAAGTCGGCAAGGTTTCGGAAGACATTTTAAAGGGGCCAACGAGTCTTCAAAATGTTTTCTCCGAATGGCTTGGGGCTCAGTGATGGATGTCAGATTATAAGTCTTATTCCATTTCAGCAATAATTCTAAATAACGTTGGAAAAGTGGGTTGGACAGAGGATCGGTCATTAAATTAAAATCTTGAATCCTTCCTTCGCCAGACAACACTTAAGTTTGCTCTTAGCTCGCCTAATTTTTTTGTTACAGAATTTTAATCGCTTATCTAAAATCTTGTCGGAGGCGTTGGGGTCGTGATGAAACAAAACCAGCTTTTTGATTTTAGAATTCAGCGCAACTTCCACAACTGTTTCAAAACAGCTGTGCCCCCAATCCCATTTTTTTGCATACTCTTTTTTATCGAACTGTGCGTCATGAATCAAAACGTCTGCGTTTCTAATCCATTTTGCAAATTGCTTGTCGCTAGCCTTCAAATTATGATCGGCAACATAAATAATTCGTTTTCCATTTGGAAAATAAAATTGGAAGCCCAAAGCCTTGTCGGTGTGTCGCACCCACTTTGCTTCAACAACGATTCTACCAATTTTTAAACGCTTTTCACCAACACCGAGCAGCCGCATTTTAGAGCTCCAGTATTGTGGTGTGACTGGGAAATAGGGGGATCTCACAATTTGTCTTAGTGTTTTTCTAAAAGGAAAAGTCTTTGTAGAGGGGCCGACGATCATAATTTTTCTATTTTTCTCATAAAGTGGTTTAAAGAAGGGAAGTCCGAAGAGGTGATCCCAGTGAAGATGGGAAAGAAGAATGGTTACAGGGACTTTTTTTTGGGCCAGTTTTTGTCCCAAAAGTCTGATGCCGGTTCCGGCATCACATACAAACCAATGTTTTTTATAACAAATTGAAATGCAAGAGGTATGACCGCCGTAATGAGAATTTTCTGTTAAATGTGTCGCAATGGAACCCCGAACTCCCCAAAAACAAATCTCAATTTTTGGCCTCATATTTTTTAGCTTCCCAGTGTCTTCCCAGTCTCACATAACCCAAAAAAAGCAATTTTCTGATTTCTGGCGCTGTGTATCTTTTTCTGAGTGATTCTAACATATTCACCATATCGTGGTACATCTGATAATTATAAAAAACTTGTGCTTCCAAAAAATCGCTGTCCGATTTTGACAACTCTTGGGTTAGACGTTTTAATTCATTATTCGAAAGAATGCGAAAGGAAAAAACGCGACTTTGCGAAATTATTTTATTGCCCTTCTCAAGTCTACCCAAATACCATTGATAGGATTTTCCCTCCTGAATTTCTAGCTCTTCCCGCTTTAATTTTTTTTTCTTAGTCTCTCTAGAAAGTAGGAAAAATTTTGGTGACTTCCCTTCTTCAACAAAAACGAGGAGCGGTTTTTTACCCAAAATAGGTTTCCCCCGCCAGCGAAACTCTATTGCACCTTCCAAGGGAATCGTCCCATAAATAGGTGTAATCCCTTCAATCCCGCCGGGGGGCTGATGGAGATCAAGGGGGGCCGATGTGGAGACGGGCCCCATTTTCCCCGTTAATTCTTTTAATTCCTGCTCTATTTTAGGAAAGATGGTGAAGCGTTCACTGGAAAAAAGGGGCGCTGAAAAACATAAAAATAAAAGAGTTAGAAAAATTTTCACGCGATTTGTTTAAGCAGCCTTTGATTCTTGCTTTGATTTTCTCAAATAGACCATCAAAATTGAGATGGCCGCCGGCGTGATTCCGGAAACTCTGGCGGCCTGACCCAGATTTTGTGGCTTAATTTTTTTTAATTTCTCAACAACCTCTTTGGAAAGACCCGAAATCCCATCGAAACAAAAGGCATGAGGAATAACAATTGATTCTAATTTCTTAAATTGGGCGATATCTTCTTCTTGCGCCTGAATATAGCCTTCATACTTTACTTGGATTTCTACCTGTTCAAGGGCTTCACCGCAAAGCTTTTTATCCCCTTCTTTGTGCCACTGATTTTTTTCTAAAAAAGTCTCCAAAACTTGGGTCAAGGAAAGCTCTGGTCTTTTGACCAGCTCGGCTAAGCTTGTCGGTTTTTTCATTGCCGCTGAACCCAATTGAATCAGCTTATTGTTAATAAAAGGGATGGGGGTTAGCGAATAAGAGTTGAGCAAAGCGAGTAATTCTTCGATTCTTTTTCTTTTAAACTCGAACCGCCTCCAATCATTATTGGTTACCAATCCCAAATATTTTCCAATTTTGCGAAGTCTCAAATCGGCATTATCTTCTCTGAGCAAAAGTCGATATTCAGCCCTGGAGGTAAACATCCGGTAAGGTTCTTGTGTCCCTTTGGTTACCAAATCATCAATCATGACACCGATGTAGGCTTGAGAACGATCCAGAACCAAGGGCTCTTCGCCTTTGACTTTGAGGGCGGCATTAATCCCTGCCATGACCCCTTGAGCGGCGGCTTCTTCATAGCCAGAAGTTCCGTTGATTTGGCCGGCGTGAAACAGACCCTCCACCAATTTAGTTTCCAAGGTAGGATAGAGCTGTGTAGGTGGAACGGCATCATACTCTACCGCATAGCCAGGGCGCATGATTTCGGCTTTCTCCAAACCGGGAACCGATCGAACCATTTCAATTTGAACATCGACTGGAAGGGAGGTTGACATCCCATTCACATAAATTTCGTTTGTGTCGAGCCCTTCCGGCTCGAGAAAAATCTGATGGCGCTCTTTATCGGCAAAACGAACCACTTTATCTTCAATAGATGGGCAATAGCGTGGGCCCACTCCTTCAATCACCCCACAATACATTGGCGAGCGATCCAAATTTGCTTTGATAATCTCGTGAGTTTTTTGTGTTGTGTAGGTAATAAAACAAGGTTTTTGTGGCAGCTCGACTTTTGTCTCCGAAAAAGAAAAGAGGGGAGGGGGATCATCGCCCCATTGAGCTTCAAGCCCAGACCAATCAATTGTTTTGCCATCGAGTCTTGGGACAGTCCCTGTCTTCAAACGAGCCAATTCAAACCCTAAATCTTTTAAACTTTTTGAAAGTCCTTTTGCCGCAAAGTCTCCCGCACGGCCACCCTCCGCATTTTTCAAACCATAGTGCATCAAGCCACCCAAAAAAGTCCCCGTCGTTAAGATGACGGTTTTGCCCAAAAAACTTTCTTCAATTTTGGAAAGAACACCACAGACTTTATTTTCTTTGACCAATAGTGATTCTACCAAGGCTTGTTTGATGGTGAGATTAGGTGTCTCTTCCAAAATATTTTTGATTCTTTGTCTATAGCGGTGGCGATCGGATTGAACTCTTGTTGCACGAACCGATGGGCCTTTGCTCAAATTGAGACGGCGAAATTGAATACCGGTTGCATCGGTGTTTCTTCCCATTTCACCACCCAACGCATCAATTTCTTTAACAAGGTGGCCCTTTGCCAAACCACCAATGGCAGGATTGCAACTCATGTGTCCAATGGTGTCGAGATTGCCCGATAGGATAAGTGTGGAACAGCCCATTCTGGCGGCCGCCAATGCGGCCTCACAGCCGGCATGACCAGCGCCAACAACGATCACATCAAATTGTTTAGGATAAGCAAACATGGCTTATGGTGAAACCGCCTACCATAAGCAGTTGTCTATCTCAAGGAGCTTAAAAGAGCGCGGGCTGATTCAACCCAGCCTCTTGTTGCTACATAAGAAGGCTGTCTTTCGAGCCAAAGAAATGCCTGCAGAAAAACATCTCGTGCGTTTCTCGCAATCTCTTCTAATTTTTCTCTCGTATCTGCTTCTAGTTGGTCTCGGTAGCGGTACAACTTTAGAATAGCTCTATAAAGTGTGAAGGCCGATTCTTCAACTTGTCGCCAAACAGCTTGGCCATTGGGTTGACGAACCATTTCAAATTCTAAAACGGTAGCGGCCATCCTACCATCATCTAGTAATGGTTTGATTATTGTATTTTGAAGTGCTAACGCATCATAAGCTTCTGCTAGAGCTTTCCTTCCTTGCTCAAAACGACCTGCTAGGGGAGCTAACAGTTCATTAATTTTCCTTGAATCTCTTTGTGCACCAATAACCAGTGCTCTAAATTCCCTTGCCAAATTTTGTAGGGGTTCACCGCCTTGAAGTCCATTCATGTTATCAAAATACCAAGCAACGCTAGCTGCTCTTGAGACGGGCTCTGCTTGATCTGCTCTGACCAAATCTGCTTCAACTTCTGCTGAAGCTATTCCTGTAGCGCCTGCAATGGGTCCTTCTAAGGAAACATTAACAATATGGGTTCCACCATAATTTACGCCTGCTCTCATCTCTTCCTCCTAAAATTTTGCATGTAAAACGCCGCGCCTTTCACCATACATCCAAAAAATATGCAAGAAAAATCATTCGACGCGTTGCGACAGGAAAAACAATTTCTATTTTCCGATGCAAAATTCGGAAAATATCGTATCCAAAAGATCTTCGCTGACATTGGAGCCTGTAATGGTCCCTAAATGCTCATGGCCCTTTTTAAGATGGATGGCGATGAGCTCAACAGAGGCCTTTCCAGCGAGTGCAGTGCCTGCTTTTGCGAGTTCTTTGGTTGCGCCCTCTAACGCCTCTTTATGACGTAGTTTCGTAATACAAAGGCCGGTATTTTCTTTGGGGTTTTTCTTTTTAATCCAAGCCACCATTTTTTCTTGCAATTCTTTTATCCCTTCTCCTTTGAGTGCTGAAAGAAACAAGAGTTGTTCTTTATCTTTTTTCAAAAAGAATTGGGCGGGGTTGAAGGCCAAACCTAAATCGATTTTATTAATGCAAATAAGTGTTTTGGTTAAATCGATACTGGCTAGAAAATCGATATCAAAACTGTTGATTGGTGAAGAACCATCCAAAACCCACAAGACAAGATCAGAAGATTGAAGCAGCTCTTCGCTTTTTTCAACTCCAAGGGCTTCTACTGCCTCTTTTGTTTTTCTTAACCCCGCGGTATCTGAAAGATGAAAAGCAAATCCTCCAAACGAAACAAGGGCCTCCACTACATCTCTGGTTGTGCCAGGGGTCTCGTGAACAATAGCCCTATTGTGACCTGCCAGCGCATTGAGTAAACTGGATTTCCCGACATTGGGTCTTCCAACCAAAACGGTTCGAACCCCTTCGCGATGTAGCCTTCCTTCTGAATAGGTGGCTAAAAGTTCTTGAAGGGCAACTTGAATTGGAGAAAGTCGATTAACGATTCCTTCTTTTTGCAAAATCTCGATATCTTCTTCGGGAAAATCGATCGAGGCTTCAACAAAAGCCCTTAGTCGAACAAGCTCAGATTGGAATTCTAAAATTCTTTGAGAAAGTCTTCCAGTTAAATGTTCTTTGGCCTGCTTCAACCCCGTTTCACTGGAGGCAGAAATCAAATCGGCAACCGCTTCGGCTTGAGCCAGGTCAAGTTTTCTATTCAGATAAGCCCTTTTTGTAAATTCACCGGGGCCGGCAAGCTTTGCGCCTGCTTGAATGCAACTCTCCAAAACTTTTTCCAAAAGAAGAGGGCTTCCGTGGCCATGAATTTCAACCACATCCTCGCCGGTATAGGAGTGAGGCGCCTTCATCCAAACCGCTAGGCCTTGGTCTATGAATTCTCCTGTGGATAAATTTTCTATTTTTCCATAATAAAATCGATGGGATATGTAGTTTTCCACAGGTATCTTTGGACTTTTCCACACCCTTTTCAACACCCTCTTGGCCTCGGGCCCCGAAATCCGCACCACCCCAATCCCCCCCACACCTGGCGGCGTGGCAATCGCCGCAATCGTCGATTCTTTGGACATTTGCCCATCGCTTAGAAGGACTGCAAAGGATTGTCAATACTTACCGACGAGCGGCTGCATTAGGTGTGCGATACTTAACATAGCCGCGCTGCGTTAGTTTTGTGGCACAGTGCGTATTGTTAAATCCACCGACCAGGTTTACATTCCCTCCCGCAAATTCAATTTGAATGAACTTTACCATTCTACATAGCAAGTGGCCTTCCGCCGTAGCCCTCCTCCCCGCAATCCTTTTTATTGGCTGTACTCAAGGGCCAGGTGGTGCGCCAGCATTTTTGGGAAATTCCTCAGGGATTCCTGGAGGTGGTTCTACAAATGCTAGTAACAATTCCACCCTTCCTGGTTTTCCATCACAACCCTCCGTTCAAAAACTAATTTATCATGTGGGCCCGACAGATCTTTTGGCCGGACAGGCAGTCGATGCCATGTTGGAAAAACCGAAAACGCTCACCTTTCAAGTTAATGAGCCGGTTTGGGTAATAGGATTTGAACCCAAAATTATCGATTCCGATGGAAATGCGCTTCCTGGAAAGCTGCTTCATAAAGCCATTGTTTTTAACAAGCACGAGCCCAATCCGATGTGTGCCTCTGGAAATGGTGGCAACCCCTTCGCAGTCGCAACATCAACACTCACTAAAGTAGAGCTTCCAGAGGGTTTTGGATATCCCCTCGTTCCAGAAGATCCCTTGGAAGCCAAAGTGGTTTTTCAAAACCCGACATCACAAGATTATTTAGGGGTTTCTTTTTCCTTCGAATTAACCACGATCCCCATGGAAAAGGCTAAAGGTTATGGCGATCTTAAAGCGATCCTGTTGGACACCGATCCTTGTGATCACAAACCTCTTTCTATCGAACCGGGCGCTTTTGTTGAAAAGAGCAATACCTTCTCCGTGCTAGAAGGGGGGCATCTCATGGTTGCCAACGGCCTCTTGTCTGATTACGGAGTGGCGGTCTCTCTGACCCATCAAGAAGGAAACAAGCCCTCATTAATTCCATTCTGGCGGGCTGAGGCTAAATTAGACGAATCCCACCAAATTATTGAACTGACCCCCAATCCTTTTATTGACCCTTCCGGAAAGAAAATTAAACAAGGAGATAAGCTAACTTTAGGTGTCTCTTTCGACAATTTCTCAGACGACTGGCACAATGCCGCAACCGGCGCAGCCATGGTTTACGTCGCTCCCGAAGAATCTCTATAATAAAAATGTAAAAAATAAAGGGCCCTGTCCCTCCGTGTTTTTGTGGGGGCCCCTAACAAAACCCCACAACAAACACTCCGGGCCACCCTTTATTTTTTACAACCTTTTAAGCGTTATTCCTTGCGGGTAAGCGACCTCTTAACAAATCTCTAAACCGAATATCGTTTTTATACATCCATTGTTGTAGGATCGTCATACCGGTGTTGACTAGAATGTAGACAACCAACCCCATTGGCAAAAAGATCATAAAACCTGAAAACATAATGGGCATGATCATCATTATCTTTTGCTGGGCTGGGTCGGCTGAAGCACTGGGAGTCATTTTAGTTTGGATGAACATCGTGATGCCAAGAAGAATTGGGGTAATTAAATAGGGGTCGGGAGCTGAAAGATCTTTATAAAACCAAAAGAAGGGGGCGTGATAGAGCTCAACAGAGTTCCACAAGACATTGTAAAGGGCAATGTAGATGGGAATTTGTAGCAACATCGGCAAACAACCCCCCATCGGATTGATTTTATGCGCTTTAAACAACTGCATCGTCTCCGTATTCATTCGTTCTTTATCTTTGCCATATTTCTCACGGATTTCTTTTAATCTGGGTTGGAGGGCTTGCATCCCTTTCATCGATTGGAGTGATTTTTTGTTAATGGGGTTTAATAACAATTTAATCAAAACAGTAAGGATGATGATAGCAAGACCGTAGTTATGAACCACTTTATAGAAAAGCTGGAGTAGGTAGAGGATTGGAACAGCTACCCATGTCGTCCAACCATAACCGATGGCCCTATCTAGATTGGAACCAATGACTTTGAGCCTTTCTAGCTCCTTGGGGCCTCCGTAGAGATCAAATTTTTGAATCCAACGCTCTCCTGGCAACACTTGAGCCTGCGACAAAACTAGCCTTGCTAAAGATCCTTTTATCTCAAGACTTGATGCTTCTTTTCCCGTCGGAACAATACCACCCAAAAAGTATCGACTCTCAAAGCCTACCCAATTTGTCTTCCCACTCAATGTTTGTTCGGAAAGATTATCCGACTGTAGAATTTCTAGAGAACCATCTTTAAAATAAATGGGATGCCATTTATCAGGGGGTGTTTTGAAGAATAAAACCCCTCTTTGTGGGCTTTCCTCCGATGAGGTTTTGCTCCAATCCATTGTCGGGGTAAAGGCAATCGTATTTTTCCCTTTATTTTCAACCTCCACCTCCATAAAAATTCTGTAAGAATTGGGGTCAAGTCGCAGCCGTTTTGAAATAACTAATTCTTTGGAATTCCAACGTAAATCGACAAAAGTTTTATTATTTTTTGTTGCTTGAAAGGGAATGGGAAATGGAACTTTTAAATCGTCCCCTCTAAGCCCTAACTCCAAAATGGCACTATCTGGGTCGGCAAGGGTGACTGGTTTAGCTTCTCCACCATTTCTTAAATATTTTTTTAACTCCCAATTTTTAACAATCCCCCCCATGGTATCCAACACAACAGTTACCAATTCATTTTCTAAAACAACCTCTTGGCCCCCTTTTCGTTCTACCACTGAGGGCGTAGAAATATTCGAAGGAAAGAGGACTTCTGGTTTCGGCTCGTTTTTAGCGAGAACTGTCTCTTGCTGAGTTGTCTTTTGATCCAAAGGTTGGGAGACGGGGCTTGGTTTTGGGGGCGGGGCAATAAAAGTATACCAAACAGCCAAAACCCCAACGCTTAAAACAACAGCTAATAGTCCTCTATATTCGCTCTTCATACCGGGTCAAATCCTCCTTGATGAAACGGATGACATTTCAGCACTCTTTTAAAGCTGATCCAAACAGCCCTCCACCAAACCTCTTTTGCTAAGGCAGCCTTGGCATATTCAGAGCAGGAAGGATAAAAACGGCAACAACCCCCAAACCAAGGGGAAAGAAGCAATTGATACCCTCTAATAAATAACAAAAATGTCTTTCTCAATGGATCCTCTCCAACAGATCTCGGAGTGCCTTTCTAACAAGACTCTTCTCCAACAATCCTAATGGGTTACGCGCTATCACCACCACATCCCCTTTTGGAAATGCCTCCCTATTTAGCCTAAAATATTCTCTTACGACTCTCTTAATTGCGTTTCGTTTGTAAGCCCTTCCCACTTTGCTCGAAACAATGATTCCAATGCGTCTGTTCTCTTTAGGCATCCAGCGCATCTGAAAATAACGATTCCCAATCGAAGGGGCCCCTGTGCGTAACTGGTTAAATTCGATCGTCTTTCTGATTCGAGCTGCTTTGGGAAAAGGATGCATGGGGACTTAGACTTCCACAGAAAGTCTGCGACGACCCTTCTGGCGACGCCTTTTCAAAACCTGTCTTCCTCCAGCAGAAGCCATTTTTTTCCTGAATCCATGCGTTCGTGATCTGTGTCTCTTTGATGGTTGAAAGGTTCTCTTCATCTGATTTCCAAACGAGTTGTCCTCCTAAAGCTCAAGTAAAACCTAAATCAGCAGGGCATTTCCTAAAAGGTTCCAAAGACTTCAAAAGAGTTTGGTTTAAAATCTTTTTGCCGTTTTTTGTCAAGGCGTTTTTTTCCCCTTGTGTCACAACGAGTTAACACAATTATAAAATTTTTTCTTGTGCTCCTCTTGTTACTTGTTAAAGCAACAAGGTCATCATTTTTGTTTTTCAAGAGAATTTAAAATTATGGAATTATCCCCCGCTGTGGGTAAGGCTGTGAATATTTCTTCTGTGGTTTCCCTGTGGGACTCCTTAAGAGAGCAGCTAAAGACCAAAGTAACCCCGTTAAACTATAATAACTGGTTTAGGCCTGTTTCTGAGGCCAGGTTAGACGGGGAACAGTTTGTCATTAACGTCCCAAATAAATTCATTGCCGATTGGATTTCAGACAATTATTTGGATCTTCTCGAAAAAGAGGCCTCTCAGTTAGTAAGTCGGTCTGTAAGGATCCGTTTTGAAATTTCTCAAGTCGGTTCAGTGGCCCCTTCTGTTTCAGAAATAAGACCTTCTATTCAAGCAGGTGTTAAACAACAAGTTTCTTCTCCTCTTAACTTAAAATATTCTTTCGATAGTTTTGTGGTCGGTTCTGGAAACCAGCTGGCCCACGCCGCCGCCAAAGCGGTTGCAGAGCTCCCTGGGGGTCATTATAACCCTTTATTTCTTTATGGGGGGGTTGGGCTTGGCAAAACACACCTTTTAAATGCCGTTGGGCTTGAAGTTTCAAAAAGACACCCTGAAATGAAAATAATCTACCTCAGCGCTGAAAAATTCATGAATGAATTCATCGATTCGGTTCGAAATAACAAAATGGAGGGGTTTCGCAAAAAATACCGCACAACTTGCGATATGCTTCTCATTGATGACATTCAGTTTTTAGGTGGAAAAGAGAGCACACAGGAAGAATTTTTCCACACTTTTAACGAATTATATCATTCCCAGCGTCAAATTGTTGTCACGAGCGATAAAATTCCAAAGGAAATTCCGGGAATTGAGGATCGTCTTCGAACACGTTTTGAATGGGGTTTGATTGCAGATATCCAGGCCCCTGATTTGGAGACGAGGATCGCTATTTTGAAAAAAAAGGCGGAGACCGATGGTATTATTTTAAACAACGAGGTGGCAATGTATTTAGCCTCCCAAATCAAATCAAATGTAAGAGAATTAGAAGGAGTTTTAATTAGACTTCACGCCTTTGCCTCATTGAAAAACTCCCAAATCACACCTGATTTGGCCAAAGAAGTTTTGAAAAATATCCTCCCTTCAAAAAATGGGGCCTCAGGGAGTGTAGAATCGATTCAGCAGGCCGTTGCTGAATATTATCAGGTCAAGGTGTCGGATTTAAAATCGCCTAGGCGAATGAAGGGCTTTTCCCACCCAAGACAGATAGCCATGTATCTTTGCAAAAAACATCTAAAGGTCTCTTTCCCCGAGCTTGGCCACAAGTTTGGGGGTAAAGACCACACAACTGTGATTCATGCCTGCAGAAAAATAGAGGGGCTCCTAGAGCAAGATTCCAACCTTCAAAACGACATCGCCATTCTTGAAAGAGCGATTCTTCATTAAAGGTTAAAAATTAGTGTGTCCTGGAATGATGTTGATAAACAACCATTATCCTGTTGACAACTTGTCTAGAACTGCCTACGTCTCGGTTGTTCACAAAACTCGAATATGCGTTGTTCCCAAAGATTACAACGAATTAACTTCACTTTCACGAAACTAACAGGCCCTACTACTTCTACTAACTATTATTATTTAATAATATAAGAGCATACACAGATGGAAATAAAAATTGAAAAGGGGGTTCTGACAGAAGCACTCAGTTGGGTACAGGGTGTGGTAGATCGAAAAACAACCATGCCAATATTATCCAATGTCTTGTTAGAGGCAAAGGGAGGAACCCTAAGTCTAACTGCCACTGATTTGGAAGTAGGTGTTGTAGGAACCGTAAAAACCGAAGTAATCCAGCCTGGAAAGACAACGGTTCCAGCCAGAGGGTTATACGAAGTTGTGAAGGAGCTTCCAAACCAGGTTGTTCTCCTTAAAACACAATTAAACAACTGGTTAGAAATTCAATGTGGTAAGACACAGATAAAATTAGTGGGGATGGATGCTGCGGAATTTCCAAGCCTTCCTAAAAAGACAGATGGAAATTCATTTGGATTAGAGGTCAAAACACTCCAAGAAATGATCGAAAAGGTCGACTTCGCCGTTTCCACCGACGAAACAAGATATAATTTAAATGGAATTTTTATAGAAACCCTTTCAGAAGATGGAAAAAGCGTTTTAAAACTTGTGGCGACAGATGGCCACCGCCTTTCCTTAACTCAAAGAAATATCGAAAAGAAGATCCCGTTAAATCGGGGAGTTATTTTTCCAAGAAAAGGGGTTTCGGAACTAAAACGTCTCATTGAGGGAAAAGAGGGGGAGGTCAGCTTTTGGGTGGGAGAAAAACATGCGGTCATCGATAAAGAAGAAAAAATGCTTTTGGTGAGACTCATTGATGGCCAGTTTCCCCCCTATACCCACGTTATCCCCCAAAAACCAAAAAGGGTTATGTCTGTTCCTAAAGAGATATTAGCACAATCACTGAGACGCATTGCCGTTTTGACAACCGACAGATCAAGAGGGGTTAAATTTTCTTTTTCACCCGGAAATTTGGAAATAAGCGCTAACAACCCAGACTTAGGGGAAGCAAAAGAAGAACTCACCATTCAATATAAAGGCCCCACCTTTTCTATAGGGTTTAACGCAGCCTATTTTTTAGAAGCCCTGCAGGCTCTAGAAGATGAGCAGGTGGTCTTGCAACTCAATGACGAAGTCTCTCCCTGTTTAATCCAATCAGAGTTTGATCGCGGCTTTACGCACGTAATTATGCCGATGAGACTCTAAAAAGTGTATCTCAAAGCACTAAGCCTCAAAAATTTTAGAAACATTCCAGAAGCCTCCCTATCCTTTCATGAAAAATTCAATGTCTTTGTGGGGGCCAACGCCCAAGGAAAAACAAATATTTTAGAATCAATTCACCTTCTTTCCATTGGGAGATCTTTTAGGCTCGCCGATTATAAGGGTTTGATCTCATGGGAAAAAACGGAAGCCTTCGTTAGGGCCTGGCTGGAATTGCCCATTGGTGAGGAAGAAAGAACCATCCAACTAACCGTTGAAAAGAAAAAAACCTTCAAAAATGGAAAAGGAGTCAGCCCAAACCAATTCCAATTCATGCCGATTGTTTTATTTGCCCCAGAAGAAATCTTGCTCCTTAAAGATTCCCCACAAGCAAGAAGGGATTATGTGGATGGATTGTTAATAAAGCTTTCTGCCATTTATGAAGAACACCTGCGTGATTACAAACGAGCCCTCACACAGAGAAATAAATTGTTGAAAGACGAGCTAATTCCCAAAGAGGAAAAGAAAAAACAGATGACTCTCTGGGAAAGCCCGATGGTAGAACACGGCAGCGTTTTAATCAAAGAACGAGAAGCTTGGATGAATAAGCTAAACGGAATTTTAAACGAATATTATAAAATAATTGGGCATGATGCCAAATCGGCTCAATTTGCGTATAGTAACAATGTAAATTTAGAAGAGTTTTCCACCGTGCAAGAAGCAAAAAGAGAAGAAGAATTAGAAAGAAAGGCGAGTTTAGTTGGTCCTCATCGGGACGATTTCAAAGCACAGTTAGACACCCACCCAATCAATGCTTATGGTTCGCAAGGAGAGATGCGCACTTTTACATTGGCCCTCAAACTTTCCGAAATTAAATTATTTGAAGAAGTTTTGAACCAATCCCCTCTGTTATTATTAGATGATGTTGTCTCTGAATTGGATGAGAAGCGCTCCGCCTATTTTTTTTCCTATCTTCAAAGCTACACCGCGCAGGTTTTTGCAACAGCGACGGCACTTAGTCTTTTTCCAAAAGATTGCCTTAAAGAGTTTCGAGCTTGGGAAATTCGACAAGGAAAGCCCTTTACTTTTTGACCCCTCTTTGGTAGTTAAAAAAGCCCAAATTTCATATATTTATGGTAACAGAAGCCGTGAGCGCCAATAAAAAATCAGCCAAGCCAACCCCCCCTATAAAAGGGGAGTCTCTCAAGGGGCACCGCTATGACGCCTCCACCATCAAGGTTTTAGGAGGCCTGGAAGCGGTTCGCAAACGCCCTGCAATGTATATCGGAACTACCGGGGCATCGGGATTGCACCACCTGGTCTACGAAGTGGTTGATAATAGCTGTGATGAATTTCTTGCTAGTTTCGGCACAGAGATTAATGTCACGATCCACATGGATAATAGTGTTACGGTGGTGGACAACGGCCGCGGAATTCCAACCGACATTCACGAAACAGAAAAAGTCTCTGCTGCAGAAGTGGTGATGACCAAACTTCATGCCGGTGGAAAGTTTGAGTCGAGCGCTTATAAGGTCTCTGGGGGCTTACACGGCGTCGGCGTTTCTTGTGTGAATGCCCTGTCGGAGTGGCTAAAATTAGAAATTAAAAGAGATGGTCAAGTTTTTGGGCAAGACTATAAAAGGGGAGCTCCAACCGCGGCCCTGAAAGTTATTGGTAAAAGTGATAAGACCGGGACAAAAGTTGTTTTCAAGCCTGATCCACAAATTTTCACCGAAACAACTGTTTTTAATTTTGACACTCTTTCGCAACGCCTAAGAGAGCTTTCTTTTTTAAATCGCGGATTAAAAATTACGATTAATGATGAACGAGAAAAAGATAAGGAACACACTTTTCAATATGAGGGTGGCATTGTCAGTTTCGTTGAATATTTGAACAAACGCAAAACCCCAATCCACCCCCCCATCTATATTGAGTCAACCAAAGATGAGGTGGTGGTCGAGGTTGCCTTGCAATGGAATGATGGCTATCAAGAAAACATTTTTGCTTTCGCGAATAACATCAACACGCGCGACGGCGGCACACATCTATCTGGTTTTAAATCGGCTTTGACAAGAGCTATCAACCAATATGCTACTAATCACGATCTTCTCAAAAAGATGAAGACGAGCCCGGAAGGAGAAGATGTTAGAGAAGGCTTGACAGCGGTGATTTCTGTAAAGTTGCCCAATCCCCAATTTGAAGGACAGACAAAGGGAAAACTTGGAAACTCCGAGATGGAGGGAATTGTCAAACAGGTTGTCTATGAAAAACTAACCGATTATCTTGAAAGGAAGGGGACAGAGGCAAGAAGAATCGTCGCGAAGGTTACAGAGGCGGCGATGGCGCGCGAAGCCGCCAGACAAGCTAGAAATTTGGTTCGTCGCAAGTCTGCCTTGGAAAGTGGGGCCCTTCCTGGAAAACTGGCAGATTGTCAAGAAAGAGACCCCGCGCAGAGCGAGCTCTATATTGTGGAAGGCGATTCGGCCGGAGGCTCAGCAAAACAAGGACGAGACAGAAGATTTCAAGCCATCTTGCCGCTCAAAGGGAAAATTTTGAATGTTGAAAAAGCGCGGTTTGACAAAATGCTTTCTTCTGAGGAAATCCGAGTGATTATCACAGCACTCGGCACATCCATTGGCGAGCAAGAATTTGATATCACAAAACTGCGCTATCATTCGATCATACTTTTAGCGGATGCTGATGTCGATGGTTCCCATATTCGCACGTTGCTCCTCACTTTTTTCTATCGTCAGATGCCAGCGGTGATTGAAAATGGACATTTGTTTATCGGTCGACCCCCTCTTTATCGCGTCCAAAAAGGAAAAACAGAAAAATACCTTAAAGACAATGCCGCCCTAGAAGACTACTTGATTGATTTAGGAGTAGAAGGGGTGAAACTAAAAGCCAAAGGAAAGGCCCAAGAACTTTCTGGAAAAAATCTAGCGACATTGACTAAAAAATTAATTCGTCTCTCCAACATTTTGGATCTGGTGAAATCAAGGAGAGATTCCAGAGTAGTCGATGCCCTCATCAGCGCCACTAGCCTAGACACAAAAATTTTAAAAGAGGCCAAAACAAAACTGGATGGGGAGCTAGATAAAATCGCTACCCATTTCAAAAAACGGTATCCAGAAATTACGGATTTCAAAGTTTCGGTGGAAGATGACAAAGAACACATGAGCCATAAAGTCGTTTATGAAACAAATTTTAATGGCATGCCAAAACAGACAACAATTGACACCGAATTTCTAAACTCACCCGAAGTGCAAGAACTCAAGAAACTTAAAACCTCTTTCGAAGAAGTGGGGGAGGGCCCATTTACCTTAAGCTATGATGGTGAAACTAAAACATTTAATGATTTAACCAAAGCCAAAGACCATATTTTAGAAGAAGGAAAAAAAGGACATTACATCCAACGCTACAAAGGTCTAGGAGAAATGAATCCTACTCAATTGTGGGAAACAACCCTAAACCCCGCCACCCGCCGCCTGTTCCAAGTCAAAATCGAAGATGTTGTAGAGGCCGATGAAATATTTTCTATCCTTATGGGCGACCAAGTCGAACCCCGCCGCGAATTCATCGAAAAGAATGCATTGAGTGTGAGGAATTTGGATATCTAAAACAGTTTAACTAATCCTCATCGACTTCAGAAATTCTTGGAAGGGTTTTTATGATAATTCACTCAAAGGGATTTCCAGGCCCGTTTTGATGATTTCATAAAGAAAGGTTCCAGATTCGCATTGAGAAGCTTCGAGGGTAGAATAACCAATAACATCCAGCGGGGCTTGTAAATCCTGATTGGCCCTTCCCAAAATCAACTGGCGCTCTAAGATGCCTTTTCCCTCAAGATCCTTGGAGATGATAGAGATATCGATGTCGCTCCAATCACTGGCAGAACCAGAAGCGTGCGAACCAAAAAGAATAACCCTTTCTGGATGAATGTTCCGCTTTGCTAGCTCCCGAACATATTGGCTCAGGATTTTTTTAATTTCGGGTGTTGCCTTAACCATTTTAAACATTCCTTCGTTTGTTTGAGATAAATTTCCGCTACTTCTTTATTATATTGGAGAGATAGCTTTTGCAAATCCTCTGGGTAACGGACTGGTAGACTTGCTGCATTGAGATCTGAAAAAATTTGTTTAAATTCGGCTGGGATTTCTAGATTAATAGGTTTTATCAGGTGATATAAATTAGTGTTTTAGGAGGAAGTCCTTCCTGAGTTTCTGCCACGATGGCTTTTAGCAGTTTTTCTAGTGAAAGGTGACAAAAGTATATGACGTAGAGATAACGACCCGTTTGAAACATATGATCTGCCGTGCTGAAGTCGTATTCTGATGTATCGATCCAATTTTTGGTAGTCTTCTTCATGCAATCTTCATCGACTTCAGAAATTCTTGGAAGGGTTTGTAGTAGGTATCGAATTGATCGGCTGGAAAACTGGCGGTCATGTTGATGGCCATCTGACCCTTTAGAAGAGTGACTTGGACTTGTTTGACAATCTGGCCTGGCTGAATATGAGAGAGGTCTTGGCCCTTTTGGTTCCCCATCATTTTGGCCATTTGGGCAACATCCCATTGGCAAATCATCATTTTCCCCTTAACACCACTCACCACCAGATCGCGTTCATTCGATATTTTAAGGTCTTGAATACCTCGCTTTTGGATCGACTCCTTGATTTTCGCGAAGTAGTCTGTTAGCTCGAGCGGCTGCGGCAAGAACTCTTTGGTCAAAATAACATTGGGTTTAACCCGCTTATCGTTGGAGGGTAGCGTCAGAGTGAGCATTCCCTGGCAGTTCCAATCTACAGGGAGTTCAGCTGTCAGTCCTCCTATATCAATCGTTGGCATAAAATGATTAAAACATAATGATGAAACCACGTCAATTTATAGTTAAACCAAATGAAAAGAGAAGAAAGCGAACCAGGTCACAGCGTTTTCTTAACATTTTGTTTGAAGATAGAGATATTATTGTGGTGAACAAGCCTGCCGGTGTTTTGACAGAACCAAAAGAGGGTTCACCCCATGAACATGTTTTGGGAATGATCAAAGGATATCTGCAGCGCAAATTCAAAGAATCAAAAGGTTCTTATGTAAAGCTACTCCATCGCTTGGATAGGGATACCACCGGCGTTTTGGTCGCCGCTAAATCAAAAATAGGCGAGCAAATAGAAGATCAATTTCGATCCCACAGTATCGACAGACAATATATCGCCATTGTTGAAGGACGCGTGGAAAATGAAGACGGGCAGATCAATTTCCCCTTAGAAAAAGGAGAGTTTGGGTGGGGTAAAAAAGTGAGAGTTTCGAAACAAGGGGCAAAGGCCCTGACGAGGTATCATGTACAAGAGCGCTATGAGAACGCCACATTGCTGTCTATTCAAGTAGCTACAGGCAGAACACATCAAGTAAGAATTCACTGTGCTGAAATTGGCCACCCACTTGTCGGAGATAAAATATATGGCGCTAGTGGAACGATTCCCTTTCCGAGACATGCATTGCATGCAAGCGTTTTGGGTTTTAGACATCCAAAAACAGGGAACAAACAACGCTTCGAGGCGAAATTGCCGGAAGATATGGAAGCGTTAGTCGATAGGTTAAGGGGTGAGTAATCATGGTAGAAAGTATTTACACCCGTTTTGCTAAAGAAGTTCATCACTATTTTCCCCAAATACGCCAAATTCGATCGACAAAACGTTTTCGTAAATCGAGGCTGTATCGCGAAATACTGCCGGCATTAAGAAATGTTTTGGACGTCTGCGAGCTAGAAAACTTCGTCGATAAACCCATTAAAAAATCACCGTTTTACCGAGCCGTTTCTTGGAATGTAGAAAGAGGGATGGAGTTCGAAGGACTTGTTCACATTTTGAAAAACAATCCAGGGCTAGCAGGCGCTGACATCTACTTTTTGCCCGAAACCGATGTGGGGATGGCAAGGTCCAAAAATAGAAATGTAGCCAAAGAACTCGCCAGAGCTTTAAATCTCAACTACGCATTTTCTCCCTGCTACCTTAATTTGGATAAGGGAAGCGGTATAGAGGCGGAAGCTAAAGGAAATAATGAAGTAGGGCTTCATGGCAACGCCATTCTTTCACGCTGGCCCATCAAAAGCCCCCGCCAAATTCTTTTAAAAAACTGCAAAGACAAAATGAGGGGAAAGGAAAAGAGACTCGGGTCACAAAGGTGTCTTGTTGTGGATCTTAAGATGCCAGAGGGGCCCTTGAGAATAGCCTGTCCCCATCTAGATGCCCATTCATCGCAACGTCAGCGTTATCATCAGGTCAAAACAATTCTGGATTTTTTCAAGCGTGAAGATTGGAAAGGGCCAACCCTAATTGGTGGAGATTTAAACACATCAACCTATCACGCCAGCCATGCCTTTTTTGCCTGGTGGAGTTTTTGGAGAAAAATGATGATGGGGCCAAAATATGTTTGCGATAATCATTATTGTTATCCAGAACGCTATTTTGAAAAAAGACTCTTTAATTTTTTAGAACAAAAAGGCTTTGATTACAAAAACTTTAATGAGCTTGGCAAGCCAACGATTCATTATCATCTTGGGGACGAGAAAAAAAACAAGAACTTGCATGATTGGGTGCCTAAGTTTTTTCAACCCCTTGTTGACTGGTCTGTGAGGAAGGCCGAAGGAACGACTTCTTTAAAGCTAGACTGGTTTGTGGCCCAAAATCTGAAACCGATTGAAGGGTCTCAGAGAGTTATCGGCAATTTGACCTATCAAGGAAAACTGGTTTCTGATCATGACGCAATCGTTGTTAACTTCAAAATTTCTTAAGGACTTTTATGTGGTTCTCTCTTTCAACACGGCTTGTTCCTGACCACTCCATAATATCCCCACGGCTCATATAGTCAAAACCACTATTCTGAGGGGTTTTGTCTTTATCCAATCGGTCGATTTTCTTTAAGTGACCACAATCTCCACAAAGAACGAGCTCCCTTTTTCCCTTGGAAATGAGAGGGGAGCTAACAACACGCCAGGTATTGGAAGAGGACTGTGGACAATGGATTGTGAACAATGGACTTCGGAAAATCATATACGCCATTTTGAGATAATCGTGTCTGTTCCTTATAATGTCATCTACTTGTCGAATTAAAACAGGACATTTCCAGTCAATATAGAAATGGCACCAGTCTCTTTGGTTGAAGGCCAGCATGGGACAGTTCTGTTGGTGAAGGCAAGGAGCGATCACTTGTGCCTGTTTATCTTGAACAACTTTGTCTCTGAGAGACATTAAATCACGGGTTATTTTTTGAAGAGCAGGCTCGACAACGATAAGCATCTTACTATTATCAAGCAGTTCAGTGATGAGATGACGTTGATCTTGGAAGGAGAGTTCACTTAAAATATTCGCAGCAATGGCAACATCAAACTTCTTACCATCAAGAAGTTTTTTTAAGCTTTTATGCCGAGGGTGGAAAGACTCCGTTTTTATAAATAGCCTTTGTTCGGGCGATCGAACTTTTTCCCATAGATTTTTGGCATCTTTTGCAATGCCGGGATTTTGTTCTAAACCGAGAATTTCTAACGGCCTATCCTTAAAAAAGTAAGAGCAGGTAAGAGCGGCGGTTCCTGGGCCACAACCGAGATCAAGGATTTTTAAAGGAGATTTTTTAAGGAGAAAAGAAACTTCCTCTAAGCATTTCCAAATTTTTGCCGCATTAATTAATACAAAGTATAAAAGATAAGCCGATCGAAACTCCTTTTTATTAAAATAGTTTTTAGGAAGTTCGGATCGCCCCTCCGTAAAAGCCGTGGAGAGCATTTCAGCCCCTTTGCTAAAAAACCGCAAGTCGTGAAAATTCCACCCCGGTGTTTTAGCCCTGTGGGGTGGAAGATAGGTTTCTTTGAGGTAGGTTTTTAAAACCTCCTCCAGATTTTTAAGGAAAGAATGCATGATTATGGTATTTTAACTTTCACGTAATACACCGCTAAGTTAAAAACCATAAGTATTTCTAACATTTTATCCGCACCAAAGGTACGTCTAAAATGTTGAAATACTATATAAAAAAACCTGTTTTAAAGTCTTCTCAAGTCGCTGCAGCCCCTCTTCGACTTCGGCCTTTGTGATCGACAGGCTCGGCCTGAACCGAACAGAGCGTTTTCCGGAGGGCAAAATCAGCAACCGCTCCCTTTCAATGGCCGTTCTTAGAATTTTTTGACGGACTTCCTCGCTTGGTACGTCAAATGCCAAGATACCGCCAAGCCCGCGAATGTTTGTTAAGGGGTAGGTATGTGATAGTTGAATAAAGCCTTTTAAAAATTGTCCACCCCTTTCCCGAATATTTTTTAACAAGCCATATTCCTTGATGATTTCGATATAGCGGGTGGCACGAACCATATCGACCAAATTCCCGCCAAAAGTTGAATTGATTCGGCTGGAGATTTTAAAACAGTGATCAATACCCTCTTTGTCAATGCGATCGGTAACAGCAATGCCTCCAACTTGAACCTTCTTTCCAAAAGTCATGATATCGGGTTTCACACCAAAATTTTCCCAACACCACCACTCTCCGGAAAGCCCTAAACCGGTTTGGACTTCATCGAAAATTAATAAAATATCGTTTTGATCCGCAATTTCACGAAGTTTTTTTAAGAACTCCGGTCTAAAATGATTGTCACCCCCCTCCGATTGAATGGGTTCTATAATGATTGCAGCCGTTTGTAGTCCCAACTGATTTAGAACCGCTCGGATTTGCTGGAGGGCTTTTCTTTCACGTTCTTCGACGGTTGAAGGGTGTAGCTCTTCTTCATAAACATTGATTTTTGGATTTAGAATTCTTGGCCAAGGAAATTTTGGAAAGTATTGTGTTTTTCTTAAATCGGGAGAATCGGTCATGCAAATTGTATAACCGGTGCGCCCGTGAAAACCTTGTTGAAAATGGATAATCTGACTTGCCTCAATATCGAGCCCTCTTTTTACATTAAGTCTGGTTTTCCAATCAAAAGCAACTTTGAGGGCATTTTCAACGGCAAGGGCGCCCCCCTCAACAAAAAAGAGATAACGAAAGTGTTTGCGAATGGCGATCGCATTGAACACGTCGACAAACCTCGCAAAATGGGAAGAATAAACATCACTCAGGGCAACTTTGATTTGCGAAACTTCGTTGAGGGCATTTTGATAACTCTTATTTTTTAAGCCAGGATGATTAAATCCAATCGGTAACGAGCCAAAAAAAGAATAAAAATCGAGATACATTTTTTTGTCGAGCTCGTTATAAACATGAGCCCCTTTGGATTTTTTGAGGTCAATGACGACGTGGAAACCATCGACCAAAATGGAGCGCTTAAGTGTTTCAAGGGCTTTTTTGCCAGAATAATCTTTAGTGAACACGCTTTTCATTTAGCCAATCGTGTAGTTCAAATCGGGTGTGGCGTAGTGAGTGTCAATCTGGGCCAGTTGTAATTTTCCAGACAAGTCCCAATTGACCGCCTGCCATTTTGTGAATTGATCAATAACCCAAACGCCAGACTGTCTGGAACCGTTGCCCGACTTTCCATTGCCACCAAAGGGGAGGTGGGCCTCCGCACCAGTCGTGGAATTATTAATCGATGTCATCCCCGCCGAAATTTCCTCTTTCCACTGATAAACGTATTGCGGCGTATTTGTGTAAATGGCGGAGGAAAGCCCATATCCAGTATCGTTTGCTAGTTTAATGGCCTCATCAATATTTTTGCAGGTCATAATATTAAAAAGTGGGCCAAATGTTTCTGTCGAATAAATTTTATCCTTGGGTTGCACATTATCGACAATTGTTGGGAAACAAAAAACACCGGCGTCGGGATCACCGACAAAACCCCTCCATTTTTTGGATCCGGTGATTCTGCCATTGGGTTCCGTTAACAGTTTGTGGTGACCCTCAAGGAGGGTCTCTATATTGTTCAAATGATCTTTCATGAATTTTTCGGAAATCATCGGGCCATAAGCAATGTCTTCTTTTGTGGGGTCGCCGATTTTCATCTTCGAGACTTTTTCCAGCAATAATTTTATAAATTTTTCGCGGATGGATTGATGGAGAATTAAATTGCCAAGACTGGTACAACGCTGACCCGCTGTCCCAAAGCCCGCCCACAATGCTCCAGTTGAAGCCAGCTCCAAATCGGCATCCTCCATGACAACGAGGGGGTTTTTGCCACCGAGCTCCAAGCAAGGGACTTGAAGATTGCGCCCACAAACCTCTCCTATTTTCATTCCTACGGAGGTTGAGCCTGTAAACCCAAATTTATCGACCAGCCCTTTATTGACGGCATCAATTAATGCTTCACCAGTCGTTCTACCTTTTCCAAAAACAACATTGAAAATTCCATCCGGCAGCCCAGCTTTGTACAAGAGCTGAGCAAAATAATAGGAGGTCAAGGGGGAATCTTGGGAAGGTTTCCAAACGCAGGTATTTCCAGCAATCAAAGCAGGAACAAAATACCAGGAGGGAACCGCAACGGGGAAATTACCGGCAGTAATACAGGCAAAAACGCCAATGGGACGGCGATAGGTATAGAGTTCTTTGTTGGGCATTTCGGAGGGAACCGTCATTCCGTAGAGTCTGCGCCCTTCGCTGACAAAAAAGTTGCAAGTATCAATAGCCTCTTGAACATCGCCTCTTGCCTCTTTGATCGGCTTTCCCATCTCTCGGGTCACAATTTGCGAAAGGGCTTCTTTGTTCTTTTCAATCAATCTTCCAAAGTTTTGAATGATGCTTGCACGAACAGGGGCCGGCGTTTTCCTCCATTTTTTGAAAGCCTCTTTTGCTCTGGAACAGGCTTTTTCAACTTGAGATGGACCGGCCTCCCCAAAAACCCCCACAATGTCTTTTAAATTAGCTGGATTGGTTGATTCAAAAAAAGCGTTGCTTGTTTCTTCTAAGCCCCCACTCAGCAAGCTCAAACCCTTTTTAACCATGCTCCCTCCCTTGTGTTGCTATAAACAAAAAACCCCCGTTGGTCAAACCAACAGGGGTTTTTTGCAAATAAGCTTAGTATCTATTTCTGGGGGCTAGCGTCGCCCCCTCCAACCGGCAAAGCCGGATTGGAGCCTCCCCCTCTCGCTCGCTTTGCTCGCTGGGAAGATTTACTTCACTGCGTAGTTGAACTGAAAAAGATGGCGATCGACAACGGGACTATTTACCTCTTTTTTGTCCTTCACGCCACGGACCAAGTAGGTGAATTTTTGACCCTCAGTTTTGAGTGTCCAGGTGTTGTTCGGATCAATGTTGTTGTCGCACTTTTTGGCAGCGCGATCAGCACAGTTGATCTCGAAAGTTTTTTCGGCGTCTGTACCACCCTTTTTAGCATTGGCGGTATAGGTTGCCACTGACTTGCCAGCCGCATCGTATTCGGTTTGGACAAGTTTGGTTGGGGTGATTTTCCAAACCTCTTTTTCCCCACCCTTTGCCCCTTCCATTACGACGGTGACAATAACTTCATCACCTTTGACCTCTGTCATCCCCGTGAACTTTTTTCCTTTTAAGTCTGGGCTGACACTGTTGACTACTTTGCCTTCCCACTTGCCAGGTTTGAATTTAGCAATGTAGGAATCAGCTGCTTGGGCGCTCATTCCGAGGCCTAAAGCAACCCCTATAATTAATAAAATTTTCATGGATCTCATAATGAAATCCTCCTTTCGGCGGCCGTTCTACTCTGTTTTAAAGGGGCGTCAAGCAACTTTTTATTGAAGACAAACGATAAGTGAGTTAGGGAGATACCACAACCCCCATGGCAGGTTCTTTAAACGTAACAAACGTTGTCCGCAAAACGGACCTCCTAGATGGCAAACAAGATAGGACCTATCATGGTTTGTCACTACTTAATGGCGACTCCACCCCTAGTGTATGTAAATTCAAAGAGGACGCCGAAAAACAATTTAAAACAAAAATGGTTGAAACTTATTTTAAAACGCGTTGGAACGCATTTATTCCTGTGAATTGCAATGGGTTGTTAGAAAAATTGGATAGGTTGGCAAACATAATCAATAAAATGCCGATCAATCGTCTTTATGCAAGATTTTGGGTAGAGAAGCTAGGACAGCCTCAAGGAGAATTTCGCAAGGGAGAGGTCTATGCCTTTCAGATAGTCGATCATATGATCCTTTCTTTATTATTGGGGGTGGGGCTTTCTACTCAAACCTTTCCGGAACTATTTGACCGAATTGCCTTTGATGAATATCCGCAGTATGTTCGTTTCATGGGTCGTTTAATCAATCGCCCTGAAATTGTGAATCCAGATATCAAAAGCAGAGAGGGTGCATTCCGGATTTTTGAGGAGCAAGGAAGAAAATATGGCTTTGACACAGCTGCTTTTAAAGGGGAACAACCCCAAAAGAACCCTCCCGAAAAGCCAGCAATTCTCCCCGTCTCTTGCGCACCAGGTACGCAGTGTATTTGATTATTTATAAGCAGCAATGCCGGTGATGTCTTCGCCCAATATTCCAAAAAGCCACCAGTCAGGAATGGCAACTACTTTTTCAGAAATGGAAAGTATCTTTTCGCCAGGGTAGATAATATACCCCCTTTTGATATCAGGGGAGTCCTCCAAAAATGAGTGGAGGCCGGTTGTGTCACGACGGCTAATTTTCTTAGCCCACTTTATTTCAAAAGGTAAAATTCCCGAATTGGTTTGAAGAACAACGTCGACCTCTGCCTTATCTTGCGTTCGCCATGTAAAATATTCCGCAGTTAGCCCGTTGTTTGCGATCGTTTTTTTAATTTCGTTAAAAATAAACGCTTCATAGATGCTTCCAATGAGCGAATTTTCTTGTGCAGCTTGTAGGGAAAAACGACTTCCCAAAGAGATGTGCAACAGAAGGGTGTCGTTAACATACAGCTTGGGCTGTTTTGCAAGCCTTTTGATCGGGTTTCGTACAAAAAGATTGAGGAGATCTATGACCATCATGGCAATGAGTTGATGGGCATAACTCGTTATAGTTGGTTGGCTAGCGCCAATGATTGTAGCCACTTTGTTGGCATTGAGACTTTTTCCGTTTTGGGAAAACAACATGCGGGCAGCGCGTTCAAATGAGGACACTTCACGAATACCGAATTGTTCCATAACAAGAGGGAGAATATAGGTGTGGAGATAATCGTTACCCCATTGAATTTTAGATTCTGTGTCTGTGGCAAAAGATGGCGCTGGATATCCTCCCCAAAGAAGTCTTTCTTCGCGACTTCTTTCAATTTCGACTAGTGAACCACCAACTAAACGATTTGGAATTTCCCCTTCTTCCATGAGTGTTATCAATCCAGGCATTGCCTTTTTGCCTTCCAGCTCTTGCCAGGAAAAAGGATAAATGGGCAAAAGATGAACACGCCCCGCGAGCGATTCTTTAATTCGATTTAAAAGAAGATAGTTTCCTGAATTGGCAAGACAGATACCCGTTGGGTTGGGATCATAGTGGTCGACCAAAATTTTGACAGCGCTGAAGATTTCAGGAACTTTTGCCGCCTCGTCAATGAAAAGATATTTGCCGGGCTGGTAGTATCGTTTGAGGTAAGCGACCGGATCTTTTGCAACCTCTTCTCGAACCAGGGGATCGTCAAACGAAAGATAAGTCCCTGGGGATGCCTGCAAAATTTGTTTTAGAAGATATGATTTGCCAACTTGTCTTGGGCCCAAGAGAGCAACGCACCTCCACGTTTGGAGACTTTTAATGAGATGAGATTGAATTTGACGGTACACTAGCCATAAAATAACACATATAACTTAATTTTCAAGCTTTATTTTAAATTTATAATGATTACTATGAAGGAAAGCCGATGGCTTGGCTGTGTGCGATTAAAAAGGTCCGGAGCCATTGTCTATATGCACTCATTTTACCAGAGGGGAGGAAAACTAAGAGGCAACTTTCATTTTGTGAGAAAGGCCTCCCCAGATAAAAGAATGAGCCTTCAGGTGAGCGGTACGAGAATTCATAGGTTTCGTTGCTTCGATTTTTCTTTGCATCCAAAACCCGTTTTCTTTCACCTTCAAGATCAAAACCTGTTGTTGTAACTAGATTTGGCAGCGACTCATCCATAAATCTGGCAAGAGCAGCATGTGCTCGTGCTTGAAAAAATCTTATGCCATCAGAAGATGAAAGCTTTGGACCGAAAATAACGGATAGGTGTATAACACCAGGATTGAGCCAAGATCTCCTTTCTGAAAACACTTTTAGTTGGAGATGCTCCGAAAACTCGACTTCAAACCCTTTGTCTTCTTTTTGTTCCATTACAGAATTCAAAACTTGGTCAACTCTTCCTGAGCCAGCAAGCACAATTAACATTTCTTCCATTGTTGAAACTTTTTGAATTTTTTCTCGATCACCAATAGCCATCAATACTCCATTACCACTCGAAGAACTGATACCAAGCTCCAAAACTCTTTGCAGTTTATCTGCTAATGCAATCTTCTCATCACTATTTATTGGGGATTCAGTACGAAAACGCTGCTCACACAAACGTTCCATTTTCCACGCTGTCTGATAAGGGTGAGTCCATAATCGAGTTCTAATTATTTTAACCGTATCGCGCGCTTCTGTTAAACGCCCACTTTTTATTAGTCCGAAGAGTCGGAGAACATCAGGGGCAAAGTCTAATTCCTTGCCAGCATATAGTCTCGCCACATCACCATGAAGAGAGGCTGCAACAATACCGACGTCTAAAAGCTCCTCTGTTGTTTCCGGCAAAGTAGTTGGAGGAGGGAGTCCTAAAAGGATACGCATGGAGTTTGCAAAGGGACCAACATTCATGCGGCTTCCAAACCATATCACCTTTGTGTTTGCAAGGTTTTTAATAAGTTTTTTGGAAAATGGGTGGGTGACAGCCGCGATGGGTCCGAGGGGCCCCTTTTTGGGGAGACGGACCCAAGCGGCTGGCAGGCCCCACCATTTTTCACTCATTATTTATAAGCTGGGATGCCGGTGATATCTTCTCCCAATACTAAGGTATGGATTTCGTGGGTTCCTTCGTAGGTGTAAACACTTTCAATATTCATCATGTGGCGAATGACTGGATATTCATCCAAAATTCCGTTGGCCCCTAAAATTTCTCTAGCAAGATGTGTGATGTGACGGGCGATGGCACAATTATTCATCTTACACATTGAAACTTGTTCGGGGCGCATTTTTCCAGAATCTTTGAGCCGACCAAGTTGAAGGGCTAGCAATTGACCTTTTGTAATTTCCGTTAACATCTCCGCTAATTTTTTTTGTGTCAGTTGAAAAGCCCCAATCGGTTTATCAAACTGGATTCTTGTTTTGGAATATTCAACAGCCGCTTCATAGCAAGCCATTGCAAGTCCAAGAGCACCCCAAGCAATGCCGTAGCGTGCTTGTGTGAGGCAGTTTAAGGGGGCTTTGAGTCCTTCCGCTTTGGGAAGACGATTTTCTTCGGGAACTTCTACATCTTCTAAAACAAGTTCCGAAGTAACAGAAGCTCTCAGGCTGAATTTTCCCTTTGTTTCGGGGGCTGAAAAACCCTTCGCCCCCTTTTCAACCAAAAACCCATTGATCTTTCCCGCTTCATTTTTGGCCCAAACGACGGCTACATCGGCAATCGTTCCATTTGTAATCCACATCTTGGCCCCATTCAGAATCCATTTCCCGCCGTGCCCTGAAGCCGAAGGGTTTTTCTTCTTGGCTTTAGTCAACATTCCCGCAGGGTTGGAACCAAAGTCGGGTTCAGTCAGTCCAAAGCAACCAATGGCTTTTCCACTGGCCAGCTTTGGCAGCCATTTTTTCTTTTGCTCTTCGGAGCCATAAGTAAAAATGGGATACATCACCAACCCCCCCTGAACGGAGGCGGCAGAGCGCATGCTGGAATCACCCCGCTCCAACTCCTGCATCAGCAACCCATAAGCAACATTGTTTAAACCGGCACAGCCATATTCTTGTGGAAGTGTAGCCCCCAAAAATCCAAGAGACCCCATTTTTGGGAGGATCTCTTTTGGAAACGTAGCCTCTCGATGATGTTTTATAATGATGGGAAGGATTTCTTTCTCTGTAAAATCTCTTGCCGCGTGCTGGACTTGAATCTCTTCTTCTGTTAGCAGAGACGAAATGTTCAAAAAATCAGTACAGTTGAGTTGTGCCATAAAATTTTTCTACGCCATTGTTTTGCTTTTGCCAAGCCTATCTTTTGCCTCTTTGAATGTTTCTATCGTAGAGGAACCGCAAATCTACCGCGCCATCGATCAACTCATTTCCCTTCGATTAATTGATAAGGTCATTTTGGGTCATAAGCCTTGGTCTAGATCAGAAGCAGCAAGACTTATTAAAGAAGCCCAAGAAAACATTTCCAGAATTGAAGATGTGGAAGTCGAAGTTGAGGCAAGGAGAGTCCTAAAATATCTATCCAGAGAGTTTAAAAAAGAATTGGAAGAAGATTTTTCTTTTAAGCTTTCTCCTTTTTCCAAGATCAATCTCGAATATTTGTTTTTAGACAGCCCCTTTAGGAAAGTGGCCCCTGTTAGCACGGGAGGTGGCGACCAAATTGATGCCTTTATTAACCCCCTCGTTTCGCATCAGTTAGGAAGAAATTTTGCAGACACACACAATGGTTTTATGGAGACAAGACATGAAATTGAGCTTGGACGTTATTTTTCGATTGCCGGAAATACAACATTCTTAGCGCGTACAGGCAAACAAACTTCCGATGAAGTCAATTTGAGATTTGATGAACTTTATCTAAGGAGCGAATTCAAAAATATAGGAGTTCAGTTTGGAAGAGATATTTTGGCATGGGGTCAAGGCAGTCTTGGCGGCTTGATCCATTCCACAAACGCAACCCCGTTGGACATGTTCAAAATATCCAATATTCATCCCTTTTATTATCCTTGGATTTTCAAACATCTGGGCCCTTCGCAAATCAGTTTTTATTTTTCTGTTTTGGAAGAGAGTAGAGATCGCCCACACCCCTACATGGTGGGTTACAAATTTTCTTTCCGGCCTTTGAAAAATTTTGAGTTTGGATTTACAAACGCTATCCTATCAGGAGGAGAGGGTGGTTCCCCTGCATCGGCGGGACAAAGGCTGGCCGATGTTTTCGGGTTTTTGGGTAACGGTTTTGGATCGGACCCCAATATTTCAAACAGGGTCGGCGGTTTTGATTTTGCCTTGCGGATTCCTCCGTTGCGCGGCGCCAAACTTTATTATGAGGTTTTGTTTGAAGATCTGTTGCCTCCTGGACATTGGAATACGATGTTTCTCGATGAGGCAATCCACCAAGCAGGCATTCTCTTTGGCCGATTAAACAAAACAGGAACGCAGAGCTTAAGGCTTGAATACCAGCATTCAGGCTATAGACCCTATCGACATGCTCAGTATACGTCGGGTTGGACACGTAATGAAAAAATTATGGGAAGTGAATTGGGCCCTGATGCCGATGGCCTTTTAATTGAGTTTGAAAGTCAGCCCACTTTTGATTTTGCACAGCGACACTCGATTGCTGCAGAGGTCAGGGATAGTGATTTGTTTGCACTCCTAAACAATGCAACGGTTGTCAGAAAAACCCAGGACAATCCTTCTGAAAAAAGATTTCGCTGGATGAGCTCTTTTGATCTCCATCACAATCCAAAAGTAAGTTGGAATCTCTCGTTTGGCTATGAAAGGGTTTATGGGTTTAATTTCGTACCGGGCCGGAATATCAATAATTTTCTCGTAGGGCTCAAAATGACTATGCGTCCCTGGCAGAAGTCTTACTTTTAGTTTGACCAAAACTGACCAATGCGAGGCCGAGCAGTGCCCACACAATATCTCGAGAACGCCTGATGGCAGCCAGGGCAAGCCCCAATCCGGCCGATCCCAACATAATTTCAGCAGCCAGCACAAAACCCCCTTCTTGGCTGCCAATATGGCCGGGAATAAAAAAGAGGGTTGAGGTAACAAGCAACATCGAGGCTTCAATCACTATTGCTTGAGGAATGGTTATCTGTGCCCCAAGAAAAGCAGCAGATAACCAAACAGTGGTTGCACCGAGCAGCCACTCGCCGAGGGTCAAACCAATCGACAAAAGAAAGCGAAGGCGCTCTGATTTGTAAAAGAGCTCTAAATGATTTTCTACATTATGGAGGGATTGAACAGCTCGGAACAAGCGACTCGAAGATTTTCCACCCCATTTTCTTTCCAGTTTAGAAACAAGTCCAAGCTGCTGGAGGAAAACAAAAGTCAAAACCGCAAGCGTGAAGAGAGCTAAAATTGTACTAGCCAGCCCCAGCCAGGGTTGCGGCAAGAGACCTCTCCAGATTGTTAATGCCAGGGCAAGCCCCACAAAAAGGACAACAGCTAGGGCATCGGTTGTACGGGTAAGAACGAGAGAGGCAACGGCTTCTTGGTAAGAAATGCCATGACGACGCTTGAGAAGAACTGCCTTCAAAGGCTCACCACCGAAAAGTCCAAGCGGGGTTGTAAATTCCAATGTGGCGGCTATTGCGGAGAGTCGCCAAAGTTTCACCACCCAAGAGAAATTGAAAGGAGCTTGTCTTAAAGTAAACAACCAAGAGCCCGCTTCGCCTAGCGAAGAGGTAAAGAAAATAACTAAAAGAATTCCACCATCCAAAAAATCGAGTTGACGCAGTAAAAGAACGACTTCCGATAAGTTAGCCCTCAGCAGAGCAACACTTAATAAAATTATTCCTAAAAGTAGGATAAAGAGAAGGCGGAGCTTGTTTTTCACTGGTGCCCAGGGCGGGACTCGAACCCGCAAGAGTTTCCCCACAGGATCCTTAGTCCTGCGCGTATACCAATTCCGCCACCTGGGCTTGTTATTGTGCCCCTTCCTTTTTTTCCTCCCCACTTGTGGGGGAGGAAGTAGGTGGGGGGGAGACTTGCATTTCAACAGGAACTTTTCCGATCACCGATTCGGTCCCTTTTTCTTGACCAATTTTAGAGAGCCACACAGAGGTCAATAAAAAGATGACAGAAACGACAATCGTCATTTTATTTAAGAAGGTTGCCGGCCCTCTCCCACCGAAAACAGTTTGAGAACTCCCGCCAAAAACAGCCCCGATGTCAGCCCCTTTACCTGCTTGAAGCAAGATGATGCCAATCAAAAATAAACAGATAAAAACATGTAAGACAACAGCAATGGTATCCATAAACTCTCCTTATTATTGTGCTGGTGCTGCAGACATAATAATGTCTGCGAATTTCTTGGGGTCTAGGCTTGCCCCTCCCACTAATAGGCCATCAATATCCGGCTGTTTTAAAAATCCCCTCGCTTTTTCCTCAGAGACGCTTCCCCCATACAAAATGCGCATACTCTCCGCCGTTGGGGCATCTAAAATTTTAGCAATCAGCTTTCGCATCCATTGAGCCACCTCTTGAGATTGTTCTGGGCTCGCGTTCTTGCCGGTTCCGATCGCCCAAATCGGCTCATAAGCCCAAACGAGACTACCCAAATCGGCTTTAAGCTGGCCATCGAGAATTTTTTTGATCTGTCCTTCCAGAACCTCAAAGGTCTGGCCCTCTTTGTGATCACTAACCGTTTCTCCAATGCAAACAATCGGAATTAATTTTTGCTGAAGGGCCAGTGCTAATTTTTTGTTAATTGTACTATCGGTTTCTTGAAAATGTTGCCTTCTTTCTGAGTGCCCCAAGATGACATATTTTATATTCATCTCTTTTAAAAATAAGGGAGAAATCTCGCCGGTGAAAGGACCCGATTCTTCCCAATGCATATTTTGGGCACCCAGCTGAAAAGGAATTCCCTCAATGGCTTCATCTAGGGCATACAAAGCAGTGAAAGGTGGACAAATCACTACCTCCGCATCTTCTAATTCCATTTTTGCTTCTCTGGGCAACCCCGCAATAAATTTCAACGCCTCACTCACCGTGAAATTCATTTTCCAATTGGCAACAATTAATTTATTTCTCATTTGTTAAATTTCCAAAGCTTTTAAACCAGGCAATATTTTCCCTTCTATAAACTCAAGACTCGCCCCACCACCTGTTGAAATATGTGTAATTTTATCCGTCAAGTTAAATTGTGCAATGGCAGAAGCCGAATCCCCTCCACCGATGACCGTTGTTGCTTTTAGCCCAGCAATTGTTTTGGCGATATTATAGGTGCCTTGCGCAAATTTTTCAATTTCATAAACGCCAACGGGCCCATTCCAAAAGACAGTCTTGGCAATACTGAGTTGTTTGGCAAATGCCTCCAGGGTCTTTGGCCCCACATCCACCCCCATCCAACCCTCTGGGATGCCGATATTTTGTGTCGTTTCAGTTGCGCTAGAACCATCTAGTTTTTGTGTGATGACATGATCCAGAGGCAGTAAAAGTGGAATCCCCTTTGTCTGGGCCCTCTCCATTACTTTTTTGGCCGTGAAAATTTTATCAGACTCGATCTTGGAATTCCCCAATTTATAACCAAGGGCCGCAAGAAATGTGTAAGCCATGGCACCACCAATAGCCAGCGCATCCACACGGTTGAGTAAATTTTCAATGACGCCTATTTTATCAGAAACTTTAGCCCCACCCAAAAGAGCTACAAAGGGCCTTGTTGGATTCGCCACAATTTTGCTTAAAAATTCTAACTCTCGTTTCATCAAAAAGCCGGCTCCCTTTTCTTTCACAAAGGGGACCATTCCAACGGTTGAGGCATGGGCCCTATGGGCAGCACCGAAGGCATCATTGATATAAACATCGCACAACGAGGCCAGTTTTTTGGCAAAACGCTCTTCATTTTGCTCTTCTGATTTATGAAAACGCAAATTCTCCAACATCATGACTTGGCCAGGCTTCATTTCCTGAGAGAGTTTTTTGACTCCGTCGCCCACACAATCTTCCGGAAAGGTTACTTCTGGAATTTGTAAAAGCTCCATGAGCCTAGCCGCAACCGGGGCCAGAGAAAACCGGGGGTCCTTTTCTCCTTTGGGCCTGCCCAAGTGTGAAGCGGCAATTACAAAGGCCTTATTTTTGAGAGCGTATTGGATAGTGGGAAGGCAAGCCCTAATTCGGCTATCATCAGCCACCTTTCCATCTTCTGTCAGCGGAACATTAAAGTCGACCCTGATGAAAACTCTTTTATTCGTCAATGAAATTTCATCAATGTATTTAATCATGGCTAGAAAAGGTTTAAAGTCGCTCGCCGATATACTCTGAGAGATCCAACATCCGGCAGCTAAAGCCGACTTCATTGTCATACCAAGCGATCACCTTGACTAAATTGCCCATTACTTTTGTGGAGAGGCCATCGACGATCGAAGAACGGGTATCGCCCAGGAAATCCGAAGAAACCAAAGGATCCATTTCAACGCCCAAAATGTTTTTTAATTCACCCGCTGCAGCGCTTTTGAAGGCAGTTAAAACTGTCTCTGTGGTCGTCTCTTTTTTGACCAGGCAGACAAAATCGGTGCAAGAAACATTGGTGGTGGGGACTCTGATGGATAATCCATCCAGCTTGCCGGCAAGTTCTGGCAGCACAAGGCCCACCGCCTTCGCAGCCCCTGTTGTGGTGGGGATTTGGTTGGCCGCCCCAGAACGGGCACGACGCAAATCTTTGTGTGGGGCATCCAAAATTTGTTGATCGTTGGTGTAGGAATGAACCGTCGTCATAAAACCCTTTTCAATGCAGAAGTTTTTGTGAAGAACGTAAGCCATGGGTGCCAAGCAATTTGTTGTGCAACTCGCGTTGGAAACAATCGTATGTTTGGCGGAATCAAAAATTTTGTGATTGACCCCATAGCAAAAAGTAGCGTCGGGGTCGGTCGCCGGTGCGGAAATAATTATTTTTTTGGCGCCTGCCTTGAGATGCTCGGAGGCCGACAGCTTATCTGTAAAGCGCCCGGAGCATTCTAAAACAATATCAGCCCCAACATCTTTCCAAGGGATTTTGGAGGGCTCTTTGCAATTAAAAATTGGGATTTCATTACCATCAACGGTTATTGAATTTTCACCCGCTTGAACGGTTCCTTTGTAGCGACCATGGGTGGAGTCATATTTAAAAAGATGGGCAAGAGTCTTGGCAGGAACGACGTCGTTAACCCCAACGACTTTTAAATTATTCCACCCTTTGGCTTGGCGCAGAATAATGCGCCCAATGCGCCCAAAACCGTTGATTCCTATACGAATTGCCATGGCGGAGGGCTTTTTAGCCGCTCCTAGGCGGGAAAGTCAACAGCTGTTTGATGGGTTCTTATTTGCGATCAAGAACTACTTGGCATGTGTCCTGGGCGGTTTCTTCAAAGGCAGTGACACACACTTTGTATCCATCTTCAAGAGGTGCTGTGCAGGTGCTGTCAGAAGGAACGATACTGATACCGCTATTGATGAGCAACCACCCCCCAAACTTACAGGCATGTTGTCCTGGACTTGCCGTGTGAATTCCCACCAGCTTTAAGCCAAGAGACTTCCCCCCATAACAGAAACTGACTTCCTCTTGGCCTTGCGCAAGGTTTTTAATAAATGGGAATGTTGTATCGGGATTACAAGAGTAGATATCGATCGTCACAAAACCATTGGTACAGTTAACGGGAAGATTAAAACCTCCGTTGAACGAGTAATAATCACCGACACGGCCGTTCCCTTTTGAGCAAATTGCTTCGCAGGTTAGGTTTTTGGCTTTCACACATTGATCAATCACAGTCCCCTCTAGTGTGCCATCAACAGCTTTTTGCGTGTAGTCTTCGTTTTCTCTAAGACAATCCATCTGCGCATTGGGACATAAAGTTGCGTCATATTTCACAATCGCTAAATTGTGGGGATTAAAAACCCATTTTAATGATTGTTGGATCTTACTCGCAACCTCGGGAGAAATAGTGTTTATAGTTTGGTTCTGGGTAATAATTCTGGGCAGCAGTTGCGACGGCTTAATTGATTCTTGAATTGTTTTTGTGCGAGGAAGAGGGGCTTGAGCATGCCCCGATACGGCAAAAAAACAGAAGATAAATACGCTCCAAATAATTCTTATCATAATAATCCTCCCGAGTGAATTCGCAGACTACGGGCTTAGCGTGCAAATCTTGTGCCGAAGGAAGTGAGGGGTAAGGCCTCTTTTTATTGGATTTGGTGAATTATCCGACTAGAATTACGCAGCTCATATCTAAAAACTGACACCCACCTGTCAAAGTTATGACGTTTTTTGGATTTCCTTCATTAATTTCTCAAAGGTAGGAATATCGAGGGATTGCTGGCCGTCGCTTAAAGCCTTGGCGGGGTTGGGGTGGACTTCAATCATCAAACCATCTGCCCCACAAGCAAGGGCTGCTTTGGCCATGGGAGGAACGAGTGAGGCTTTTCCCGTTCCATGTGAGGGATCGACGATCACTGTAAATTTTGTCCGTTCTTTTAAAAGGGGGACAACATTTAGATCGAGTGTGTGGCGGGTAGCTGTCTCAAATGTTCTGATGCCTCTTTCGCACAACAGAATCTGGTCATGACCGGCATCCAAAATATATTGAGCGGCCAGTAACCATTCCTCCACCGTCATTGCCATTCCCCTTTTTAAAATGATCGGTTTTTTGGTTTTGGCCACTTCTTTGAGAAGGGGATAGTTCTGAGTGCTTCGTGAACCGATCTGTATGATGTCGGCATATTCAGCAATCAAGGTCACATCCCTTGTGTCCAAAACCTCTGTTACAATGGGAAGTCCTGTTAACTTTTTTGCTTTCGCAAGAAGTTTTAAACCCTCTTCGCCCAATCCCTGAAAAGATTGAGGGTTAGTTCTTGGTTTGAAAGCACCACCTCTTAAGGCACTAGCGCCAGCGTCGCAGACAGCTTTAGCGGTGGTCATCAATTGTTCTTCCGATTCAACAGCGCAGGGCCCTGCGATGATAAAAGGCTTAGAAAATTCCATTTGCGTCCCTCGCGGCATTTTTTAATAAACCAGGCTTTAACACAACGTTTAAGTCCCTTACCTGATTGGGCTTGAGTTTGGGAAGTTGAAAAACAAGTTCTAAAAAGCGGTTCCTTTCCTCATTTGTAACAACCTCTTTTGTTAGAGTTTCAAACTTTTGGATATATTGCGTTCTCTTAAAAGCTCTAGCTCCATTGGGGTGGGCGTTTGGGTTGTCCAGGCGTTCTTTAATTTGGGTTCCATCTTTCATGATGACCACTACTTCCGCCCCAAATTTTTTCTTGGAAGGATCGGGATGGTGGTAAGCGTCGCTCCATTCTTTTTTTTCTTCTGTTCTGATTTTTTTCCAAAGTGAAAGTGTTGATGGTCGGTGCGAGCGCTCTTTTGAATAACTTTTTTCGTGGTGCCAAGAGCCATCTTCCAAGGCCACGGCGAAAATATACATCGCTGAGTGGTCGAGAGTTTCCCTGCTGGCGTCGGGATCAAATTTTTGGGGGTCATTGGAGCCGGTTCCAATGACATGATGAGTGTGATGACTGGTATAGATGACGACCTCTTTAATTTCTGCGGGACGCAGTCCCTTTTTGTTGAGGTTGAAAGCAATATCAATCAAAGCCTGAGATTGGTATTCTGCAGAATGTTCTTTGGTATAACTTTCCAAAATTGATCGAAAAGGTTCTCCGGAATCAGGCAGCGGGACTTTGTAGGTCCCATCTTTACCCTTCAACATCCATGCAATGACACCGTCCTCTCCTTCATAAATAGGAGATGGAGATTTCTCCCCACGCATTGCACGGTCAACCGCTTCGATAGCCAGTTTGCCGGCAAAAGCTGGCGCATAAGCCTTCCAACTAGAAATTTCTCCTTTGCGAGACTGCCTGGTGGAAAAAGAAAGATGGACCGACTGGTTGATCGCCTGGAAAATCGTTTCAGTGCCGAGCTTGAGAAGTGTGCCGAGGCCGGCAGCAATGGCTGGAGCTAAATGTGCAATATGGTCTTTCTTGAATTCATGCAGGCAAATTCCTTTAATCAAATTCATCTGAACTTCGTAGGCTGTCAGAATTCCCAGTGTAAGATCGTGACCACTCTTTCCCATTTGTTGAGCTACAGCAAGGATTGCAGGAATGGTATCGCCAGGATGTGAATAATCTGCAGCCAAGAAAGTATCATGAAAATCCAGTTCACGAACAGCGACATTATTAGCCCAGCTGGCCCATTCACATTCAAAGGTTTGGTCTGAAGGCATGCCAAAAAGGAGTGCACCGCCAGTTCTTGAATGAGCCAGTGCTTGTGCCCTGGCCGCCAAAACCGGTTGTCTGTTGAGCGCTGCAATGGCGACGGAGGCATTATCAATTATCCTGTTTCCAACCATTTCAGCAGCTTCCGGATCAGCCTTAGTGTTAGAAAAGGCAATCTCTGCCAAGGCCCAAGCTAGCTGCTTTTCTTTAGGGAGTTTTTCTTTTGAGGAATAGACACGGACCAGAAATTCACGCATAGAAATGAGTCTTTATGGGAAATGGTTGCACTCTGCAATCCTTTTTGTTAACCAGTTCTTATGCGGATTAAGCATTCACAAATAGCCGGGCTTGCAAGGCATATTGTAAAGTCGTTGCAACAAAAGAAAGTCGCCACATTTGGGATACCAGATGACCAATTGGCTTCGCTTCTCGTTGAAGTTTTTGAAAAAAATGAGGCCGAGGAAGAAAAACTAAACGAAGATGCCAAAAGACTATTGGAGCAAAATAAAAAGAAAATTGGGCTCCAAATCGACGAAGAAAAAGCCTTCGGAATGATCAAAAAGCAACTGGCAAAAGAAAGGAACTTTGTTTTATGATTTTATCCGACGATAGGATCAACTTTTTGTCTCATAGGGCATTGGATGTTCTCAAAGCCAAAGGTGGGGTCCAAAACTTCGAGGAAAAGAAGCTTCTTTTCGGAATTAAGCAGGCAATTCACGAGTTTGGAGCCCTTTTAGACGGGATGGATGATCAAATTAGGCAAAAAATAGCCACTTTAAAGCGCCAAGTGCCTGAAGGTTCTAGGGAATGGGACCTTTTATACCGCCAGTATTTTGAAGAAGAACTCCACAAAAAGGGGCTCTAAACTAGCGAAAAATAGTGGGTCCTGTCCCTCCGTGTTTTTGTGGGGGCCCCTAACTAAACCCCACAACAAACACTCCGGGCCACCCACTATTTTTCTCATACCTCCAAAATCCCTCTTGACTAATTTAGGTGCAGAACCTATATGAGCAACGCTTTTGGTATTAGCACTCTAATACCTTGAGTGCTAACAGTATTAACAACCTACTCATAAGGAGGGTACGTTATGGCAAAACTCAAGATTCGTCCGCTGCAGGACAGACTTGTAGTCCGCAGACTCACCGAGGAAGAAAAGACAGCAGGGGGCATTATCATTCCAGATACTGCCAAGGAAAAACCACAAGAGGGGGAAGTGGTCGCCGTTGGTTCTGGTAAAGTTCTCGACACCGGCAAAGTTCAAGTTCCCGATGTTAAGGCAGGAGACAAGATTCTCTTCTCAAAATATTCTGGAACAGAAGTTAAAATCGATGGGGAAGAGTATTTAGTCGTCCGCGAAGACGATGTTTTAGGCGTCATTAATTAATCAATAGGAGGATATTTATATGGCAAAGGATATTCTGTTTGAACAAGAAGCTAGAGATCGCATTCTCAAAGGTGTGCGCACTCTGGCAGCTGCAGTTAAAGTCACATTGGGCCCCAAAGGTCGCAATGTCGTGTTGGAAAAGTCATTTGGCTCGCCCACCATTACAAAAGATGGTGTGACGGTTGCTAAAGATATCGAACTTGCTGATAGGTTCGAAAACATGGGTGCCCAGATGGTGAAAGAAGTTGCCAGCAAGACATCCGATGTTGCTGGTGATGGAACCACCACCGCTACTATTTTAGCCGAAGCCATTTTTGCAGAAGGTGCAAAATTGGTCAGTGCTGGTCATAACCCGATGGGTTTGAAACGCGGTATCGATAGGGCGGTGAGCACAGTAGTCGAAGAATTGAAAAAGCTTTCCAAACAAACCAAAGATCAAAAAGAGATTGCCCAAGTTGGTACTATTTCTGCCAACAACGATACGACCATCGGCAACATCATTGCCGAGGCGATGGAAAAAGTGGGTAAAGAAGGCGTCATTACTGTTGAAGAAGCCAAAGCAATGGAAACCACGTTGGAAGTGGTTGAAGGTATGCAGTTTGATCGTGGCTATCTCTCACCTTACTTTGTGACCGATGCCGAAAGAATGGAATGCGTTTTGGAAAATCCATTAATCCTCATCAATGAAAAGAAAATCTCCAGCATGAAAGATTTGCTCCCCGTGTTAGAGCAGATCGCCAAGATGGGAAGACCTCTTGTTATCCTTGCTGAAGAAGTTGAAGGGGAAGCCTTGGCAACATTGGTTGTCAATAAGCTCAGAGGGACCCTCCAAGTCTGCGCAGTCAAAGCCCCTGGTTTTGGCGATCGCAGAAAAGCCATGCTTGAAGACATCGCCGTCTTAACCGGTGGTAAAATGATTGCCGAAGAGCTTGGCATTAAGTTGGAAAATGTTCAGCTCTCTGATTTGGGTCAAGCCAAGAGAGTCACCGTCGACAAAGACAACACAACAATCATTGATGGTGCTGGCAAGAAAGACAAAATCGAAGGAAGAGTTAAACAACTCCGTGAGCAGGTCAAAGATACGACCTCTGATTATGACAGAGAAAAATTGCAAGAACGTTTAGCCAAACTCGTTGGCGGTGTTGCCGTCATTAACGTTGGTGCCGCTACCGAGACTGAATTGAAAGAAAAGAAAGCCAGAGTGGAAGATGCTCTGCATGCAACAAGAGCCGCTGTGGAAGAAGGTATTGTCCCCGGTGGTGGTGTTGCCTACATTCGCTGCTTGCCTGCCCTTGAGAATTTAAAAGGGGCTAATGAGGCTGAACAGTCTGGAATCAACATTGTGCGTCGTTCCCTGGAAGAACCGGCAAGACAAATTTCTGAAAATGCTGGTTGGGAAGGTGCCGTTGTTGTTGCTCGTTTGAAAGAGAGCAAAGGCGCTGAAGGGTTCAACGCAGAAGCCGGCAAATTTGAGGATTTGTTGAAAGCAGGTATCATCGATCCTACTAAAGTTGCCCGTTCCGCACTTCAGAACGCAGCTTCTGTGGCAAGTCTCATGATTACTACTGAGGCGATGGTTGCTGAAAAACCGAAGGAAGATAAAGGTGGATCAGCGACTCCGCACATGCCACCCGACTACGGAATGTAAATATGAGTGCTTAAGTGCGTAAGTACTTAAGTTCGTAAGTTTAAAAAAGGGGAAATTGGGTTATAAAACCAACTTCCCCTTTTTATTTTTTATGCTATAGACCGCCTCATGTTTCGAAAATCCTTTGGGGCGGGATTTTTTCTACTTATTCTTTCTGCTAACGCCTTCGCAATTGATTTTGGTCTTAAGGGGTACTACCGAACCCGCGCAGAACTGACTCATGATCTCGATTTACAAACCCACAATAGAGGGATTACACACGATAATGACCGTTTTGGTTCCATCCACTTTAACCAGATGCGGCTTCGTTTGGGACCCACCATTAAGGTCAATGACAACCTCTCTATTCATTCCGAATTCGACTTTTTAGATAATGTTGTCTTTGGCTCCAAGGCCAACAAAAACTTTCAACTCCTCTCGCCCATTGTAGGAACGGTTACGCTCCCTTCCGGTGCCGGGACATTGGGGGAGGTTGGGGGCTCGGCGGGTGAGAATGATGCTGTTCATCTGCGCAGGGCCTGGATGGAGGTTCTAACCCCAATTGGAAAATTTAAGGCAGGCAGACAACCTTCTCACTGGGGTTTGGGAATTTTCCAAAACGATGGGAGTGAAAGACAAGGTGATTTTGGAGACTCTCAAGATCGAATCATGTATTTGACCCAGTTTGGCTTGAAAAACAATGGGGCGCTGACCGTCGGGGCTATTTGGGACATTCCTTTTGAAGCCCAATTTGATCCCAGAATTCAAGGATTGGGTGGAGTGGTGAGAGATAACGGACAAGACTCCAAACAACTAGCTGTCATTGCCTATTATGAAGAGCCGCAATGGGCCTTGGGAACTTTTTCTGGTGTGAGGTTTCGCAGCGGTTCAACAGGAACGACCATGATGGCAACTGATGCAAAGGGAAATGTTTTAGCCAAAGGAATCGATGGCGATACTTTCTTGTATTTCGGTGATCTCTATGGACGCTACAATCACAATGAATATACGTTTCAATTGGAGGGTATCTACATTGGTGGGGAAATTACTACGGGGCTAGCTATCGACGCCGTTCCATTTAGTAGTTTTTCTAGCTCTGCATCGGGGGCGGGGATTATTGAACTTCCTGCAAAACAAAAGATGCAGGTTTTTATGGCCGCCTTCGAAGCCTCCGGAATTTATGACTGGGGCGGAGAGTGGAATGCCAAAGCCGGTTATGCCAGTGGAGATGGAACCCCTCTTTCCACCAAGGTGACTCAATTTGGATTTCGTCCAGACTATCGCATTGCTTTGATGTTGTTTCAAAAGCCTTTGGGAACCTCCCCCGCCATGTTTGGTGGAACCGCCTCCAACCCTTCTGCAAATTCTAAATTAACCGGCGGTGTTCCCATCACCGGTAATTTTGTTAATAACGCCCTTTACTTAGCAGCGACCTATAAACATTCCCTCGATGTGAAGGACGATATTCCGCAGGCAAACTGGTTAAAAGTTGGGGGAACAGTTGCTACCGCTTGGGCCCCCAAGAAAAATGTGAATCTTAGTTTTAGCGATTTGCTAGGGAACGCCAATCTCCCCACCATTTCGGAAAACAATAAATCCTTTTTAAAGAGATGGTACGGAGTTGAGTTTGATGCTTTTGTTGAGGCCCTCTTTTTTGACAACCTCTACACCACTTTTGAAGCGGGGGTATTAATTCCTGGCAAGGAATACAATATCGATGTGACCAGAACCGATCCCGGCGGGATCATTGATCCCATTCCATCCGACAAAGCTTCCATTTCTTTCGCCACACGCCTTACCGCCATGATTGAGTTTTAACTTCTTTTTATGAGGGGGATGTAGTCCCTGGCTTGGGGGCCGGTGTAATGGCTTTCCGGGCGCATGATGCGGTTTCCAACACGTTGCTCGATGATATGGGCACACCAGCCCGGCATTCTTCCGACGACAAACAGCGGCGTATCCACTTCAATGGGAAGGCCCAAAAGATAGTAAAGGGGCGCGGCGGGAAAATCGACATTGGGAAAAAGTTTTTTCTCGGACATCATAACCCTCTCAACAATCTCCGCGATTTCGTGCCATTTGGTCTGGCCCAACTTTTTAGCCAGCTTCCAGCCCCAATTTTTAAGAATTGGCGCTCTAGCATCTTTCTTTTTATAAACCCTGTGTCCAAAACCCATGATCTTTGCCTTTTGTGCCAGTTTTTCTTTAATCCAGCCTTCTGCTTTGGCTGGATCCCCAATTTCTTGCAACATATACATCGCCTGTTCGTTGGCGCCTCCGTGGAGCGGGCCTTTGAGTGCGCCGATGGCCCCTGTGATGCAAGAGTGCATCTCCGACAGGGTTGAAGCGATAACTCTGGCTGTGAAGGTGGAGGCGTTGAAACCGTGCTCGGCATAACAGATCAGAGAAACGTCGAGTGCTTTTGCAAAATCGGGATCCGGTTCTGTACCATTCACCATGTATAAGAAATTGGCGGCGTGGCCCAACTTGGCATGGGGCGCAAGAGGTTTTGCCCCCTTCTGAGCTCTGATCCTAGCCGCCAGAAGTGTTGGGACCTTAGCGATGAGTCGAATCGACTTGGCCAATTCCGCCTCTTTCGAGTTGTCTTCGCACTGGGGGTCATAATGGCTTAAATTGGAAATCCCGCTTCTTAGAACATCCATGTAGTGTGCTTCTTTAGGGAGCTCACAAATATATTGAATTAATTTTGAGGGGACACTGCGCTCTTCAATCAATTTTTTTTGAAAGGCAGTGAATTCATTTTTGAGGGGGAGCGTTCCATTAAGAAGAAGATAACAGACCTCTTCGAAACTAGATTGTTCGCATAGTTGGCTCACTTTATAGCCATAATAGATGAGTTCGTCGCCTTCCGGATCGACCTTCGAAATTCCGGAAAGACCTGCAATCACATCTTCAAGGCCTGGAGAATAACCTGGGACATCACTGGGCATCATTTATAGGTCACCTTTCTATCGAGTTTTACGTAAGCTTCGTAATCTAGCATTTTGTAGAGCTCGCTTCTAGTTTGCATTTTAGAAATAAGATCTTTTTGTGTTCCCTTATTTTTTATCATTTTGAAACCAGTTTCGATTGACTTCATTGCTAGGCGCAGAGCCGTTACGGGAAAGATAACCATGGCATATCCCATTTTGGCAAACTGATTTGCATCAATAAAAGGGGTTTTTCCAAACTCGGTCATGTTGGCCAGCAGCGGGGTTTTTGGAAACGCTTTGGCAAATTGGGTGAATTCTTGGATTGATGTGAGGCCTTCAGGAAAAATACCGTCGGCACCTGCTTTGAGGTAGGCTTTTGCTCTATTTACCGCACCTTTAAGGCCTTCAACCGCCCTGGCATCTGTTCTCGACATAATAAAAAAATCTTTGTTTTTTCTTGCCGCGCAGGCAGCCCTGATTTTTTCACACATTGCTTTTGTTGAGATGAGTTCTTTTCCTTCCAGATGACCGCACCGTTTGGGTAAGACTTGATCTTCGATGTGCAAACCTGCCGCGCCGGCTTTTTCCAAAACCTTGACTGTTCGATGAACATTCACAATTTCGCCGAAGCCGGTATCGGCATCCACCAGCAATGGCAAACTGGTTGCTGAAACAATAGCTCTAGCATGAGAGGCGAGCTCCGATAAGGTAACAAGCCCAATATCGGGATGTCCCAAGGACGCCGACAGTGCCCCACCGGAAAGATAAAGAGCCTTAAACCCAACCTGTTTGGCTTGCATCCCAACCAACGGATTAAAAACCCCCGGCAGAACGAGCGGCTTTTTCTTCAATAATTTCCAGAACGTTTGCGAATGCGACATAGATACATGACATATAGTAACAGGCACTATGTGTCAAAAACTTACAGTTCGGAGTGCCCCTGCGAAAAACGCATTAGTACAATGATTGGAGCGAAGGGGTGACATAACATCGTAAGTTGAAAATGACGGGTGGTCGGCGAGACTGGTAGCCCGATCTTTCGGGAGGGCGTGCAGCGAGCCGAGCAGGCCCTGTCATTTTCAACGAATATCAATAGAACCCCGAAGCTCCACTCCATTTTATTCAAGCATTTTTCGCAAAGGTCGGAGAAGGCTACATGCGTTTTGGGATTTTTGTGTTTTGGGTTTTTGTGATCAATGTCCAATAGGTTTGGAACGGTTTTCCGTAGCCTTTCCATGGATCAAAAAAGAGATGCCTAATGTCTGTTTTGGTTAGGTGCCCATCCAGAAGTCCGTAGTAGAGGTGATCGCCCAACATATAGCCAAGCCCGTGAGTAACGGTGAAAAACAGATCGGGCCTTTTTTGAAAAACATCCATATCACTAATGCCTTCCCCTCTTCGCTCCAACTTTTTGCACTGGTAGATCAACAACGCCGTCTCGTATTCCAGATGTCTTTTGGAAACAGGAGCTACACTTTGGAAATAGCTGATCAGTTTATGATAATCCTTTTCATGATAACATTTTCTTTTGTGATTAATGATTTTAGATCCAAAAAACCCTAGGGCCTCATGTAACGTGTTGGCATAGAAAGCGTCAAAAGGATCCCTCGGTTTCTCTTCTCCGGAGCAAATGTGTTTGATAAAGTGTGCTGCTTCTTCGGCGGCATGGTTTAGTGAAAGGTTAGATAGATAAACAAACTTCAGTTTGGGAATATAATAACTTTGGCTATGAATAATTTGATGTTTGATGTTTTGAATTTCTTCTGGCTTGAATCGCTTGCTTTCTTTAACCAATCTTAAAAAGGAAAGGTCGCCGGAGGTAAAAACCTCCACCTTCTCTTTTTCTCTCCCCAAATCAATTTTTAAAAAATTGCTGATACGATCGGCAATCTCTAAAAAACTATGTTTCGCATCATCATAATCAATTTCTCCTTCTTCATGTTCCAGCCAATTAAGATAAGAGCGCTGGCACATAACGGGGGACGTTTGCATCCTGCAAAAACTTTTCGAATCAATTTGAACCACTTCGACTTGGTGCTCTAGCCCCTGACTTGCCAGTTTCCAGTAAATCGATTCGCTGTTTTGATACAAAATCAACTCTTTTTTGATCAGCCCCAATTCTTTAAGAGCGCGCTGCACTTCTTTTGGAAGGTGGGGTGGAGCTATGTGCAAATCACCGATAAAAACAAAGATTTTTTTACCCGGATTCTGCTTGATCAATTTCGCCAGCAATTTAGCCGAGGCATAATCTCTAGAGCGAATGTTGGAGCCCTTTGGAGCCGCATCAATGCCAAAGACCTGCAGGTCATGATATTTCGCAAAATCAAAGATCGGTTTGAAATTTTCCCAGAGATCAAAGACCCAATGTTTTTTTAACCCCACCTTTTTCAAAAATGTATCTTCCGAGGCCCTCCCTTTTAGGAAGGCATCCAGGGCATTCTGATTTTTGTGATGAAGGAGCTCCAAACCCAAGATGAAATTTTTGTTTTTTTTGACGACCCCCTTTAAAATTCTTAAAAGAGAGCGCTGGGACTGGTTGCAGGTATGATAATCCCCGACATAAATAATATCGGAGGTTAAGACGGCCTGCATCATTTCTTCGATCGACGCTACTTTTTGGTAGGAACTGACAGATCGTCTGTAGTTTTTTTCGTAGCGGTCAAAATCAGGTTCTTTAACGAGAATGGATTCATTGATAAGCCGTTGATTGCGCCGAAAAAGGGTTTTTTGAATATTAAGAAGCTCTTCTCGGGGACTTAAAACCATAAGAGGGGCATTCTACATAAATTTCTCCCCACGACAATCATATCTGTTAGGCGATATCTAGAGGAGGGGGCTAAAAGCGATAGGCAACCTGGCCTATTGTTTGAAAATCCCACGTTGAGCTGGAGCCAGCCAAAACATGTAAAGATACATTGGGGCCAATGTAGATTCGGGGGGTTAACTCGTAAAAAAAGCCGAGTTCCGGAAGCATCAAATCAAACCAACCTTGGCCGCGTGAGTTAACAAGGGCGCCCATACCGGCTCCAGCGTAAGGGGTAAATTTAGGCCATTTTTTGAGATCGAAGTGATAACGAGCAAAGGGAACAAAGCTAAAGGAAGCCGGGCCCCTCAATAACGTATCGGCATTCAATCCAAAAGAGATCCTATCGTTCCAAAAATATTCACCGGTGAAGTCCAAATCGAAGCGAACAGGACTGCGCCAACCCATTCCAGCACCAGCGCTGAGCAAAAACTCCCCATCCCTTGTTTGGGCTTTTAATTCGGAAAAAGAAGAGAGGATCAAAGGCAAAAGAAGACAAAGTTTTAATATTTTTCGCGTCATGACCCCCCGCTATTTTTTATAGCGTTTTACGCACTTCTTTCACCGCTTCTACCATATTTTTCAATGCTGGTGTTACTTCTTTGTACCCTCTTGTTTTTAATCCGCAATCGGGATTAATCCAAAGCTGATTTAATGGGACATGTTTTACCAGAAATTGGATCTGTTTTTCAAACTCTTCTTTTGTTGGAACCTTTTCGCTGTGAACATCATAGACCCCCGGCCCCATTCCGTTTTGATAATGCATTTCGGCAAGTCCCTTAGCAAGTTTGCCTAAGCTTCTGGAATCTTCGATACTCAAAGAATCGGCGTCGAGAGCTTGGATCGATTCCAAAATATCGGAGAACTCAGAGTAGCACATATGGGTGTGAATTTGCGTTGTGTTGTTAACACCGCTCGAAGAGAGTTTAAAAGAGTCAACCGCCCATTTGAGATAATCGGCCCAATCTGATTTCCTCAAAGGTAAACCCTCTCGCAATGCCGGTTCATCGATTTGAATAACTTTTATGCCTGCTTTTTCCAAATCCGAAACTTCGTCTCGGAGTGCCACACCAATTTGCATGGCTGAAGTGCTCTTGGAGACATCAGCACGTGGAAAAGACCAGTTTACGATGGTTACAGGGCCGGTTAGCATTCCCTTCATCGGTTTTTTGGTAAAACTTTGAGCAATTTGGGCTTCTTTGACTGTCATCGGCTCTGGTCTGGAGATATCACCATAGATCATTGGAGGTCTGATGCAACGGGTTCCATACGATTGAACCCAACCATTTTTGGTGAATTGAAAACCTTTGAGGCGTTCTGCAAAATACTCCACCATGTCGGTCCGCTCTGGCTCGCCATGAACCAAGACATCGAGTCCAATTTCTTCTTGGAGTTTTACAACGCGCCCAATTTCTTCACGAATGAACTGCTCATATTGAGATTGAGTCAACTCTCCTTTTTTCCATTTGGCTCTGGCTTGTCGGATCTCCTCGGTTTGCGGGAAACTCCCAATGGTTGTTGTGGGCAAAGCGGGAAGCCCCAAGTCTTTTTGTTGAACGACGTATCTATCTTTAAAGGAAAGCCCGCGTTTGAAATCTGCTGGTTTTAAGTTTTTCAAGCGTTCTTGGACTCCTTTATCGAGGGCAAAAGAGACGAATTCTTTATCGGTCCAGACGGCATCGTCCGCCTTCAATTCGGATTCAATGGCTTTTGCACCTAAATTGGCACACTTTGTGAGAATGCTAATTTCTTTTAGCCTTTCACTGGCAAAGGTCAGTCTCTTTTTCAAAACGGTTGGAATATGATCTTCTGTTTCCAATGAGACGGGGAGGTGTAGGAGGGAACAGCTGGGGTGGATCCATGCCTTGGAAAGATCCAACCACTTGCCCACCCCTTCTAAAGTCGTTGTCACCTCTCTTAAATGTGATCTCCAAATGTTTCTTCCGTCAATCAAGCCTAGACCGATCCATTTTTCGGAAGGAACCCCCTTTTCTTTGAGGGCATTTAAGTTTTTCTTGCCGCGCACTAGATCAAGTCCCACCCCATCGACAGGGAGAGCAGTCAGCTGTGAGTAAATGTTGGCAACATCTCCAAAATAGGTTTGCAACATTATTTTTAAACTTTTCTTTTGGGAAGTGAGGGTCTCATAAGTTTTCTTTAACCAGCCCAATTCTTCTGTTGTAACATCCCCACACAAAGCCGGCTCATCGATTTGGAGCCACTGGCAGTTTGTTTGCGCTAATTCAGAAACGATTTTTTGGTAAACTCCAGCTAATTGCTGCAAGTTTTGATCAAAACTTTTATTATTTTTGGCCCGTGAGAGCTTCAAAAATGTAAAAGGTCCGATCAAAACAGGTCTAAAATTCTTGTTTGGAAATTTTGTAGTGGCCCATTGATAAAATAATGTCAGGCGATTTTCTTTGAGTGTAAAACCCTCTTCGATTTCTGGAACAATATAATGATAGTTGGTATCAAACCATTTTTTCATCTCACAAGCGGTGACGTCTTGAGTCCCTCTTGCCATGGCGTAATAGCGATTCCACCCTGAAAGATTTTGGAAACGCTTTGGCACCACCCCTAGCATCAGGGCCGTCTCGAGCATCAGATCATAAGCGCTGAAATCACCCAGAGGAATAAAGTCGAGCCCCGCCTCAATTTGGGTGGCAAGATTATCCATGTGAATTTTTTCTAGGTCTTTGTGAAGTTGGTCTGCCGTGATTCCACCCTTCCAAAAAGACTCAATGATGCGTTTATACTCCCGATTTTTGCCGATCCTGGGAAAACCTAAATTAGTGCTGAGCGCCATATAAAATACCCCTTTCTTATTTGGAGTTCACTGAGTTAACAAATGAGTCTTAAGTGTCAAGAAGAACTACAGAGAGGGCTAGAAAATTGTTTACAAACCCTCACAGGGGTTATAAAGACCGTCGTATCGATGAAAGCGGTTCAAATCCACCAACATGGTGGTCCGGAAGTTCTGAAATATGAAGAGGTAGCTGACCCCATCTGCGGCAGCGGGGATGTCTTGGTTCAACTCAAAGCCGCTTCAATCAATCATCTTGATTTGTGGGTACGCCAAGGAATTCCCGGTTGGAAAGTAAGCCTTCCTTTGACCCCCGGTTGTGACGGGGCTGGGGTTGTGGCCGGCAAGGGGGAGTTGATCAAAGATTTGAATGTCGGCGATAAAGTTTTGGTCATTCCCAATGTGAGCTGTGGCAACTGCGAATATTGTGTGAATGGAGATGATAATCTTTGTCCTGAATATGGAATCGTGGGAGAAACCTGCAATGGTTGTGATGCCGAAATGATTGCCCTTCCACGACGCAATATCATCCCCATCCCAAAAGGGCTGACTTATGAAGAAGCAGCTGCCATTCCACTTGTTTTCATGACTGCCTGGCACATGTTGGTTACCAAAGCACAAGTCAAACCGGAGCAGTTCGTTTTAGTTTTAGCGGCAGGTTCTGGTGTCGGCTCGGCTGCGATTCAAATCGCAAAACTTCATGGTGCAAAAGTGATTGCCACTGCAGGAAACGATGCCAAACTAGAAAAAGCGAAGGGATTGGGTGCCGATTTTCTCATCAATCATTATAAAGAGCCCATTTCGGAGATGGTCAAACAATACACCGAAAATCGTGGTGTCGATGTTGTGGTAGAACATGTCGGCAAAGCAACATGGGAAGAAAGTTTAAAAAGTCTCGCAAAAGGCGGAAAAATCGTAACGTGTGGGGCGACAACCGGATCAGAGGTTAGCATCAATTTAAATTACATTTTTTATAAACACCAGCAGATTATCGGCTCGACGATGTCGACGCGAGGTGAATTATTTGAGATTTTAAATTTTGTTCGTCAGAAAAAACTCAAACCGGTTATCGATAAAGAATTTATGCTCAAAGAAGTGGCCGATGCCCATCGCTATGTCGCCGAAGGCAAGCAATTCGGAAAAGTAATCCTCACCATTTAGTTTATGGGAGCACCCATCAAAAAACGCAAAAGTTTTCCAGTCAAGATCGGTAGAGTGACTATGGGAGGAGGCCAACCTGTTGTCATCCAATCGATGACCAACACCGACACCGCTGATATTGAAAAATCGGTACAGCAGACGATGGAACTCTCTGATGCCGGCTCCGAACTGGTGCGACTCACTGTCAATGTCGATGCGGCCGCCCAGGCCATTCCTCACATTAAAGAAAAAATTCTGGCGAAGGGTTATACCACTCCCATCATTGGGGATTTTCATTATAATGGCCATACACTTCTCACTAAATATCCTGAGTGCGCTGAGGCTCTCGATAAATATCGAATCAATCCTGGCAATGTCGGTTTTGGAGAGACCCACGACAAAAATTTCAAACAGATGATTGAAGTCGCATTGAAACACAACAAGCCGGTTCGAATTGGTGTCAACTGGGGCTCACTCGATCAAACCATTTTAAATCGAATGATGGATGAAAATGGGCGTTCGGCCAATCCCAAATCAGCAGAGGAGGTAACCATCGATGCGATGGTGGAGTCAGCCTTATCTTCTGCGGCAATGGCCCGTGAATATGGAATGAGGCCGGAAAAAATCGTCATCAGTGTAAAGATGAGTCATGTGCAAGATGTGATCAAGGCTTATACGATACTAGCCTCAAAGTGTGAGTATGCACTGCACGTTGGTTTAACAGAAGCGGGCATGGGGCTCAAGGGAGCCGTTTCTTCGACGGCGGCTTTGGCCAATTTGCTTCAGCAAGGAATTGGTGACACCATTCGAGTTTCTCTGACCCCGGCACCCGGTGGTGCACGTACAGAGGAAGTTTTAATCTGTCAGCATATTTTGCAATCACTTGGGATGCGCCAATTTCAACCCTCCGTTACAGCGTGCCCTGGTTGTGGTCGGACAACCAACACTCTTTTTCAAGAAATGTCTCAAGATATGGAAAATTTTTTCCGCGAAAAACTCCCCGAATGGCAGAAAAAAGGCTACATTGGAGTTGAGTCTCTAAAAATCGCCGTGATGGGTTGCATTGTGAATGGCCCCGGAGAATCAAAAGTTGCTGATATCGGTATTAGTCTTCCCGGCACCGGTGAAAACCCAAAAGCCCCTGTCTTTGTGGATGGCAAAAAAGTCACCACCCTCGAAGGCCCCCAAATGATGACTCATTTCAAAAAGTTAGTCGAAGATTACGTTAACCAGAAATTTGGTTCCCACTAGCAACTTTTTTTGAAATCTACCGAAGCATTTCATAGAGTATGAGAGTCATTATCTTTGGTTTAACATCAGATCAAAGTTTCATTTTAGCGCAAGCTGCACATAACCTCTCCACTTTTCCATTGGGTTCTTTGATGGAAAAAGGAGCAGATGCTGGCTTGGGCTTTATTCTCGGTCCTCTCGCATACGCCGAAATTCCCAGAATGGATGAAGGCTATTTGTTAAATGCAGGAAAAGAGCTTGCTGCCTTAGTCAGAGGCGAGCCGAGTTTACAAAAAGCCATTTTAAAGAGAGACGAGTTGGTCGCCAGCATTAATGACATAGCTCTTTTGCCAGATTCAGCACAACTCGAGCAAGGAATGGTTGAGCATGCCTGGATGAAAAACCCAGAAGGGAGAGCCCTTTATCTTCATGAACATCCAGAAGAGGGAACAGATTTTGATGTAAAAAAACTCGTGGAATATACAAAACGAGCAGAGAAAAAAGGGGAAAGTAGTGAGCTATTTATGCAGGCCCTTTATTTCATTGGGATCAGGCATCCCGATCCAGATAGAAAGCAGTTTGCACAAGTTGAGTTTGCATCTGTCCAGGCAGCGCGCAGACAAGCCCTTTTTGAAATGGGTTCTCTAAAATTAGATCTCAAAGAACTTTGGACAAGATTAAATGAAGTTGTCGCTAGGAGAGAAGTTGATTTGGCCTTCGACATTATTCGTTTGATATGGGCCAAAAATTGTGGAGAAAATGTACGTGAAAAACTATCTCATCACGTATCTCCCATGATACGTGGAGCCTATATCATGGTTGTGATGCAATCTGATAATAACAAGACAAGCCTAGAAGAACTGTGGAAAAAACAAGAACCGCTTATCGATAGAGATCTCAAAAATTCCAGTGGTGACATTCGATGTGATGCCCTTTCCGAATTGACAGCATTTGCAGCGCTTGGTTTGCGAGCGGCTTGGTTAAAGTTAGGCGCGTTGGCCAAAAACCCTGATGACCCGTTAGTCCAAGAAGAATCAATAGGGGCGTTAGAGTTATTGCGGCAACGGGCAGCACTTAGAGCTGAAAGAGCCAACGTAGCCTGAATTACCTTCCCTTAAACTCTGGTTTTCTTTTTTCGAGGAAGGCTCTCATTCCTTCTTTTTGATCTTGGGTGTCGAAGAGTTCGAAGCAGAGGCGGCGCTCTTCTTTAAGGCCTTGAGCTAATGGAAGTTCAAAAGATTTTAGAATAGCTTGTTTGGCGTGTGCAACTGCAATAGATCCTTTTTCAGAAATTTTTAAGGCCAACTTTTTGGCTTCGTTTAGATATTCAGCCGCCGGTGTTACTTTGCCAACAAGGCCTGCTTCAAAGGCTTCTTTGGCGGAGTAAATATTTCCTGTCAAAATCCACTCCATCGCCTTCGATTTTCCAATGAGGTGGGTCAGTCTTTGTGTCCCTCCGGCCCCCGGAATAATTCCTACATTGATTTCTGGCTGACCAAATTTGGCTGTTTCGGAGGCCACAATCATGTCGCACATCATGGCCAACTCACAGCCTCCACCAAGACAAAAACCGGAAACGGCCGCAATGATCGGCTTTTTAACATTAGAAATTCTGTCCCATATGGCCAAAGGGTCTTTGGCCAAAAGCTCTTTTGCAGTATGTGAAACCATCCACTTGAGGTCAGCCCCTGCTGCAAAGGCCTTGTCACTGCCAGTCAAAACAATGCAGCGAATTTTTTCATCGCGATCCAATTCCTCCAGGGCTGAGACCAATTCCTTCATCAACTCTGGACTTAAGGCATTCAGGGCCTCAGGTCGGTTGAGTTGGACAACAGCAATGGGCTCTTCACGATGTACAAGAATCATGTCACCTACTTAACAAAAGCCATTGAGATTATCAATTTGACAATTACTTAATTTTTAGATGATGGGTGGCCCGCAGTGTTTCTGTGGGGTTTAGTTAGGGGCCCCCACAGAAATACGGAGGGGCAGGACCCGTCATCTAAAAATTATATGAAACCACGTTTTGTACGCATTGCTCGTGAGTTTATTCATCACCTCCCTTATTCCGCCGTGGGAGTTGCAGCGAGTTTAGGTATTCTTTTAGGTCTAGAAAAAATGGGTTGGGATAAAAACCCCGTTTTTTCTTTTCATGTCACCCATCCCACACATATTTTTTTAAGCGCTATTGTGACCACCGCCATGTTTTGGAAGTATGAGCGCAAATTACTCAAGGCGGTATTCATTGGTTTTGTAGGAGTCATTCCCATTTGTTCCATCAGCGATGTTTTCATGCCTTACTTGGGCGGATTACTTTTAAAAACACCCGTTCAGTTTCATCTCTGCGCGATTCAAGAACCTTGGCTTGTTTATCCCGCCTGTTTTTTGGGAATTTTGGGCGGACTTACCCTTTTGAAGTGGATCGAGAAGTTAACTGAATTTTGTCATCTAGCGCACGTCATGGTGAGCTCACTAGCCTCTATATTGTATCTGATCTCCTTCGATATTTCTTTGTGGCATGTTTCTATGTTAGCCATCTTTGGAATTACTCTTTTGTCTGTTTGGATTCCTTGTTGTTTGAGTGATATCGCTTTTCCCTTAGCACTTGTCGAAGAGGGTCATGCACCTTGTTGCGGTCATCACCCCCATTCCTTCTAACGCTCCAGTGGGCCTTTCAATAACACTTCGTAATTGTGAGGAATAAGACTAAAAGAAAAGCCGTGCCAGTTGCTTTCATCAAAAAGTGGTTTGCAGGACTCTTCCCATTCCCTACTATTTTTGTGGACGAAATCTCCTTGCGGATTTCTGCAAAAATGCTGCTGTTCTGAAGCGATACGCGTAGCCACGGTTTCCTCTTTTCTTAAATATATATAGCCCTTTGACTCAATGGTAGCTTGAAGATTTAGCTGAGTCATTTGGGAAGGAAGAATATTTACAGGGCCTTCGATGAGTGATACCGAAATTTTTGTTCGCTGTTTTTCAACGTCCTGCAAAATTTCTATATAGCCCCTTAAAGCACTTTCCGAGATGAATTCCATCTTCGTTTTATAATACAATTTCCCTTCAACCGCCATGTCTTCAAATTTTATGGAGTAATCTTTAAACCGGATGTTACTTGCCTCTGGTCCTGGAAGGTTTCCGGTTTTTTTCGAATTCCAGTCTACTTCTGCAATTCTTTTCAACCCCCCCTCGTTTGTTATGTTCCAAATAGTCGCCGTTCGATCGTAGTAGGAATTTTGGCCTGTTCCATATTGGAGGTGAGCGAAATCAATCGATACTTTATAAATTGCTCCATCTCTTCCGGCGATTTTTCTCTCGAAAGGATATTGTATGGCTAAGTTGGAGGAGTCTTGAGGATAAAAATCAAGAAATTTCAAGACAAAGTCTTGCCGCTTGGTGGGCACTTCAAGAAGGTTTGTTAAAAATTGAGTCAACTCTTGAGGGTTTTTTGTTTTTAGAGATGTACTTTCCGATTGTGATTGGGAGGAATTGATAAAAAGGGATAAAAAAAGGAGGGCTAGCCCTCCTCTCCACAACATCGCTATTTTTGAACTCACAAGCTAATTATAACGAGGAAAAGCTTGGCAAAGAATGGGTTAAATAATACCTTTTATATTTCAATGAGTTGGGATAGGGATCGAGTGGCGGGTCTTGGGAACACCCACGACATTATGAGTGAAATAAAGAAACATTTAATTACACTTTCGAGCGATTTTGGGTCGGGAAACATCGGCTGTGGGGCGATGGAGGCGATAATTTTTGAAATCTGTCCTGAGGCCAAAGTCGTTCATTTGTGCCACACGATTAGAGGTTTTGACATCAAAGAAGGGGCCAGAATGTTGGAAGGTGTAGCGAAGCTGCCGATTGGTTTTCATGTGGGAGTTGTTGATCCAGGTGTTGGAACAAAACGAAAAGGAATTGCAATTCAAACCAAACGAGGTGATTTTTTGATCGGTCCCGATAATGGTTTGTTAAGACCGGCTGCAGAATTTTTGGGTGGGATCATAAAAGCTTGGGAACTGTCTAACGATCAGTTTCATCGCAAACCGGTCTCTCCCATTTTTCACGGAAGAGATATTTTCGCACCGGTTGCCGCCTATCTTGCAAAAGGAATTTCGCCCGACGAATTAGGACCAAAAATAAATAGTGATGGACTCATTGCTGCCCCCTACCATGAAGCACTTTGGAATGGTGATCAAATTGAGGCCGAAGTGATCCATATTAATGGAAATGGCTCTGTTTTTTTGAATATCAAAGCAGAAGAATTTACAAAAAGGGCAAAACAAGGGGATAAAATAGCTTTTCACTTACCGCCAGGTACCAGGTACCACACGGTAAATTTTCAGAGGACTTTTGGGGAGGTGGCAAAAGGCGAACCAGTCATATTGAAAGACGATTTTGGCAGAATTGAACTCGCTATCAACCAAGACAATTTTGCTTTGACTTTTGATATCAAACGAGGGCAGAAATTGATTTTGAAAAAGGAGAAATAATGAGCAACATCAAATGTCTTCGTTGCGGTGCTGAAGCTACCCCACCCGATTTTGTTCCCTACAGCGGTCCTTTGAAAGAGGCCATTGTGAAACAAGTTTGCGGCCAATGCTGGGAAGAGTGGAAAAAAATGAGTGTGATGGTAGTCAATGAATATAAACTGACACCCTTTTTGCCCCAACATCGCGAAATTTTAGAACAACAGATGAAGGAATTTTTAAACCTCCAACTGTGAGACCCAATCTAAATCTTCTCAAAAATGTTTTGAGTTTGCCCACGGCTCCTTTTCATGAACAAGCCGTTATCCATTTTATCAAAAGCTTTTGTGCCAAATTAGGTGTGGTCTGCAAGCAAGATCGTTTTGGCAATCTCAAAGCCATTTACAAAAGGGGGAAACAAAAACCGATTGCCTTTACAGCTCACATGGATCACCCAGGCTTTGAAGTGTTGCAGACTAATCGGTTAGGGGCAAAAGTTCGTTTGCTAGGAGGTGTTCCAGACAAATATTTTCTTAAAGCGCGGGTTGTTCTTGTTGACCAAGATGGTTTAACTAAAGGTCGTGTTTTAAAAATTCTAAATAAAAAGAAAAGAGAGTTTTGGGTTCAAACAAAAAGACCTGTTCGAAAAAAAACCTTTGGCTATCTTGACTTGCCCGCTTTCCAGCTTCGCAAAGGAATGATCCACACCAAAGCAGCCGATAATCTGATGAGTGTCGCCATTCTTTTGAATCTCCTGGAAAAGCTTGTTCGGAAAAAAGCCAGGGCAAATGTCGTCTGCCTTTTCACGCGGGCTGAAGAAGTCGGTTTCATTGGGGCCTCAAAGGCAATTCAGAATCGGTTTTTGCCGCGAAATATCCCGATTGTTGTTTTGGAAACAAGTTCCGCCAAGGCTGGAAAAGTCGAGATTGGCAGTGGGCCCGTGCTTAGAGTAGGCGATCGCTTTTCCAGTTTTTCTTGGGAGATGGACTTGTGTTTAAGATTAGTAGCGCAAGAATTAAAATCAAAAGAAAAAAGTTTTGAGTATCAAAGGGGGCTTTTAGCCGGTGGGCGCTGCGAAGCAAGTCTTTATGTTGTCAAAAAATATCTTGTGGGAGGGCTGGCCCTTCCTTTGGGTAACTATCATAATGTCGGTGCCAAAAGTTATGCCACAGAATATGTGAGTCTAAAGGATTATCAAAATTTGCTGAAGTGGTTGATCTTTCTGTCGGCCAATTTTCCAAAGACTTTAAAGAGGTTAATAAAAAAGTAGCGGGTCCTGTCCCTCCGTGTTTCTGTGGGGGCCCCTAACTAAACCCCACAGCAAACACTCCGGGCCACCCGCTAGTTTTTTACTCATTTATTAAAAAACGTAACCAAGTGATAAGCGATAGCTGGAGCTGGTTTCCCTGTTGTTTCTGTTTTCTCCTTGTGCCTCGAACCCAACAGAATAAGCCCCCAGAAATTCAAATTGGACTCCGCCACCACCAATGTGTGCCTTGTAATTCACAAAGGGGTTTCCGATTCGGCCTGCCTCAAAACCTCTTTGGGCATAAGAATAAAAACCATAAATGGATAGAAATTCTGTCGGCACCACTTTGAGTTCGGCAAATCCTCCATGAAAATTTCTGGAGGTTGTCCCCACCATTAAATTTTGAAATTCGTAACCCCCACCAATCCGCAGGAATTCCATCGGTTCAAAAAATAGGGCCGGACGAAGCGTGTGCGTATTGGCGCGGGTGAAGTCTTGAAACCGGTAGTGAAATTCCGGCGTCACCTTCCAAATAGTATGAGCAATGCCCACTTCGTAATTTTGTCTCGGAAGAATATCAACTTCCGGGGCAAACCCCAAACTCAAATCAAAACGCGTTTTTTCTTTCAGATAATAATGACCAAAGAGTCTTGTATCAAAACCATCTCTGCCGAAGCGCTGGATATAGGCACTATAAAGTCCCAAGCCATATGTCTTTTCTCTTTCGATTCGGATTTGTTGAAACTCACCTTGAGTCTGCGACGAGTAAGAAGGATTTTCAGTGATATAACCACCTTCAATCACAATTCGTGATTTTCTCTCAAGTTGTGGTTGGACCGCTTCACTCTCTTCGTTGCCAGGTTCTATTTTTTCAGCTTTATCAAAAAAATCTCTAGCCTTTTTTTGTTTGCCCATGGCCAGATAGGCCTTGCCTGTTCCCACTAGTGCCGGAACATTTTTAGAATCGAGCTCCAAGACTTTTTCATAAGTTTTAACCGCCTCTTCATAATTGCCTTGCCAATATTGGACTTGGGCCAGACCTGAGAGGGCCCCCAAGTTTTCGGGATCATGGTGTAAAACCCCCTCATAGAGGCTTTGTGCCCCCTCGTAGTCTCCTGCCTCCTCTTTTTCCTGGGCTTGGCTCATTATCCTTTCCGAATCGCCTTTAGGAGAAGTGAAGCCATTGGAAAAAGGTAGGAGGCAAAAGCCAAAAACCATTATGAAAACAAGGAGTAATACACGCATTTCATTTCCTCCTCCAGGGTTTAACCATATTTTGTTGCGAAAATCACGCAACTTTTTTCTAATTTGCTCGATAAAACCTAGGGAGCATAAAATCAATGAATAGCGGAGGACTAGTAACCATTTTTCAACTAGCTGTTCCACAACAGTTAGCCCTTTTAGAGACGGCAACGAATTTGCTTGCAGTCGATTTGAGTACCCTTGTTGCGGATGGGAATGAGGCCGGTTTGGCCTTCGCGCTGGCTCCTGCCGCAGATGTTTATGGAGAGGATCATTTACTGAGTAGGGCTAGAGAGATTGCAGGTTTAGCAAAAACAGATCCTGGCGAGGCAGCTGCAAGCAAACAAAGACTTGTAAGAGAGTTTGTCTCGTTGGTTGAGCAGTCTTCAGCTCCCAACCCCCCTCCACATCAGCTGATATATCTAAAAAGGGTTTTAGGTTTGATGGAGACGACAACAAGGGTTGTGCGTATGGGTATCGATGTTGCGAACGCCATCGCTTTAAACAATCAGTTGGAAAATGTTTTTCGGACTTTGCAGGAAAGGGGAATCCCCGTCGACATTTTCATTATCGACAGGGACCGCGAGGTAACGGTAAGAAGTAAATTAATTCACATTGAGGGAGATCCTTCAGGCACTCAAAGACGGATGATCGTGGAAGCCAAAGTAATTAAGGGGAGCATGGAAGGAGAACGCGATTCCTATTCGGTAATTTTTTCCGACAGGACACACCCGTTACCTATGGAGCTTAGTAAAGATGTGGAACTCGGTAATCTTAGCTTTAACATCACCTTATTCATTGATGGACTACTACTATAAAAAGGAGATTTCTTGAGACGATATTTTTGCTGTTTGGTTTTGGTCCTGTTGGGATTTGTCAAAACACTGTCCGCGGATTCAGGTATGGATCATGCCTTGACGACAACGGTTGCCAGAAAAACTTTGCAAGAGGTGATGATGGCGATTGCCAAAGATATCGAGGAGCTTCAAGGAGATTTTCCACAATTAAAAAAATGGAATGATGCCGAAATTTCTCCCGAAGGAATTTATTACCAATATCATTACACAGCTGGGCGATATCCTTTTGCCGAAGAAGAGTTTGGAAAGAACGGATGCCATCTTGCCATCGATACAAAAGATCAGCTACAGGCATCAGCCTCTCCTCAAATCCTTGGCGAATTAAAACTGGGGATTTATTTGAAGTTTAAGGCCGTTGGGAAAGATGCGGAAGAGTTAAAAAGACTTATTCAAGAAATCGTTGCTAAACGTTTTGAAATGATCAGGAACCTAAACTCTTAGGTAAGCTTCAAAGTTGCTATTTATCCAAAATTTGGTATCAAACCCAAATGGCAGATCCTCTTATCCAAAAAGCCCTAGAGGCCAGAAAGAATGCCTATTCGCCTTATTCCAAATTTGCCGTGGGGGCGGCTTTGGAGGCCCAAGATGGAACAGTCTTCACTGGCTGCAATGTTGAAAATGCCTCCTATGGTTTGACAATCTGTGCGGAGAGGGTGGCATTGGCCAAAGCCATTTCTCAAGGGGTCACGAAATTTAAAAGGCTGGCAGTCGTTGCCGACTATCCAGAGCCGGTTCCGCCGTGTGGCATGTGTCGCCAAGCTTTGTTTGAGTTTGCGCCAGAGCTTGAATTGATTCTGGCCAATACCAAAGGGGAATCAGAAAAAACGATACTCTCCAAACTTCTTCCAAATGCCTTTCAACTGAAACGCTAGGTTATTTTTTGCTCCACTAGTATAAAAGGTAGGGCTTACGTTGTCTTACAAAAGAGGAAGAAGGTTCTGCCACCCATTCTAAAAGTTCTCTCAAAGGAAGATGCTTTTCCAGTGCCTGGCGCACGGTTGCATCACCTGTTAATAAATCGATTGCCGGAATGTCTTCTATAAATTCATAGGGCTCCAGTCTCCATTGGAAGCCTTTATCGTGATAGAGGGTGTACAAAGCCCATATCAAAGCAATACCGGTAACATAAGGCTTGAAAATTTCCCGATCCGTAACTTTCAGGCGAACACCAAAACATTTTTGACCTACCCATTTTTGGAGTGTCGGCGTGAATTCAACAGGCTCAAACTGAACTCCGGGCAGGCGAAATTCACTTAAGGATTCTAGACATTCTGCTGGTTTAACAAATGGAGCCCCCGTAATTTCAAATGGGATGTCTGTTCCTCTTCCCTCTGAGATGTTTGTCCCTTCCAGTAAACAAGTCCCCGGATACAATAGCGCTTGCAAAGGCGAGCGCATGTTTGGAGAGGGGTTGGTCCATTTCAAACCGGTTTGATCCCAAAACCATTCGCGCTGCCAACCTTCCATTGGCATCACTGTCAGATCACAATTCAAATCTTCCGTGTCATTGATCATGCGGGCCATTTCGCCAATTGTCATCCCGTGCCGCACCGGCATTGGGTAGAGCCCCACAAAAGAAGTGTAGCCTTCTTTGTTGCTCTCCCCCTCAACAGAAAGACCATTAATTGGATTGGGCCTGTCACAAACAATCACCTCTTTTTTATATTTAGCACAAGCTTCCATGCACATGGTGGTCGTCCAAATATAGGTGTAGTAGCGAGCTCCAACATCTTGCAAATCAATCACCAAGCAGTCGATATTTTTAAGCATCTCTTCGGTTGGTTTCAGTTCCTTTTCGGAATGGCCATAAAGACTGTAAAGAGGCAACCCCGTTGGTTTGTGGGTGCCAGAGTGGACCGGCTCCATGTCTTGAGCTGAAGTAGTAATGCCGTGTTCGGGTCCAAAAAGGGTTGTGACTTTCCAATCTTTTGAGTCAACAAGTAAGTCCAGGATATGTTGGCCCTTTGAATTGACACTGGCTTGATGGCCCAAAATGCCAACTCTTTTTCCCTTCAATTTGTCTTTGAAATCTCTAGTTAAAATGTCGAGCCCAAGTAGCATGGCGGGATGCGCATATCATAACTTGCCTGGTTGTCAAAGTGTGCTATGGAAACCCGCCATGCATATTTCTCGCAAACAACATTTTATTGACGCCGCCCTTTTGTGGACGATCACAGGTTCTGCGCTCGGTTTTTTTGGGATGAAGTGGGTTGTATTGGGGTTTCCTCAAAAATGGGCTCTTATATGGATTGGTGTTTGTATTGCAGTCGGTTTTCTTAAAGGACATTTTGCCATTGCCCGTTCTGCAGATCGCGCCATTCAAAGAATTCAGAATTTTCCGGAGCGCACCCCCTTCTTCAAAGTCTTTGGCAAAGGACAGTGGATTTTGGTAACAGCGATGATGGGGTTGGGAATGATTTTGCGCGTTTTGCATGTTGATAAAAGCTACCGCGGAATTGTTTTAAGTATTGTGGGTGTTGCTTTGCTATGGGCCTCTCGGGAATTTTGGAAAGCAGCATGCAAGCAATCCTGACAGAAAAAGCACCCAAACCGATTGGTCCTTACTCTCAAGCAATTCTTGCCAACGGCTTTCTTTTTTTATCGGGCCAAATTCCAATCGACCCTAAAACAAATGCGGTTTCCCTTTTTGATGGAGATGTTGGAAAGCAAACGGAACTTGTTTTAAAAAATATTCAAGCCATTCTCGATTCGCAAAAACTTTCTTTAGCCTCGGTTGTTAAAACGTCCATTTTTTTGAAAGATTTATCTCAATTTAATAAGGTCAACGAAATCTACGCCAAATTTTTTGGGCCTCACAAACCTGCCCGCACAACGGTTGAAGTTTCAAACCTTCCAAAAGGTGCGGCGATAGAAATCGAAGCAATCGCTATTGCTGTTGTTTAGACAAGTTCGGGTAAAACCTTCTCAAAAAAATCTTTATAGGAAAGAGCACATTCTCCCTTTGAAAACACTTGTCGAGTTTGCCCAGTGTAAACTAAAAATTTATCTACTTTCTTGTGGGCGACACTTTCAAAAGAACGAAGCCCTTTCATGTCAACCTCTTGCGCATTTTTTGAGAGCTTACATTCAATAGCAATGAGTTTTTCCCCAATGTCTAAGATAAAATCAACTTCGACACCCGTGTCTGTGCGGTAGGCGCTAAATTTCCACTCTTTCTTTTCAGAGTGAATAAAATGAATGCATTCAAGGCAGACCCATTGTTCAAAGAGTTTGCCTGTTTCAATAGGGCTTAGTTTTTGCTTGTGTAGCCCCAAAATGGCATTCCTCACCCCCATATCAAAAAAAACAAAGCGATCGCGTTGACTCACACGTCTTTTACTGGAAGTTGGCCTAAAGGGGGGAATTCTAAAAACGATTAATGTTTCCTCAAGGATAGTGTAGAATCTTCGGATTGTCTCTTTGGGGATTTCGCTATCGTTTGCTATTTTGCTGTAATTGACCCACTCGCCACTGCTTTGCGCAGCTAAATCAAGAAAACGGGCATACGCCCCGATGTTTTTGGCAATGGCTTCACTTTGAATTTCCTCTCTCAAATAAGTATTGGCATAACTAGAAAGGGTTTCGGCCCCTTCTTCCTCATCTAGATAGACTCCAGGGAGTGAGCCAGTTTGCAACGCTTTTTCTAAGTTAAAGAGAGAGCCTAGTTCCCAGAAAGAAAGTGGATCTAAATACTCTAGCAAAATCCGTCCGGGAAGAAGATTGGCTCCACCCCGTTTTAATTTGCGTGCACTGGAACCAGTCAAAATAAATCGGTGTGGAGAGCCAACATCTAGATGAGCTTGAAGAGTATTCAATAGCGAAGGGATTCTCTGAATTTCATCGAAGACAATTAAGGAGGGTTTGTCGATTGCCGCTAGTTCCCTTTTTATTTTCCCCGGATCTTTTGAATAAGAGAGATAGAGTTCTTCATCGGCCAAATTAATAATGAGGTTTGGATTTAGGGATTGGGCGAGTGTTGATTTTCCAACTTGGCGTGGACCAAGCAAGAGTATGTTTTTATTAGATTTTTTTAGTGAGTCGGTTATTTTGCGAACTATCATATAGGTCATATACATTGAAAATGACCTAAGCGCAAGTCAAAATGGGAGCAACTTTTCTCAAAATTTGCCGATAACTATAAGGAATGGCGCCTATAGCGAATATATTGGGTATTGGTACTGCACAAGCCTCTTTAGCCCAAATGGAGGCCAGTCTTGTCATCTCTCAAGATGAGACAGGGGTTGAAAATCCACCAGCTAATGCAGACCAATTTGTAATAGCAGATGAGCCCCTTATTTCTCCAAAAATTCATTCTAACTCGTCTCCTGAATCACTTGCGGCTTTCGGGATGTTTGGTCTTTCACCTCTATCACTAGCGATTTGTGCGGGCGGTTTGTTAATGGCAAAATTAATGCGCCGACCCCTCTCGCAACTCCTTATCACTACGCTTGGGACAACTTGGGCAGCAACGACTATGGTTGAAGGAAATTGGCCTCTTGCCATTGAGCTCTATCTTAGCGGGTGTGCAACGTTAAGAATGATCAAACATTTCAATATACACCCCTCTACTCAAAAACCAATAGATGCCAGAAGTTTTCGGGACTATTTTGATGTTTCAAAATTACCTCGGCTTCGTGATAAGTATGGTCGCGATGAATGTTATACAAAAGCAGTAGACGCACTCGAAAAAATTTTAATGGACAATCCTAAACTGCAGCAGTTTTTTGATTTCGATCCGCGCCACCAAAGTTTGTTGGATGAAATGGGTTGGGTAAGAATTGCAGACGACTATATAGGAAAAATTTCAACGGCAACAGGTTCAGCAAAAGGCATTTTTGTTCCCATGGATGAAACGTTATATACGGGTGGTGTTGTTGAATTTGGTGTCCATGAATTAGCACACGTTCTTCATTTTACTGCTATTAGAAAGAAAGTGTCATTCAATGATCTTCAGAGGGTTAAAGAATACTTTGATACTCATGATGTCCATCAACGCATTGCCCCTTTTTTAGATACGGTGAGACAACATTTAGTGAAGAGTGATTCGGGATCTCCAATTCCACATGAAGTAAGAAATGCAGCAGCAATATTAATCTTCCAAATTGGCAAAGGAGAATTTGGAGGTCACCATGAAAGTGTCCCCACATTTTTACAAACAAAACTCAGTTTTTTTGCAAGAAGCCTAAAATTCAGGCCTTGGATGTTTATAAATCAATTAATCGCCTGGTTCCTCATGCCGATGGCTTGGATTGGTGGAATTCATCGCGACACTCAGTTTTTGAATCCTCTCTTTGCTTATGACAATCCATTTATTCTTAGGCGCGTTCTTAAATTAGGTCCAATTGATTCACTTCTGGGAAGCGAAGGTTAATCAGGAAAGCGATTCTTGTTGCCAACCATGACAAAGGGCATTGAGCCAGGCAAGTTTTCCCTGAGATGCTTTTGAAATAGGAGAGTTTGATTTTTGAAGAAGGCTTTGAAAAAAAGGCTCGACGATTTCTTCTCGTTCCTCTTTGGTGGTCGCCGCCATCAATTTGACAAAAAGGTCTCCAACCAATTTGCCATCCCCAATGTGAGGGGACAGAATTGCAGCACGAAAAGTAGCCAACCTTGTATTTAAATCTCCTTTTTCAAAAACTTTTTGCAAGAGATGGGTGGCTTCTTTAGGCCTGAAAGTGGCAACCTTTTGAAGACCATAAAGATAAGCATGCGTTTTTCCGTTCAATACATTTAACATAGGCTATCTAATGCCGGCAAAATAGCGCCAATATCTCCACAAGCAATTTGAACCAAACGAAACCAGGGCTCACTTAGTTTATTTGTTGAAGTGTTCAAAGCATCTTTAAGCATCTGTTGAACAACCAATGGTTGCAGCTCACTTAAAGTTACCAATCTTGGCAAATCGTTATCAAAGAAATATCGAATGACATTATCTGGAGCGGTAGAAAGTCTTTCAATTTTGGCAATCAGTTGGGTTGTCTCTTCTTTGACATGGCGCCTTGTCAATAATGTTTGCACCCATCGGATCGGCCTCCACGTCGGCTCCGCTAATTTTACCGATTGTTCTTCTTGTGGTGGGATATATTCATCTATTGCGATACCTGGATCGGTGACTTCATCGTTGTCATTGCGAGGCTGTAAGGCCGAAGCAATCTCCCGTGTGATCGTAGATTGCTTCGCTTCGCTCGCAATGACAAATTTAAACCAGCTCATCGTTCAATATCCCTCGATTTTTCTCCATGCGTTGCGGTAACCGTTGTTGTAATTCCGCCTCTCACACTAAAAACTGCTTGAATTTCCATCCAGCTCGGCTCCACCACATAAACCAGATCATTTAAAATTTGGTTCGCCACTTTTTCGTGAAAAGCCCCTTCATTGCGAAAAGACCAGAGGTAATTTTTGAGTGCTTTGAGTTCAAAACACATTTTGGCCGGCACATATCGAATATGGATAGTTGCAAAATCGGGCTGTCCCGTTCTGGGACAAAGACAGGTAAATTCCGGGCATTCACAGTGAACGACGTAATTTCTTTCCGGATAAGGGTTTGGAAAAACCTCTATATTTTTTGATGGTTCGCTTGACACTGCTCCCCTCTTATCAAATTGATTTGGGCACCGCAACCGATTTTAAATCGCCGATTAGGAGTTGTTCTTCCCAGTGGCGAACCACTGGGAAGAACAATGCACCATACTATCGCGGCGTTTGCCAACAGCCACCGGCTGTTGTTTTCCGCCTTGATTTCCCTCGTTTTGGTTGATAAGCAGCTCTTCTATGTCTGGCCAAAACATTATTGTTTTAGACCTAGAAACCAAAAGGACCTTTGAAGATGTTGGTGGAAGGGAAAACTTGGGCGAATTGGGGGTTTCTTTGGTGGGGGTTTATTCTTATCTTCATGGCGACTATCAAGCTTTTTGGGAAGATGATTTTCCAAAACTCTTGAGTCTGCTCGTTAGCAAACCGTTGGTAGTTGGCTTCAATCAGAAACGTTTTGATCTGCCTGTTTTGCAGCCTTATTTTAAAAATTTTGATCTCAAAAGTTTACCAATACTCGATATTTTGGATGAGTTGACCAAAACTTTGGGCCACCGAGTCAGTTTGGATAGTGTGGCGCAGGCAACACTGGGGACTAGAAAAAGTGGCCATGGTTTGGATGCGATTCGCTACTGGAACCGAAAGGAACTCGATAAATTAAAAAAATATTGTTTGGATGATGTACGCATTACAAAAGAGGTTTATGAATATGGGGCCAAGCATGGTGAACTTATATTTATGGATAAATTCAGCACCTCAAAATTAAAAGCGCCGGTTTCTTGGAAGTTGCAAACTAACGAAAAGGAAGATAAACAGTATTCTCTTTTTTAAATTATGACGGATGATTTTATCATTATTGGTGGTGGGCCCGCTGGATGTTCGGCTGCCCTTTTTGCGGCTCGTGTGAAAAGAAAAGTGGTCATGATCCACAAAGGAACAACCCCTCTTATTCATTCTTTCAATTGGTTGCTCCCTGGTTTTCCGAATGGATTGGGTCCCGCCGAGTGGCTTAAAAACATGCGTTCCCAAATTGAAACTTCCGGATTTACCTTTGTGGAAGAAGAGGTTACCCAAGCAGCGCTTGGGGCCAGTGTGAAACAAATTATCACCAGCTCTGGAAAGGTTTGGGAAGGCCCCGCCATCATTTTGGCAACCGGTTGTTATGACCGAACCGGCTTTATAGAAGGAGAGGCAAAATTTGTCGGTCACGGCGTTTTTTACAACGCCTATCAAGATGCCTCTTTGTGTGATGGTCAGAGTGTGGTTGTGGAAGGAAAGAATGATCAGGCAATTAGAGAAGCCCTTTATCTTTCTCGTTTTGCCAGCAAAATCTATTTTATTGTTCCTGCCATGAAATTAGAAGCGGATGAAAAATTGATTGGCGCTCTTCGGGCCAATCCCAATGTTAATCTTCTCTTGAGTGCCAGCATTAAAAAAATCGAAGGGGAAAATCAACTGGAAGGGGTAACTGTGTTGAGCGCTGGTGAAGAAAAAAAGATTGAGGCAAAAGCGGTCTTCCTTTTTGCCCGCCAGAGCAAACCAAAATATGATTTTCTCAAGGGAACTATTGAAATTTCTGAAGAAGGTTGTGTTTTGGTGGATGATCAAATGATGACTTCAATTCCTGGTGTTTTTGCCTGTGGGGATATGCTCTCCGGTGCGCCACAACTCCAGTTTGTATCCGCCGCGCAAGGTTTAGTTGCCGCCATGAATGCCGATCGATATCTTTCCAATCCTAATCTGTGACCCCACGGGCCCTCATTTTTGATTTTGACGGCGTGTTGGTTGATTTAGAACCCTTGCACATGAAAGCCTGGCAAGAAGTTTTAAAACCGATTGATCTTACTTTTTCGGACAAAGACTATGAAGAGCGTTATTTGGGACTCAATGACAGAGATTTTTTAGCCCTCCGTTTTAAAGAGGCGGGCAAAAAACTTAGTCAGACCCTTTGCAATGAATTGATCCAAAAAAAAGAACACAAAACAACAAAGTTTTTTTCAAAAGAGATACCACTCATTGATGGGGTTCAAGATTTTTTGAAAAAAGTTTCTCAAAAATATCCGTTAGCTATTGTTACGGGTGGGCTTTCTAATGAAGTCTATTTTGTTTTGGATCATTTAAAATGGAGACCTTTGTTTAAAATTATTATTACTTCTGGCGATGTTCAAAAGGGCAAACCCGACCCCGAAGGATTTTTGAAGGCGTACGAAAAATTAAAAAATCTTTGTGAGTGGAACCCCCCTTTGCAAAAATCAGAATGCCTTATTTTTGAAGACTCTCAGTATGGCATGGAAGCTGCCAAGAGAGCGGGCATCCCATTTGTGCAAGTTCGCGGGAGTCTTAGAGGTTTTGATTATTGAATGACTTTTAAAAGTTCCAGGACCGCCTCATATTTTCCAAACGGCGGGAAGATATAAACTCCTTTGACCCCAGTCATGTCATGGGCTTCTTTGAGGGCTTCTTGGGCGACTTTAAGACCGATTTCCCGCTGGGCCTCTTTTGTAGCGGCCTTTTTCAATTGATCCATAACGGAGTTGGGGACTTGCATCCCTGGCACTTCATTATGCAAAAACTCTGCGTTTTTGAGGCTGGCTAGAGGCAAGATGCCAACAAAAAATGGAATTTTTAAAAAAGAACGAGACTTGGCTAAAAATTTATCGAGGAGTTTCGATTCATAAACCGGTTGTGAAAAAATAAACTCGGCTCCCGCTTCGATTTTTTTGCGTAGTCTTTCCACTTCTATATCCATATCAATCGCTCCAGGGTTGCAACCACATCCAATAACAAGCGAAGTAGCTTCACCGATCGGGCGATTCGCAAAATCCAAACCATGATTCAAATTGTTGATGAAATGGATGAGTCCAATGGCATCGACATCAAAGACAGCCGTCGCATCGGGATATTCCCCCATTTTTGGAGGGTCTCCCGTAATGACCAAAATATTTTTAAGGCCAACCGCATTGGCACCAATCAGATCCATTTGCATCCCGAGCAAGTTACGATCGCGGCAGCAATAATGAATCACGGTTTCCATCCCTAGCTGTTGTTTGATGAGAACCGACATTGCTATGGGGCTCATGCGGGCCATGGCCCTGGGACCATCTGCGATGTTGATCACATCAACCCCATGCTCTTTTAAGAATTTAGCCCCTTCGATTGCCCTGCTGGCATCCAGACCTTTGGGAGGATCAATCTCTACGCTCACGGCAAACTTTTTTCCAAGAATGGCACCAAAAGCACTTCTTTTTTCAACCGGCATCGGAGTTATTTTTTTAATTTCTTCCGTGGGGGTTAAAGTGATAATGGATTCAATTCGTTTGGTCGGTCTTAGCGTTTTTAAGTAGCGCTTCATCTCTTTGATCATCTCGGGAGTTGTTCCGCAGCAGCCACCAACCAGATGGGCACCCGCTTGAACAAGCCGCCTTGCGAACTCCGCCATGTATTCTGGTGTGGCCAAATAAAGAAGCCGATTTTGTTTGACCTGAGGAAGCCCCGCGTTTGGAAAAGCCGATAATGGTTTTGTGGCAACCGGAGTCATCAGCTTAATCGCCTCCAAAACACCGACTGGGCCGGTACAACAATTCACACCGACGACATCAGCCCCCCATCCACACATCAAGCGACATGCCTCGGCCGGTTGAATGCCTTTGAAACCTTCTTCTCCTTCATATTTCAGCGTGACTTGTGTGACGATAGGAAGATTTTTTTTAACCGATCTCGCCGCTTCATAGGCTAATTTTAATTCATCAAGATTCAGGAAAGTTTCCAAGATAATCAAATCCACCCCTCCTTCGACTAGACCTTGAATCTGTTCTGCAAAAATAGCTTTGATGTCATTATCTCCCAAAACACTAGCCTGTTTGAATGTCCAAGAAACGGGCCCCACCGCACCCGCAATATAGGCCTGTCCCTTAGCGGCATCTTTGGCGATTTTTGCACCGGCTCGGTTGATCTCTTTAACTTTATTTTCAAATCCAAAAGCGGCCAATGCCGGGCGGTTGGCGGTAAAGGTGTTGGTTTCCAAAACCTGGGCACCGGCATTGAGATAATCGAGATGAATATCGCGGATTAAAGTCGGGCTAGATAAATTAAGTTCATCATAGTTGCGGTTCAAAAAGATGCCCCGGCCATAGATCTCGGTCCCCATTGCCCCGTCGCCCAAGACACCTTCTTCCGACAGCTTTTCCAGAAACGGCTTGTCCATATTTAATAATCTGATGAAAAAGTAGCGGGTGCCCCGGAGTGTTTGTTGTGGGGTTTAGTTAGGGGCCCCCGCAAAAACACGAAGGGGCAGGCCCTGCCACTTTTTTATCGACTCCTCAAAGAGGGTTAGTGGAAAGAAAACCTCAAGGCAAGGGGTTTTATTTATACCCCTCTCACTCCAAAAAAATAATCTTTGCCTTGAGCTGCGGCGGCCAAATAGGGATTGGTTTTTTTCTGATGGCCCAGGGTATCCGTTGGTTTGGGGCCATAGTCATGGCCAGGATAGACAATAATATCATCTGGCATTTGGGTTAGCCTTTTTAGTGTCTCAAACATTTTTTCTGGGCTGGAACCTGGAAGATCGACCCTTCCACAGCCATCCACAAATAAAACATCCCCTGTGATCAGATGATTTTCAACGAGATAACAAATCATTCCTGGTGTATGGCCTGGCATATGAAGGCACTTTACAGAAAGATTCCCGACTTTGATGATTTCATCGGTCGCAACAGCCTTGACTGACACTCCCATTTCTTCAATCGCACTGATCTCAAATCCATGAACATAGACTGGAACCTTTAGTTTTTGATAAGCTGTCTCCAATTCTTGAATGTGATCAAAATGGGTGTGGGTGAGTAGAATTTTTTCAATCTGCCAGGCTTCTTTTGTTGCAACGGCCATGACTTTTTCAGACTCAAATCCAGGATCGACATACGCCGCCTTTTTGGTGCCGGTGTCCACAATCAGATACGAAAAGTTCGCCATCGGACCCACTGCGATTTGTTTGATCAATACCGGTTGCATTTGATAATCCGTTTATGCTAGGAAGCGCCCACTTGTAAAGTACCGTGTGGTACCAGGTACCTGGTGGTAACAATGATCAAAGCTCCAATGACCCCTGAGGGGCATAAAAAGTTGCAAGAAAAGCTGAAACATTTGAAGGCCGTCGAACGCCCAAAAGTCATACATGCCATTGAAATAGCCAGGGGCCATGGCGACCTTTCTGAAAATGCAGAATACGATGCCGCCAAAGAAGCCCAAGCTCACTTGAGCCGAGAAATCGCAGAGACTGAAGATAGGCTTTCAAGAGCCGAAGTGATTGATCCCTCCAAGCTCAATCATGAGAAAATATCGTTTGGAGCCACTGTGACTATAGAAGAGACAGAAAGTGGCACAAAGGTGACCTATCAGATTGTTGGCGCCCATGAATCGGATGTTAAATTGGGTAAAATCTCTATCGAATCACCCATCGCGAAGGCCTTAATTGGCAAACAAGCGGGTGATGCCACGCAGGTCCACACCCCAAAAGGGGTCAGAGAATACGAAGTTCTTATCATAGAATACAAATAATCTTTGACAGCAAGATTGTCAAAAAAATGACGTTTACCCACCAAAAGAGGTATTTCCTTACCCGCCTGTAGCTAAGCGCCGGATAACGCCCATCAACAAGTCCTAGAAATCACTCTAAATTTTCGAAATCCCGAGAAAATTCCAATTGGCATACCGCTTGCTCCTTTGAGGGGGGAGGTTTCCAAAATGGGGTTTTTAAAGGCTTTTACAATTATTACTTTATGGATTCTCCTCTCCTTTTTTTGGGTCAGTATGGGTCAGTCTAAAGAGATGGAATGTAAAAATTATGGAGAAGTGGAGAGCTGGCTTGGACCCCATGTGGTGTTGCGTGATTGGTACCAATTCTATGTTGCAAGACATGCCTGCCTGCCACAACAGGAAGCAGAATTTTTCAAGGCCCTCGCAAGTAGCGAGACTTTATCAACTAAACTCAATCAAGCCAAAGTAACCTTCGACCAGTTTTACATCCCGATTGCAAATTTGATTGATATCGATTGGAAAAAAGTCAAAGAAGTCAAAGCTCAAAATATTCAGAGTGATCTGACATTGATTGATATCAGCCTCAAAAAAACACTCTCTAAAATGTCAACATTGGATCAAGATTATTTCCGCGCCGTTGTTCTTTTGGACTTACCCAGCGAGTTTGCTTTCATCTATCCTGAATAGACTTGTCTTAAAATCTAAACAATCCTATATAGCCTCCTCCTATGAATTGGCGTGCCCTTGCAAAACTTTTAGGAATCTTTTCTTGCGCCGTTGGTTTTTTAATTGGTTTATCCGCGCTCGTTTCTTTGCTTTTTCATGAAAGAGAGGCCCTTTGGCTTGCCCTTTCCGCACTCATTCCTCTTATTGGTGGCTTGGGGTTGATGCAGCTTTCTTGGGAAACGGATGTGGAAAATTTGTCCCACCGTGAGGCCACTCTTCTCATTGCCTTGTCGTGGCTGGTGGCTATTCTGTGGGGCGCCTTTCCTTACTATTTAACACGAGCCTTTGGCGATTATTCACCCCTTTCTTTTTTGAATTGTCTTTTTGAAGCAACCTCTGGATTCACGGCAACCGCCGCTTCCGTTTTGATTCCACACATTGCCTTGGAAAATCTCTCTCGCGGTCTTATTTTTTGGCGCTCCATGAGCCAATGGTTAGGGGGTTTAGGGATTATTCTAATTGCTTTGTTGTATTTGCCGTTGATTCGCGCCGGTGGGATGGAACTTTTTCAAACCAGCTCCATTGTGAGAGAAAGACTGCGCACCAAAGTAGGAGAGACATCCCGAACAGTTTTGCTCATCTATTTGAGTTTTACACTGTTGGAAGTGATTGTATTGAAGTTAGGTGGGATGGGGTTATTTGACGCCCTCTGCCACAGTTTTTCAACCATTTCTTCTGGCGGTTTTTCCACACAGACATCCAACATTGGTGGATATAACAGCTTGTTCATCGAAATGACCCTCATTATTTTTATGATTTTAGGCACAACCAACTTCGCCCTTCATTATTCCTTTCTCCAAAAAGATTGGCTGGCCTATTGGAAGAGCTTTGAGTTGCGGCTTTATCTGGGGGTATTGTTAGTAGCAATTTTGGCTGTTGGAATTAACCTTAAGGCAAACGGGGTCTCCAATCATTGGAGAGAGGCTATTTTTAATACCGTTTCGATTGGATCGACAACCGGTTTTTGGAATGCGGATGTCAGTTTGTGGCCTTCTTTTTCGAGGGCGATTTTGTTGATCTTGATGTTTGTTGGTGGGACCGTTGGTTCTACCTCGGGCTCGATCAAGTGTTTTCGCATGGGGCTACTCATCAAATATGCCTATCGTGAAATTTTTAGAATCATTCACCCCGCAGGGTTTACCCCCGTGAAATTGGAAGGAAGAGTCGTGGATAGAGAGATCTTAGAGGGAGTGGCCGCTTTCTTTTTTCTCTATATGATCATCTTTACCGCAGGTTCCTTGATTATGCAGGCCTTAGGGTTCGAAATGATGGTGGCCGCCTCCAGTGTTGCGGCGGCCCTAGGGGGCGTGGGGCCCGGGTTTCATGAATTGGGGGCGATGGGGGGCTATTATAATGTGCCGGTTTTGGGAAAGATTACGCTGATGTGTTGTATGATCTTGGGGCGTGTCGAAATTTTCCCTATCCTCGTTGTAATCTCTAGGGAATTTTGGAGAAAATAGGTGGATTGGCGAAAAATTAGCGGGTCCTGTTCCTCCGTGTTTCTGTGGGGGCCCCTAACCAAACCCCACAGCAAACACTCCGGACCACCCGCTAATTTTTTGAGCCCCAAATTTTTAGGCAACTTTTTTGGGAAACAACCGATGACTACCTTGTATGATTTCTATTGCAAATGTGGCGATTAGCCGGGCCGCTTTTCAACTGGCTGATCCCGCCTTTCTGGATCTAAGCCTTTCCCAAGTAGAGCGCGTTCTTGCGCCCGTCACCCCTTTTTCTGGGGTGTATGAAGGGAGAGCAGATCTGCTGGAAGCTTTAGAAAAGGGGAGGTCCGAAGAAGTAGCACTTTCCAGAGCAGCGCTCTTAAAAAAATTAGTTGGGGATACCCCGGGTGTTTCTAAATTATTTGCAGACCCACAAGATCTCTTTAGAAATGTGAGAGAGGTTTTAGGTCTACAGAAAGATTTCAAATCAGCCCTTCTCCCAGACCCAGAACTAATTACAAAAGAACAAAAACTGACTGATCACAATAACAGAAAAGAAGTTTATATCGTTAAGGATTTGGCAGACCTAGGAATTTTGGGGCTTTCAACATGGAAATATGTTGTTGTGGAGCTAGCCGATGGGACACAAGAGATTCGGATCGGATCATACAAAGGTTTGCATGTGGAAATGATGTTGGACGATGAAAAAATTGTTGGGGCAGGGTATATTGAAAATAAAGAGGGTATTATTGAACTGGATGGCTCAAGCACTTTCCTGTCCACTTATCCTGATAGAGTAGAGAATTCTCACCGTCCAATAGCAGAAGAAAGCGGTTTGAAGGCAGTGAGGAAGGCCTTTCGAAAAATTTTGGGTAAAGATTTTAATTTGATGGTTCGAGGATTACCAAACGAGCCGGAATCTCTTAGTATTGAGAGTTCTGAAATCCTTTTTCAAAGAACCAACGGTGCAAAAAAGAGATATCTCCTCATTGTCACTATCGATGGGGAGCCCAAATTCCGTCTTGTTGATGAAGGGAATGAAGATGGGATAGAAACGATGGATCCTGGCGATGCGGCTGTCGATATAGGAGAGGTTTATCAATCTAGAACAGCAGATGGAAAGCCGGTCTATGTTTTAACGGGAACTCAGTCTGGCTTAACAGACTCTTTATTGTTTCTCAAAAAGCTTCTTGGGAATGCTGCCATCGTTGCTAGCTTGGGCGAGTGGATGTTGCATCCTCAAAACCCCGCTCTTCAGTAATTGACTTAGCTTGGTACCTGGTCGCGGCTCGCGGCTATTTATTTCATCATTTCAATTAATTATGCTGGTACCTGGTCGCGGGGTGTGGCAAAAACCGTTTTATGATCTCCCAACAATTTAAGCTCTCCATTGAGGGGATGCATTGTGCCAGTTGTGTAGCTACGATCGAAAAAGGTCTGCGCAAAATCCCCGGCGTCCTTTCGGCCTCTGTCAATTTGGGTCTTGAACAGGCAGTTGTCAGTGCTCAAGAAGATAAAGTCAAACCAGAACAGCTCATCCAAACCATCCAAACGTTAGGTTATAAGGCAAAACCTTTTGAACCCGCTAAAGACGGCAGCGATCCTTATAAAAAAGAATGTCGTGATTGGCTCTGGCGCTTGTTGCTTGCCCTTCCTTTCACGCTGATTCTCATGATCTTTACGGGAAAATATTTTTGGTTGGATGTTGCTTTTGGCGGCATCGTTTATTTTGTCGCCGGCTTTCCTTTTTTGAAGGGGATGATTGTTTCTTTATGGCGCAGGCATCCCGACATGAATGCCTTGATTGGTATTGGGGCGACTGCCGCATATCTTTACGGCTATTTTGAAACGACCGCCACACTCCTTAGTTTCTTGATCTTGGGGCGTTTTTTGGAAGCCAAGGCTAAGAGGGCAACCAGTCAATCCTTGCGCGCCCTTTTTCAATCCATTCCTCAGATTGCTCATAGAAAAGTGAAAGATGGTTTTGAGGATCTTTCCCCTGAAAGTTTGGGGGTGGGAGATATTATTTTAATAAAACCTGGAGAAAAAGTTCCGGCGGATGGAGAGATTATCGATGGAGTCAGCAGCTTTGACGAAAGCTTGATTACCGGTGAGTCCTTCCCCGTTTACAAAAGAATTGGGGAAAAAGTTTTTGCAGGGATACACAATCAGGATGGTGCAGTGACGGTGAGGGTGAGCAAAAATTCCGGTGAAACCTATCTGGCTCAGATTGCAACTTTGGTGGAAAGCGCTTTGGCCAACAAAGCACCCATCGAAAGACTTGCTGACAAAATTTCAGGGATCTTTGTCCCCATTGTTCTCTTGATCGCCTTTGTCACTTTTTGGTTTTGGTGGAATTTAGGTCCAGAACCTAAGCTTGCGAATGCCCTGGAATTTGCCGTGGCGGTTTTGATTATCGCTTGTCCTTGTGCTTTGGGGTTGGCTACTCCAACCGCAGTGATCGCCGGAGTGGGCAAAGGCGCAAAACATGGAATTTTGATCAAAGGTGGGGATGTTTTAGAAAAGGTGCGCGACTTGCACACCATTGTGCTCGACAAGACCGGAACACTCACAGAAGGAAGGCCTCGTGTTAAAGAGGTGATAGCCCTCTCTGGCAACAAAGAGGAGGTGTTAAAGCTTGCAGCCCAGGTCGAAATTTATTCAGAGCATCTTTTGGCGCATGCCATTATAAGAGAGGCCCGCATTAAAGGATTGCATTTGGCCCCTCTTCAGAACTTCAAGAATTTTCCTGGCCTTGGGACAAAGGCTCATTTCGGCGACAATGAAGTGTTGGTGGGGTCCCCCGTTCTTTTCGCAGAGAATGGTATTACAATTTCTCCCCTTGCAGAACTTGCAGAGGAAAAAAGGGAGTTGGGATTCAATGTTATTTTTGTGGCTTTAAATCAAAAACTCCTGGGTGCGATTGTGTTGGAAGACGAAATCAAAGAAAATTCCATGAAAGTCATTCAAAAACTCAAAGAGATGGAGTTCAATGTCTGGATGATTACAGGAGATCAAAAGGCAGCGGCAGAACTGGTGGCTCAAACCCTAGGCATTTCCAAGGTTCTCTCTTCAATGAAGCCCGATGAAAAGGCTTCAGCCATTGCTGAGCTTAAAAAAGAGGGGTTAGGCATTGCCTTTGTGGGGGATGGGATTAATGATGCCCCGGCATTGGCCGCAGCCGATGTGGGGATTGCCTTTGCAACAGGGAGTGACATTACCAAAGCAGCCTCGGATATCACACTGGTCCACGGTGATCCTTTAGCCATTGTTGAGGCGATAAAACTCGCCAAAAAAACCTACGCTGCGATTCAACAAAACCTATGGCTTTCTTTTATTTATAACGTACTGGCTATCCCCATTGCGGCCGGTGTTTTGTATTCCTCTTTTAAACTTCGTCTCACACCCGAAATTGCCGCCATCGCAATGAGTTTGAGCTCGATTTCCGTGGTGTTAAATAGCCTGAGGCTCAAATGGACTCGGGTGGGGTCATGATAAAAAGCTACCGATCAAGGTTTTATAGACTTGTCCTTTAGACACTTTTATAATGGTGTCGCTCTTTGGCCAGACTTTTGAGGTCTCCAGGAGCTGTAAGGTCTGAAACCCGAGTCTCACAGGCAACCTCACAACCGCTTTCAATCGAAGTGCAAACCAGGGAAAATAACTGCAATATCTTTCATATTCTTTGAGATAGTTTTTGGCCAACTCGAAAAGGACTGAAATGGGGACCTCTTTTGGAATATACGAGCGACCTCTTTTTAGATCCTGAGGGATATCTCTTAGGATGTTGACGAGCTGCAGACCCTTCCCAATTTTTTCGCCAATGAACTCGCTTTCCTTCCCAAAATTGTTGGAAAAACTAAAGTGGGACTTCATCATTTTTGTCCAAAACTTTCCCACACAACCGGCGACAAAGTAAATATATTGATCGAGTTCTTCTAGCGTTTGGGTAGGTTTCCCTTCAAGGTCTTTTTGCATCCCTTGAGTCAATTCCAGAACAAGTTCTTGGATAAGCAACCAATCCTTGGGCTCAAGTCTTGAGAGGGCCTCCATTAACGCGGGCAACCCTTCAATAAGGGCCTTTTCAGAAGAAGAGCCCCCGGAAGGTTTTGATACAGAAGAGACAATACTTTGGGGGAATCCATCTGTGGGTCTTGCAAACATTTCTTGGTAAGCATCCAATAATTTAAGACGTTCTGATTTGGGAATTAGCTCCGTGTCAGCAATCGTATCGGCTGCTTTGCAGGCTAGAAAAGCCAGCCCCATTTGTAGGCGAATTTTTCTTGGGAGCAAAATAAGACTCAAATAAAAGGACCGCGAGGTCCCTTTCAGAATTTTTTTGAGATTAGAATTTTGGTAGACCCAGCGCATAGAGAATTTCTTTCAGGGCAATTTTTAGTTTTTCGCCAAAGCCCAATGAAACCTTTTCCTTGAAAACAGCCAAGGGATTTCTGCTTATTTTACTGAGTAAGGCTTCATAGGTTTTTCCCATCAAAAAGGCGGCGATCATTTGGCGCCTTAATTTTCCAGGTCTTGGAAAGGCCTTCCAAGCAGCTTTATAAAAATTTCTAGCTCGTTCCATTTCAAAATAAAGAAGATCATAAAGATTTAAATTATCTTTGGCATTTCCAGACAAATCTTGGAGGGTCACGCTGAATTTTTTGAGATCTTCTTGGGGGAGATAAATCCTTTCCCGGCCCAGATCGGTAACAATATCTCTTAAAATATTGGTCAGTTGAAGGGCTTTGCCTAAGGTAATGGCCCCTTCTTTTAGTTCCGGCGTTAGTGGAACACCAAAAATATGGAGACAGACAAGTCCCACGCAAGAAGCCACTTTATAGCAATAGACTTCCAATTCTTGGAAAGTAGCGTAGTTTTTTTTGGTTAAATCCATCTCGCAACCGGCAATAATTTCTTCGAGATATTGTTTGGGGATTTTGTAATCGCGAACAACTTGGCTTAGGGCTTTCGAAATCAGGTGCTTGGGGTGTCCTTCGTAGATTTGTAAAACTTCTTGTCTCCAAAATCTCAATTTTTCTTTGGCCTGCTCAAAGCTAACCGCCTTATCGACACTATCATCAACTTCTCGGCAAAAGGCATAGAAGACCTCTAGCGCGAGGCGTTTTTTCCTCCCCAAAAGATAGAAGGTATAAACAAAATTGGAGCCACTTTTCTTGCAAACTTGGTGACAAAGTTTTTGTGGATTCATCCTTTGCTATAAGTCAATTCGTAGGTTTTGACTTCTTCTACACCCTTTTTAACAAGAGAGTCTATTTCTAAACGAAGCTCAACTCTATCTAACCCTTCTTTGGTCGAGCGGGTTTTAGGGTGCTTGGGTAACATCAAACTACAGCAATCTTCATGTGGTTTTATGGAGATGTCAAAGGTTCCAATCTTGCGGGCCTGTTCAATAATTTCTAGCTTATCCATTCCGATAAGGGGTCTAAAAACAGGTAAATTTGAGACGCTCTCAATTGCACTGAGGTTGGATAAAGTTTGAGAGGCTACTTGCGAAAGGGCTTCGCCTGTAACCAAAGCTTGGCAACCATTTTTAATTGCCAGATTCTCAGCAATCCGAAGCATCATTCTGCGATAAAGAAGAACCCGGTAATCTTCAGGTGCTTTAGACACAATTTGTCTCTGAATCTCCCCAAAAGGGACGCAGAGCAGGCTTCCTCCATCCTGATAGTTAGCCAGCATTTCTGCAAGTTCAAGCGCTTTGTCCTCCGATTGCGCTGAGGCAAAAGGAGCAGAGTGAAAATGAATGAATAAGGCCTCGCAACCCCTTTTCATCATTCGCCAAGCCGCTACAGGGGAATCAATGCCCCCTGACAAGAGGACTGCAACCTTTCCAGAAACCCCCACCGGAAGTCCACCCAAGCCAGGAATTTTCTCAAAACTGTAAAAGATGTGATTTTGGAAGAGTTCAATATGAACGGTTGTTTCTGGCTGATCTAGATTGACTCTTGCATTTGTTTTGAGCTGGATGAAGCGACCAATCTCCTCATTGACGTACTGAGAACCAACCGGAAAATTTTTTTCTGCTCTTTTTGCTCGCACTGCGAACGTAGAAAATTTTTGTGTGATGAGGCTGCGATCCAAATTTTCTTTGAGATTCTCAAGAGAGGCCTCTGCTCTCTCGCACGGCATAAAGTTTGCCAGCCCAAAAATTTTGGAGAGCTTGTTTTGCACGACTTGCGCATTTGGGGTGACAGCAAACTCCATCCAAAAACGACCTGGAAGTTTGTGAAGCGTGAGGGGTGCAATTTCTCTGCACCTAAGCGCCACCCTCCTTTGCAAAGCATTTTCAAAGAAGGATCGATTTTTATTTTTAAGCGCAATTTCTCCGTAGTGCAAAATGTAGTGTTGCATGATCTAACTTACTTAATTGACTTGAATTTTTTACAAAGGCAAGGTCTTGTAACAAGGAAATTGAGAAAAAAGTTGACAAATGGGTCGAAAAATCGTTTGACACCGCAACATATTGTGGTTTAACATTGAGCCATACACAATATGTTGTGGATAAAGAGGGACCGGAAGGGGATATTTCTCGTTAAGTTATTGAAATAACTAAAAAATTAGGATTAATGACTTATCAACAAGGGGGCTTCGTGTCTGAAAAACTTAAAAAACGTGAAAAGGTGATCGTAAAACAAGAGATATCACCGGTTCTTCACTCTGTGCCGAAAGGATTGACTCTGAATCGTCTTTTTGCAAAAGAGGGGAGCGACCCCCTAGATCAAGCTCGTTATGCGAAACGCTCCTCCTTTATCAATAATACCGATGGCTCTGTTGTTTTTAAAATGGAAGATTGTGAAGTGTCAGAGAGTTGGACGCAACTAGCAACCGATATCTTAGTATCCAAATATTTTAGAAAAAGAGGGGTTGAAGGAGAAGGGCGTGAAACCTCCATTAAGCAAGTTGTCAACCGAATTGCCAAATCAATTCGAAAGGGGGGGGAAGAGCTGGGAAGTTATTTTGCAACCCCTCAAGATGCCCAAAATTTTGAAGATGAGTTGAAGTTTTTGTTAGTTCATCAGTATGGAGCTTTTAATTCACCCGTCTGGTTTAATGTGGGACTTTATCATGCTTACGGGATTGAGGGGTCGGGGGGAAATTGGCGTTGGGATCCTGCAAGCGATTCGATCGTAGAAACAGAAACAGCCTACAAAAATCCACAGGCTTCAGCCTGTTTTATCCAATCGGTTTCTGATGATTTGATGTCTATCTTTGATTTAGCCAAAGCTGAGGCAAAACTTTTCAAATATGGAAGCGGGACAGGGACTAATTTTTCAAGCCTCAGAGGCCGTCAGGAAAAACTCTCTGGGGGTGGAACATCCTCTGGGTTGATGTCTTTTTTGGAGGTTTTGGACAGAGGAGCTGGGGCCACCAAATCTGGGGGGACAACCAGAAGGGCAGCCAAAATGGTATGCCTCGATATGGATCATCCTGAAATTGGTGACTTTGTTGAGTGGAAGGTCAGAGAAGAAAGAAAGGCGCAGGCCCTTATTGCCTCTGGTTTGGATGCGGATTTCAATGGAGAGGCCTATAAAACGGTTTCTGGACAGAATTCCAACAACTCGGTTCGTATCCCCGATGAGTTTATGTATGCCTACTTGAACGACGGGGATTGGAAGACAAAGTTTAGAACCACCGGTGAGGTTTGCGAAACCTTTAAAGCCAGAGATTTGATGAAAAAGATCGCCTCTGCGGCGTGGCGCTGTGCCGATCCGGGTGTGCAGTTTGATACTAATACAAATAAATGGCATACTTGTAAAAGTTCAGGAAGAATCAATGCTTCGAATCCCTGCGGAGAGTATAATTTTTTAGATGACAGCGCCTGCAATTTGGCAAGTCTCAACTTGACGAAATTTTATAATGAAGAGACGCGAACCTTCGACATTGAAAAATTTAGACATGCCTGCAAGATTTTTATTACCGCCCAAGAAATTTTGGTCGATTTTTGTTCCTATCCAACCAAGACCGTTGCTAAAAATAGCCACGATTATCGACCTTTGGGTCTGGGCTACGCAAATTTAGGGACACTCTTAATGGTTATGGGGCTTTCCTACGACTCGGACGCAGCCAGAAGCATTTGTGCTGCCATTACCGCCGTGATGACAGGTCGTAGCTATTTGATCTCCGCAGAGATTGCCTCTCACAAAGGAGCTTTTCCAGGTTTTGCAAAGAATAGAGAACCGATGTTGGAGGTAATGAGCATGCATAGAGATGCAGCTCTCACCATCGACAAAGAAAAATGCCCTAATTATTTGCGCGAGGCTGCAATAGAAGATTGGAACCGCTGCCTCGAAGCGGGAGAAAAACATGGCTATCGTAATGCCCAAGCAACGGTCTTAGCTCCAACTGGAACGATTGGTTTGTTGATGGATTGCGACACCACTGGAATCGAACCCGATTTTGCCCTCGTCAAATTTAAAAAACTGGCAGGAGGTGGCTATTTTAAAATCGTTAACCAAAGTCTTCCAAAAGCATTGAGGAGTTTGGGTTATACGGAGAGCCAAATCACCGATATTGTGACTTATATTGTAGGGACTGCTTCTCTGATAGGGGCCCCTCACATTAATTCAGAAAGTTTAAGGGCCAAAGATTTCACCCAGGAAGAACTTGCTAAAGTAGAAAAGACACTCCCCAGTGTCTTTGATCTCCCCAATGCCTTTACCGTTCATATTTTGGGAAAAGAGACACTGGCACGATTTGGGCTCACCGAAGAACAATACACAAAGCCCAATTTTAATATGTTGAAAGCCCTAGGTTTTAGTCCTGTGCAGATAGAAGAGGCCTCTTTAGTCATTTGTGGGAGAATGACAGTGGAGGGGGCCCCTCATTTGAAAGAAGAGCATCTTCCCGTTTTTGATTGTGCTAACAAATGTGGAAAATCAGGAAAGCGTTTCTTGGCCCCCATGTCCCATGTGAAGATGATGGCAGCTGCACAGCCTTTTATCAGCGGAGCCATTTCGAAGACAATCAATATTCCCAATGAAGCCACTATTGAAGATATAGAAAATCTTTATGTGGAAACCTGGCGTTTGGGATTGAAAGCCGTTGCCCTCTATCGTGATGGTTGCAAAATGTCTCAGCCGCTCAATGCGATGAGCGATTCCCAGGCCAAGAAACAGACTGAAGCAGAAAAGAGTGCCCCGGCACCACAGCAGGTTGTTTTAAAACGACGCAGGCTTTCGAAGAAGCGTCGTGGGTTTACATTGGAAGCAAGAGTAGGGGGTCAGAAAGTTTATTTAAGAACGGGTGAATACAACGAAGGGGGCCTGGGGGAAATCTTTGTCGACATGCACAAGGAGGGGGCTGCGTTTAGAAGCATGATGAACTGTTTTGCCATCGCTGTCTCTTTGGGACTCCAATATGGGGTTCCCCTCGAAGAATATGTCGACTGCTTTACCTTTACCCGGTTTGAACCGCATGGAGTAGTCGATCATCCCAACATCAAGATGGCAACCTCTGTAATCGATTTTATCTTTAGAGTTTTGGGGATGGAATATTTAGGAAGGACCGATTTTGTCCAGGTCAAGCCCTCCAAAGATGAAGATGTCGTTTTAGAGCTGGAGAGTAAGAACAGAGAACAGAAGTCAGAGAACAGAAAACAGAAAACAGATGGCAATGTAGTGCCCTTAAGTATTCGAACCTCGAACCTCGAACCTCGAACCTCGAACAGCCCCAACGAACATCTATCCACTATGATGGGGGATGCCCCTTTTTGCGATTCTTGCGGTCATGTAACAGTGCGGAACGGATCTTGTTACCGCTGCCTGAACTGCGGCAATTCAATGGGGTGTAGTTAAAGTTTCAAGCGGCGGCGGAGATCGCTGAGTTCTCGTTGGATGCGAACATCAGAGGCTTCTTCTTTCTTGAGTTGGTTCAAACGCTTTTCTTCAATCTCTGGCCACAATCCTTTTTCTTTTAATGCTTTTGAGAGTAGTTCTGCCTCAGAGTGGGAAAGAGTTGTAGTATGGAGCACATGTTCTTCAAACGCCTCCCAAGCAATCGGACAATATTGTTTCACAAAATGGGCCATGGCTTCGGCAAAAACACGGATTTCTTTTTGGGCATGGGCATCTAGGCGCAGGCTTAGGAAATGCAAGAGGTTATGAAGATCAATTTTCCAATACCATTCGGTATAAATAGATAGGGGAAGATTGGCTCTAGCCACTTCTCTGGCAACCCCCACCTTCAGGTAGTGTTGGTATTCCTCGTAGAGTCTTTTTTGGTCTTCCTGAAACGATTTTTGGATCTCTTTGGCCTCAGGGATTGCAACCGCTTCTTCTTCTGAAGAACCTTGCCTGTTCGTTACCGATTGTTTGCGTAAATCTTCAGTTTCTGGAATCCAGAAAACATCTTCCATGATGGAATAACGCCCACTCATTTCGTTGACGTTAGCAGTGCGGTGTCTGATCCACTGGCGAGCGACAAAAATAGGCATTTTGCAGTGAAACTTGAATTCCACCATTTCAAAAGGGGTAGTATGGCGGTGTTGCATCAGATAAAAAATCAAAGCGCGGTCGGCACGAACCGATTTTGTCCCTTTGCCGTAGGAAACGCGGGCTGACTGAACGATGGAGGAATCGTCTCCCATCACCTCCACAAGGCGGACAAAACCTTTATCAAGGCAAGGAATATAGTTGGGGTCTGATTTGATGTCGTAGTCTTCCTTGGGATTTACTTGTGTGATTTCGCCCATAGAGTTTGCTTGACCTCTTCTGGAACATCCCTTAGAAATATGCATTCCGTCAAATGGAAATTTCCCAACGTAAACCTTGGCTAGAAAGAACGATCACTCTGTTGCTGATTGCCTATTTCATCTTTGGTTATCTTCCCATCGCAAGCTGGAATGAATCTAGGGGTTTTTATCATATCCTTGGATTTTCCTGGGAAGAAAAGATCCCTTTTATAACCCCCTTTATCTTGGGCTACAGCCTCGTTTATGGAAGTGTATTTTTTATTTATTGGGTCATTCCCAATTGGGTTGTTTTCAAAAAGATGGCGTGGGGATTTTTTTGGGTTACAACCATTCATTATGTTTTTTTCGTTCTTTATCCGGTCAAGATGGTTTGGAGACCAGAAATTGTTGAAGCAAAAGACCTATTTGAATGGATTGCTAAATTTATTTTTTCACTCGACAACACCTATAATTGTTTTCCTTCACTCCATGTTGCCTACCCCACACTCGCCACCACCCTTGCCTGGAAGTTTGTTCCCAAGATGCGATATTGGTTTGCGGCCATGGCCCTCATTACCGCTATTTCAGTCGTGTTGGTGAAACAGCACTATATTGTGGATGCCATCGGAGGGATGGTTGTTTCCATTCTGATTGGTTTGGTGCTGATAAGAACAAGCTCAAATGGTTAGCGATAGGCTAACCCCCTGACACTTTTCGTTCCCAAGCAGGCGTGGCGGAAGGCTAACCCAAGGGACGTTATCAAAATGGGGGTGATCCCCCATTTTGCACTCTCTCTCGCCCCGCCAATTATTCAGAACCCCCATAATGTGTGGCGGGGCTGCGAGAAGCCGCTTGGGTTAGCCTTCCGCCACGCCTGCTTGGGAACGGACAAGACTAGACTGGTGAAAAAGTCGCGCGAGGGATGCGTTTTGAGAAAAGCGTCTCGGAGCCCATTTTCACAAACGGGAAATAAAGATAAAATGGGCGAGAGTCGAGCGGCGATTTTGGGTCGTCCAAAAATCGACCACGTCTTTTCGAAAAACCATCCCGGAAGCGACTTTTTCATCATATCCAAAAAATATCAGAGGGCTGGCTATCGATAGGGGATTTTTTGAACAGGTGGTGGCTCGGAATAAGGGATATGAATAGTTTTCTTTGTTTTTTGCGTCGGAATAGTTTTAGTCTCACTTTTTGGATAAACATCGTAGGTATCAGAGGAAACTTGTGTGGTTCCAAAAATTTGGTTGGACAACAATGTATCCCTTGACACGGCTTTTTTAACCTCTCCCTGGTCCTTGTTTTTAGTTTTTTTGGATGGGAGCTCTCCCAGTTCGTAGGTTCCCTCACCTTTTTGTTTTTTCTCTTCTTCAAAAGAGTCATAGATCACTTTGATTTCCATTTCTCCAGCCTTGCCCGTTTTTTTAAGAGGGGCCTGTTTCGTTGTGGTTGTGGAAGGTAATGCAGGAGGGGGTGGTTTGGCATAGGGTTCTCCTGTGAGTGGTTGCACGACAGGAGTCCCTACCGGTTGGACCACTTGACCAATCCCTGTTGTCAACGTTGTGTTGGGATCATTTCCGAGAAGTGCTTTGCGAGTATCATCGTTTGCCTGCGCATACACTTTTTGGCTGAGGCAACAAGCAATTAGAATTGACAAGACGCAGCATTTCATACACTTCAGTATATCAGGTGCCAGGTACCTTTTGCAACAATTTCAACTAGAGTTTTGCATTGCACGAAAAAGGTACCTGGCACCTTTATATGAAAAAGGTTCTTTTTATTTGTCTTGGTAACGCCTGCCGTTCTCAAATTGCAGAAGCCTTTGCTAAGGTTTATGGGGAGGGGTTCATTGAGGCTTATAGTGCAGGGGTTAAGCCGGCCGGTTTTGTCCATGACAAGACAATTGCTGTAATGGATGAAGTGGAAATTGACTTGCGCGGGGCTGCTTCCAAACCGATTGATCCTGTCTTATTGTCTCAGGTTGATTGGCTTGTCACTTTGTCTGAAGAAGCCAAGCCCATATTTCCTGCCACTTCAAATCATGCCCGTAAACTCCATTGGTCGATTGATGACCCCGTTTCTGTTTTTGGCAAGGAAGAAAGAATCTTTCAGGCATTTCGGATGACTCGCGATGAAATAGAAAGAAGGGTAAAAACCCTAATGGATCAAATTAAGCAGTCCTAGAGAAAATTTTCTCCCACCAACTTTTCCCTTGTGATTTTTTTCTATGCCGTTCTCGAACTAATTGTTCGTCGGGCCCATAGTATTCTTTATAGTAGTAGTAAGTGGGGGCCATCTTCATCTCTGCGGCCTTGATGTTATTGAGGACAACACCCAAAACATTGGCTCCAGTGCTCGCCATCTGTACCTTGGCGCGCTTCAAGGCCCCTCTGGCAGTTCTTCCCACTTGATAGACAAGGATAACGCCATCTACTTGCGGGCCCAAAACTGAAGCATCGGAGACGGGTAAAACAGGGGGGGTGTCAATGATCACGAAATCAAAATTTTGTCGCAGCTCCGTTAAAAGGGTTCTCATCTTATCAAGGGATAAAAGTTCTGCGGGGTTGGGTGGGAGTCTGCCCGAGGTCAAAAGATAAAAATTATCAATTCCCATGGTTTGGAGAATTCTATCGGGCGGAAGTTCGCCAACGAGCAGATCTGTTGTTTTGCGAATAACATCTGACCAGGGGATATCTTTGGTGAGTATCTCGACTAAGCCCGGTTCTTTGTTCACCCCCAAGATTCTACTCACGGTTTCCCTTCTTAAATCCCCTGAGACAAGACAGGTCTTTTGGCCATTTTGGGCCAAAGTGAGGCTTAAGTTAAGAGCGGTGAGTGATTTACCCTCTCTGGCCCCTGCGCTGGTGATTTCCAAAATTTGTCCCTTCTTTTGGGCTACCGCAAAATTGACGTTTGTTCTTAGGGTTTTATAGGCCTCCAAAGACGAAAATTGATGCTCCTCGCCACTGAGCATAATCAGTTTTCTAACCTCTTCGATGGCCGTTATGTCACTTCCTCCAGACCGCTGAAAAGCCTTGAAGGGTAAAAATTTCAGCCAATTCCTCCACTCCCATTTTTTTTCAGGAGGGGTGAAGTGGACCATTTCTGGGATAACTCCAAGAATTGGCACTTGGAGGAAATCCTCAACCTCTTCGATTGTGGAAATAGAGGTGTCGACATTTTCTTTAACGAAAGCCAACAAAATTCCCAGGATCAGAGAAATGACAGCGCCAATCGTGACATTTTTTTGAAGATCAGGAGCAATGGGGGAGTCGGGGGGGCTGGCAACATCTAGAATAGTTATTCCAGAAACAGTTTGGGCTTCGGCAATTTTGGCATCTTCATATTTTTGCTTGAGACCTCCATAGATAGAGTTCAAGGATTGTAATTCCCCTGTTAACTTATTGAATTGCATTTCCAGTTCAGGAAATTTTGCCAACCTTACTTTTAGATTTTCAATTTGTCCCCTTAACTCAGTGACTTCTGGATGTCTGTCGGTATATTTTTCTAGGAGATTGCTAAGTTTGATCTCCATGTCGACCACTTGTGACTGAAAGGTTCCTAGTGAAGCCCCAATGGGATTTTTTTCCTTAAACTCTCTAACTTCTACTTCTTTCAGGCGCAATTTTTCCTCGTTTTCCTTTAGTAAATCCCATACATATTCCCGAACCTGTTTTGCTTGTTCATTATGATCTTTGAGACTCCATATTTGATAACCTTTGGCTACGGCATTAACAATCATGGCGGCCTGTTTGGAATCGTTGGTTGTCACTGAGATATCGAGGATGTTTGTATTTCCTCTTTTAGAAGGGATAACTCCTTGAAAGGGTTCGATAATAGCTCCGACCTCCTTTTCGGTCATACCTTCTTTTATGAGTCCAAGAGCAGATGCGGCCTCGTGAGCAACACCACTTGTGCTAATAACTTCCATTTGAGCTTCAAAAAAATCAGTTCCCTCCCATACATCAAATGTCGGGTCCGTCGTTCCTGCTGTTCTTGGTTTGTCCACTTTTACCGAGGCAGCGGCTTTATAAGTGGGAGGAATGCGTGAGGTATGGATCCAAATGGCCGCTGTAATGATGAAAAATGTTCCTAAAACAATGACTTTACGCCTTTTGACAATACGCCAATAATCGCCAAGATCTAATTCATACGTTTTGGGCATAATTACCGATTTATCATGGATTTAGCTATTTGTATAGAGGATCTTGAATAAAATCTACCTAACCAAATCTTTAACATCCCTATAAACAGAAGTTCCTAGGAGGGTATTTGATAAAAGAGGGGTGATGCGAGAGATGGCAATATTGAGATTGGCAATAAATAGTCTTGGAACGTAGACGATGTCACTAGAAGCAAGGGCTATATTTTGACTCAGGTCCCCTTTTAAAATTCTTGCAAGGTTGAGGCGGTAGATTTCTGGTTGTTGCAATCCTCCACGGATAAGAATTGTTCCCTTTTTAACGGCATCATTGGTAAAACCTCCGGCCAAAGCAATGAGATCAATAATGTTCGATCCTCCGGGAGGGGAATAAACACCGGGAGATTTTACCTCACCCAATAGAATTACTTTCATTCCGGCGAATTTTTGGATGGCAACGGATACTTGTGGATTTCTGATAAAATTGCTCAAAGAACTTGTCAGTCTTTCGTCAATCTCCATTAATGTCAAACCAGCCGCAGAAATTTCGCCTACAAACGGATAAGAAATGGAACCATCGGGACGGACAATGACAATTTTATCTAAATCAACATTCCTCCAAACAGAGATTTCTAAAACGTCTCCGACTCCAACGCGATAAGGCTGTGGCTTTGCTAGTGGGGTCTCCTCTGCCATGGCGGGGTATTCCTCTTGCGCGGGGGGATAAACGGTTTCTTCTTCAACCGGCGCTTCTTTTTTCTCTTTCGCTGCTAACTTTTTTGCCTCCCTTTGCTTAACTTTTTCCTCTTTGAGTCGTTCTTTTTCTTCTTTTTCCTTATCCCGCTGGGCTTGAGACTCTTGCTTAATGGCTGTTTTTGCCATATTGCTGTAACATTTTTTTAAATAGACATCGGCTTGTTTATAATTAGCATTCAGCTCAATGACTTTTTGAAAAAGTATCTTGGCACTTTCATAATCCTCTTTGGAGTAAAAGGTCTTTGCCTGGCTGTAGCAATCTTCCATGGTTTCTTGTGTGCAAAGGGAATCACCCGATTGGGCTAAAAGATCGCTGGTGCTAACCACGAAGAAGAGGAAACTTAAAACTAGAGCGCTATTTCGCATTTTCTATTTGCTAGATGTTAGGTGTGTAGATTGTTGAGGTCTCACAACAACTTTGGGTTCTTTAATGTAATTTTTAAGTTGTTCCGTCAACTCTTGGGTCAGCGCATTAACGGTCAAGCCGGTTGCCTTTATTTTGCCAATCAAAGGGTAGGTTATGGTGCCATCTGGCTGGACGGTAACACTCTTGTCTAAATCCGGAACTTTAGAGACAGAAACATATAAAGTATCCCCTTGCATAATAGCGCGGGTTTTTTCTTGCGCTGACTCCATTGCCGGAGGGTATTTTTCAATCAGCTTGGTAGAGGCTTTCTTGGGAGAAGCCATCACCGTTTTAGGAGCAGGGGAAGTTTGGATTGGGCTAAAATCTTGTTTACCATAGAGGAGTTCTTTGCGTCTTTTTTCTTCAATCTCTCGTTGTTTTAACTTTTCCCTTTCAAGGGCTAGAAGTATTTCTTGCTTTCTTTTTTCCTCTATTTCCCTTTGCTTTTGTTCTTCTTTCATCAAAGGGGCTAGCAACTCCTGCCTTCTTTTCATCTCCAATTCCCTTTGCTTTTGCTCCTCTTTTTCCAAAGCAAGGAGGGCCTCTCGTCTCTTTTGCATCTCAGCTTCTCTTTGTTGTTCTTCTAGCCCTTTGAGCTCTATTAAAATTTCCTGGCGTCTTTTAGCTTCTTGCTGAATTTTTTCTTCCTCTTGTCTTGATTTTTCGAGGAGCTCTTGTTGTTGTTTTTTGGCTTCTTCCTGAAGCCTTTTTTGCTGTTCTCTCATTTCGGCCATCAGTTCTTGTTTTTGCCTTCTAGCCTCGGCATCGATTTGTCTTTGCTCTTCTCTTCGTTTCGCCAGAATTTCTTGTTCCCAGTCTCTGGGCTCCCATTTAGAAACAGTACTCAATACTTGAGCTGGGTCAGGGATCTTTTTAGTCTCCAATTGTATTTGTCGCTCTTCTTTTTGTGCTTGTTTTTGGGCCGCCAATTTCTCTTCAATAATTAGCTTGGCGATTTCGGTATGACATTTCGTAAGGTATACCGAAGCCTTCTTGTAGTTGACGTCAATAGTAATGACTTTTCCAAAAAGGGATTTTGCACCCTCAAAATCTTTATTGTTAAAAAGATTAACCCCTTCTTCATAGCACTCTGAAAGACTCTCTTTGGTGCAAGAGAGCTCCTCTTGCTCGAGAGCGAAAACCAAGGGTGAAAAAAACAAGGAAAGCAACAAGGAAACACCAGCTAATGCGACTTTTTGCCTCCCCATAGGTGGCACAAACCTACTAAATATGGATTTAAGTGTCAATTTTTACTTTATCTTTAAAAACGTTTACAGAATGTCTTAAATTGTTTAGAATTCAACCATGTACCTTAACTATTGGCGTTTGAAGGAAAGGCCTTTCGAGACGGCTCCGGAAACGAAGTTCTTTTTTTCCTCCCACAATCATGAAGAGGCCCTTCAGAGACTTTTGTTTTCCTGTCATGAGCATCGTGGCTGTATGGTTTTAACTGGGGAATATGGATGTGGTAAGACACTTTTGAGCCGGGTTTTAATCCGCGAACTGGCTAGAGATGTTCGTTGCCAAATTGCCCTCATTATCAATCCTCGCCTTGCCCCCAAGGAATTTTTGGAGATGATTTGGTTTGAGCTGGGAGGCTCAAAGGAAAAAAGCGGGATGGACAAAGTCCTTCTCCTCGAACATATCAAACAACTTCTGGAAGGCAATGCAAAGGCGGGCCGAGAAACAACCCTTATTATTGATGAAGCTCAGGCCATTGAGAATGAAGAGGTCTTAGAAGAAATTCGACTCCTTATGAATATTCAAGATGGCGAGGAGTTATTGCTGAATATGATTTTTATCGGCCAGCCCGAACTCAAAGAAAGGATATTAAAACTAAAGCAGCTTGCCCAGAGAATACAAATGTGGTTTCACCTCCCCCCACTTACTCCAGAAGAGACCCATCACTACATCCAATACCGTTTAACGATTTCGGGTGGCCATTCTGAGATTTTTACGTCGGAGGCCTGCCAAAAAGTTCATGCCCTGGCAGGCGGAATTCCCAGGCTCATCAATAATATATGTAATATGGCCTTGTGGATTGGCGAAAAAAATCAATTACAAAAAATTAATCCAGAAACGGTTGAAATGGCCTTTCAAACACTGAAAGGGTAAATAGGGCAAAGATGAAGCGATTTTCATCCATCACCTTTCAAATGCTTTTCTTTTTGGCCCTTGGTGTTTTAACAGTGGGAGGCCTCTTTTTTTCTAGTCTTTCTTATAACATTCAAGCCAGGGGGCTTTTGGGGAACGTTGAAAAAGATACGGAGTTTCTTAATCAAGTTAAAGAAATTCGCTACCATTTCAGTTTTGCAAGAAAAGAGGAGAAAAACTGGATTTTATTTAGGAATCCCAGTTACCTTGCATCGAGGAAGAAATCTCTTACGAGAGGAGAGAGCCTATTAGTAGATATTAAAAAACAGATGGCCACTCCGGAACTCGACGAATTGTTAGAATCTCTTGAGAGCCATCTGTTACACTACACGGCACTGGGTGAAGAATTGATGAGTGCCGATACGATAAAAAAAGTCGATCATTTTACAAAAAAGGCAAAGACAATCGATGAGGGGGTGACAGAGCAGATTTCTGAAATCACGGGGTTTCTATTGAAACGAGTCGATGAAAGTCAAAAAATAGCAACAGGAGCGTTTCAAACCTATTTTGTTTGGTCTCTTGTTTCTGTTTTTTCTGGGTTGGCTTTGTTCGTGGGTGCAGGGCTCCTTTGGACTTATCGTTTGAAGGTGCGTTTGAAAAAACTCCTCAGGGCTACACGTAAAATGGCGATTGGAGACTATTCCCCACAATTGGAGACCCTCTATTCCGATGAGCTAGGTGTTTTGGCCGCCAATTTTAATGAAATGGCTGCAAAAATCGCCGAGCGTGAGGAAAAAATTAACCAGATCACCCAGGAGCTCATTCAGGCGAATAATTTGCTTAAGAAAAGCGCAACCCCTATCCATCAGATTCCGAAATCTACAATTCGGTAATCTTGGACTCGCTCTTCCAACCTTCCTACTACCTCATTGACCCTCTAAGAAAAAAATCCTATAGGTTGAACATGGACAAGAGATGGCGCTCCACAACGCCCTGTAAAGTTAGCCTTATTCGCCCCCCTTCTATTGTTTCCCGCTATGCCATAGTGGCTCCTCTAGCTGTGCCGTTAGGGGTAGCATATCTTGCCTCTAGCTTGCGAGAGGCGGGTCATCGGGTTCAACTCATTGATGGAGTTGGGCTTAATACCAAGGAACCAAGACCTTGGAGTGATACTACGATTTATCGAGGTCTTTCCTTCGAAGAGATAGCAACACTCGTTGACCCTCAAACCAATGTGATTGGGGTGTCTTGCATGTTTTCTAGCGACTGGCCGTTTGTGCGAGAGATGATTGAAACAATCCACCATAAGCATCCAGAAATCCCTATTGTACTGGGTGGTGAACATGTCACGGCTATTCCCGAGATCTGCCTAAACAGTTGCCCTTACGTCTCAGCATGTGTCGTTGGAGAGGGTGAGGAAACTTTTTTAGAATTTTTAGAACATTTCAGTGAAAAGAAACCTTTAAACTCAGTAGCTGGACTGGTGTTTCGTAATGCAGAGCAGCACATCGTACATACTACTCCAAGAAACCGCATCCGTAATATTGACGATATTCCTTGGCCGGCATGGGATTTAGTACCGATGGAAAACTATCTTTCTCAACACCTCAGCGCAGGTACTCGCCATGGAAGATCGATCGGCATGTTGGCCTCACGTGGTTGCCCTTACCAATGTACCTTCTGCTCCAACCTTAATATGTGGACTCCACGTTGGTTCGCTCGCGATCCCGAGAAAGTCATTGACGAAATCGAACACTATGTTCGTTGCTACCAAGTCGAAAATGTAGAATTTTTCGATCTCACGGCGATCATTAAAAGAGAATGGATATTATCATTCTGCAATGGCCTAAAACGCCGTGGAATCAAAATCGTATGGCAGTTTCCTGTCGGCACTCGTTCGGAAGCGGTGGATAGGGAAGTTGCTAGGGCAATGATATCGAGTGGCTGTCTTATAATGGGTTATGCACCGGAGAGTGGTTCGCCCGATACTCTCAAACAAATCAAAAAAATGGTTCATCTGCCCAGGCTCAAACAATCTATGAGGGAGTGCCATGAAGCAGGACTAAACATGAAAGCGAATATGATGCTTGGTTTTCCAAGCGAAACACATCGCAACGTATGGGAAACTTTAAAATTCCTTTTGGCTATGAGCTGGATAGGCGTTCATGACATATCGTTTTTCCCATTTGCGCCTTATCCTGGTTCACCTCTTTTCGAGGAATTGCGAAAAAAAGATAAACTTCCAGATATTTTCTCGGATCAATGGTTTTTCTCTCTTGCCTTCAGTAAGCTGGTGGGCTTTAAATGCTACTCTGAACACTATGGCAAAGGAATGCTGCGCCTTTATCAAGCTTTAGGTTATATGATTTTTTATGGAACAGCATTTCTTTTTAGACCTGTGCGAATCTTGAGGATGATCAAAAATTTGGTCACAGATAGTCATCAATCTCGTAGTGAAACCGTCCTCCTCTACTTTTTTCGCCGCCTGGCACACAAACCGGGCTAATGAATTTCACGGTAACTCATTAATCTACAATTCTGTAATTTTGCACCCGACTTTCCAATCCTTCCCAAATCGCTTCTACCGCCAAACCGTCAGTCAACCCATTGGCAATAAACCGCCCCATATCTACGCAATGGTCGCTATTATTGTAATTGTAAAAACCGATCCGCCCGGTGGAAATAAAATTACTATTTTTTTTCAACTCCCTGTAGAGGGAACTCGTAATCTCTTTATAATGCAGATCATAACGAGGATAAAATTTTGGAAAACGTTTTACAAAAGAAAAAAGGACATCCCCTTTATCTATTAAGCCACATCGCTCTAAACCATTTATGCAAAGGTGAGATAATTCTGTGTCGCTCCTATTCCATAACTCACCGCCATATTCTCCCGTAAAGTCACAGCAAAGGAGAGTTTTGTCTTGTGGTATCATATCGATGCTCATATTCTTTTGTTCAAAAACCCTCCCAAATAAAAATTCCCTTCCTGGAAAAAAGATCCAATGGTCCTTCGTCACCTGTTTTTTCATAAGACCGATATAAACCAAAAACACGGCTCGGTATTGAAGTCTTTTAGACAATGCCAATAATTCTCCTGTTGTCTTATCCTTCTCATGACTCATTAGTTCCAAAGCAACATCAAAGGGAAGAGTGGAAATTAAATAATCAACTGGTAAAGTTATAGTGCCGCTGGGCCGATTGATAGTTACTTCCTTGATTCTATTCTTTTCTAAATAAATCTTCAGTGGCGTGGCCTGAGTAAAAATCTGTCCTCCATGCTTTGTTATTTCTTCTCCCATTCTAAGCGGGATGCGACCGAATCCCATTTTGGGATAATAAAAATAAGTCGCGTCGGTAAGGACGTTTTCTTTTTTTAGGCGCACAATTCTTGTCATTAGCTCAAGTACATTTTGACTGGGTATCCTAGCCTTTGCAATATCTGCCGACAATGTCTCGGGCGATCCCCATGTTTTTTCAGCTAAAGGCCTAAAAACTAAATCATAGATAGTACGGCCAAAATGGTGGAGGCAATATTCTTCAAAAGAAAGACTGTTCTTTTGACGAGAGGCCGTGTTTTTTAGAAGGATTTTCAGAAAATCAAGCCCACAGTGAAAAATATTTCTGAACCTCATTTGCAAAGCGAGTTCTGAAAATTGAAGAGGGTAGTTTAAATATTTTCCAAAGAGATAAATACGATTTTTTTTTTCGTGTGTTAATAATTCATTTCCCATCAATGTTTTAATTTCATCCAGAACTCCGGGAAGGGTAGAAAAACACTTGTGGGGACCGTAGTCCAATAACATATCCTCATGGGAAAAAGTGCCACACATCCCCCCCAAAACGGACTCCTTCTCAATAACCGTCACATCAAACCGGCCGGTACGGGAAAGCATCCATCCTGCCGAAAGTCCCCCGACTCCCCCCCCAAAAATAACGACCTTCTTTTTCATCCCTTATCTCTTCCAAGCAATGACAAGTGTTTGACCTATCCAGTAAGGAACTTGCACGCTTTGTAACCTCAATTTTTGGACAAGTTTTTTACCAAGGTGGCCCATTTTTGGAAAATAAGCCTGCATGCGACGAAAAATATATTCAACTTCTAATGTTTGGAAATGAGGTTTGAATGCAACAATTTTGAAGCCACAGTGCTTTAGTAAATTTGTGATGGAAGTTTTTGTAAAGTAATAAAGATGAACGGAGAGTAGAAAGACCCATTTTCTACCCATAAACTTTGAAATCCAGCTGCCAACGTCGGGATAATTGACGATAAGCAATCCCCCCGGGCGTAAAATGCGATGACATTCCTCCAAAACTTTTCTGGGTGATGGAGTGTGTTCCAAAACATCCCAAAGAGTAATAATATCAAAAGTTGCATCCTCACAATTCAAGCTTTGGATTTCTCCAGCATGAATGGGAATTCCATATTGTTTTTGTCCCCATTCACAAAGCCATCGGTTTGGTTCACAACCCACCACATCCCACCCTCTTTTTTTGGCAACATACAAAAAGGAGCCTCCGGCTGCGCCAACATCCAAAATTTTTCCCTTGTCCGATTTTTTCCAGAACCTCTCCACAATATTGAGACAACGCTCAAAGGTTCTTTCCCTTGCTTTTGCTTGGGAAACAAAAGTGGTGTCATTGCCACTGGCGTATCCCTCTAGAATCAGTGAGGCATTCAAACGAGGATTCACATAGGTCAGACCACACTGGGTACACCGAACAACTTGATCAATAAGGATTTCATCTCCAGAGCTTCTGAATTTTTCTTCGATATCGGTGTATCGTTGTTTTTCATAACAGGCGGGGTAAATAATTATATAGTTATCGCTTTCACACAGATCACATTTTATCTGTTCTAAGGGAAGATTCGTAGAAACAGTCATTTTCTTTTTAGGAGGATATGCAGCTCTCGGAAGCGGGTATTGACAGAACTCAAAACCATCCCAATTCCGAACATGAAAAAGGAGAGCAGGAGTAAGGCTACGGCAAGAATGGTCCCGAAAGTATTAGCAATCTTGAGATAGCATCCGATACTTAAGAAGGCCATTAGCAGAGCAACAGCCGAAAAAATACGTAAGGGATGATGATCCCGAAGCAAAACAGCAATGGTGAGCAAGATGCGGTATCCATCATAGAAAGTGTGTAGTTTCGAGTGACTACCGCGGGGGCGTTCTTTGTACCCAATGGGGATCTCTTTGATGGTCATTCTTTGCTCGATGGCTTGCAAGGTGAGTTCTGTCTCGATTTGGAAGCCGGTAGTAATTAATGGGATGTGCCTGACAAAATTTTTGCTAAAGACCCTATAACCTGACAAGATATCCTTGAATTTTGTTCTGAAGCAAAAATTGAGAAAGCCTGTAAGCAAGTGGTTGCCAAATCGGTGTAGCCAACGCATTCCATTGCCTCCAGGAGTTTCCAATCTTGTTCCAACAACCATATCGGCTTCACCTTTTTGAATACAATCTACCATAGGATGGACGCTTTTCACGGGATAAGTGTCATCCCCATCCACTAGGACAATGATGTCTGACTGAACGTGAGCAAAGATGGCCTGGACAACACTTCCTTTTCCTTTGCGATTTACTCGAACAACGGTCGCATTTTTGCTTTTTGCAATGGAGGCTGTCCTGTCGGTTGAGTTATTGTCAAAGACAATCATTTCGGCTTGTGGCAACTCTTTGCGAAAATCGTCAATGACTTTACCAATGGTTGACTCTTCATTAAAACAAGGGATGACTACGCAGATTGTCGGTTCTTTATCCAATGTCAGATTCTCCTTGCTTTCAAAATGAGCCCCCAAGTTTTCAAGGCGCGGTAAGGGGTCATCTCCATTTTTGTCTCGAAGCGCAGCTTCAGAAAATTCATTATTTGCCTTAATATTTTTTGTGGATGGTAAAGGAGTTTCCATAAGAGAAAGCGACGATATAATCGAAAGCGAAATTTCGCCAATTTTTTATAGTCTCTTCTCCAAGAAGGGGAGAAAGTCAATTCCGAATAGTTTTTAAACCCGGAAAATTCGTTATAGATTTTAGAGCCAGGTACGGGGGTAATGATAAATTGGGCTATTTCATCAATACCAGCCTTTGTTAGGAGGCGCGCCAAATTTATTGTCTGTTTTCTGTCTTCATCATCTTCCCCCGGGAATCCCAAAACAAAACAGGCCTGGGAGAAAATTCCAAAATGATTCATTGCCTTCACAAGCTGTGTAGCATGTCCAATATTAAATGGTTTTTGGATCTTTTGCATAATTTTGGGCGAGCCCGATTCGGGCGAAATGGAAATGTAACGGCATCCTGCTTTGGCCATCCATTCAATTGTTTTTTCACTTTTGATCGATTCCACTTTTGTGCCGGCGGCAATTTTCCAAATAATTTTTAGTTTTTTCTCCACGATTTTTTGGCACAAAGTCTGGATGCGTTCATCATTAATAGTGGGATTAACATCTTCAATGTGAAATTCACTAACTCCCAGGGTTTTTTGAAACCATTCCATCTCGGCAACAACATTTTCCGCCGATCTGGCGCGCCATTTCTGATTATTAGTTTCAGGAATAACGCAAAACCGACAAGGATAGGGACATCCTCTGGAGGTTAGCAAAGGAAGATAGCGTTTTGTTTCAAAGGGCCCATGTGCATAACGCAAATTCCAGTAGTTTTGGAGTGGAAAGAGATCCCAAGCAGGGAAGGGGAGTTTGTCTAAGTCTTCAATTTGTTTGTCATTTTCAAGAAGGGTATGCAATTCTTCAGAAGAACCATTTTTTTCCAGAGCCCCAACAAATTTTAAGCCCTTTTCTTCAACTTCTCCCGTCAAAACATAGTCGACGCCGACTGAATAAAAATCTTTTTGGACCGCTTTGAGTGAATAAGCGGTTACAGCCTGAGTGTTTTCAAAAACAATAATGGGAATTTTTGGAAAACTTTGTTTTAATCTCTTTGCAATTTCAATAGTTGAATAATGGCTGGCAAGGTTGATGGCATAGAGAAAAAACGCTTTTGTTTGAGGCGCGATTTTATCAACAACATCTTGGGTTGTTAATCCCCGAATCACAAAGCCATTTTCGAAACGACTTTTTTGTGGTGCCTCTCCAAAAGCATCGATGATCCCAAACTTTATTTTGTTTTGTCTCAAGACAGCAGCGAAATAAGCCAACCCGATTGGCATATAAACGATACCTGTTGTAAAGGGGTCTGATTTCTGAACAATCAAATTAGGATTGATGAGGGTATACATGGTTAGCTATTTGATTCCTTGTCTCTAAGATAGGAATACCGCTCTTTGGTTAGAAGTTTTGCCCCTGGGAATTTTTGTATTTTGTGCATGATATTATGCAATGATACATCATTGAGAGGGCAGGTATTGCAAATGTTCAAATCACACCGATTTGTTTTTAGTTTTACACGAAAAGTTTGATAACCCTTCCCATTCCAGACTTCTTCAAACGATTTTTCCTGGAGGTTTCCAAGCTTCATTTGGTAATCGTAATAGAGACAACAGGGATTGACTCGTCCATCCCAGGAAACAGCCACAACATAGTAGGGAAAATAACAGGGCCCTTTTCCATCGAGGGAATTCTTTAGGTCCTCAGAAATGGTTGTCAGATTCCTAACGACCTCTGTCATTTTATATTGTGCAGCCAGCCCAATTGCTTGACTCAGAATTTCTTGAATCAGGGGTGAGTTTTTCAGAATTCTAGACTGTTGTTGTTCGATGTCGTAACCGTAACCCCTCGCAAAAGTTGGAATAATTTTCAATTTTTCATGGCAGAATTGAACCATCAACGGCACTTCATGGATATTGTCTTGAGTGATCGTGAAATTAATCGTAATAACTATTTTTGATTTTTCTTGTTCGGTAATCTTTTTAAATTCTTGAATCCCTTCAATGGTTTTTTGAAATTTGGCCCCGACCCTTATTTTTTCAAAATTTTCCGGGGTTGGGCTATCTATGGAAAACCATATCTGATCTAGTCCGGTCTTGATGATTTCACGGGAAAGTTTGCTATTGAGCATGGTTGCATTAGAAGAGATGCGGGCGGTAATTTTTCTTTTCTTACAATACCTTACCATTTCCAGTATTTGTGGATTCAAAAAAGGTTCGCCAAATCCGACAAATGCGACGAAAATAGGATCAATACCGCCACAGATTTTTTTGAAAAACTCAAATTTCATATGTCTTAAATCGCGGGTAATCGATTCGGTGCGAGGGCACATTGTGCATTTTAAATTACAAACACCTGTTGGCTCTATATGAAGGAAGAGGGGATTTTTTGCCCTTTTTGTTCCACGATACATGGCAAAGCCCGTTTCAAACATCCTTTTGACATTCCGAGGGCTTAATTTCAAAACTTGCAACGCCACCTGAAAATGTTGGGATGACTCTTGCAGTTTTTTGATGAGTAAATGTTTAGTGTCAAACATGACTACGATATTCTTTTAGCTAAAACACCTAGTTCTGAAATGACAGATGTTCTAGCAATAATTTGAAAGTTGTGTTGATTCAACACTGTCTCTAATTCTTGCAATGACCATGGCACCTCAGGGACTTCGTCTAGTAAATGAAAATAGCTGAAAATGCCTTCATTCAGGATGCGATACCACGCATTGCGAATAGGGACTAAAATAAGCAAGTATCCTTGATCGCTTACAAGATTGCAGTGGATATCAATGATTTTTTGCCGCGTACTTCCGATAAAGTGTTCAATAAGTCCCCCAGAATGGACAAGATCAAATTTTTTATTAAGACTATCTAATTCAAAAACGTCGTTTTCTAGAATCTGAAAGGATTTTTGAAAATTTTTAAAGGACTTTTTACTTAAGTCCAACGCTGTTTTGTTATTGTCTACAATGATAATTTGCGCATCGTATTTTTCACCAAGAAAGCGGCTCATAACAGCAGTGCCAGCGCCCAATTCACAAAAATGGGAAGCTTTTCTAAAAGTAATGCCTCTTAGTAATCTTTCATAAGCACCTTTGACTAAACGGGACCTAAGAGATTCGATTAAAGGTTTGTTTACAAAGTTTTTGAAATAGCCATCCCAATTTACAGGCAGTTTTTCATTCATGAGTAATATTGTTGAATTGTTTGTTGATAGAGTTTCTTTAATAACCTATTTTGAAATAGTGGCTTGGGCTAAATGGCATACGACTGATTTCTAAGTTCCGGACTTTTTTGGTAGAGGGAAAACATCGGTGCATCATAATGAAGGCCGGCAATGCGGATGATTCTAAAGCTTCTCACTGTGGAGGTGGTGGGAGATAAAATGTCGCGCCGAATTTTGCAAGACGATGGTGTATTTTCTGCGCCAAGGGAAATGGCTGCGCAATCAACACATGGCTATTTTCGGGAAGATCCGATGGTGTGTAAACAGGGCGGTTCATAAAGGTTTTGTTGATGCGGCCGAGATCTTCATCTACAAAAAAATCAACTTTGTCTTCTAATTCACAAGCGAGCCAGGTGGCAGCAATACCCGTTCCGAATACTCCAAGGGGACCCTTCACTGGAAGTCTTGAAAAATGGTCAAAAGTGGCTTCAAGCCATTTAATGGCTTGAGTCACTGAGTCTAAGGAGAGAGGTTCCTTTTTGGGGGTGACCGTTTTTTTATGAGCTTTTCTCTTGCATGCGACAACCGATATTTTTTTAGGAATCCAATGGGTTGCTATGGTTATTATCTCATATTGCTCCGGGATGATTTCTTTTATTGTAGAAGGGGTGAAGTGTGTACAATGATCGGCAACGAGCAGGTCAAATGGGTCTTCCAAATAGTTGGGGAATTCCAGGATTAATAATCCATTGGATTCAAGTTTATCCGAAAGTTTCATCAAAAAATCTTTGGGATTAGGGATGTGTTCCAACACTTCAATAATCGTAATAAGATCGAATGTGCCCGCAATTTCGAAGGGAGGGCATGTGTGAAACGCCTTAACACCATTGATTTTTTCCACATGTGAGCGAGTTATGTCATTCAACTCTGTGCCGGTGAGAGACCATTGGGGGGCAAATTGATTAAATGTATGGAGCCAACTGCCATTTCCACAACCGATATCAAGTAAGTTCCCCATTTTTGGAAAGTGGAGTTGAGATTCCAGACATTGTAAAAGACGCTTGGAACGGGGTAGCACCATTCCAGAGGCGCTGTCGAAGACGAGAGGCTCCTTGCCGTTGTTTTGATAATTGATCTGATAGACTTTGTAAATCTCATCGACCTCCTGCTGCCAAATTTCATCAATGATTTTTTGTACACAATGACATGTTGGGCATATCGCCAATCTCCCACCTTTACGCCAAGGTCTGCAATCTGAGGTGATGCAGTGTCGGGCCTCATAGCCCGCTATCGTTGTGAGTCTTTCATGACCACAAAGGTGACAACAAATGCCGTCTTGGTTCATTTTTTAAATTTTTTCCGATTCCAGGACTGTTTGTATAATAAATTCGATTTGGCTTTCTGCAAGTTCTGGATACATGGGTAAACTCACTACTTGATTGGCTGCCCTTTCCGTTATCGGCAGTGATCCATAAGGAATTTGCTGATTGCTGCAAGCAGGCTGTCGATGCAAAGGGATTGGGTAGTGAATTCCCGTAACAATTCCTTGTTCCTTTAATTTCGCTTGTAGAGTTGTTCGATTGGAATGACGAATAACAAAAAGATGCCAGACCGATTCTGTTTGAAGGCTGGTTTTAGGAAGAACAATATCGCTTTCCTTTAAAGCCTCCAGATAACAAGAGGCAAGGTGGCGTCGTTTGGCGTTCCATGAATCGAGATATTTGAGTTTCACACGAAGGATTGATGCTTGCAGTTCATCAAGCCTGCTATTTATGCCAAGAGTTTTGTGAGTGTATTTTTCTTGCCGACCGTGGTTGGCAAGCATTCTAACCTTTTGGATGAGACTTTCATTTTGGCTTATAACAGCCCCTCCATCACCAAAAGCCCCCAGATTTTTTCCAGGATAAAAACTGAAACAGGCTGCATCACCAAAACTGCCGACTCTTTTTTGTTTCCAGCGAGCTCCATGGGCCTGTGCAGCATCCTCGATAACCTTTAATTGATATTTTTTGGCAATGTTTACGATGGCATCCATGTCACAAGGCTGGCCATACAGATGAACTGGGATAATGGCCCGAGTGGCTTTCGTGATGGCTTTTTCAACCAGGGCTGGATTCATCAGCATGGTATCTTCACAAATATCGACAAAAACCGGTTTTGCGCCGACAGAGGCAATAGCCTCAATTGTGGCAATAAATGTGTTGGCCACGGTGATGACTTCATCGCCGGCTCCAATTCCTAAGGCCCTTAGGGTAAGGTGAAGCGCATCCGTTCCATTACCAACCCCCACGCAGGCTTTTATTTCACAGTAGCTGGAAAATTCTTTTTCAAAACAGTCTACTTCTTTGCCTTGGATAAAAGTTCCCCCTTCCAAAACGTTGCGTATGGCGGCATCTATCTCTCCTTGGATTGTTTTATACTGGGCTTTAAGATCAATGAGTGGAATCATTTCTTTTGTAAAAATCAAAATATGAAAATTGATGATGTAGCGTGTAATGGGGTTTCAAATTTCGAACCAGTTTTTCCGGTTTTGGGAAGAAGGAGTTTTCCAGACCATAAGGATATAATGATCGATTAATCACAACCCACTCAATGCGCTTTTCATCGATTTCCTTGGCGAAGGCGTCCAGGTTTTTATCCAGCGGTGCTTCATGAAAGTTGCTTTGCATAGTGGGAAAGGGTTTATCTGCCAAAAAGAAGGGGAGTGCCAGATCAGGATATCCAGCAATGGTATCTTGTTTTGGCAATTTTTTGAGTTCATTTACTACCTCCACAAAAGGTCTATTCCATTCATGAGTGTATCCTCGCCATCTTTCCAAATCCACTTTGATGCTGAATTGGGGATTAATGATCCAACGTTCGTGGATTCCGACGAATGCCACGACAACGATGAAGAGACCACCACTGAGAAGCCCAGCAATTTTTTGATGATATGGCCGGGGTTCTTTATCGTTCGTTAACAAAGTGATGAAAGTGGAACCAAAAATTATACAAGATGTAATAAAAATACCAGATGTATAAAGAGTTGAGGGATAAGGGAACATGAGAGCTGAGATGGTCGACGTAAAAATCAATGTTGCTGCCATTGTCATCACAGCAGGTTCTTTGGATTTGGTTCTTAGAAAAAACCAAGAGGTCAGGAGTCCTATTGGCAACCAAATAATAGCAAACCATTGCCAATGGTAATTAGTAGCATCGGAAAACCATAAAAGGTAGTTGGCAACTCTCCATTCCAAAACCGCTTTAGGTCCATACAAAACACACCCTGTTAAAACTATTGATAGAAATAGTAACAATCCCCAAGTTAAAATGTATAAACCATTTGACCGGTATTGCGCCTTTTTCAAAAAAATACTCACACCGAAAGTGCCAAAAATCCCAAACCATAAAGTTATATCTTGCAAGGTGATGTCAGGTATCGGCGCTATCCAATGATCTATGGTTTTTGGCATTCGAATAAAAGTTTCGTGAATTATTTGTAAAAGATTAACTCCCTTAAACAAGTACCAGAGGCAGAGTGGTGCCAACCCAATGATTATAGAAAACACAAGAATTGCTAAATGACGGACAAAATCACCAACACCCCTCACGTTGTTTGATGCGAATCGTTCTTTTCCCGGGAACAATGCAAAGAGCAAAATGAGCATTGTCGATAAAACCCATGGGATGAGAAGCCAATAATTTTGAGTTGGAAAAGAAAGATGGCTGTTTAGTCTCAGAGGGATAAAGGCAAGAAGGAGGATCAATCCTGGGAGCGTAAAAAATATTCGATGCCATCTCTTTACATTAGAGAAAACACAAAATTGAAGGGAAATTATTTGGACCAGAGCCACAACAGAAAAAACTCCAGTCTGTTTGAAATTAAAACAAAAACCTGCAAGAAACCCTGCAAGCATTAAAAATAGCATCTTCCTTGTTTTTATCCATTCAAGCATGCCACCAAGACAACCGATCATTAGAATTTGTGTGACAGTTCCTGGTCCTGAAAACCAAAGGACAAGGCCGGACATCCAAAAGGAACTCAGGGCCACTGTAGCAGATAGAAAAGGGTTGACAAAGCGTGAACATATAAAAAACACGACGCAGGCAAGCAATACAAAAAGAAAAAACGTCAGAGCGTGGTAGATGCTGCCATGGAGTCCAAATAACTTGAAAAGAAAGGCTAGAAAGACAGAATAACCACCCATATATCCCAAGTGGTTATCGACGTTAGGAATTTGTCCTAGATAAGTTCTCCAAGCGTCAACAATCATAACTCCATCATTCCAATTGTCGACCAATTTCCCCATTCTTCCAAAACCAACTAGTCCCACGAGAACAATGAGAACAAAAAAAATAAGAAATTTTTTTAAAGACATTTGGCAGGATTTCCGGCGACGGTTGTTTTCGGATCCACATTTTTTGTAACGACAGCACCAGCACCCACAATTGCAGAAGCTCCAACAATGACACCGGGCAGAATCGTTGCATTGGCTCCAATCACGGCATTTTTATCAATCACCACGCCCTTGAGATTTTGTTTAGTCATAGGGGTGTTTGGATATTTTGCATTCGTCAAAACAACGTTGGGGCCTATCCAGCATCCATCCTCCAAAATACAATATTCGGGAATGAAGGCCTGTGTGTGGACCCGAACTCCGTTGCCAATGGTGACATGGTGCTCCACAACCGATAAAGTTCCAATACTTACATTATCACCTATTTGGTTGCCCTCTCGGATATTAGTTTTGTTACCCGTTTTGAAATTTTTTCCAATGATGTTTCCGGCGTAGATGACTGTGTGGGATCGAATAACTGCGTTGTCTCCTATTATTGTTTCATAGTTTTTCGGATCTTGACCAACCGGTGGAATGCCAATGATGCAAAAATCCTCAACAATACAGTTTTTACCGAGCTTCGTATTCGGATAAATGATGGCGTTGGAACTAATCATCCTCGTCTCTTATCTATCCTTGGACAAAGGGACTTGAGCCTTTACTACCATGTAAAATCCCAGCCGCCCCTCCAGTTTTTTGTCGATAAGTCTTAGAACAGTTTTAAATCGTGACATCCTTTTCAAACACTCTGGTATTCTTGTAAAGCCAGTTTGGTAACAATCAATTTCTATATCTTTAAACCTACCGAACATTTTTTTTGCTTCACGTTTAGAAAAACTCTTAAGCACAGGACACTTAAATAACTCGAATAGCGATGTCCCATGTTCTGGATTTTCAGCATTTGGATCAATTTTGAGAATCTTATGGGATAAATTCAACAAGGCATCAGCCCCTAGTATTTTTGAAAGCTGTCGTATTAAAAAAATGACTGTCTGTTGCAGTGCATATTTTCTATAAAGCATCACAATGGCCTTCCCTCCTGGTCTTAAAACTCTATAAATCTCACTGACCGCTTTCTGGGGATGAGGAGTATGATGTAAAACCCCATACGAATAGGCTATATCAAAAACATTATTCCCAAACGGAAATTTTTCACCATCCCCCTGAATTAATCTTGCTCTTTCTAAAATACCTGTTTCATCAAGCCCAATTTTTGCTTGCCTCAACGATTCCCCCGATAAATCAATTGCTGTTACTTCTCCACCTTTAATTGCTATAAGGGTTGTATCCAATCCTGGGCCACAACCTATTTCAACCACCTGTTTATTTTCAAAATCTTCTCCATTTATCAAATCAAAGATATGTGGCTCCCTTTCATACCTCCATGTCATCTTCAACCTATGGGAAGTCCACCTGCCACCCATTGGATGGGTATCCCAAAATTTTCTTACCTCCGCTTTAATGTTATCCATAAAAGGTCACAGGTAAAGTGCAATCAAATATTTTTGATACATTGTGATTTTAACGCTTTCTGTCCCGCCTCCAAAACAGCCACCACATCTCTTGCGTGTTTTGGGCCTGTCAGTGGCTCCGAGCCATTTAGGATACAACCTAAAAAATGATCCACTTCAACTTTTAAGGGTTCTTCAGAAGAGATTTTTGGAAACCAAACATCGCCTTTGCGTTGTAGAAATTGGAAGTTGGCAAAATTATCATAGTCCATTTGTTCACCAACTCGCGGAATTCGATCAATTCCCTTGTCTAAAATCGTAATTTTGTTTTCGCTAATGTCATCATAGATTGCCATTTTCTTCTCACCCACCACCGTCATTTTTCGCACTCTATCCGGATCCAGCCAGCTCACATGAATATTGGCTATGACTTTGTTTTCCCACACCAGATGGGCAAAGACGACATCTTCAATGCCTCGTTGAATATAATCCATTCCATGAGCCCTTACCTCAGAGGGAAGTTTTCCATCCATCAAATAAAGCAAGATGCTTACATCGTGGGGAGCAAGATTGAACCAGGCGTTGATATCACTGCGCAGTTGGCCCAAGTTGAGACGCTGGCTATAAATATAATAAATATGTCCCAACTCACCTTCAACAATTAATTTTTTCAAGTAGCGCACGGCGGGATGATATAAAAACGTATGTCCCACCATTAAAACGCGCCCTCTTTTCTGAAAGCTCGTTGATAGCTCCTCTGTTTGTTGCACTGTCATGGCAAGTGGTTTTTCCACCAAAACATGCTTGCCGGCCTCAAGTGCTATTTTGGCGAGTTCAAAATGTGTAGCAGCCGGTGTGGCGATCACAATGGCATCAATTTCTTTGTCATCGAGGACCTTTTTAAAATCGGGTGTTGCCTTGCTTAGAGGGAAGTGCGTTTCTACATAAGCTCTTCTTTCAGCGTTGGTTTCCACAACCCACTTAACATGGCAGTTGGGGTGAGCGGTAAAATTGCGCAGCAAGTTCGGCCCCCAATAACCGCATCCTATTTGCGCAACGTTAATTTTTTTTTGATTGGTCATGCCTTCGAATGGGTTTGAAGTGTCATTGGGCGCTCATGGATGTGACCTTTTTCATCGTACTGATGACCGACTGTGTTAAAACGCTCTCCACACATTACAGCGCATCTTTCTAGCTTTCCATGTGCCACCGTTTTCAAACGCCAAGATTGCTCAATCAAATTAAAAAAAGTCTCTTCGACAATTGTTTTTAACGGACGCTTTTTTGCATTGATGGAGTCCATCCCACCGTTTTTGTCGATCATTGCTAATAACTGTTTGGAAGAAGGGGTATCTTCCACTTGAATACCATACAGCCGGTCGTGAAGCCAGCCACAAGGAAATACTAAACCTTCTGCTGAGACGTAAAGTTCCGACTTTCGTTTGGCATTACAGGTGATGTGTGTCTGATCCAGATACTTCGAAAAAGACCCGTACTTTTTTACAACATTCTCATATAAGGATAGGCTTTGATTCTGATATTGTGGTTGTTCCGGTTTTTCCAAAAAATATTCAATTTCACCATTTTTATTGAGCACGGGTTGCTTGTCCAACATTTTATGGTTCTTATCAAAAAAACGCCCTGTCCTTTTAGCTGTGAAATTTGAAAACCCCATTTCTTTGGAGAATTGCCTAGCGCTTTCCACTTGGTGTTCGTTGTGCTTAAAAACAATAAAATCCCAGTTAGCTCGCCCACCCTCTCCAATAAATATTTTGGCGTTCTCAATAATTTTTTTGAAGCTCGTATTTCTTCGATAAATGGCGTTTGTATCTTCCAGGCCATCAATAGAAAACGTAACATAACCATGATGACCCAAAAGCAGTGCCAACGCACTCCACCAACTTGCGTTGCCGGCAGAGCCATTTGTGTTCAGTCCTATTTCGAGTGATGGATTGACAGATCGTAACCATCGGACGGTATCTAAAGTATACCTGGATACGATGGGATCACCGTAAGTCCCGCACATATAGAGTGTCTTAATGGAACGCACAAAATCCTCGGGAAAGATTTTCTGACAATCTTCCAATGTTAAATCCACCAAAGGGAGTGTCGGCAAGTCCCGCCCGCCAAAAACATTTCTGGGGCACTGTGGACAGGCCGAGTTACATTTACTGGTTACCTCCACCTGAACGTAAACAATATCTTCTAGGCGATAGATCATGATTTCACCCTTTTTTAAAATTTTGTATTTCGATACTGCTGATCACAACATGTGCGGGCTGTGAGAGAATCCAGTCGATCACTTCAGCGATATAAGAGGGTTTCATAGGTATCCAAGGCAGGGTTTGTTTGGAATACTCTTCTTCTGAAACAGCGATCAAGCTTTCTCCAATTGCCGTGTTAATTCTTGCAGGTTCAATGGAAGTGACTTTAACATTTTTTAGTTTGGCATCTGCAAAATGCTTGCTTAATGTTTTTAGAGCCGATTTTAGAGCGTTGTACCAGATTCTTTCCGGAGGCATTCCGACCCAACCTGTGGAATTTGCGGAAGAGGAGCAGATATTAATAATATGACCTGTGGTCATTTTTTTATAAAACTCCGATAAAAGGTAACCGGTTGCCCTGAGATTTAGATCGATAGTTGTCTGAAAATCCTTTCCATAAACAGCAGCGTTATTGATTAAAATGTCAGCATCTACTTCACGACAGAGCTTTTTTAAAAACTCCAAATTGGTTAAATCTCCCCGATAAGTTACATCCCCAGTGCGGGCTACGGTAATCACCTGGTATTTATCGCGAAAATAATCTGCACAGGCCTTACCGACACCACGAGAAGCCCCTGTAATTAACATGCGTTGTTTATTTTCTGCCAACACGGATTACGTTGACTCCTTCTTGATCACCAATGATTCCCCAAGGATCAATGACAACGTCCCCTTTTTTGAATTGCCACTCTCTATAAACAGGCCAGCTTGTCCCTATGAGGTAGACTGCGGCTTCTTTGGGCAATTCTTCATCAGTGGCGATTTCTGGATCATGAACGATTGGATTACAGCCTTTTTCCTTCAATATATTTGCCAATAATACGCTGGGAGAACCAATAGCCAAATTTGTATGAGGCTTATAAGTTTTTCCCAAAATGACTTTAGGCCCGTCATATTGCAGCATGAGTTCAGCTAGCCATTCGGTTTGCTGCTCTCTAACCGTCATAATGAAGTCGAATAAATTATATGGAAGTCCCAATTGATCAGATAAGTAACTCAAAGCCAAGTTATCTCGTGGATGGCAAGCTCCACCATCACCCATGCCAGCATTTAAATAACGTGGACTGATCAATCGGTCATGACCCTTTTGTAAAGTTTTACAGATGGTATCAACATCGGCTCCAGGCATATTGTGGCATATCTGCATAATGGTATTAGCGAAGATAACCTTCATGCCGACAAAAGTGTTGTAGAACATCTTGACACCCTCAGCACTATCCCAGGTCATTCTTAGTTTTGGCGAATTCTGTATAGTGTCGTAGAATTCGGACAAAATTTTGCCTGCCCCTTCGTTATCACCTGTATCTAAATTTTGCCCAATCAGAGTAAATTCTGGGTTCAAGAAATCATGCATAGTGGTTCCCATGGCAATAAAAAACGGATTGTAACATAGACCCCATCCTTTACCGATGGGTCTATGCACGATGGTCTTCATGGCAGGATAGATTTGATTTCGCATGGTTCCAGGTAAAACAGTACTGATAATGGATATAACCTTAAAGGGATCTTTCTCAGTTTTGTTTAAGGCGTGAGCAATGACTTTTGCCCCTGAAAGCAAATATTTATAGTCAAAATCCATCCGCACATGATTGTGTCGGACGGAGCCATCCAATTCCGGAGGATGGGGAGTCTGTATTGCCACAAATATTATTTCTGAATTTTGTACAACCTCTTCTATAGACTCTGCGAAAATAATTTTATCCTTAACTTCCGAGAAATGCTCTTTTATTTTTGGCTCGTACAAATTGATTTTGTTTTTCTTATAGTCATCAATCAAACTCTGGTTGTTATCATAACAATGAACAACATATCCCTTTTGGGCAATAGCGGTAACGCAAGGCAGGCCCAGTTTACCTACGCCAATAAATCCTATTTTCATGATTCATCTCCTTTTGAAATTGGTTGGCTCGTTGCATTGCTTGAGTCATTTAATTTATATCGTCCCAGATGGAATTTTATGGCGATGTCGAGAGTCCCAAGCAACCCTTTTACGAAATCCAGAGGAATGACTTTTGATTGTTTTTGCGTATTTTCCACGTAGCGTGATGGAAATTCAATAATGCGGTAGCTATTGGCGATCCACATGACAAGTATTTCCAATAAATAAACAGGGCTTGTGTATTGTGGTTTTAATTGCAACACACATTCAGCAGCCCGACGCGAATAAAAACGGTAATTGTTGCTGTAATCACGTATTTTGCTTTCAATCAGAAGCCTTGCAAGTAAATTATAGAAAAAACTCGCGAATCTTCGAAAGGGTGTCCTGTTAATCACCTGAGAGTTAAAAAGATATTTTGAAGCAATGGCGACATCAAAATCAAAAACACTGATCTGGCTTGCTCCATAAACCATCTCATCGGGTTGTTGAGCGCCATCGGCATCTATGTCGGTGAAAATTTGATGGGAGGTGTTTTGGATGAGCCACTCCAAACCTGCCAGCGAAGCCGCCCCTCGCTGACAACCTTTACATCTCTTTTTATGTTCCAGAAGGTGAATTTTGTTGTTTTTTAAGGAAAATCTTCGAATGACATCTAGTGTTTCATCCTGGCTTCCACCATCCACAACACACACCGTATAATGATCAATTTCAGCCTGTTTCAATTCAAGCTCAATTTTATCCAACAACTTTCCGATATACTTTCCCTCGTTAAGTGTAGGAATGACTATCCCAATATCAATTATTTTTTTGTTCATTTGAGAGAAAATAGGATGAACCTAGCATTTTCGTAAGCTTTTGGAAGAGTTAAATGAGTCGGTTTTTGAATGAGTAAATATGTCACAGGTGCATATTGTTTCAGTGAAAGAAAATCCTGATTCGTTAATTTTTCAAATCTTTTTTTAACCATTGTTTGCAATTCATTTAACGAAAGCTTTAAAGCAGAATCTAGTCCAATCTGATAAAATTTCAGCAAATCATCCTCACGCCTTTTTAAAAAGGGATCCCGATAATATCGATAAAGCATCATCGGCCACATAAAATAAGCAGGTCTGTTTGATAGTGTTCTCCATGAAGTTTCCATGGTTGCCACCATTGATGCGGAATCCAGATTGTCCTTTGCCCATAACTGGACATCCTTCATCGCAATGGCTTCTGGATAGGCAAAATTAGTCCCCGTTGTATGTGCGAATTTCAATAGTCCTATTGATAAAGCGGCTATAACAAGTAAATTTATGGAATGGGGAATATATCGTTTCAGAATGAGTGCACCTAAAACCGGGATCGCCATCAACGAAAATAAAAGCGTTATTCTAAAAAGATTTACCTGCATGAGAGTAATGATCTGATAGTTGACGGCAATTAAATGTACCCAGATGGATACGAAGGAAACCGCTGCTAAAATCCAAAATAATATTTTGTAGCGATAAGGAATGAGGGCTCTTGTAAAAAAATAGGCCGCAAATGCAAACATTACCACTAAAGCTACATTTGTAATCGTTTGCCGCCATGTGGATGTTGCCCATGGAATTATGTGCACATTATGGTTGAGAGCAAAGAGGAGGTCGGTATCAGACGTTGGATTACTGGTGGTCCTTCCTAAGTAATATGTCCGCAGTATTTGAAAAAGAACAATAACGCCTAGGATTAATAAATTCCTTGCCGCGATTAAAGGAGGAGTTTCCCTTTTTAGGATTTCAATAAAAAAATAAACAGCCACTATTATGGAAGTCTGTAGAGGAATGGTAATATGTACGAAACCGGCAAAAAAAAGAACAATCAAACAAAGTAGATACCTCCCCCCCACAAGGCAACCAAACACCGTTAGAACAAATGGAAGTACAGCATCGCCAGGATATGGAGTAAACAAGAATTCTCGTACATTGTATTGTGCTAAATTCCATTGAGGAGGCCAGATAAGAATCAAGAGTAAAGTGGCTGTAGAAGTGGTTATCCAATCTTTACAACATTTGTTGTAGCAAAAAATAGCACCTAATCCCAAAAGGAAAAAGGTGAATGCTGTGTTGAACCAAACCACATAAAAAATGTCTATGTGAAGTAATTTTGATAGTAAATCATTTCCCCAATTTATAATTGTTGCCCAATAGAAAAAGGGAGCAAGATGCAGAATTTCATCTAACTGATATTTGGTAGGTTCTTTTAAAGCGTAACTGTAGGCAATAGGCCCATCATCCTGATACATCATTGCCATTTGATAATCAAAATTCCTAAATATGAGACAAGTTGCAGTCAGCAAAACTCCTATAATGAAAAAGAGCTTAAATTTTGAGATCATTGGGAGGTAAATAAATCTGAAGTAATGCGGTTAAATACTTCATGACCAGTAATGGTTTTTACTGCCAGTTTATCACAAATATGACAGTGATTGTTTGTAGACATTTTTGAGTAACTTATTTCTGAATAAAGGTTTTGGCACATGGTTTAGAAATTTGAACCAAAAGTTAATTTGGGCCACAATTTTATCTGAGTGCTTCTCAATTTTCCTCCATTTTTTAGAAGGATTTTCGTCATGGATTCGAATCTTATGCTGAAATAAATGTTGATGATAGGTTGTGGTGTGGAGTTGTGCCCAGCGGGCGATTTCCAATGGGCTCAGCCTATGTGCTGGATCTAAATTAGAAAGTCCGTGGGTATCACTTATTGCGACGTTAAATATTTCATCTGAGTCATCTACAATATGAATATCGTTCCAGTTCGGGTATATAGTTGATATATAGCCGTCATCGATATTGCCGCTAGGGAGGATATTTCCCCTCGACGGGATTACCATCAAGGGGTGCATATAAAAACATCTCACCAGAAAGCCTTCATTGCCTACTTTCCAATAAATTTGCGATGGCCATTTTTCAAAATGAGTAGCATCCCAACAAAGAGATTTGTTGAAAGGATGCAGATGTTTTAGGGCAAGTTTAAATAGTGTGTGAGACGAAAAAGTTATGCCGAGGTCCTTTCTGGATGAGAATATCTCTAATAGAACTGGGAAAAAGGTCTCTTTGACGACGTGAACCTGGGAATGCAACACAACTCGCTTTCCCATTCTAGCTATATTGGCTAACTTAGTGAAGGACCCGTCTGGCCATATGCAATCCGGGTGCAGAAAGACAAGGGCTGCCCCCTCATCTTTTGCTTCCTGAATAGCCTGGCGATGACATTGTGTCATCGTAATATATTTTTCTTTATGCACAAATTCATCGATAAGAACAATTTTGGTGTTAATAAGATCAGATAAAGTATGAAAAGCTAAAGAATTCTTAATGATCTTCGCATCTTTTAAGGTTGTATAAATGGTGTACCGAGTTCGTTTTTCATTTCCAAAGTGCAATAGATTACCCGAAGTCAATTGGGTGGGAAGACTGGCATTCAAAAACAAGTCTATATAGGAATCTCCCCAGACGATGTTGATGAAATGAAAATGAATCATTCTAACGCTTAACCCCAACTCCCATTCCAAAAATGTAATGTGCCATAGGCCAGAAACCAACGTGAACAACCTCATCATTCATTGAAAAAATAAAGACATTATAGAAGTGACGTGAAAGGAATGCTTTCAATTCGGAACCACTCTTACAATTGATATGACCTGCCTTACTCCATTCTGATGCATAAGTTTGAGACTCAATACTGGGTGTACCGATGATGCAAACGCCTTCTGGCTTTAGTGATTTACAAATATTTTTCAGGAAGACATCTTCGTTGGATTTGGAGATATGTTCGATAACATCGAGAGAATAAGCAGCATCAAAAGGACCTTCAATAAAGGTTTGTGTGAAGTCGGCCACTTCAAAAGATCGGTCTGTTCTGATTCCATTTCGCAATTGAGCCTCTTTTATAAAGAGGGGATCAAAGTCAACCGCGTGCACATGTTTGACTTCCTGGAGTATAACGTCAATTGCAAAGCCGTCACCACAACCTATCTCCAGGACCCTCGATTTTCCAGACAACATCTTGGAACAAAATTTATACCGGGCCAGTAGAAACCCTAAGCGCCTTGGATCTGTTCGCCAAACATGGCTTGTTATTGGTCCTAAATGTACGAGCCCTTTTGATTTATAAACATCGAATGGAATTTGGTACTGCGGCTCCTTTGTCTCAGAGTCTTTTTTGAAGGATTTCATTGATTTGAATAGCTCGATTCATTACTGTATGATCTCTCAGAGTTCTCTTCTGCCCGGCGATAGCAATTTCACGCCGGACAATGTCATGTTCGATAAGGAAACAGACTTTTTCAATACACTCTTCAATGGAGGTATAGGTAACAACCTCCCGGTCTTTTTCAAAAAGGTTGGGCAAATTTTTCCCGGTGTCTGTGAGGAGGCAACAACCAACACCGGTTGCTTCAAACATACGCATATTGCCGACATTATCTCCGGCAATATCAGTATGTTTATTTAAAGTCACCTTTGATTGAGATAGGATGCGATACATATCGATACCCAACACAGGAGGATGACATCTTTCTGGAAATTTTTTCCGAAGTGCTTTTTTAGGTAGTCTGCCTTGTAAAAATCCATCTAGACAGCTTTTTTCAGGTGGAGCTTTTCTGTCTTGAATCGATTCAAGAAGCAGGCAATGCATCTTTTCAGCGATGCAACCTTCTGAAAAAAGTTTGAAGCCTAGTAATTTTTCGAGTTTCTCTGGGTCAAAATATTCCAATGATTTTTTAAGTTTCTTTCTGGCGCTCATTTTAATTCTAATCGGTAGAGAATCTCTTTCCGGTTCGTGAATCCAGAGTTGGAGGTTTGTTTTTTGTATAAGGTCATAAAGAGTCCAATAACGTGCTTGATGTGACAACCCTTTATAACCTAATAAGCCATACCCAGAAGAGCCGACAAAAGTAAAATCATATATCAACTGTGGTTTTTTAATTTGACCGCCGAATATTTTTTCTAAAACAGCGTCGTCAAAACCATGATAAACTAGAAAAGATTTAAGCCCGGCGTTCCGGAATTTTTCAACCAATGAGGGAATACATGTAAGAAGAATATCAATGTCAGCTAAATTTTCGCCGATGTTCAAAAAACCTTTGTACACAACAACAAGTTTGATAAAGGCAAATCTGTTTTTAAGTTCTTTACGAACTGCTTCAGGAAGAGACCAAATATCCTGAAAATAAACAATATCGGGTTTTAAATATTCGATTTGCTTCAAAACAATATCGTATAACCAACGATCGGAATCGTAAAAAACCCCCTTTTCCTTAGCCCATGTTTTTTGAAGAATTTCCAGATCATAGATAATATCGTAGGCTTCATGACCCAAGGATCGCATTGCCCTGGAAAAACCGTCTGTATAAAGGAAAGCATGTTGAAATACTGTCTGCAGTTGATTTTCATAGGATTGGAATTGCAATTCTGGATTGTTTTTATAGAGAGTTAATGTTGCAGAGTCATAATGCAGGCCGGCAAATCGGATAATTTTAAAGTGCTTCATGGATAACTTTTGAGATCAATTGATATTTTTCACCAATCATTGATTGAGTCCTTCATATACTCTCAGAACTTGGCCTAACTCGTCCTTTTGGGGATAAGTAATTAGCACGGCGCGGTGTTTTCCATGGAATACGAAAAAACTTCCTGCCGCTACGGCTGAAGCACCGCTTTGAACGGCTTGAGCAAAATCCTTCAGTTGACCGGCGCCACCTAAAGCCACCACGGGGATATTCACGACTTGGGAGACCATCCGAATCAAATTCAGATCATATCCGTTAAATGTTCCATCACGATCCACAGAGTTTAATAATATTTCCCCAGCTCCATTATTTGCTACCTGTATTGCATAAGTGGTTAGTTCAATTTTTCGAGTTTGACCGTCTGTGTGTCCATACACTCTGGGTCGGCCGAGGGAATCTTTTTTTACATCAATGGCTACCACCACACTTTGGCTTCCGCATACTTTGGCTAGCTGGTGCACGAAGCCTAGATTCTCTAAGGCCTGAGCGTTGATAATAATCTTTTCGAAGTTTAAACTTAGAATTCTTTTAGCCTCCTCCAATGTGCGAATACCCCCACCATATCCCATAGGCATGAAGGCCTCACGTCCGATGCGAGATAACAGATCAAAATCGGGCCCTTTTCCCTGACGTGTCGCTATGATGTCTAAGATCATCAGTTCATCTACCTCCTTGTCGTTAAAGATTTTTACCGCATTGATGGGATCACCGATGTAAGTGGGATTTCGGAAACGGACTGTTTTCACCAGGCCGCCGTTTTTCAAAAGTAGACAGGGTATAACACGTGTCGCTAACATCTCAGCAAACCTCTACAAAATTTCGGATGAGTTGCAGTCCATACTTATGACTCTTCTCCGGATGAAATTGGGTGGCATAGATATTTTCCTTCTGGATGGCTGAAACGAATTCATGACCATACCGTGTCACAGAGACCACGTCTTGTTCCTCCTCGCAAATTAAATGATAGGAATGGACAAAATAGAAACGAGGTTCTTTGTGCATCTCCTGAAAGATCGGCGATGATTTTTTCAGAAACACCTGATTCCATCCCATATGCGGGATCTTGATTTGCCTGGCATCTTCTTTGAATCGAAACCGGATCGTCTTGGCCTTGACCCATCCAAATCCAGCGAGGTTGCCTTCCTCACTACCATCCGTGAAAAGCTGCATACCTAGGCAGATGCCCAAAATGGGTGTCTTGTTTTTGCAGACCTTGTGGTTGAGGATGTCCCAAAGCCCTATGTCCTGAAGGTTTTTAACTCCGTTGTCAAAAGCTCCAACACCGGGAAGCACTAGTTTTTCGGCCATCTCAACATCTTTGAGGTTGCCAGAAATAATGGCACTGCCTCCCGTTTTTCGAATCATGTTTAGGATCGATCCGACATTACCCATTCCATAATCAACCACGACGATCATGACTCCTCTCCAAAGGTAAGCCAGGTTCCCCTGTTCAACATTCGGTAAAATGGGTTGGTTTCATAAGATGAATAGTCAGCAAATTTTTTTGGAGGTTTAGCAAGGATTTCATCGAATTGACTATCTGTAAGGTCTAACTTATTTAGAACATATTCTTTTTCTTCCCGTAAACTTGCAGGGTCACACGGAAGTTTATTGAGTTCCTCCAGTGCGTGTTCTCGTGTGATCTGTCCCGATACGATTAGGCTTGATAAATGGCCTTTACGTTTGTCATATCCAAATTTCTTTGGCAAGATGTAGGTTTGATAAAACCGTGTATAGACCGATTCGCGGTGTTTTCCCCCATAACAAGTCCAGCCCAATTTTTGCTCTAGGATATTGATAGCGTTTTCTTTCTTGTAATCTAAATAGTCCAACAGGCTAATCCAACGAATCTTCAAAATAGACTCATAATAAAGTCTCTGAAGATAAGTCATATATGGGAAGGTTTTGAAAGGAACGGTTCCAAATTTTCGGTGTACATTGTTAATGTATTTCCAATCCCAGTGCCCATGAGACCAACTTTGGGGCATAATGGACTCGGTGCTATGATTCATACCTGTTACAACATAACGAAGCCCCTCACGTGCTGCTGATTGATAAAGAAGGGTAAAAATGGCGTGGTCGCTTGGAATCTCCGAATCTGGGGTTGAGGCTTTAAGAAAAGATAACTGAAGATCCCTAAACTCTTCCCAATCAATCACATGTGTGTAAAGATCGATGCCAAGTTTCTTGAGTGTGATTTCAATGTTGGTGACAGCCAACCTTGAATTCCAACCATTGTCCAGATGAACAGCCAGCGGTCTAAGACCCATTACTTTAACCATGTAGGCTACATAGGTGCTGTCCACTCCACCGCTTACCCCTATAATACAATCATAAGGTTTTTTCCTTCCAGTCCATTTGATTTCCTCCACAAGTTTATCCAACCGTTTTCTTTTTTCTCCTGGCGTCAGACAGAATGGTTCCTTTAAAAAGGTGGCTTTTGCCCGACGACAGTGATTGCATCGACCCTGATTATCAAATTGGATTTCAGGATCGGTGGAGTCCATCACGCAATATGTGCAGGTCTTATTCATCCAATAGCTTCGAGCTGCCAACGATGGTTCACGAGAAAATGACCCTGTCCTTTTGCAATGGTCTTTCCCGTTCCAAAATAATCACCGCTTTCCACTTCAAAGGAACCGACGTTCAATAAAAAATCTTGCAAGACCTGTTTTGAGGCGGCGAACATGTTGTAGGTGTAGAGTCCGGTGTTACAAGGAAGGCGCGGGATAATGCAGCGGACCCGTCCTCTTTTTGGGACTTTTCCTTCGAAGAAGTCTCCCGTGAAAAGATTACATAGGTCTGTGAGCTGTGTGCCATTGGCGCTGTAGACGGCGAAAGCTACCTCTACATCCGACACGCTTTTCCCCTCTGCGACTTCAAATTCACCCACTAGAACCAGGGGATCTCCTGAGAGGACCGCAGTGACACGGTGGCCTTGCTTATTCTCTACCCAGGTTTCCACAAAACGAAAATGGCCAACTCCCTGCCGATCGCGGCGATAGCGAAGAGAGCCATCGTTCAATTGTCTCGCAGACTGAAGGTAGCTTTCAACCACCTTCTGAGATGGGCCATCTTTTTCTATTTTGCCTTTCTCCAACAAGATGGAGCGGGGACAAAGATTAAGGATGGCCTCCATTTGATGACTCACGAATAGAATGGTTCTTCCTTGTTTAGTGATTTTTTCCATGGTGCCCAAACATTTTTTCTGAAAGGAAAAATCACCCACCGCTAGCACTTCATCCACAAACAAAATTTCCGGATCCAGATGGGCCGCAATTGCGAAAGCAAGCCTTACTTGCATCCCACTTGAATAATGTTTGATGGGGGTATCCAAGAACGATTCTACTTCCGCGAAAGCGACAATTTCATCGAATTTTTTTACCACCTCGGAGCGTTTCATTCCTAAAATGACGCCGTTGAGATAGATGTTTTCCCTCCCCGTCAGCTCTGGATGAAAACCGGTCCCCACCTCTAAAAGAGAGCCGACCCTTCCTTTAATGACAGCCAAGCCTTTGGAGGGTGGGGTAATACGGGCCAAAATTTTCAAGAGTGTGGTTTTGCCGGCCCCATTGCGACCAATGATGCCAACCATTTCACCTTTCTGGATTGTCAAAGAAATATCTTTGAGGGCCCAAAGGGTTTCTTTAGGCTGGCCATTTTTGAAAAGATTCACTAAATCTTCTCGCAAGGTTCTGTAGGACAAATGGCTTGCCAGAGGATTAATTCGATAGGACTTGCTTAAATTTTCAATCTGAATGGCAGGAGAACTCATTAGATAATATCGGCAAATTTTTGTTCCAGGCGTTGGAAAGCAAGTGCACCACTTAAGAGTATGAAAAGTGAAATTAAAAAAGAAAGTGTTATTGAAAACAAGGGGAAGTCACTTAAGTTTAAAAGGGACCAACGAAAACCATCCAGAATACCCACCAGAGGATTTAGTGCATAAATTCCTCTCCACGAAGTAGGGATGATTTCTTGAGAATAGGCTAGCGGGGAAGCATACATCCAAAGCTGGATCATAAAGGGAAGGGCATGAGAAAAGTCTCGATAAAAAACATTAAGGGCAGAAAGCCAAAAACTAACCCCTGTAACCAAAACCAGTGTAATACTAAACCAAAGTGGTAGCGTGGCTAACTGCCAACCCAATGGGATTTGATAAATCCAAAGTAAAACCCCCATCACGATAAAGGTCACCAAAAAATCAACCAAGACACCTCCGCAAGCGGCCATGGGAATCAACATCCTGGGACAATAGTTCTTTGATATCAGTGATTGGTGACTAACCAAGCTGCCGGAAGCCCTTTGAATGGCTTGTGAAAAAAAATTCCAAGCAACCATTCCTGAAAAGGCAAATACAATGTAGGGGACATTTAAACTAGGAAGGTTCGCGAGTCTCCCAAAAACAATGGCAAAGAGAATGGCGGTGACGAGGGGCTGCAAAATCACCCAGATCGCTCCCAAGAGCGTTTGTTTGTAACGGAGTTTGGTATCCCTTATAATTAACATCCAAAAAAGATCGCGGAAGACCCACAATTCTTTAAAAGGAATAGCCCGCCAACTTTTTGGAGGCTCGATTCGAGTTTCTAATTGCATGGGATCAGTTTGAGATATTTAAAACACAGCGGCCTGCTTCGCCCGATCGTAAAACTTGGATCGCTTTATTAATGCTATCAAAGGATAGGCGGTGTGTGATTTGTTCCGCCAATTTTAAACGACCTTTTTGATGTAAACGAATGTATCGGGGAATATCTTCGCTGGGGTTGGAGTCCCCCCCGTGAGAGCCTTTTAAAACTTTCTTGAAGTGTAACGGCAAGGAATAAATGGAGATGTTGTCTCCCTTTTTGGGAACTCCAACCAGGATGGTTCGTCCTTGCGGTTGGGTCAGTTCATAGGACATTTCGATTAGCGAGGCAATTCCTGTTGTTTCCACAATGACATCAGCCCCTTTTGGCCCCACAATTTTTAAAATCTCCTCTTTGATATTCGGATTTGTTTTGGAATTGATGCAATGGGTTGCCCCCCATTTTTTTGCCATTTCCAATTTGTGATTATGCAAATCGATGGCCACAATAGGATTGGCGGAGACCATATCTGATGCTTGGACAATATTGAGGCCGACACCCCCAACACCCACAACCACGATTGATTCCCCAATTTTTAAATGGGCATCGTTATTGACAACATTCATCGCCGTGGTGATGGCACAGCCGAATAGGGGAGCAATCGACATATCAAAATCTTTGGGAATTGCGGTTACCCTGTTTTCAGAGACAACTGCCATTTCATTGAATGTGGTTACCCAACCGGCATTCACTTTTTGATCCTTCCATCGATAGGTCGGCGTTTCGGATTCTATTCCGGCTCCTTTTCGCCAATGCATGACAACGTGGTCACCCTTTTGAACAGTTTTGACACCAGGCCCTACATCGACAATCACTCCAGAGCCCTCATGTCCCAGTAAATGAGGCAGAAATTTATCTTCCCCCTTGACCGCATCGATTTCATTAATCTGTGTCCCACAAATGCCACTATAGAGGACTTTTACCAAGACCTGCCCAAAGGAGAGTTCTCGCGGCAATTCAATATCCGCAAGCACTAAAGGTTCATGACTTTTTACGAGGATTGCTGCTTTCATAATAGTTAGGGGGAACGACTCACTCCCTTCGCTCGCTCTTTCCCCCTAACAACCCTCGTGCTCGCGCTGGGTAAACCAGACGCTCGCACGCTGCTATTCAAAATAGATAAATTCGTAGTCCCCTGTGTAACCAAAATGTTTGTAAACCCAAATCCATTCTTCTTGATCAAAAAAGGATTCAGCAGTCAGTGCCCAACATTGCAAGTTGAAGAGTTCTTGTTCGTTTCGATAACTTTCCACCATGATGTATTTGTTTTTTCCCACCCGCTCGATTTCTTTTACAGCTTTTTCCAGATCGAAGATTCGTAAATTGTGAAGACATCCAAGAGAAATTACCAGATCAAAATACTTCTCCGTCCAGGGATAGGACTCTTGCGCTTTGTGGTTCAACAAAAATGGGCGTATTTTTTCTTGGGCATCGCTGAGACCATGTTTGGAGATGTCAAAGCCTACCACTTCAGCGCTTGGCAACATCTCTTTTAATTCGTAGAGGAGATGGGCTTTACCACACCCCACATCCAAAATTTTGGCATTCTTTTTGAGTTGGTAGATGTCAACTAATTTTGCGGCGACTTCTTTCCATCTTCCATCATATTTATAGCCTCCGTAGCCATAACGACGGTCGCCATCCCAGTAGTCGAACTCATATTCTTTGGCCTTGAGCATGCAATGGACTTTGTCGTCCGTCATGCGGCCGATATAGTTTCTGACCGTTTTTTTATGAAGCGGCGTGAAGAGATTTAATAGTCGTGACAATTTTTTCCTCCTTTAACCCATAGTAATTCATTAAACTTTCTTGTGATCCATATTGGTCGGCGAAACAATCGGGAATGCCAATTCGTTTAAAACGTTTTTTTGAATCGAAGTTGGCCTCCAGAAGAATTTCGGCCACCGCACTTCCCAGACCTCCAATGATAGAATGTTCTTCTGCTGTGACAATCACTTTGGTGTTTTTAGCGTATTCCAAGATAGTTTCGGAATCTAATGGTTTGATTGTGGGGCAATGCAAGACAGCTGTTTCAATCCCTTCTTTTTTTAGAATGTCGGCAGCTTTTAGAGCCTTGCCCAAAATGACACCGGTTGTCACAATCAAAGCCTCTTTTCCTTCTTTCATGGGAAAAACCTTGCCAATTTCAAAAGGCCTTTCATCGGTTACGATTGCGTCACCCCCCTTTGCTATCCTTATATAGATAGGGCCTGGATGGTTGACAGTTTCCGGCATCATTTTTCGCATCTCGTTGGCATCCGCCGGCACCAAGATCGTCATGTTGGGTAGACTCCTTAATATGGCGATATCTTCGATCGCCAGATGAGTTGGGCCAAGGGGAGCATAAACCAAACCCCCTCCGTTTCCAATCAGGCGGACATTCACATTTTGCAGACATAAATCAAGAACTAGTTGTTCAAAACAACGCCTCGTGATGAACGTTGCGATTGTGTTGACATAAGGGATTTTTCCCTCGAGGGCCATCCCTGCGGCCATTCCAATGATGTTGGCTTCACTCACCCCTTCCATGAAAAAGCGCTCCGGTATTTCTTTTTTGAATTCATCCAGCGTTCCAATTCCTAAATCAGAACCGATAAAAAAGATCCGCTCATCTTTTTGGGCAAGCTTATGAACCATTTCGAGGCATGTTTTACGCATGGGATTTGTTTTCCAAGGCCTTCATTAACAATTGCACCTCTTCTTCAGATATTTTTGCCTTATGGTGCCATTCCAGATTTTCTTCAGCAAAGGAAATTCCTTTTCCTTTGATCGTGTGGCAGATGATGGTCGTCGGTTTGTTCGTTTCAAGGGGTGTTTTTTTGAGAATGCTTTTTAAGGCTTGGACATCGTGACCGTTCACTTCTGTGACAGCAAACCCAAAACTTTTCCATTTGTCGGCAAAGGGTTCGAGATTGAGGACATCCTTGTTATATCCATAAGATTGTTGTTTGTTATAGTCGACAAGGAGAATTAAATTATCCAATTTGTGTTTGGTTGCACAAAGGGCTGCTTCCCAAACGGAACCTTCGTTTGTTTCTCCATCGCTCAAGATGACAAAAACTCGGTGGTTGGCCTTTTCGTATTTTGCATGGATGGCCATGCCGATTCCAATCGGAAGGCCATGACCCAGACTTCCCGTTGAGGCCTCTACCCCCGGCACTTTTCCATATTCGGGGTGTCCGCCAAGAATCCCGTCGCTTTTGCAAAATTTGAAAAGTTCTGCTCTTGAAAAAAATCCTTTGTCAGCCAAGAGGGCATAAAGGGCAAGGCAGCCATGCCCTTTGCTAAAGATGAGGCGGTCTCTTTTGGGCCATCTTGGCTCCTCTGCTTTGTAATTCAAAATATCATCATAGAGGACTCTTAAAATTTCCATGCAAGATAGGGCAGAAGCGAGGTGTCCCCGTCTGCTCTCAGCCACAATTTGGATCATTTCTTTTCTGAGTGCAATGGAGCGTTGATCGAGCCCAATTTTTTTAGGCAAGGTTGAATCCATTTTGTGTGATTGTTTTTAATTTTTGGTTTGCTTTGGCCAGCTGTTCTTCTTTGCGAAATTTTCCTTCGGTTTTTCCTGGAAGGAATTCGTTGAGAAAAATCAAACACCAGTTGAGACCTAGCAAAGGATACCACTTTCTGATTCGATCGGCCAATGAATGATCTTCTGGGAAACACCCGATCGCTTTTTTGAAAAAGTATTGCTTTAAACTTTGGCCCAAATTCATTCCAGGGTGCAATAAAAAATCACAGATCATTTTTGCAGGGTCATCCCATCCGAAATATTCAAAATCTAGGAAGACAATCTCGCCGTTCAAGCGTTTGCGGGCATTATGAAATCCAAAATCAGAAGGACTGAGAGTTTTTCTTTTTGATTCGGTTTCTTTTTCGTCACCCCTTTTTATTGTTTGGAAAGCGGGGATAAAATCTTTCTCCAAAAATTCTTTTAGCTCCAAGGCTTCGATTAGCCTTCCCAATCGATTGTTAATGACTTGGACAATCGCCTTTGCAGAAAAACAGGCCTCCGAGGCATTGTAAAAATTTTTTGCTTCTTGAGAAGTCGATAACTTTTTAAGATTTTGGATGAGTTGGATCGCTGCATCAAGATCCTTTTGGCTTGTTTTTTCAAGAAAGACACCATCAATATATTCATAGAGGGCCATTCCAAGCTCTTTGTTGGCCTTTATTGGCTTTGGGATAGTGCGGACTCCGTTGTTCCATAAAAACTCAAGAGCCGAAAATTCGGTTCCCAATCGGTCCCTCTTGTCCGAAATATCACGGTAATAATGTTTCAAAATATAACGCTCCCCTTTGACAGTCATAGCAAGATAGACTTGGTTATTGCGCCCCTGGCCAATTGGCTCCAGGGAAGCAGTTTCAAAGAATGAATTTTGCAAGGCCTTCCTGAATGGGTGTGAAAGCAAAGTTTGGCAACAATTGACACAGCTTTTCTATGTTCAGTTTTAAGTCTACTTTTGATTGTTTACGTTCCAAGTGAACGACATCAAATTTCATGTTGGGGATAGTCTCAAAAATATCTAAGATCTCTTTGAAACTGTGGTTTTCTGGTCCCGCTATATTGTAGGTGCCAGTAACCTCCTTTTGAATAAAGTAATCAACAATTTGAACCAAATCATCGATAAAGAGATAGTTTCTGCGTTCTAAACCATCCCCAAATAAAAAAACCTTTTTTTCCTTTGAAATGGAATTTATAAATCTTGTGGGACCATAGGTGTTGGAGTTGTCACCAGAGCCATAGATCATACAAGGCCTCAAAATAGTCATTGGTGTTCCCTTTTTTGATGCGATTGGTTTTAAAACGCATTCTGAAAAAAATTTGGCACTCCCATATGGGGTTTGGGGATCAGGCTTTGTTTCCTCGGTGATGGATAGATTCTCTAGGGCATCGCTGTAGACGGAGGTGCTGCTGAAATAAACGAGATGTTGGATTTTTTTTGCTGCAATACATTGTGCGAAATTGGTGACCATCTCAACGTCTTGCAAAGCAGTTTTTAGTAAATCGGCCGTGGGGTTGGCCCGCGCGGCAAAAATCAAAATGATTTCTTCATTAAGTGTCTCAAGAAGGGCATGAGTGCTATTCTCTTGGGTAAGATCTAGGGCTGTGTGGTCAAACCCAATAACCTTGTTCTCCTTGTCCTTTTTAAAATGTCTCGCAAGGGCGGATCCAATAAACCCGGAACCACCCAAAAGAACTATTTTTTTCCCCGTGCTCAATGTAGTTTTATTGGAGTTCTAGTTTTTTTATCATGCGGATATTGTAATATCGGTCATCATCCGTAGCGCTCGAAATTTTTTTTTGTTGAAAAGAAGTCACCAGATCCTGCACCGCTTCTTCTATAGTGTGGTAGGCTTGAAAACCTAATTCCTCTCGAATTTTTTCAGAAGAAATATGATAAGATCGGTTGTCATCCGTCTTGGCAATTACGATTGTAACATCTTCGCCTACAATGTTGCGAACTCTTTCTGCAATATCAAAAACGCGAAGATTTTGGTAACCGACGTTGTAAATTTTTCCGTCTATTTTTTCGTCAGGCCATTGGAGAGACTGAAGGTATAAATCGGCTATATCTTCAATGTGAATGTTTGGGCGCATTTGTGAGCCGCCAAAAACAGTGATCACGCGACGGTTAAAGGCATGATTTGTTAAGATGTTAACCGTGAGATCCAGCCGTAATCTGGGAGAATAACCACAAACCGTTGCTGGTCTTACGATGAGCGTGACAAAACCTTTGGAGCGCTTTTTCAACAAGACATCCTCGCACATCGCCTTGTATTTGGAATAGTCCGTAAGGGGTTTTAATTCAAGCTCTTCGGTCACATTTTCTTCCTCCTTAATTCCGTAAACACTGGAAGAGGATGCATAGATAAAGCGTTTAATGCCCGCGTCTTTTGCTATATCAACCAGATGAATGAAGGCATCATAATTAATCGACTTGCCCAGTTCCGGATTGAGATCAAAGCTAGGATCATTAGAAATGCAGGCGAGGTGAATGACCGCATCACAGCCTGGCAGCGTCCTTTTCAAAACACTCACATCACGAATGTCGGCTTTGATTTGTTCCAGATTGGGATGGCCTTGAACGGTTTCAAAAACACCCTCACCATAAAGATAGAGGTCCAAAACTTTAACGGAGTAACCCTTAGCCAAAAGTTTGGGAACCAAGACAGCGCCAACATAACCCGCTCCTCCTGTAACCAAGGCTTTCATTTTAGAATGGATTCGATACTTTTGAGTAATTGCACACGATTGATTGAAGTCTGGTTTCCCAAAATCATCACGGCTTGTGCCCCTACCAGATTGCCAACAAGACCCATAATGTCTGGAGGCATTTCTTTGGCAGCGCATAGTGATGTTAAGGCAAGCAGGGCATCTCCCGATCCTAAGCGATCGATCACTTTATTGGCAAAGGCAGGGCATTCAAAAAATCCGTCGCCGTGTCGGTAAAAAATGGTTCCCCGCTTGCCAAGAGTGACCATGATGGATTGACTGGAAAGGCGATTTGCCAAATTTGTTATCAGTATTTTGAGATCTCCTGTGCGGTTTCGGTGGTCGAGTCTTAACTCATTTTCATGTATGCAAATATAATCGGCCCGTTGATATTTCGAAATGGTATGAAAACCGATGTTCGCGGCATTGATTTGCGCATTCACAGCAAGAAAGGGGGCTTTATCTTGAAGGAGTTTACCGATTTTGGGGGTCATGAGGCCGTGACCATAGTCGGCTACAATCACCACATCACAATCTTTTACTTTGCTTTCCAGCAGCTTGCACAATGCCTCCTCCTCACCGTCGTTTAAGGGCTCATCATTCATCTCGTAGATTTCCAACAATTTGGAGAGGAGATAGTTTTCAACAAATCGTCTTTTAATAATGGTGGGGGCATTGGTCTTATAAATAAAATTCGTCAAGACATTTTTCTTTAAGTTTTTGCGAACAAATTCCTCCTGTGTATTCTGCGTTCCCAAGTAGGTGACCAACTCCACTTTATTGCAAAAATCGGCAAGGTGATTGGCAACGGCAAGGCTTCCCCCTGCATGGATGTCCTGGCGGAGATAGCGCATGGCAAGGATCGCCTCCTTGGCCGACTTTCCCATCGCATCGCAGTAGATGTATTCATCCAGGATGGCCTCCCCAATCACCATGACGTTTAAGGATTTTAAACTTTCCAGGCAGTTAAAAACAGTTTGCTTTGAGTATTTCTGTCGAAACTCGACCAGATAATTATTCACCTCCGGGGGGTATACCGGCAGATGGTTATTTAAGATGTTGGAGGCACTGAAGGTAATGTCCTCTGTAAATTTGATTTCGCCACCGGCAGAACGGACAGCTTCTTCTTCGATGAGAATTCCTCCTGTAATGTCTTTGGAGGCGTCTTTATAATCGGGACCCTTTGCATAAACATCCGGACGAATCATTTTGATGGCGTTTACAGCGGTGGGGCTGTCATTGATGGCAACATAATCGACAACATTTAAGGCCGCGATTGCTTTAGCTCGCAAGATTTGTGTAAAGGCGGGCCTGAGTGGCCCCTTGTTCACGTGAGCATCTGCTGTGATGGTAACAACCAAAATATCTCCGAATGATTTGGCCTCTTCAAAATGTTTGATGTGACCAATATGCAAGAGATCAAAAACACCATGACATTGAATAATTTTCTTCCCGCCGGTTTTTAACAACTGAAGTTCTTCAGCAAGATCTTTTAAATCTTTTATTTTAGATTCGCAAACCATTCGATTGTTGCTTTGGCAATGGAGTTTTCATCCCACACAGGGGCCTCTTTCCAATAGTCGATATTTTCCAGCATTTTTTGAACCCCTTCTTCAAAAGAGATTTTGGGGTTCCATCCCAATTTTTGCTGAATTTTTGAGATATCTGCAAAGGTGATGTCGGGTTCCCCAGGTCTTTTCGGAATGTGAATTGCTTCACCTTTCAAAAGCTTAACTAAGTAATTAATACTCTGGGGTTTCGCACATCCCACGTTTAAAACCATTCCAGACAGCGCTGACCCTGCTGTTTTCACAAACGCTTCAACAATGTCAGTTACATAAATAAAATCGCGTGTTTGGTTGCCATCACCGATGATGGTATAGGGTTTCCCCTTCAATTTTTGTGCCAAGAAAACACCAAAGACGGCCCCGTAGGTTCCGCTTGTTCGTTGTCTAGGACCGTAGACATTAAAAAGTCTCAGTGAGATGGCGGGGATTTTATAGATCTTTGCCCAGTGCGTGACAATTGCTTCTCCCAGATATTTCGTCAGGGCATAAGGATATTGGGGTCTCGCGGGGGCTGTTTCCGGAGTCGGAAAAGTATCAGGGAAACCGTAACAAGAAGAAGAGGCGGCGTAGAGAAAACGCTTTACATTGGATTTTCTTGCAGCTTCAACAACGCTGGCTGTTCCCTCCACATTGGCGCGATGATACTCCAGTGGTCGTTGAATAGAGGGGACGATATCGGCGAGGGCTGCAAGATGAAAAACCCAGTCTATATTTTCAAAGCAAGGAAGGATCGTCTTATGGTCAGTGATATCGGTTTCATGAATTTTTAGATGGGGATTGTTTTTAGCAAAATCCAAATTTTGTATCCGCCCAGTTGAAAAATTATCTAACACGACAACCTCGTGGTTATCTTTGAGCAGCCTTTCAACCAGATGGCTTCCGATAAATCCAGCGCCGCCCGTTATCAAGGTTTTCATGGTAATGTAATTTTTTGAAGAATGTTGATAACCAGACCCCGTTTGCTTTGATAGGGCTGGTCTGAAAGATTTAAGATAACGCCTTCTGAGTTTGCTTTTACAATTGTTATTCCCTCAAATTGACTCAAAGCTTGTTCAACGAGAGGTCTCAAACATCCATCGCCATGGATAGATAACCGACGATGCCCCTGATGGTAAAGATTGTTTATGATATTGTTGAGTGAATTTTGTAGCGTTTGGTAGTTTTCGATAGTTCGCGAAAGACATTGGTAAGAGCGCCTTGCGAGTTCAATAAGCCCCTTTGGTGTTAGATGGTAGCGAAGATTTTTTTTATTAAACGCCTTGACCTTGATAAAACCGGTTTCGATCATTTTTCTCAAAACAGCATTGACAACCCCTATGGAAATACCGGTTGCTTTAGCGAGTTGTCTTTGTGAAATGATACCGCCGTCTGTACTGAGTTGGGCCAGGATGGCTGTTTCTTTATCAGTTGTCATGAAGTTTGAGAGGAGAAAACTGACAGGCTACCGCCACTAGATACAGACGATTTATGAAACTCAGACGTAAATTTTTGGATGTTCACGAAACGAACGTTCAACAGCTGAACAAGTATACGGACAGACTGAAAGGGTCAACGGTAAAATCAACTGGATTGGATTAAAAGAGCAGCATCAAATAAACATTTCACTTTGTAATTGCCTTTAACCCTCTTGTTATATGGAGCTTCAACAAGGATGCTTTTACATCCCGCAGCAGCAGCTGCTTTAGTATCTGCACCCGTGTCTCCAATCATATACGAATGGGACAAATCAATATGCCATTTCTTTGCTGCCTCAAGCAACATCCCCGGTTTCGGTTTTTTGCATAAACAACCCTCTGTATTAGTATGAAAACAAATAAAAACATCATCAAAAGGTAATTGCTCGATGCAAGACTGCATCCAACGCCACTCCCGCGGTGAAACATGTCCATGGGTAATATCTGGCTGATTCGTAACAAGAATGCGCAGAAAACCAAAAGAGCCAATCAAAGAAAGTATCTGATGAACATCGGCTTTAATCTGAAATTCGTCGCGTTTCCAAGGTGCTGTAGGTTTTCCGTTACGTAAGATTGGTGTAACAATGACCCCATCACGATCAAAAAAGATTGCCCTTCTTTTTTTCATGAATAGCGTCGCGGAATGTAAAATCCATTTAAAAGAGTTGCACCCTCCCAATCATAGGAAAAATTGACTTCTTCAAGACCTTGTTGATGCATAGTAGAATGAACCTTTTCTCTTTCCGAAGGAGGAACAAAAAGCAAGAAAAGACCTCCGCCTCCCGCACCAATGAGCTTACCTCCCAATGCTCCATTGTTGCGAGCTAATTGGTAGAGTTCATCAAAACGTGGATTGGACACCCCACCTGCAAGGTGTCTTTTGATTTCCCAATGTTCGTGTAAAAGTTCTCCGAAATGAAAAAGATCACTTTGGACAAGAGAATCATAGATACGAATACCGATATCTTTGATCCGACGATAATATTCATAAACATTCTTTCCATCATTCTTCTCTGCTGATTCACGCTGCGCTAGGAGAACAGTGGAACTTTCTCTCTTTTCTCCCGTATAAAATAAAAGAAGGTTGGATTTTAGTTCGTTCAGTGTTTCTTTGGTAATGGGGGGTTCCTCAACCGATACTGTTCCATCCTTTTCAATTTTTAATAATTTGAGGCCACCAAAACTCGCCATATAATGATCATGTTTCCCAATCGGTCTTCCTAGCATATCAATTTCAACAGAGGCAGCCAACTCTGCAAGAGTTTTTTTGTCAGGCGTTTTTCCCTTAAGATAAGAAAGGGCTTTCATTAAGCAGACTGTATAGGCGCTCGATGTCCCCATGCCAGTCCCATCGGAGAGATCCGATGAAAATGTAATCTGAAGACGTTCGGTAACACCGCTTAAGCGACAACAGGCACTCACCAATTCATTTTTTATATCATTGAGATTCTCGGCATATTCATTGATTCTGGCTTTTACTCGAATTCCATTTTCAATAGAAGGTTGCAGGATTGTAACATAGGCATAGTTGTCGATGGCAACACTCAAGACAAACCCACCAAAACGAGACGAATAGAATTGGAGATCAGTTCCTCCCCCGCCTAATGCAATTCTTAAGGGTGCTCGTGCGACAATCATAAACTCCTCGCTAGCCGGGAAAAGCGGGCGAGTCAATCATCTTTCTTAGCTCTTTTGCGATAGAACGTGCCGTCGTGACGGCTGTTATTACCTTTCCTCCAAAAAGGGACCAACATCCAAAGCCATGTTTTATAATATCAGAAGGCCTGGCATCGTCATGCTCTCGGTAGGCATTAACAGCTCGCACGACAAAGCGTGATTCAATATATTCAGCAAATTGCAAAATAGGAAACCACTTTCGACACTCGGAAACAATCTGGTGCCAATTTGATTTTGGCTGTTGCCATTGTGGAACCAGGCCATCTGGAGGGACGCACGATTTGCTTAAGGATTCCCGAACATGTCCCAAAGTGAAGATTCTAGGTGTTCCTGTTGCAACAAGTGTTGGAAACTCCCCATCCATGATGGTCAAGGCGATTGGTAAAATGGGTAGGTGTAGAAAAACAAGTTCGACAAGGTCCATACGAAGGGGTTTTATTGGAAAAGCGAACCAATGTGCAAACTCATTCATTCTCGCGTAGGTCGCGTTGACTATAAAATCAAAAGAAATTTTATGCTTTTTTCTATTTTGTTTCACTTTTAAATACTTCGTCCCATTCTTTTGCAACCCCCCTCCATAGACACAAGATCCAAAATGGACTGAAATCCCGCCATGGTGGCTGATATGGGATTTTATATTTTGCTTTAACTGATCATAATCATAAATAGGTTCACCGGTTTTTATACAAAGGGAGACTTTTTTCCGATCCAAGAAATCATGAGAAGGATAGCAACGTGTGAAGGGCAGGTGATTGGTGCGGCAAAATTTCAGATAATTTTCTGCAGAAATTTTCGATTTTAAGCGACTCACACAGTAAAAAGCGGGGAAGTGCCTGACAACCGCCTTGCCGTAAACGGCTTCAAATGCTGGTTTTGCCTCTTGAGATTCCTGGACGGTTTCCTTGCTTCGGGGATAATGATATCCCATGTGATGACGATATTGATTGACATAGGAGGCCCCCTCCATGAAATCAGCACCTCTTTCAAAAAGATGCACTTGGCCTAACTTTCTCAACTCAATGGCTGCCGTTGCGCCAAAAACCCCCCCTCCGATTATGGCAATTTTGGGTTTTCTAGGGACCCTCTGTGGTTTGATTTTTTCTATTCCGGCGATGATTTTTTGTGCAAGTGCAATATCCGGATAGGTATAGTGTTCCTTTCTCAAAACCTTTAAGAACATCTCCAGCTCCAACTGAAGAGGTTCTGGTTTGGAGGAGCATGAAATGGTTTTTGTTTTTTTCCCTCCCACAATTTCGATGCTATTTTTTTCAAAATCACAGTGAACAGCGATATTTTTAAAATGGAAGGTAAGCGTTCGTATTTTTTCTGATTTGTGAAATCCTATGTCAAACAACCCCTTAATTTTTCGGGGGTAAAAAATAGAGGTACTGACCCAATGGTTATGATGAGTTCTGAAACCACTCTGCGGCACCAGATTATATAGATATTCAACAATGTCGAAGGGATGTAATAATTCAAAAAGAATATCCCATTTAATCCTTTTTGTTTCAGGATAAAGAAATTTCGCGGAGATGAAGTAGGGGTCTCCCATAGATTGAATAATCGAGTGGAGCTTTCTTATCAACGGATGGAAACGATAAATGTGCCCTACCATCACTATTTTCCCATATTTTCTTGCCATTTTGCTGATAATGGAAACTTGGCGAGAGTTGAGTGCAAGGGGTTTTTCCACTAAAATATTTGTGTGACGAAGAATAGACTTAACTAGAGAGAAATGAGTCGGTGTCGGCGTTGCTATATCAACACCATCAACACTTTGAAGCAGTTTTGTTGACAAACGATTAAAGATAGGAATCGAATATTGCCGCATTAATTCTTGCCGGTGCTTGTCTGTTCTGACAACAACACCAGCCAACTTGCACAGCCCTTGTTTTTCCAGTTTTAGCAGGACTCTGAGGTGATTCCTCCCAAACCGGCCCGCACCCATGAGAAGTATTCGGGGGATGTTACCTTTTTTCATTATTGTTTATGGATCGTATGGGATAGGGGGGGTGTCTTACCATCTCATAATAGGTACTCAGCGGCTTTTTGAGATATTTCACAAAAAAACCAACGCTTAACAAATTAAAACTTCCACGCATCATCTTTGAAATCGGTATTTTGGAAGAGCCGGCTTGACGCAAATTGTGTCGAACGGGAATTTCACAGATTTTGGCGCCTCTTTCCTTTGCAACTGCCGGTAGGAAAACTTGTGCCTGACCCCAAAGATAGAAGTCGCGAATAAAACGACTGCGGTAGGCTTTGAGACCACAACCAAAATCATGAATGGATAGATCAAAAAAATAGCCCGCCATTGTATTGGCAATTTTTGAAAAAATAAGACGCGAGGTGGCATCTTTACGTTCTTTACGCCACCCCACCACCACATCATATCCTTCCGAAAATTTTTTCAACATGGGAAGAATGTCATTGGGATCATTCTGAAAATCGGCATCAATGAGCACGATAATGTCTCCTTTTGCCTCGCGAATTCCGACATCGAGTGCTGGGGTTTGTCCACAATTTCTTTCCAAATGGATAACTTTCAGTGGAGCAAGTGAAGCGAGCTCCTCTTCTGTACCATCGGTAGAGCCATCGTTTACAAAAATAATTTCAAAAGGATCAGGTTGGCGATTCATTACATCGCAAATTCTTTGGTGAAGCTCCTTGACCATTAACCGCTCATTATATACTGGAACAACAACCGAGATTTTTATCATAATTAATGATCGCTCCACCGACTAGCGGTACTTTGTTTTAGACGCATTTGCACATGTTCCTCCGTGTTGACTGTGCGCCAAGCCCAATCACGCAGGGCGACGATGCGTTCCGGAGGAACAATGGTATTTTTCATGACTGCATTTTTCCAGTTCAGGAGGTCTGTGTCAAAATCTTGTTCTAAATATCCGCCTCGAATAGCCAGCTCAAAAAGACTACTCCCCGGGAAGGGAATGGGAATAAAAAATGTGCAATAAGGGGCGCCGTTATTAACAAGCTTCTTACCCAGCTCGATACTCTGCATCATTTCTGCTTCTGTTTCGTCAGGAAAGCCTATCATCATATTGATAGGACAAAGAATGCCAACATCGGTTGCTATTTTGACTAACTGGGCAACATCCAATACTGTATGATTCAATTTGCCCGTTGCATATTTATCGAGAATTCTTTGAGAGGCCGACTCAACGGGAAAGACAATTTGATCAAACCCTGCCGAATGCAGCAACTCGAGATAGTCCCGGTCAATGCATAATTTGCCCTGTTGGGAGCGATGGAGGAAGTGAACGAGATTGACTCCATTGACATTGGCGATTTCAAAGCCCATTCCTAACACTTTTTCAAATATCTCTTTAACTCGAGATTTTTTTGCCAAGAGACTGTCATCTTCAAAATATAATTTTTTTACTTTCAGCGATTTCAAGATGCTCATTTCTTCCAAAACTCTATCGACCGATTTTATTCTGTAGTTTCCTATATTGCCGCTGGTTGCAGGATCGGTTTTATCTATTGAAATATGGCAGTAAGAACAATGGTAGGGGCAACCACGTGAAGTCATGATGGGGGCATAGCGAAGATTGTGTTTTGCAATGACCCCATGTGGAGAAGCAATTTGTTCGTATTTATCAAATGGCAGTTTGTGCCAGGCGGGAAAGGGAAGCTCATCAAGAACGCCATGAATCTGACCAGTCCTTAATGGATTTGTTGTCATCTTACCTTCACTCATAAAGCTAATTCCATCTACATTTTTAAAAGATTGTTCGGCAGCAAGGGCACGTACAAGGTCGACGATAGTTTTTTCTCCCTCTGCCAAGGCAACCACATCGATTAAACCGCTTCTTAAAAAACGCTCTGCAAGACTTCTTGCGTTAACACCCCCAGTCACTGTCAATATGTTGGGATTCACTTCTTTAACACAGGATGCTACCTCAAGGGCCATGCGGGTTTGTGGAGTAAAGTTAGAATGGATACCAACAATATTATATTTCCCCAAATCGACAAATGTCTTGAGACTCTCTGTTGACATTCCAATGCGCATGAGACCATTGGGCTGTAAAATCGTACGGAAAAAAGTCTCAGAAAGATTGTCTTTTGTTGATCCTACAGAGGCATCCAAAATATCGACCTCAAAACCGGCTTGTTCCAGGGCGCTCGCAAGGTAGAGTGGTCCCAAGGATCCATCGGGCCTAGGTGTTTCTATGGGCATCAGTTGATTGGGTGGATAAACGAGTAAAATCTTTGGCTCTTTTGAAATCATTTTTAAAATCAGCTCGTAGAAGGGATTTCAAACAATGTCAAAGAATCTTTTTCATAGACTACTTTAACCGCTTTTTTGAAATCTTCTGGTGGCGGTGTCTGTGCGCGTTCATTGTTCCATAAGACAAATTGAATTCCATATTTTTTAACGATTTCGAATCGGCGTTGAAGAGATGTTTCCGGTTTGAAAAATTCAACAACATCACTCTGATGTTCCCCCAATTTTTGAATAAAAGGATCATAATAGGAGGCCCCTTCCTGATAAGTCAGTGGCCTTCCACTAAATGCTGGAATCACTAATGCTGTATCCATATCCGATAAAATGAGGGCGTCAGAGGGAACATATCGATTCAAAAACTGAAACTTTTTTATAAAACCCCTTCCCCTTTTGGGATTTTCGTTGAGAAAGTGTAAGACCTCTTGGAAGGAGCGAAATCCCAACTCTTTTGCTGTCACACTGACGGTTTGATATAAAAGACAGCCAAGTCCTATTGTGACAAGAAAAAATGGGAAAATGTTCTTAGTTGTAAGAACGAGAATGTTACTCAAAACAGGCAGTTTTTCTCTTAAATAAAGGGCAAGCCCTAAGTGGAGAAAAAAGGAAACATAGAAGATAAGCCTCCAACCCATGGGACTTTTCAGAAAGAATGCAGTCAAAAAACTGGCCAGGAATAAGAAAAACCCGAGGACAATTAACGGATACCGTTTTTTCCACCCATAATAAAAAATCAGAGGAACACCCAATAAGACCGGCCCAAGACGTGTCAGATGTTCTATCGAAAAGTAAAGACTCGTTATTTCAGGAGTTGTCATTTGATGGAGTAGGAATCCATCTCTTACTAGCTGGATGAGGGAATAATAAGGCCAGCTAGTTGCTAGTGTGAATGCCAGTATAGTCAATCCAAGAACAAAAAGAATTTTTTTGATCTGGAATGGTTTATGAAGCAGAAGTAGCAAAACCATGGTCCCTAAAGCAAAAAAGGTGGGCAATAGATTGGTGAGTATTAAAATTGATAAAGAAGGTAACAAAACAAAACCGTAAAACATTTTTCCCGTCCGCAAATATTTTATGAGGAGAGTAAAGATGAAAAAACTGAGTGCAAAAGCGAAGGAAGAGGGCTTGTAAAGGTTAATCATTAGCCCGCCTACGTCATAGGCCCCACTGAAATCCCAAGATTTTCCCCAGAAAAAGAGCATGACCGGAAGTAAGATGAAGGATAATTCTGGGGTCGAAAAATATTCTTTTAGAAATAAATGCAGGCCGATAGCGAGTAATATAAAGTTCATTAATCCCGCCATGTTAAAGATGGTAAGAGAGCTAAGCCCCGTTATTTTTTTAATCAGAGCTAGTCCCCATGTATAAAAGTCATAACTAAAAGGGATGGGGCCCAAAGGATGTACGGTGGGAAAAAATCGCAGCTTTGGGTCATTCAGAGGGAGGTTTGTCAGCTCATTCATAATGGCACTATGTGGAAGATAGTCTGAATAGTAGTCGTGCAGATGGAAATAGGTGGTTACAGCGAAAAACAAAAATAAAAGCCCAACCAGTAAAGGGTACTTAGGTATCTTCATTGCATTTTGGCAATCGTTGCCAATGGTATATTTGCGTTGCGAAAACCTCTTTTTTAATTCCAAATTTTAGAAAATCCACCAGAACAGGATTTAAAGTATAGCCCTTTTGATAGATGGGTTGATAGCAAGAAAAGTTTTCCATCCGAATCTTTTTTCCTTGAGTTGAGTTAGGACCACTTAGAAGCCAAAAAGAATCGGGTTTTACCTCTAAAGTTTTTTTCAGTTTTTTTTCAAAGCCTTCTTCCGGAAGGGCAACCCAATGTCCCCCCTCTTTTGGACTATAGTATTGGATCAGTGGAAGATAGGTATCTGGGTGGAGTAGAACCATTTCTCCCGATTTTTTTTCTTTTTGGATATCCTGAGCGATTTCTTTCCAGGGAATTAACAAGTTTGCATTGAAAAATTGGTTGGGATTCCCCGTATGCCAAAAGTAGACTGAGATAGTTTGGGGGATTACGATGAATAAGAAAAGGACAAATTTCCAAACGCGAGGCCAAGGAACTTTATCAATACCAAAACTGATTAGTAAAAGAAAAAAGGGAACCGCATAACTTATGAGCCTTGGCGAATTGGCTCCCAGGTAAATCCAGGCTGCCAGTGGAAGAAAAAGACAAACAAGAACTAGAATTATCCAAGGATTTCGACTTCGCAGAGAATATAAAGTTCCAGCTATCCCTGTAATGCCAAAAGAAATAATTGCTGGCAGGACAACAGGCCAATTGAAGGGATTCACTGTCTCACCCAATGTCAGTCCAAAAAAGGCAACAGCGATTCGGACCCAAACGGAGAGTGACAAGACATCGGGAGCACTTTTATAAAGAAAAGCCGCTAAGTAGCGATCCAAAAGAAATTGATAAAATAAGATTGAAAGAATAACAAGGCCAACCCCCCATTTCCCAATTTCCCACAGGGGCATTTTCCGGGCAGATAAGATCAAAAATAAAAGATAGGCCGCAAGCACTGTTAGGAAAAGCCCATGAGTGGCCAGTCCCAAAAAACAAATCAGAAAAAAGAAAAGAAAGAACAACAACTTTTTAGTTCTAAAATACTGGATGAAAGCATACAAAGAAGCAATCGCCCATAAGGTAAAAAGACCATAGGGTCTTGCCATTTGGCCATAGACAACGGAGAGAGGGGAAAAGGTGAGTAGGGCCGCCGCCATCATTCCCACAGTTTCCGAATAAATAATCTTTCCCACTTGATAAATAAACCAGATGCTTAAAAAACTGGCACCAGCCGAAAGAATCCTCAAAGAAAACTCGGAGATACCCAGAAACTGGGTTAGCCATTTTGTCAAAAGATAATACAAAGGCGTATGACCTGGATCGAAAATGGTGAAGGCCAGTTGGCCAAAAGAAAGGTCAGAAATTTGTTGGAGGGAATAGGCTTCATCTTCATAAAAAGATTTCTGATTGATTCCATAGAATCTCAGGCAAAAGCCTATAAAAAGAATCAGGAGGATAATCCAATTTTGGGATACAACTTGTTTCATGGAAGGAGTTTTCCGTTGAGGAGTGTGGTGATCAATTTTTGATAATCGTCCCGAAATTTTTTAAAGGACCTCCTTTGTTCTACATAGGGGCGAGTTGTTGCCCGCTTATTTTTTGAAAGCAGATTTTCAATAGCCTCCACATATTTTTCAACATGGTTTTCCAAAGTAACGTAGACTCCTTTTGAAGAATCAAGGTTGGCATCCGGATCCAAGCAAACATCAGCCACCGGTTTGCTCACAACCACCGGCAGGTTGCAAGCCATGGCTTCTAGGACGACGAGGGCCGCTGATTCATAGCGGGATGGAAAAACAAAAAAGTCAGCAGCATTATACCAAAGGGTCATCTCCTCATTGGTAAGATTGTTTTTGATCACAATATTGGGATAAAGGGGTGTTATTTTGTTTGTAAGAATACAGACGAATTGAATTTGGGGAAACTGGCTCGCGAGCTGTTCAACAATATCCCATCCCTTCGCATATTCTGCCTGCCCTACAAAAAGGCCAATGGGTTTACCGGTTGGAATGGTTGGGGCTATTCTTTTCCTTGCCTCTTCTGGATTGGTGAACGCAAACTGATTCAGGTCAATCCCAACCGGAATCATTTTGCTATTCCAGTGATATCTTTCCTCTACTTCCTGACAGACTTTTTCAGAAATGGAGACGCAGCTCGCCCCATAACCACTCAGTCTTTCAAAAGAGCCATAAAGATATTTTGTGGAAAAAGGACCCTGCCCCTTTTTTAGGGCCGAGTCTGCATAAGCAGCACCACACAGCGCATAAATATGGACTCTGGGTATGTTTAATTTTTTTAAGGCGAGATGCCAGCCCCCTTCTCCAGAGGTGATCACCAGATCAAATGGGTTTTTTTTGTGGCGTTGCAGAAAATTTCGGCTGAGCCACCAGGACTGTTTGACCTCTTCCAGGCAAAATCGGCTTAAATTCAGATCTAGCATTTTTGGAATAGGTGAGAAGCCATCTAAACGGATTATTTCAATTTGGGGAAATGCCTTTTGAAGATGGAGGGCATAGGCTTCCAGGCCCCGTTTGACCTGATCAAAATGAAAACGGCTAAGCAGTGCAATGCGTGTCATGCTTCTCCTTGAAGGGCATTTTGATAAATTTGAAATACGAGATCCGCATGTTTTTTAAGATTATGTCTTTCCTCGACAAATTGACGGCCTGCTTTACCCAGTCTTTGCCCCTCTTCGGGATGATTCCATAATCGTTCGATGGCTTTTGCAAAGGGTTCCCAATCTTTTTCTATCCAAATGTTTGTTCTGTGTGTGATTTCTAATCCCTCTGCCCCTTTAGGCGTTGAGACAACGGCTCGTTGCATGGCCAGAGCCTCAACAATTTTAAAGCGAGTGCCTGATCCATAGCGAATAGGGACAATGAAAACCCTCGCTTGGCTGAGGATCGGTAGAATATCAGGAAGAAAACCTAAAAATTCGACATTTTTGGGATGCGGCTTTTCATAAGTTCCACCTCCCAATATCTTAAAAGGAAATTGTGGCAAGCGAGGTGCTAACTCCTGGCAGATGATCTCCACAGCGTCACGATTCGCGCTGTAACTTAGAGGCCCCATAAACAAAACGGTATCACCCAGCGCATCTGTTGCCGGGTAATGTGAAGGGTCTAGTGAATTGGGTATCACTGTGACTTTGTTCTCTAATGCTGGAAGTTTTTTTGTGAATTCTTTCTTATCTGTTTCAGAAATAGCAAAGATGTGGGCCGCCTGTTTTAACGCTTTTTTTTCATATTGAGTTGCCCGCCATAAAAGCCAGGGACGCCATAATTTTTTGAATGGGATCTTTTTTAAAGTAGGTCCATGTGTCATATCATGTTTTAAGAAATTCCAATTTACATCATGTTCCCAAAGAATTTTTGGAACGCCTGGAAAATGACAACCCAAAGCCCAAAAGTGTGGGTTATGAATTTGGATAATGTCCGGTTTTTCTAAAAAGTTGGGCTTTGAATAATCTGTCTTATAATAGGTCCAAGCTTTTTTTATTTTAGATAAAGGTGAGTCAGCGCAATTTTGATAGAAGAAGCGATGTGCAATGTCTGGGTTGTTAGTCTGCTCCGTCGAAAAATACCAAATCTCCATTTTGTCGCGAAGCATCTGAATCCAGCGAAACACCCCGAGGGAATCACCCCCTTTGTCTGAAGCGCAGTAAGGGGCAATGATCATTAATTTAATTTTTTTCATGGGCGTATAAGACTTCATCATAGAGATGGTGCCTGGTCGCGTTTGATAATACAATCGAAGTCAATTCCCCGTTTTCCTGGCCATATTTTAAAAATCTTCTGGCTGCTAACTCTCCTTTGGGAAGGCACCCAAAATACGGTGCTAGTTCAAAAAGGCATTTCTGTTCATGAGGCTCTGAGGTTATTTGAGGGATTTTGTCTCTCATTTCTTGAATTTTATGAATAAGCTTAGGCTCGATTGTTTTAAGATGGATTTCAGTTGCCTTGCCTAGTTGTTCAAAACTATAGGAGGTTTTTCCATTGGCAAGATAATTTTTTGCAAGGATATGTCCTTTGGGAACTTCTACAAAGAAACTAAATTTTCTCCTCAGTTCGGCATTTTGATCTCGATATCGTTCCAATTCTTCCGGTGCTAGCCATATTTCTGGATCATTTTTGAACTGCTCCAATTTGGGTCCAATCCATTCCTTTAAAAATTTTAAGACACTGCGTTCAAAAAATGTATCCGGAACATCATCATTATCCCCAGCATAGTAACCATATTTTTGACAATATCCGAATAGTTTTGTCCCTTTGTAGGGAGCCAAGGTGGATGCCCAACCCATTGTCGGTCCACCTGTTTTTTCTTTGAGCTCCACATTGTATTTTAAAAGTTCGAGATCTGCTTCAAGATTCATCAGCGTTTTTTCACTCGTTGCCCCATAGGGAAGTCCCGTAATTTGCTCTGTTCGAACCTTGAATCCGTAACCGATGACTTTCTCCATTCCTTCAAACACAAGTTCGTCTTGCATCGCACGGCTTAAGACCTCTTTTCTTATGGAAGGGTTTGAGGATTCAATGGCGAGGGTTAAACCAAAGCCGCCTGCTGCCCGAATCTTTTCTAGGCGCCGATCACTTTTTGTCATTTCCCATCTCATCTGGGCATGAAAAGGGATATTGACCTCGCTGGGCCATCTTTGCGCCAATTTTTCCAGGAAGCCGTCTTCTTTTTCATCGAATCCGAAAACATCATCTTGAAAATAAATCACTTCTGTTGGCCATCTTTCGCGGAGTTCCTCGCCCTCCTGCAACACGGCCTCAACAGTTCGCACATTATGTGGAAAAAGTCTTCCCCCCATTCCTAAAGATTTTGCCATTTTCTGAGCTACCTCATGGGAAACAGAAATATCTTCTGGAGTGCTGCTATTATAGCAATAGGTGCATCGATAGGGACACCCCGTCATGCTAATGATGCTTTTGATTTTGCTTTTGCCGTGATCTGGATAATCTTTATAGAAAGTTTCACGGTCTGGATGGGGAAATGGCTCTGTCTTATTCGCAATGAGGATTCCCTTTGAGGTTTTTCCCTCCAAAATCTGGCGAAAAGATCCAAATCCCTCACTCATCACGGCATAATCTACATGTTTCGATGATTCCACGGGAAAATAGGTGGGATGAGGACCTCCCACAACCGTTACAATATTGGGGTGGTCTTTTTTTAGTTTTTCGAATGCTTGGAATAATTGTAAATGATTTCCAGTATAAACATTAAATCCCACAACATCGGGCTTGAAGTCCTTAACCTTTTCGAAAAAAGATTCAAAATCATGGTTTGGGACAAGATGTATTTTTCTTTCCCAACCAAGGTCTCGTGCCAGACCTGCAAGATGCAATAGTCCCAATGGTTCAATAACGGAATAAGAGGCTGCTAATAAAACCCTATTTCTTTTAGCCATTTTTTATATCAATGTTTGTTTGACCGCCTGTAATACTTTACTGACCGGTATCGCACGAATTGCCTCTTCGCTAAAAGTTTTACTAAAAAAATGTTTTTTCCAGATCGGGCTGATAATTTTAACCATTCTTCCATAATCATAAATTTCGTTTGGTGGCGTACAATTGAATAAAGCAATAACCTTCTTTTTTAGCGCCAAGGCAATATGCATTCCAAGAGTATCCCCACATACAATAATTGCACAATTATTGATATCGTCTATATGTTCTTTTAAGGTATTCCTCATGCCTAAAAAATTAACTTCATATCCATCCTCTTTTAGTAAATCCCTAAGTTTTTCATATCCGTACCAGTACTTGTTAGGCCAGATGCCAGTGGAAATATTAATTAACCCTATAGTCCCCTTAGCAGCCTTAGGCATTGTGTTTAAGTCATATTCTTGTGCACCAAATTTTTTTCCAAGCATATTGAACAGTATTTCTGAAATCGTTTTCCCATTTTGTTTTTTTAACAGGTCGGCTTTTTTCTTCCCCAATTTGCTAATTTTGGACATGCGATACAAAATGTTAGCCTCAGGAGTGTAATCGACTTTATTCTTTGTATCTAGGAAGGCGCCGATCCGTCTTTTTGTTTTTAATCCATTTAGAATTTTGAGGGTTGCTCTTTCTTCATCTAAACTAAGGATAAGATCAAATTGCATTTTCCCTAATTTCCTAATGTCACTTGAATTCTCAATAAAGAAATGTTGAGTTATTTTGGTCGAATGCAACAAATCAGCCGCATTTTTCTTTGTTAACCAATAAATCTTACCGGGCAATTCCCTTAATAAAACCGTTGTTCTAACTACATCTCCCAAGGCACCCAGTTTGATAATCAAAGTTTTCATTTTGCAATATGGGCTTAATAATATATCACTACTATGAGGAATGGCTTATGAATACAGGCAAAATCATTTTCTTGCAAATCATGGATGAGATCCTATCACCCAGAAAAAAGTCCTTGCGTGATGCGTGTGAAAAACCCAAAAAATAAGGTAACAAGGGGAAGTGGCCTTTTGGAGGCTTTCTTAGCCAAAAAACGGAGCCATCAGGCCAATCAATTAATTCCCACCTCTTACAGAGGCGGCAAAATTGCTGATATTGGATGTGGTTCTTATCCCCTTTTTCTCTTGAATACTTCTTTTAAGGAAAAATATGGTTTCGACAAGGTTGTCGATACAAATTACAGCCAGCAGTTGTTCGATAAAAATATTCACTTTAAACATTTTGATATGGAGCAAAATAAATCGATTCCCTTTGAGAATAACTTTTTTGACATTGTAACTTTGTTGGCTGTTTTTGAACACCTTGAGCCAGAGGCCATTGAAAGGCTTTTGGAAGAGATTTATAGAGTCTTGAAATCTGAGGGTCTTTTTATTATGACCACTCCAGCCTTCTGGACTAAGGATCTATTAAAGGGAATGGCTCAATTGAGACTGGTGAGTTCTATGGAGATCAAAGAACATAAAACGCATTACAGCATCCCTCAAATCATCTCCTCTTTGGAAAGGGGAGGCTTCACTAAAGAGAGAATTCAATCTGGGTACTTTGAGTTTTTTATGAATACGTGGGCTAGAGCAAGGAAATAAATGGAAAAGGTCAAAAAAGTCTCAATCTTGATACCCGTTTTTAACGAACAGGCTACCCTTTCTATACTTTATAAAAAAGTCATGGCTGTTTCCCTGGGGCCACTTCAAAAAGAAATTATTATTGTTGATGATCATTCTACGGATGGGACAAGGGAACAGCTTCAAAGTCTTAATGGATCCCCCTCAACAAAAATATTTTACCACGAGAAAAATCTTGGTAAGGGGGCTGCCCTTCGAACCGCTTGCAAAGAAGCAACGGGCGACATTCTCATTATCCAAGATGCCGACTTGGAATACAGTCCAGAAGAATATCCAAAACTGATAGAACCTATTTTAGAGGGAAAGGCCGATGTCGTTTATGGTTCGAGAATGTTGAGTGCCCCACATCGTGTTCTTCTTTTTTGGCATTATCTTGGTAATAAATTCCTGACACTCTTGACCAACGTTGTTTGTGACATGAATCTCTCGGACATGGAAACCTGTTACAAATTATTTAAAAGAGAGGTCCTTCAAGAGGTCCAGTGGAAATCCAACCGTTTCGGGTTTGAACCCGAATTTACTGTCAAGGTGGCTAAAAAAGGCTTTCGCATCTTTGAAGTCCCAATTAGCTACAACGGAAGAAGCTACGCGGAGGGAAAGAAAATCACCTGGAAAGACGGCGCAAAGGCTGTTTTCACGATACTCTGGTTTCGGTTATTTGATTAGGTCTATTTACCCGATCAATATAAGGTTCGCAAGAATTCAACCACTTTATCCGTAAAACTTATCTCCAGATTCACAAAAACAAATAAGTAATTTATGGCTGTTATTACTGTAAACATCGCAATTAAAGCGGTGTTTTTGGCATATTTGTGTATTCTCTGCAGGTATTGTTCTATGACTACCCAGCCAAAGGTCGCTAAAGTTATCCCTAGAGGCGCAAAAATAAATACGGCGCGTACGCCGGCCAAAGTCGTCCATATAAGAAAGGAAAAAGAACTTGGCAATAGGGCGGCATAAATAAGCAGTCTATTTAAGTTTCGTTTTCTTATCTCTGCCCATAAGCCAATTAAAACAATTGGCCATAAGATTCCCAGCATGCGAAATAACTGCCCGGTATATCGAGCAGTTATCATCAAAAGAGTCGTCTCCTTGTCACTTCTTATAATTACTTCATCTCGGAACCAGTCAATGTGAGTATAATTTAAATAATAATAGCAAAGAAGCTGAACAATAAATATTGGAATTATAAAAAATATGCCGAATCTAAAAATATTCAAAAATTTATCTTTTAATGAAAATTTTCTTGCCAACAAAATCATCATACACCAAAATACAGCTCCCAAAGCGCCGTTTTCTTTCTGCAAGAATCCTAGCCCGCTTAAAAACCCGTTGATAGGGATCAATTTATAATTGTTACCAGTAAAAAATTTAAAAGTTAGAAAAATAGAAAAAAGATAGAAAAACAAAGCCCCCATATCTGTAAGATAAGATAATCCAAATTCTAGCACCGGCGTAGCCGTTACAAAAAATGCGGTACCGATAAATGCCTGCCTTTGGTTGTCGGAAAGAATCTCTATTATCTTAAATATTAATACGGCGCAGGCAAAGTAAAATACAATATTTTCCACAATAAGCCCTGCCCCAACTCCTAAAAATTCAAAAGGGGAAGCTAAAATGGGTCCAAGCGGGCGCAAAAATCCTATCGGACGTTCGCTAACTTGCCATCCCCAAATCCAGTGAATAACATTCAAATAACGCTCTGTATCCCCATAAACCCTTGCTCCAAAAACAGAAAAAATACCCGCCATATTAAGCAAGGAAAAAATAACTGCATAAGAAAAGTAATTATTATATTTTCGTAACCAATTAGTCATTTTTCGTGGGGATGGGCAAGCAAGTCTAGGCATAGTTTTGGAACTTTACACTGAGTTTCGATAATAAGTTGAAATCGTAAGTGATCAAGTATAAAGGTGGAAGTCAAGGGGCTTACACTCATGAAGGTCTTGGTAACTGGGGCGTGCGGGTTTATTGGTTATGAGCTCGTGCGAGCATTAGAGAAGTTAGGATATGATGTCACTGCCTTTGTCCACCGTGAATCCAAAAGGCCAAGTAGTTACTTTAAAGGGCCTGTCATTGTGGGGGATATTAGAAACTTAAGCGATTTGGAACGTGTTGGTAGAGTTGATTGCATCCATCACTTTGCTGCACATTCGGATCCAGTTGATTTTGGCATCGATATGATGGAAACAAATGTCATAGGAACTTCCAACATTTTGGAAATAGCCAGGAAAAACCGTTCAAAAGTTATCTTTATTTCTTCTTCCGCTATTTATGGAAATTTACCCGGACCCTATAGAGAAGACGGTGAGACCCAGCCTTTAAATGCCTACGCAAGTACGAAGGCTACTGCCGAATATTTTTGTAGGGCTTATGTTCAAGAACATCATTTGGATTGCATCATTTTGCGCTATTTCAATACCTATGGAGAGGGGGAGGAGATCAAGGAAAAAGATGCGAGCATGGTTTCTCATTTTATTCAGTCCATATTGAACACGGACTCTGTTGAAATCTATGGAGACGGCAAGCAACAGAGGGATTTTATCTATGTGAAAGATGCGATCCAGGCAAATATATTGGCCATGAATGCCAGAGGGCTCTCGGGAAAAGTGTTTAATGTTGGTACTGGAAAGACAACCAGTTATAATGAACTCGTTGGTATTATTAGAAAAAAGTTGAAAAGGGAAATTGCCGTTCGGCATGTCGATAATCCAATAAAAGCGTTTTACCAGCTGAATACTCAAGCCGATCTTTCTCAAACGGCAGCGAAACTGAACTTTAAAACACATTATTCATTAGAACAGGGCATTGAAGAAGTGATAAAACATTACAATAGGTGATCGGATGCAAAGAAAGCCAATTATTTTGATTACGGGGGCCGGCGGCAGAGCGGGAACTCGTCTCGCCAACACCCTTTTGGAAAATGATTTTGGGAAAGTTGTTGGTGTGGGGCATAAGGAATGCGATTTGATTCATAGAAATACTGTGTATGAATTAATTGCTGCATGGAAACCCGATTATATTTTCCATCTCGCAGCCCAATCTTCAATTCCCTTCTCGTGGCAAGATCCGCTTCATACGATGAATAATAATGTCATGCCCGCCGTGCATTTGTTTGAAGCAATCCGGCATTATAAACTTGCCACGCGTGTATTGTTGGCAGGGAGCAGCGAAGAATATGGGTTGGTTTATCCGGAAGAACTCCCGATTCGGGAGAACAATGCCCTCAGACCTTTAAATCCCTATGGAGTTAGTAAAGTTGCCATGGACTTGTTAGGCTGGCAGTATTTCAAAAACTATGGCTTGCCGATCCTACGTGCCCGTTCTTTCAATAATTTGGGGGCAGACCCCAACAAGCCGGATGTAGCCAACGATTGGATTCATCAAATTGCCAGGATGGAAAAAGGTTTAGGTGAACCGATCTTAAAAGTGGGCAATTTGGAATCCAAGAGAGATTTTGTTGATATCGAGGATGTGGTCGCAGCTTATTGGCTCATTCTAACACAAGGAGATGCGGGAGAGGTTTATAACATTGCATCAGGAAGTCCCATCTCGATGCAAGTTTTGCTCGATGAAATATTGCAACTGACTTCTATCAAAGTCAAAATTGTTCAAGATGCGAGCAAACTACGTCCCAGTGATGTGCCAATTCATTGTGGAGATTTTTCCAAATTGAAAGTTAAAACAGGGTGGGGCCCTCGAAAATCACTAAGAGAATCGTTGAAAAGAATGTTTGATTTTTGGCGCAAACAGGTCATTTTGACTTTGCATCCTCTTAAATAGCCATCCCAAGAGAAATATTTTTGCGGTAAACTCTAAATAGTTTTGGTTGCAGAATCTTGAAAAAAAAAGAAATAAAAAAAGGGCAAAAGATGTCAAGATAATCAGGGTTCCAACATTCGGAAAGTCTCTTAGTTTAAAGTAGGACAAAATAAACAGGGTTCCATAAAGAGGAAGTTGAATCCATGCAGTCGGGTAATACTTTAAAGGATCTTCTAGTAAACCAAATCGTATTAGAAATGCCAAAAAAGAATAGCCACCTATAGGTTGGCTGGTTGCTAATTTTCCGGCTGGGTTTAAAACCATATCGGTCCAGAGTCCATTGAAGTTCCATACTGCGAAAGGGGCCATCACAATAAAACCAAATAACAGGGGAGGAAAACTTTCCCCAAAGACTCGCTTGAAATAGGAAGATAGAGTAATGGGTCGCCAGAGGAAGTATAAATAAAGAAAGACAAATGGAACCAAGGGCAGGGTGATTTGTTTCAGTAACGTTGCAATGGTTAATGCCCAAATGGCTTGTTTTGTTTTTCTTTGATAAAGGAAGAGGAAGCATAAAAAGACCCAGAAAAAAACCACAAGATCATTTCTTCCTTCGAGGAAGAATCCTAAGAAGTAGGGATTCAAAAACAATAGGAAAAAAGCGGTATATTTTACATTAATGCTAAAAGGAGTTTTTTTGGCGAGCCAGTAAGCTGTTCCAAAAAAATAAAAAAGAAGGATTAATCGTTGGTCAAACCAGTGAACTGTCCTTTGAAGGACAAAATAAAAAGGAAAAGACTGCAAAAGATACAAAGGGGGATAAGGGTAATGGTAGAATGAGTGGTTTTTGGGGTATATCATTTTGCCGGACCCCGTCTGATAACTAATATGAGTATATAGTGGGGGAAATACCCCATCAGGAACATCTTCTTGGTAAATATTACGACCTTCGGTGAGTAGTTTTAGGGCGTATTCCGTATGAATAATACCGTCATGAACCCAACCGTAGTTTCCAGAGGTTCTTTCCATCATTTTTTTGCTAAGAGGCAGGATAATTGCTGTCAAAGCGATGCAAAAGACTAAAATCAGCTTGAAGGATTCCAATCTCAGTATTTTAAAAAACCGGTGATGGACGATATGGATAACCCACCAAATCCCTAGGCAGACAAGGCTCAAAAGATAGTAGGACTTTTCATTGGCTGGGCCAAAGACGACAAAGTAGCTGGGTACGAGACAAAAACTCAACGTATAGGAGGGAATCCAATAAGAAGGGATCCATCTCAGACTCAAAACAAAAAAGAGTGTTATACACAAGACAAGCAAACCCATCATCTTAAGTCACCATTAAAATCCATTGACAACAAACCATGAAGAATGCAAATGGAAAAAACATGGCATATGAATTTGAATCGGCAACCATCTTGTTACCAGTCATTGATGAAATACAATTTCTCGAGCGAACAGTGGAAATGATTCAAAAAGATTGTGATGCCGACGTCCGCGAATATTTATTTTTGGTTTCTGAAAAAACCTGCCCAGAGAGTTTGAAAATTTGTCAAAGGTTACATCAAGCACAACCCGATCGTTTTTTAATTTATCCTCAAAAACTTCCATTTTTAGGTGGTGCTCTAAGGGAAGGATTTGAGCAGGCAAGAGGGAGTCATATTGTTTTAATGGCGACCGATATGGAAACAGATCCAGCTAAAGTGAAAGACTTGATTGCTGAAGCTAAACAGACACCCAAGCAGATTATTGTGTGCTCTCGATGGATTGAGGATGGAGGATTTGAAGGATACAGCTTTTTGAAATGGCTTTTAAACTGGATTTTTCAGAAAATGTTCGCTGGCCTTTATGGTGTAAAGTTAACAGACCTAACTTATGCTTTTCGAATTTATCCAACATCGCTTTTGAAAAACATTAAGTGGGAAGAACTCCGACATCCATTTTTGTTTGAGTGTCTAGTTAAACCATTGAATTTGGGAATTCCCGTTCGGGAAATTCCTTGTGTTTGGCGGGCACGAACGGAAGGCAAGTCTCAAAACAGTTTTTTTAGGAATTTTAGGTATTTACGGATCGGCCTCCGGGCTAAATTTTATCCCCAAGAAAAAATCACGAAACAGGAAAGAGGGTAATTGTTTAATGACAAAACTTAAAGTCATTGTTACGACAACGATCAATCCCCCCACACAAGCCATTAAAAAGTTTGAACAGATGGAGGGTTGGGAGTTAATAGTAGTAGGAGATTTGAAAACTCCGGAACCATATTCATTGGAACATGGGAGATATGTCTCACCAGCGATGCAGGAGAAGTATGATAAGTCTTTATCAGATGCCATCGGGTGGAATTGTATTCAGCGTAGAAATTTTGGTTTGCTTTGGGCCAAAGACATGGGGGCAGACATCGTAGCTGTTGTAGATGATGATAATATACCTTATCATTTCTGGGGCAGGAATCTCATGGTTGGAAGGGAAGTGGAGGTTAATTTTTTTGAGACTGAGCTTCCCGCTTTTGATCCAGTTGGTGCTACCAACGAGAAACATCTATGGCACCGTGGTTATCCGCTCCAACTTATTCCTAAACGAGATTACAGTAAAAAAAGACAAAAACGATTTCAGGCCGATGTGCAGGCCGATTTTTGGAATGGAGACCCTGATGTCGATGCAATCTGCAGGATGGAACATGCCCCCCAATGTCAGTTTGAAGAAAGTTATTTTCCAATGGCCAGCAACCGAATAGCTCCATTTAATTCCCAGAACACATTCCTTTCCGCAACGGTGCTGAAGGATTATTTTCTCTTTCCCCATGTGGGGAGAATGGATGATATTTGGGCTGCTTACTATGTACAAGCTAAGGGGGTGCGAGTCGTTTTTGGCAAAGCATCAGTTTATCAAAACCGAAACACGCACGATCTGGTAGAAAATATGAAGCAAGAGTATTTAGGATATGAAAACAATTTAAAGATTGTTGAACAAGTAGCTAAGGATCCGGAGTGTATTATAAAATACCTGCCGAGTCGTTCAGCAGAGGCGTTTCGACTTTATCGGAGACATTTCTAATGCGAAAAGTATTGGTGACAGGTGGAGGGGGTTTTGTGGGGCGGTGGTGTGTGAAACGACTCTTGGACGAGGGGGATGAAGTACATTGCGTAGACAATTTGGCGCGTTTCACTGGAGCCATAGACCCTAAAAAGGGGTGGCCACTTTATGAACCTTTTGACTATAATAATTTCTATTTTTACCATGAAGATTGCCGTAATTATTTTGAACGCGCGAAAGATACAGATTTTGATTTGGTTTTTCATCTTGCAGCAATGGTGGGGGGGCGGCTAATGATTGAAAACGATCCACTTGCTGTGGCCGATGATTTGTCGATCGACTCTCGATATTGGCAGTGGGCTTGTAAAGCAAACCCCGCAAAAACAATTTGTTTCAGCTCGAGCGCTGTTTATCCAGTCAAATACCAACTAAAAGAGGGCTATTGGCTTTTGAAAGAAGAAATGATTCAATTTGATACAGATATTGGGATGCCAGATATGTCCTATGGTTGGGCAAAGCTAACTCATGAATATCTGGCAAAGCTTGCTTACGAAAAATACGGTTTGCGATCTGTAACGTTGCGACCATTTTCTGGTTATGGGGAGGATCAAGACGATAGTTATCCTTTTCCAAGTATTTGTAAACGAGTCATTGAGAATAAAGGAGCTTCTGTTCTCAAGGTATGGGGAACAGGCGATCAAATGCGGGATTTTATTCATATTGAGGATTGTGTAGAAGGGATTTTTACAATGATGGATAAGATTGAAAGTGGAGAGGCAGTGAATCTCTCTAGCGGAATTTACACCAGTTTCAAGGAGTTTGTCAGATTAGCTGCAAAGAGCTTAGGTTATTTTCCGGATGTTATTGGAGATACAGATAAACCCGAAGGGGTTTTTGCAAGGGCAGGGGATGTAACCAAACAAAAGGAATTGGGTTTCCAACCTAAGATTTCTTTCGAAGAGGGCATTCGTAAAGCGATGCGGTTTTACAATATTTGATGTTTGATTGTTGGGGGACAAAATGTATCATAAGAAACAAGAACAATGATTTTTAAAGAACTCTTTCTCCTATTTCTATTTTGTCTTTGGCCATTTGTTAATTTTGTTGCTCATAATGTAGGCCAAGGAGTCCCCTTGGGACGTGTAACAGCTTATGCGGTTGGTTTCCTTTTTTTGACTCTCCTTTGGGTCGGCATGGTGAAGTTTGCTTTACGCCAATATCCCCTCAAAAGATTAATCTGTTTCACCGCGTTGGCAATCGTTATTTTTGTCAATTTTTCTAATATCTCATGGGTTTTTGCAGAAGTAGGGCTGCCACATTATCGTTACGCTTTTTTCTCTTCTGGTATTTTGCTTCTACTTGCATGGAGGTTGTCAAAAATTCCAAATATCAGGAAGGCAATTGTGACCGCTGGGATCGTAATGGTGGGGATTCCCCTGATACAAATTGGATTTTTTTCACTCAATGGTGGAAGCGCCACACTCTATGCCTCCGTTCTTTCCTCTAAGCCCAAGGGAAATTTCACAACTTCCACCCAACGAAAACCCAACATCTATTTCATCATCCTTGATATGTATACACGGGGGGATGTGCTTCAAGAAGTTTTTGGCTATGATAACTCAACCTTTTTGGAAGCGCTCCGTCAGCGCGATTTTTATATCGCTGACAAGAGTTATTCCAATTATCCCTTCACAGGGGCCTCTGTTTCAAGCACCCTACAAATGGACTACCTTCTTAAGGAAAGTGATCAAGAGCTAAACATCGATATCTCCATTATTCGTGGAAAAAATAAAACTGTCCAAACCCTTAAAAATTTTGGCTATAACTATGTCCACTTCGATAATGGGCTTTGGTTGGGGGCTGCCTGTAGTGGCTATGAGGATGTATGTCTATTGAATGCCAAAGGGGCAGGAATCCCGGAGTTAGAGTATAGTCTTTTACAACCGACTTTGTTTTTACCCTTATATAAGAAATTTGTTGTTTCAAAAAAGGAAGGCTCCAGTGGTCTACCGGAATTGACCCAATCCTTGGCGATCAAAAAACATCGTGAGCCTGTTTTTCTTTATGCGCACATCATTGCACCACATCCTCCCTATATTTATCATCAGGATTGTTCTCAAACTCATACGCTAGATTGGGATCTCGCCAGCCGAAAACAAGAGGACAAGGAAGCCTATCGTGACAATCTTGTTTGTGTTTCCAAACAGGTGCTCTCTTTGATTGATCAAATTATTGCCGGCGATCCAGAAGCCATGATTCTTGTACAGGGAGACCATGGCACTTTTTTTCAGGGTCAGGCCCTCATACCGCCTCCTCTTTGGGGTGAGCCACAATTGCATGAGGGTTATGGCATTCTCAATGCATTTCACCTGCCTCAGAATTGCGGGAAGCATCTCTATCCTTCCATCTCGCCTGTTAATTCTTTTAGACTTGTGAAGGCTTGCCTGACCGACAACGAACCGGAGCTTCTCCCTGATAAAAGAATCAAAACAGCACATATGGGAAGGTTGGGTTCCGGTAACTGGTATTTCTTAAAAAAGGAGGATGAAAATTAGCGGGCTCGTTATTCTTATTGCTTATTTAGATCCTGGAAGTGGGGGGCTTCTTTTGCAACTTCTTTTGGGTGGTGTTGCGGGCATTGGTGTTCTTCTGAAACTCTATTGGAAGAAAATCCGATCTTGGTTTTCCAAAAGCTAATCATGGATTTACAAACAAGTTTTGATAAAGGTTCTTTTAAAGATCGAGAAGGAAGAGTCTTTACTTCTGGGGGAAGAATTTTTAGGACCCTGTCTCAGAGCGCTTTTGATCGCATGGAAGTATTAGAAAAGGATAGCCGACTTCAAAGACTGATTGATTCGAGAGCACTCATTCCGAGCCATCTCACCACCGCTAAAGAAGTTGGTTTCGATCCAAAATTGTATGGAGAAGTGATTATGGAACACGAAAAAGTTCCTGTCGTCACCTATCCCTATGAATGGTCCTTTGACATGCTTCGGGATGCTGCCTTGTTGACTCTGAACCTTTTGGAATCCTGTTTGGAGATGGGTTTGATCTTGAAGGATGCAACGCCTTTTAACATCCTTTTACATAAAAATAAGATGGTCTTTATCGACACCCTTTCGATTGATTACTACACCGAGGGCCGGCCCTGGGAGGGCTATTCCCAATTTTGTCGGGAATTTCTTTTTCCCCTCATGTTGACAGCTTATAAGGGTGTCGAATTCCAATCTTGGCTACGCGGAGAATTGAAGGGTCTAAAGGCATCGGACCTTTCTCATTTATTCAGCTGGTTTGACAATTTTCGAAAAGGTGTTTTCACTCATGTTCATTTACAAGCATGGTTAGAACGCTCATTTGCAAGAAAAGATGTTGCGATACGAAACTCTTTTAATCAACAGAACTATTCAAAAGGGCAATTGCTTCGGATCGTGAAGAATTTGCGCCGCATCATCAAAACGATGAGATACAAGCCCAGTAATTCGGAATGGATACGATATGACAGGGAAAATCCTTACGATGCATCTGAAGAAGAGAAAAAAAGAAATTTTGTGCAAAAGGCTTTTGCTGAGAGCACTCTGCACACGATTGTGGATCTCGGATCGAATATCGGTCAATACTCCGCTGAAACAAATTCTTCGATTAAGACAATCATTGCCATTGATAAGGACCCTGCTTGTATCAACCATTTTTATCATCGATGCAAGGAATGGAACACCAAAGCGTTTTATCCCGTTGTTGTGGATTTGTTAAGCCCAACACCTGCCATGGGTTGGGGGCTTCAAGAGCGCCAATCTCTTTTCGAACGGCTAAAAGGGGATGGCTTCCTGGCTTTGGCACTCGTTCATCATATTTGCATCGGGGGTAATGTTCCCCTTCTTGAGTTTGTAAAACTTCTAAAATCCTTTGGAAATTATGGTGTGGTCGAGTGGGTGGGGAAAGAAGATAAAATGGTTCAAAGAATGCTTCGAAACCGATCCGATATCTTTCAAGATTATACATGGGAGTATTTTCAAAGCTGCCTTGAAGAGCATTTTCAACTGAGTAAGGTTCTGGAAATTGAGAAAGGCTCCCGTAGACTTTGTATTGTTCAAGCGAAATAGCTATACCAATCTATTTTTGATCGCCAGGATCTTCCAGTAGCTTCTAAAAGGTCGCCGCCAGGGTTTGGAATCCATAAAAATCGGACTAAAACCATTTTTTTTAAGCAGTCGGCATAGCTCCCAGTAAAAATAAAAGCGCTGGTGATCAACACCTCGTATTTTTTTGTTGAACCAATAGAGTCGGTTGAGCACTGCAATATAGCAGAAGCCACCTGGCTTGATGATGGAGCCCAATTTTTTCAGGATCAACCGGGCATCGAGCGTATATTCCAAAAAATCGTTCATGATCACACCGTCAAAGGAATGGAGTGGAAAGTCTATTTCTTCTGCCTTTTGTTCCAAAAAATTTAATGAAACGTTTTCCTCTTGAGCCCTTAGTTTCGCCATGGCAATGTTATCGGGATTGAGGTCGAGAGCAGTGACTTGACACCCCGCTTTTGCGAATGCCACCGCCACACCACCATCCGCACAACCGATATCCAATATTTTTTTATTCTCTAGAGAAAGGTGGGGTACAATCGAATCCATAATCTTTTCTCCCCGTTCGACCGATTGTAAAACATATTTCTTAAAACCTTGGTATTTCGGGTCGCTCGAAAAGGGGAGTCTTTTTCCCAAGTATTTTGAAAATTCAGTGTCCATTATTTCCAAAGGATTCGACAAGAGTTAATAATTGATTTTCGTATAATTTCCATTCGTGATTTTTTTGAACAACTTCTGGGCCAGATTTCTTTAGTTTTGACTGGAGGGTTGGATTTTTTGCCAAAAGAAGTGTTTTGTAAATAAAATCTTCTTTGTCTTGGGCAACCAAGGCATGAACGCCGTCTTGTAATCCTCGAACTCCCTTTTGCCCTGCAGGGGTGATGACGGTTGCCGCGCCATGCCCCAACATATCCAGAACCTTTGTGAGGGTTCCGTTTGCCTCCCAAATGGGTGAGAGACAAACATCGCTTGCCCTGATCAGGTCATAAAGTTTTTGCAATGGAAGAAATCCCAGATACTCGATTTTAGGGTGGAGTTTTTTTGGCAGGTTTCCCTGACCGCAGAGAAGGAGCTTGCCAGGAAGGTGTGGGGCTACTTTTTCATTGAGAAAATTAATAGCCATTCGATTCGGCAGGTAGTTGAAATTGCTGAAAAAGAGAAAAAAGGTTTCGTGGGACGCCAATTGGAGCGCTTGTCTGGCCTCTTCTTTGGTTTTCTGGCTAAATAGCTCAGAGCGGACACAGATTGGAATAATATGAATTCGGTTGGGGTCCATCCCTTGTTCAATGTGTCCCCTTCGATCCCGCTCGGTAACCGTAATCATGTAATTCACTCGTTTTGAAAGCCATTTTTCTGCGGGTAGCCAAGGCAGGACCTGTGTTGGATATTTGTGGTGGTCTTCCCAGAAGGCCTTCATGCTTCCTTCCGAGTCCCAAACGCACGGCTTTCTAAGATGTCTTGCTATTCGCGAACCAGGCAAGGCGAATGTATAATCCCGACAGAAAACGAGGTCGATTCCATCCATCTTTTTGCCTTCCTCAATCAACTTTTTGTTAATATGGAATCTCTCCCATGCCCGAAGAGGCCAGAAAGAGCGTTTTTTGATCCAATATTCTTCGGGTTTTAGAAAAACAACTTCGTGCTTTCTTTTTAACACCTTGATCATTTGGGGGGAACGCTCACTTGTCTCTTCTTTTTTTGGTTCTGGGATGAATAAAATCTTCATCAGACCATTGGATTGCGAACAACATCACAGACAAATTCAATTTGCTCTTTTGTTAGTGACGAACTGGAGGGGAGATAAAATCCTCTGGCACAGAGGTCTTCCGCTACGGGATATCTTTCGCCGCGAAACATCTCTTGAAAAGGTTTTTGCCAATGGATCGGGATAAAAAAGGAACGGGTTTCAATGCCATGTTTGGCAAGATGTTGGCGCAGCTGATCTCTAGTCAATGGATAGGGCTTATCGACTAAAATCCCATACATCCAAAAAACACTTTTCACATCGGGACCTTCAGGCGGTGTTGCAATGCCCGGGATTTTTTTGAGATATTCTGTGTAGAGCATTGCGTTTTTTCTTCTGTCCTCGACAAATTGATCGAGCTGTTCTAATTGAGCCAAGCCAATAGCAGCCTGGAGATTGGTCATCCGGTAGTTGTAGCCGATGAATCGATGCCAGAAATGGATATCTTTGGAAAAAGCATAGTTACGAAAGCCTCTAGTGTAATCAGCCACTTCAGGATCGTCGGTGACAACCATTCCCCCCTCTCCAGAAGTGATAATTTTATTGGCAAAAAAACTAAAAGCCCCCATGCTTCCCAATTTTCCGACAATTTTTCCCTTATAGAGGGCACCGTGTGCCTCGGCGGCATCTTCCAAAACATGCAGCTTGTGTTTTTTGGCCAAATCCAAAATGGGATCCATATCTACCGGGTGACCGTAAATATGAACCGGTAAAATGACCTTTGTTCGTTTTGTGATTTTTTTTGCTACTTCATCAACATTCATATTCCAGCTATTGGGTTCCGAATCGACCAGAACTGGTTTGGCACCGACAAACATAATGGGATTGACCGTAGCGATCATCGTAAAGGCTGGCAGAATCACTTCATCGCCTGGCTCGAGATGGAGGGCCGCCAAGGCCATGTGAACGGCTGCTGTGCCGCTCGAGCAGGCGATTCCATATTTAGCGTTCACCGTTTTTGCAAAGGCCTCTTCGAATTTAAGAACAAATTCACCGTGGGAAGAGATCCAATTTTTTTCAAGGCATTCTAATACATAGCGCTTTTCATTGCCCCTGAGGGTTGGCTCACAAACAGAGATTTTTCGGCCCTTATAGGGTTCAACTTTAGGGTCCGCAGCTGGAATCTTGGAGTGATGTTCTTTGGGAAGTAAACCGTAATCCATAAAAATTTTAGCTGTTTTTCAAATACCACTCATATGTTTTGTTTAAGCCTGTTGTCAAATCAATTTGTGGTTTGAAGTGAAGCTCCTCTTCCATTTTTCTGGTATCCGGAAGTCTCCTTGAAACACTTCCCTCAGGTGCTGGATGGATCTCAAATTTTGGTTGCCATTGTGCAAGTTTACAAATTTTTTCAGCAAGTTCGATCATTTCTATCTCCTCTTTTGGATTTCCGATATGAACAATCTCTCCTATTAATCGATCACATTCTGCCAACTGGATCGTTGCTTCGATGGCATCGCTCACATAACAAAATGATCTTTTGTGATGTTGGCCAAAGATTTTGAAGGGGTCTTCTTTGGCCAATGCCCGCAAAATGAATTGTGGAATCACGTGTTCTTTACCCATTCGAGGACCATAAACATTATGATAGCGGACAATCTGGGTTGCAAAGTTTTGTTGGCGACCATAGTGGACCACCAAAAGTTCTCCGGCAATTTTAGAGCCGGCATAAGAAAAGCGGGGGTTAAAAATATCGGGAATACAAAGAGGCACTTTTTCCGGTGTCGGTAAAGGTCCCTCTTTAAGCTCTATGGTGCCGGCATAAGTCTCAGAGCTCGACGTAAAAATAAATTTTTTGGAGCGAGAATTTTTAAACCAATCCAACAGATAAATAGTTGAAAGAAGGTTTGTTCTTAAAACCTGATCGGGTTTTTCGTAGAAGAATCGGGTTCCGTTGATCGCTGCCAGGTGATAAACAGCATCATACGAATTTCCCAGTTCTTGAAAAGACTTTTGGTTTGTCAGGTCCAGATCGAGAAAGCGGGCTCCTTTTTGTTCACAGATTCGATCGAAACTGGAATCCTTTTTCCCTCTTGTGAAATTGTCACAGAGAGTTAATTCATAACCTGCTTGATGCAATCGAAGACTTAAATGGTAACCCAAAAAACCTGCGGCTCCGGTAACCAAAACCTTCTTCAAAATCCGATCCCTCCATGAAAAATCCCTTGGATTTTTTGGGTGACCTCTTTCGAATAGAGATGCCAGGAATCGTAAAAAAAACCCGGCTTGTTCATTTTATGCAGTAAGGTGTCGATAGAGTATTTCTGATAACTAGAATGATTATTCAAAATCATGACAACATCCGCCTCATCGAATCCTTCTTCAAAAGAAAGAAAGGGGATATCTAATTTTTCTAATTCCGATTTTGACACGACAAAATCATGACCTGAGATTTGAGTAAAACCTATTTTGCGAAGGTGATAAAAAAGATCCAGTGAGCACGAACCCCTTAAGTCATCTGTGGCAGGATGCCCTTTAAACGAAAAACCTGACAGGAAAACTTTGCACTGTTTGGCATCTTTACCGTTCTCGTTTACAAATTTCAAAACCCTCTTTGCGACCTGTTCCGGGAGTTGTTTGTTCACCAACCGGGCGGTGGGTGTCAGAGTCAACGGGGGCATTTTTTTGTCAACACTTTTGGTGAGCAGGTAGGGGTCTTTGGTAAGGCAGGGCCCGCCGACAAAACCGGGACGAGGGATTGTGTTACGCTCATACCCTAGATTTGCCAAATCGATTACTTCAGTTGCATCAAGACCCAGAGATTCACAAAGAAGGGCCATTTCGTTGGCAAAGGCAAAAGTGGCATCCCGCCAGCAGTTATCCATCAATTTTGCGATTTCGGCTGTTTCCAGACAAGGAACTTTGACAATTTTGGGAGCTATTTTTCTAAACAAAGCCGCCGCCATTTCATAAGAGGCGTCATCGATACCGCCAACGATTTGCGGCAGTTCTCTCAATTCTTTCAAAGCAACACCTTCACAGGTTCTTTCCGGGCAACAAGCATAGTAAAATTTTTTTCTAGTTTCTTGGAGGATGGGAATAAAAAAATTTCGGGAAGTTCCAACAGGAACGGTGCTTCGCAAAATCACAAGGGCTCCGTCTTTCATATTCAAAGCGACCTCTCGCATGGCTGACTCCGCACTTTTGAGATAAGGGACCATCTCTTTTTCATCAATGGGTGTTCCCACACATAAAATGTAGGCAGAAATAGAATTGTCAGGAAGCTGGGGTGTTATTGTTAAGTTGTGTCCCAGATGTTTCTTTAAGAGATTTTCTAAACCGCCTTCAAAAAAGGGGGGACGAATATTTTTGAGGTGTTCAAGTGTTTCCAGGGATTTTTCAATACCGATGATGGGAAAACCCTCTTCAGCAAACGTCAGCGCCAATGTTAAACCAACATGCCCCAGACCAATAACCGCAATTTTGTTTTGTATCATGGCTTTCAAGAAAGATGAATTGGAGGGTTGCATAGATGAAGAAGACTGAAAAAACAAGTGGAAAGGAAATAGGAGTTGGAATATAGAGGCGTTGGGCGTTACAATATGGATAAGAGAGAATCATTCAAAATTGCCATTGTTGGTTTGGGAGTCGTGGGCAACTCCCTTGAGTGCTATTTAAGGCAAACACACAACTTGACGAGAAATCAGCATTTGTTTCTTTATGATGCCGATCCCGAAAAAGAATTCTTCGACGATATCAACCAAGCCGACATCATTTTTGTTAGTCTTCCGACTCCTTCTTTGCCGAATGGTTCCTGCGATCTTTCAGCTGTAAAATCGACAATTGATAAAGTTGGAAAAAATAAAATTGTCGTCCTGAAATCAACAATTCCGCCAGGAACAACAGAGTGGCTGCAGCGATCAAGGCCCGATTTAAAATTGTTGTATAACCCTGAATTCTTGACAGAGAAGCAAGCATGGGAAGATTTTATTAAGCCGGATAGACAAATTGTTGGCTTTACAGAAAAGAGTTTAGAGGTAGCACATCTGGTTTTGTCTTTGCTGCCAAAAGCTCCTTTTATGTCTCCTTGGGGAATTAATACCTATCAACACATCAGCATTACGGCCACAGAGGCAGAAATTATTAAATATGGTGGCAACATCTGGTTTGCTCGAAAATTAAACTTTGCAAATATATTGAATCAGCTCTGTGAAAAGGTGGGTAAAAAACTGGAAATGGAAGTGGATTATGAAAACGTAAGAAAAGGCTTGGCCTCCGATTTTCGAATTGGCGATTCCCATCTGAATGTGAACCACGAGGGTTATCAAGGATGGGGTGGCTCTTGCTTGCCAAAAGACCTTCGCGCCTTGATCGATTCCCTAAAAAAACTGGGATTGGATCAGGGCGCATTACTGCTGGAACAAGATTTGGATTTTAACAAATATCTTTTGCAGCTCCAGGGTTTGACATTGGAAGAAGTGTCCAAACGCAACCACAAAAAACTTAAAAGTTTATGAAGAAAGTTTTGGTCACCGGTGGGGCTGGATTTATTGGGTCCCATTTAGTAGATGCCCTTGTGCAAAAAGGGTATCAAGTACGTGTTTTGGATAATTTTTCAACAGGTAGTCAAAAAAATCTCCAATTCATTTTATCTCAAATTGAACTCATTGAAGGAGATATTCGGGATTTTAGTGTCTGCGAGCATGCTTTAAAGGATATCGAAATTGTCTTTCACCTTGCCGCTTTGGGTTCTGTACAACGCTCTATGGATAACCCCATTGAAACTCATCAGGTCAACAGTCAAGGAACCCTCAATCTTTTGCAGGCTTCCAAAGAAGCTTCTGTTAAGTTTTTTGTGTATTCGTCTTCATCCTCTGTCTACGGTGATTCCGAAGTGCTGCCTAAAAAGGAATCGATGGAAGTTAAACCAAAATCCCCTTATGCTGTTTCTAAATTAACTGGGGAATATTTTGCCCAAGTTTTTTGGGAAGTTTATAGTCTGCCCACCATTTCCCTCAGATATTTCAATGTTTTCGGCCCCAGACAAAATAGTGATTCGTTGTATGCAGCGGTGATCCCAAAGTTTATTCGTTCCTTAGCTTTAGGGAAGCAACCAACCATTTTCGGCGATGGCTCTCAATCCCGCGCTTTTACTTATGTCTCCAATGTTGTTGAGGCCAATCTATTGGTACTCAAAATGAACAAAAATTCTTTTGGAGAAGTTTTTAATATCGCTTCCATTGAAAGAATTATGATTCAAGATCTCTGGAGAAGCTTGTTATCTTTAAGCGGAGAAAATATTGAACCACTTTATGTCGATTTTAAAAAAGGGGATATTCGCCACAGCCAGGCAGATACTTCTAAAGCCTGCCAAGTGTTTGGATACAATACATCTGTTTTGTTTCAAGAAGGCCTAAAAAGAACCTTCGAGTGGTTTCGCAAAGGGTCCTAATTATGTGTGGTATTGTTGGCTTCTACAACCATTCCTCCGACACGGTTTCCTTAGAATGTCTTAAAGAGATGGCAAGATCAATGCGCCATCGTGGCCCCGATGATGAGGGGTATTATCTTAAAGAAGGTGTCGGTCTAGGCCATGTCAGACTCTCTATCCTCGATTTATCTGCAAAAGGAAGACAACCGATGAAATCTAGATATTCGGATTGTTATCTTGTTTTCAATGGGGAGATTTACAACTATCAAGATCTGCGCAAAGAATTGTCCAGCGCAGGTTATCTTTTTGAAACAAATACAGACACAGAAGTATTGCTTTATGCCTTGGAGTGCTGGGGTTTGAATGAAACATTGTGCAGAATTAATGGAATGTATGCTTTTGGCTATTGGATGGAAAAGGAGAAGAAATTTATTTTGGCCAGAGATCGGTTAGGAAAAAAACCTCTTTATTATTACCACAATGGCCCCCATTTTGTTTTTGCCTCGGAATTAAAAGCAATTTTTAATTATCCCTTTTGCGAAAAAAAAATAGATGAGGAGGCAAGGAGGCAGTATTTCACCTATCATTATGTCCCTTCCCCTTATTCTATTATCAAAAATATCAAAAAGTTGCCGCCAGGATATTATTTGGAATTTGCTCAAAATATCCCTTTCATCAAATCCTATTGGAAACCATCTGAAACTATTTTGCTTGGAAATACAAAGCAGAAAGATGTGGAGGATGTGTTGGAAGAAACCGTCCGTCTTTTAAAGAGTTCGATAAAATATCGTTTGATCAGTGACGTCCCCTTGGGCATTTTTTTAAGTGGGGGCGTTGATTCTGCCCTCATTACAGCGCTGGCTTCTCAAGAGAGTAGCTCTCGCCTCCAGACCTTTTCAATTGGTTTTGAAGAATCCCCGTTTGATGAGGCCCCTTTTGCAAGAGAAGTGGCTTCTTGTTTTGGAACCGATCATCACGAATATTATCTTAAACCAACAGATATGTTGGGCTGTACAGAAGATATCTTAACAAATCTTGACGAACCTTTTGGAGACAGTTCTTTTATCCCTACTTATTTTGTGTCGAAGATGGCTAGAAAACATATTAAGGTTGCTTTGGGTGGTGATGGAGGCGACGAACTTTTGGGTGGATATGTTAAATATAAAAGTCTCAAGTATGCTGGGGCCATTGCTAAACTGTTACCGAAGAAGTTTCGAAAAAAAGTTTTTTCTTTTTACAATCCTTCTTTTGGAAATTTATGTGAAGAATGGAAAAGTATGGATTTGGTGAGCGCTATGATGGGCATCGATTTGCAAACCTATTTGCCCGACGATATTTTGACGAAAGTAGATCGAGCTAGTATGGCCAATTCTCTGGAAGTGAGAGCCCCTCTTCTGGATTATCACCTTGTTGAGTTTCTTTTGAGACTTCCTTTGGCCTTTAAAATTCAAGGGGGGGTTCAAAAATTTCTCTTCAAAAAAATCCTTTCCAAATATCCTCTAGAAAAAAAGCTAATTCAACGCAAGAAAATGGGTTTTTGCCTTCCTTTGAAAGACTGGTTTCGAAAAGAACTACGATATCTTTTGGAAAAGTATCTTTCGCCCGATGCGATTCGCTCAACTGACTTTTTAAATGTCAGCAAGGTGCAAGGGTTAATTCAAGAACACACTCAAAACAAGAAAGACCATTCTTCTAAATTGTTTGCAATTTTGGCCTACCAAATTTGGCACGATCGTTACATTGAAAGACTTAGGAACACTTCCATAAGTTTTTGGTAATGCCGGGAGGGGGAAAAATCTTCTTCGAGGTGTTTTCTGGCGTTTTGACCCATTTCAACGACTTGCTTTGAGTGATCCAATAGATAAGCGAGTTTTGCTGCGAGCTCGTCTGTATTACCTGAATTGAAGAGAACTCCATCGACTCCATCACGAACAGTTTCTGGAATACTGCCTAAGTTTGAAGCGATGACCGGTTTTCCATAAGCAAAGGATTCCAACAAGGTGTTTGGCATGTTCTCATAACAGATGGAAGGGACAATGGTGAAGCGGGCCCTAGAAATCAATTTGGTCAGCGCTTGTCCCGTCTGAAAGCCCCTGAATTCAATGTTGGTAACTTGATTATCTTCTACCCACTGTTTGATTCTAATATCTTCTCTATTATGTGCATTGCCCACGATAAGAAGTCTTTCACTTTTGGGTTTTAGTTTATGCCAGGCCTTGACCAGATCTAAAATTCCCTTTTCATGACTTATTCTTCCAAAATAGAGAACGTAAGGATCGCTTGTATAATCTGGTTGAATTGCTGAGGGGTCTAAAAAAGAAGGGATTTTATGAATTTTTTCCTCAGGGAAGCCAAACTCCTTTAATTTTTGAGCCATAAAACCAGAAGGACATACAAAAGCATCGACTTTCTCATAAATTTTGATGGTTCGGTGGAAAGAAAGAACAGCGGCCCTAAAAAGGCTCATCCAGAAGGAATCCTTCACACAACGGTCTTTTACACCTTGCCACAAGTTTTTTTTAAGACAATCCTCGCAGGTCCGGTTTTTCTTCAAAAAGAGAGTGTTGAGACACATCAAGAAAAAGTCAGATGTTCGAAGTACAACAGGAATTTTTTTCCTTTTTGCAGCATCGATGATGCTTGGAGAAAAAGTGCCATAATGTTGTAACAAGTAGGCGATTTGGATTTTCTCACAATTTAAGAGCTTTGAAAAGGCTCTCTTGACCTCGAAGGAATAAAAAGAACGACTTACAATTCGGAAAAGGGTGTCTATGCTCAGAGACAGATTCTCGAAATAAATCTCACCTTCTTTGCCAAGTGGTTTTACAAAATAATGAGCGTAATCGGAAAGAGCATTTTGCTTGTAGTCGAGACAAAATGGAATAATTTGATGATGATATTTTGAAAAAAGATCAGAAAAATTAAAAAGATACCTTTCTGGGCCACCAGAAATAAAAAATCTGTTATTAACAACGGCAATGCGAAATGGAGCCATGATTAGTTGTTATAAAGTTTTGCAATAAAATCTTGGGAACGAACCCAGGAGTAATCCTGTTCGATCTTTCTTTTTGCTTTTTGCCCCATGATCTCCAAGTGGGCCGGATCACAAAGTAATTTTTCCAGCTGTATTTGTAGGTCAAGGGGATCACTATTTTTAAAAAAAAGACTCCCCTCGGCAATGGCTTCCAAATTCGGTTCAATGTTGCTGACCAAGGTTGGGCACCCATAGCTCATGGCCTCTAGCAAGGCAATGGAGAGGCCTTCCGCTTGGGAGGCCTGAACATAAAGCAATGCATTGGTAAGAAGCTCTTTTTTAAAGTTCCCTTCTATTCTTCCCAGAAATAGGATGTTGGGAGGGGCCTTTTCTTTTAATTCCATTAAGTATTGATGATTGTAGAGTGGTACTCCCGCGATGACCAAAGGATACTGGCTTTGCCATGAAAAGTTTTTGTAAGCTTCAAAAAGGAGTTCTATCCCCTTGCCTTTCTCGAGACGCCCCATAAACAAAAGATAGTTTTTTGGTTTGAGGCCGATAGAGGATAGTTTTTCTCTGCCCGAGTAGGATTGAATATTCAAACCCAAGGGAATATAGACCACATCTCTTTTGTAACGTTTTTGGAGACTTTGCCTAAGGGTTTTTGAAACGCAGCAAAGATGATCAGCACCTTTTACGCCAATCCATTCTCCCAGATAGTAAAAAAAGCGTAAGAACAAGGAAATATGGGGTGAAAACCATTCTTGGGAATGGAGTGTAACAATTATCTTTTTTCCCACCATTTTTGGAATCCAGCAAAAAAGGGCAGACCCTCCATGATAGTGAACGAAATCAGTCTTTTCAAAGATGGACTTGAAACTAGCCAATAATCCATAAAGAAAAGTATCAAGGTGATGCCTGTTATAAGTCCAGATCGGTTTTAATCGAATGTTGGTTGGCAATTGGCATCTACTCTCCAAATTTTGCCTGTGACAATAAAGGCTAATTGTATAACCATTTTGTGCGAGATATTCTGATAACTCTCGGACATAGAAATCCAATCCTCCCAAAGTATTAGGGTAGAGTTTTCTGGCTCCAATCATGACAATGTGCATACAAGTTTCACAGAATAGGTTGGCTTAGGTGTGCTTTGATCTTGTTGCGCACAACCCACCAAGTGATAGCAACGATATTTTGCTTGAAATGGGGTTTGACCGTGCAAGTCATCCAGCATTTGACGGGACAATCTTTGGAAATTTTGCGAATCTCATTTGCTTTATCGGATGTCCAAACTGGTTTAAATGAGTTATTTTTGGCATCCCCCATTTTTTGATTGAGGACGGGACAGGGATAAATTTCACCTTTGGCACTAGAAAAGAAAAAATCGGACCCTGCAGAACAGTTTTTTAAAACCCGTTTGCCTAATCCATATTCATAAACACCCTTGTCATAATAGGCTCGAAACCAGCGTTTGGGATGAATGGCCTTCAATTCAGAGGCAATGAATTCATTGAATTGCTGCCTCAATTGATCTGGATCCAAATCAAAGGTGTTAGCATCTGTCTTAAAGTAAAACTCAGAATTTTGAGCAATGGTTAGCGTGAACTGAATTTTCAAACGTCGAGTCAGATAATAGACCTTTGCGACATCCCCCAAATTGATAGGTGAAATCGTAAAACTTAAACCTAAATCCTTTATCCCGATTTGTTTGAGCGCTTCGATGGTATTCATGCATTTTTGAAAACCACCAGGAATTCTTCGAACCTCATCATGCGTTTTCTCATAACCATCGACAGAAACACGGACTCCGATACGACCACTAATTCTTGCAATCTCAGTCATTTTCTCTCGAATCTTTTTTGTATTAAATCCATTGGTGGAGATAATCATCCGGGGATGATGACATCTCTCGTTGATGACGCGAATAACTTCTGGAAGATCTTCTCGCATGAAGGGCTCACCACCCGTAATGTTGATGATGCGAAGTGACTGTGGAAGTGTTCCAAAATAGGAGAGCCTAACTTCGTCTCTTTTGTGTTCCTTCCAGATGTTGCACATGATGCACTTGGCATCACACCGGTCGATCACCGCTACGATTGCCGAGCTAGGCTCTAAATTCATGGTGTTTCGGTCCGTTCATGCCTATAGAATCGTCGAATCGAACAGATAATTGCAGCTAACGCCCAAAAGTAGTATGAAATTTGCCGGATTGTAAAGTTCGAATAACCAATATTGGATATCAATAGGGCTGCGATATACCCTAATAATCCCACCGTTATACCTTTGTATAATGGGTCTGATATCTCTGGTAATAGTTTTGTGAAGATTGTGTGAAAAAGGACAATAAAAATCGAGTAGAAAGCAAAAAAACCAATGACGCCGTATTGAGTTAAGATACTTAGAAAACCGATGTCACTAATTCCGGTGTGAGCCAGGTTAAATTCATATGAGGGGATTCCCAATTTTTTAAAGCCTTCAACATATTGACGGGCAAATCCAAATCCGGTGCCTATAGCTCCAGGGCCAACTCCAAAGAAAACATAGCGGCTATCAAGAATTTTGGGCGTATAGTTGTTAATGGCATAGATGCGATCTGATCCTTGTGCAAATTTATGATAACCAGGTTGAAAAGGAGAGGCAATGCGTTGTGTGAGTGTCTGTTGCGAAGCTGTCCATTCCGTAGGTTCTTTGGTTTGAGAGACGTAAACAGAAAAAGCCAAAATAATAGCTGACGAAATAAATAATGTTCTTCGATCTTTTAAAATCCAACCAATTATAATGCCTCCAACCAAAGTAGCGTAGATACTTTGTCGCGAATGACTTTTCAAAAGAGGAATAACAACAATTCCAAGGAGTAAAAGAAGGAGATGATTGGGGGGGGCTTTTTCTTTGGGGGTTAGATAAATACCCAGGATGAGGCAAAAACCAAGAGACAAAAACAACCCATAAGTATTAGGGTTCACCATGGTTCCAAAAAGACGTTTTCCAAATGCTAGCTCTTTCCAACTGATGACAATGGGGACACCATCAAGAGTAGCAAAATTACCTTGTGATAAAAATTTGTTCAGCTCAGACCCCGATCCAAGAAGAATTTGAAAATAGCCTATGAAAACTTGAATAACAACCAAGGCCAAAATAATTTTAACAAGCTTTTTTAGGTCACTTTGAAGCCATTCCGCTTCACTCGTTATAATGATCGCGTAAAAAAGAACAACATAGCGCAATAACTGTCGAACGGCGACAAGGGCAATCAGAGGAGGAATTTGGTTCAAAATGGCTGAAATCAGGGCGGTTATTAAAAATAAAAAGAGGGGAATATGCATTGGGCCTGTTTGAAACGAACTTAAAACATAACGTCTCATGGCTAATTTTGCAAAAGTGGCGAGAAAAATGGACAGGATTAAAATATCCCCAAGGTATTTCATGATGACAATGAACTGAGCCGGGATATGCAGCAAAATGGTTTCTTCAAGGGCAAAATACAGAGCATAAATAATGATGGCATGCCGGCTATACAGAAAAAAGAGCAAGAACGCAGCTACCCCAAGCAAAATGATGGACATCATTGGCTCTGTTTCAACAAGGAAAAAAGCCAGGAGGATGATAATGAAGTTAATTAAATATTTGCTGAAATCTTGGCCCATCTTTTTTTAAATGTTTATTTTCTCTACTATTTTTTATAAGTCTGAATGAAGCGTGCAGCCACTTTTCTTAGATCGCAATATTCCTGAACAAGCTTTCTCGCATTTTCTCCCATTTGTTGGCGTTTTTTTGGGTCTTGAAGGAGTATTTGTATTTTTTGCACCATTTCATCAATGGTATTTACTAAGTAACCCGTTTGGTCGTCGTGAACAATATCTTTCAACCCTCTTTTTAAACGAGAGACGACCGGTTTTCCAGCTGCCATACTCTCGAAAGCGATGTGAGGAAAAAGCCCTCCCTCTGTTGTGATCAGTAGCATATAGCTTTTATTATACACTTCATTGAGTTCCTGGTGGGAGAGAAATTTTGACTGGATTTCAACACAGGAGGAAAGCCCTCTTTCCACCACCTCTCTTTGAAAGAGATCTGCCAGGCTTCCATTGCCTACGATGAGCCATTTTAAGGTAGGGAGAACCCTCTTTAATTCAGCGATTACTTCTAATAAAAAGAATAGCCCGCAAGTTGGGGCCAGGCGTGTTACTACCAAAAGGTATTCCTCTGGAGTTTTTGGAATCGGTTTAAAAACATCCGTATCGACCGGTGTTGGGATGACTTCAAAGGTCCTCGTCCAACCCTGTGATTTCAAAAAATTCTTAGAAGATTGACTTCTAGGAATGACCGAAACTTTTTTGCGCAACCATCTTTCTATTGTTTGATTATAGAATTTCTGCAATGTGCGGACTGGGAATCTAGCAGAATATTTGTCAATTTCTTGCCAAACAAAAAGTCGAATGCAAGTAAGGGCAGCCATTGCTGTGCTAGGTTGAAACAGGTCAGAGGTTTGAACTATATCAAATTTGCCATCTTTAAGCTCCCGAAAAAGTGTAGGAAGAAGGGGGATATAACCCGGTGGAAAGATATATTTTATTCTTGTTGGTAAATAACGGATTTTCAAATTCCCGATAGGAAGATAAGGTTTTTTTGGTTTAAAACAATCCGAAATAAAAAGGGTCACTTCATGATCTAGGTTAGCCATGGCCTGGGCCAACTTTACGAAATTGACCTCCGCATCTGAAAGGAGGGTTTCTTTACCCCCTCTTCCAAACAAAGACCAAACCCGCTTGGGTCGGTCCATGGTCTTTGTAATAGGATTTACTAAGGCGATGCGCATATCTTAATCCTTTCGAATTGGGGTTGCCTTCAAACCCTCTCTATACTATCAAGCGATAACTGGCAATGTTCCAGCGTCGTCGTCACATCCTGCGTCGCTTTCAAAATCTTATTGATGCGGTTCTGACTGTTACCGTTTTTGGGGCCGTTTATCTTTTTCGCGACAATTTGGCCCGTATTAGCTTTTTATATGATTTAGGCGATTTGCTTCGTTTTGAACATTACGCCCCTCTCATGCTGATTGCGGCCCTTTTGTGGCCGATTACCTTAAATTATCACGGCCTCTATGATCCTACCAGGCTTCGCAAAGCCTTCGTTAATATCGGAATGATTTTTCGCAGCTCTGTGGAATCAACCCTTATTTTGATGGTTATTATCTTTTTATTTCAAATCGAAACGATTAGCCGTCTTTTTCTCATTGGTTTTGGTTTTACCAACGCTTTTGTCCTTATAGTGAAAGATTTGATCCGCCGTCAATATGCTCTGAATAAGCGTCTGAAGGAAAGGGATATTCGTTCAGTTTTAGTGGTTGGCACAAGAGAGAGTGCCGCCCAAATGATTCGAAAAATTCGTGAAGAAAGTTATTTAGGAATCAAAGTGGTGGCAGTCGTTTTGCCTAGAGAAGAGGAAGGCCTACAGGAGTTAGAGGATGTTTCGATTGTTGGCACTCTTAAGGACTGGCGGTACGTTTTGCATGAACATCCTGTCACAAGTGTCATTTTTACCATCCACCGCGAATATATGAATGAAGTTGAAGAGGCCCTCTCCATTTGTCAGGAAGAAGGGGTTGAGGCGTGGTTGTTAGCCAATATCTTCACTTGGAACTTGACGCGCGTAGAAGTCGATCATTTTGCTAGCACCCCTATTTTGATTTTTCGAACAACACCGGCTTTGACTTGGCCCTACATTACAAAAATGTTGGTGGATCGCTTGCTTGCTCTCTTCCTTTTCTTTCTTCTTTCGCCCCTTTTGTTGATCATTTCACTTTGTATCTTTATGACATCTGGAAGGCCTATTTTATACAAGCAAAGGCGAATAGGCCGCTTTGCCAGGCCTTTTGAACTTTATAAGTTTAGAACTTTTAATATCGAAGGAACGAAACCGACAAAATTTGGCCTATGGTTGCGTAATTCCTCTCTCGACGAACTTCCCCAACTCATTAATATTTTGCGGAGTGAGATGAGTTTTGTCGGTCCCAGACCCCACATTCCAGAAGAGGTAAAGCGCTATACAGAGCCTTGGCAGCGACGACGCTTTAGCGTGATTCCTGGCCTTACCTGCTACCGACAAATTTCAAGACCGGGCAAGATTCCATTTGATGAAGCCCTGGCCCTTGATTTAAAATATATTGAGACATGGTCTTTATGGTCCGATTTCTTTCTGATTTTCAAAACCACTGCTTCACTTTTGAAAAGGATTAATCTTAGAAAGAAGGGGGATGCTTGTATTTAGAATATTGGGGGCTTAGCCTAAAACCATTTGAAAATACGCCGGATCCTCGTTTTCTTTATTCCAGCGAACAACATGAAGAGGGCCTATCCAGACTTCTCTATGTGGTCGATGAGCAAAAACCGGCTGGTCTTTTAACCGGAACTTTTGGTTGCGGAAAAACACTACTGGCCCACACCCTTTTTCAAAGACTCAATCCCGGAGTTTTTCAAACGGCACTAGTTGCCAATCCGAAGATGAAGTCGGTGGAACTTTTAAGAGCTATCGCAAGAGTACTCGGGGCGGAAGGGCTCCCCGAAAAGTTATCCGAAATGTCTGCTGATTATTTTCATGAAGTGATTGAAAAAATGTTGGTCAATAATGTACGGGATGGAAAAAGGAATTTGTTAATTATTGATGAAGCTCATACGATTACAGATCCAGACGTTTTTGAGGAGTTGAGGCTACTCCTTAATTTTCAGACAACAGAAAGTTATTTGATGACATTATTTCTAATGGGTCAGCCAGAACTGAAGGAAAGAATCCAGAAAAATAAACAGTTTTTGCAGCGAATCCCCATGGCTTTTCAGTTGGATCCTTTAAAACCAGAAGAGGTGGCTAAATATATCCAACATCGCCTCACTGTTGCGGGGGCCGGGCGCCCTATTTTTACAGAGCAAGCCATGGAGGCGGTTGCGACCGCTTCTGGAGGGATACCTAGACGGATCAACCAAATTTGTGACTTTAGCCTAGCCCTTGGTTTTTTCAAACAAACCCAGCAAATCACACCCGAAATAGTTGAAGAAGCCCTCACCAGCTCCGGCCTCTAAACCCTTCTCCGACCTATCTGCCAATTGCTTTAAGCTCCCTTCATTTTATATTAAGCTTGTTTCCTCTGGCTACCTGGCGCTGAGGGTGCTGAAAGTACGTGATATTTTTTGGGACAACCCAAAAAATTCGCTCGACTCTCGGCAATTTTAGTATTTTATCCCGTTTGTTAAAATTGCCTCCGAGACGACTTCTATGTAAGTGGTCAACCACTTTTTAGTGTTTTCATCTTTTGATAACAGACTCCTGGTCTATGCTTCTATTCGCACTCACCCCGTACTCCGGGCTGTGTATGATGGATAATTCATAACCCAAGCTTCAATCTTTACTGACAAGGTCTCCTTAAGAGCCTTAGTCGTCTCGCCGAAGTCTTGGGCCTATTTAAGGTCGTCTGTTGTTTTGTCCCTTTTATTTATGCCGCCTTCTCTAAATATAAACTAGAATCAAAAGGTTTATTCGTCTTCATCACCTGATACGCAATAACCAATAACTTTCTGGCTAATGCTGTGATGGCTACCTGCGAACACCTCTTGTGCATCACCCGATAGAAAAACTTCTTTAGTAATGCCGTATCCGGACGGGACGATCGCAGCACTGCCCATGCCCCCTGCACCAACAACTCCCTCAATTCCGACCGCCCCTGTTTGCTGATCGATCCTTTTTGCTCTCTCTCCCCAGAGCTCCTCTCGGATGGGTTAAAACCAGCATACGATACCAACTGGTCCGATCTCCTAAAACGCCCAATATCCCCTATCGCCGCCATCAATACTCTTCCCCCCAATAAACTGATCCCAGGAATCGTCTCTAAAAGCCGCAAAGTAGAATCGTCATCTGAAATGATCTCTTTGACTTGTACCTCCAAATTCCCCACCTGCTCGTCTGCACACTGATAAAACTGATCCAAAGATGATAAATAAAATCCCAACTCACTCCTCTCTTCTTTGATCCGATCCCACGACCCTCTGGAACAAAAATCCCTCAATCCAACTTTCTCTCCTTGTTGCCTCATAAAAGATTTGGCTTGCACGATGGCACGGCTCCTTAACCGAATAAACGATTTCCTTAATTTCAAAAGCCGCCTCAATCGAAACGTCTCCTCCGTCGGAATATAAACCTTGGGTGGTAAACCGTTACATCTCAATAAATCGGCCAATACCTTTGAATCATACCGATCAGTCTTCCGCTTACTATGGGCAATCAGTTTTAACTGATAGGCATTCACCACATGAACATCTGCCCCTGCACGACTCAACACATTGGCAATCCACCAACTGATGCCTGTTGATTCCAAGGCCACCTTCACTTCCTCACCTACTTTGTAGCGCCTTACCAAATCCCTAAATCCCTCCTCGGTGGTTACCATCGACTTATGCTCAAGGCATTGGCCCATCTTGTCCATCACACAAAAATACGATTGCTTCGTGTGCACATCCAGTCCTATATAAATCATTGGCCGACCTCCTTTAAAAATTGGAGCATCTTTATCGATGACTCCGGCGTTTTGAGGGCTTCACTTTAAAACCCTTCCTTGGGGCTGGTTGAATACCAGACCCCGAGGAGGTTGGCCACTTTCATACCATCTTTCATCACCCTCATCGCCACGCCATCGGAAACAAGCTCTATTCAAAAAAATAAGGTGGGTCACTTACGCAATTGGCACACGGGTGCTCCGAACTACTGCTATAGTTTGTAGCACCCTAGCGAAAAACGCATCAGCATAATGATTGGAGCGAAGGGGTGGCCCGGAGGGTTGTCAGCCCGATCTGTCGGGAGGGCGTGCAATCCCGGAGGGACAGGACCCCGAAGCTCCATCTTATTTATGAAAGCGTTTTTCGCAAAGGTCGGAGAAGATTTTAGAAGATGCCAAGGATATCTTTTGCTTCGTCGGTTGCCATGGTCCGGGGATCCCACGGGGGTGAAAAAGTGATTTCAATGTTGACACTTTTGACTTCCGGCAAACCAGCAACTACACTGTGCGCCATCCTTTGTATCTCGGGTCCGTAGGGACAGCCGGGGCTGGTGAGCGTCATACGGACATTGATATTTCCTGCATCTTCGTCTCGCTCGATCCCATAGATAAGACCCAGATTCATGATGTCGATATGAATTTCAGGATCGACAACTGTTTTTAAAACTTCGCGAATCTGTTCATCCGTTGGCAGCGACATAAATTCTCCTATTGGCGGAGAGGGAGGGATTTGAACCCTCGATACACCTTTTGGGCGTATTCAGGTTTAGCAAACCTGCGCCTTCAGCCGCTCGGCCACCTCTCCCTCACTACTATTCTTTGTTTGATAGACCTTCGTAAAGGCCCATAATATTCAAAAGCAATTTTACGTCAAAGTATTTGATGGTACAGGTTCCTTTATAATCCAACCTTTTCATTTTTCTAGTAGGGTTAGTTATCGTGGGCTTGTAAAATTGATTTAATGGAACGTCGAGTAAATTGCTCCAAAATTTTGTCATTTCTTGTTGGGAATGAGTTGAATGAAGTTGAAGGTGGACTTTGATTTCGTCCTCGTGAATTTTAAATCCCTGTCTTAAAAATTCCAAGAATATTTTAACAAGTCTGTAATCACTGTTGGAAAATGCAATGTAACTGGTTGAAGGATGTTTGGAACCCTCACACCAGTATAATAAAGACACAAAAATTTTCGCAAGATTCTCATCAATGGTTAAATGACCTGTCAAATGATGAAGCTGTGCTTTTAATAATATTTCCCTTTTCCGCGCTGAGTTAAAAGCAAGAGAAGCAGATGGAATATCCCTGACCCAGCGAGAGACAGTGGTTTCAGGGACTCCAAATTTCCTTTCCAAGTTTTTTATAGAAGTTCCTTTCTTTCTCTCAATTCTTATTTTTTGGACAACGCTTTGATCATGAAATCCCATACGTTACGTCGTAATTCGTTTTTTGGGGAATCGCAAGTGTAAATAATTTCAAGTACTTAGCACAAATAGGTACCCCAAAAGGGCTATAAAAAGTTATAATGAGAGAGGGAAAAAGGAGGGGTGGGGTGTATTATTATGACCAAACGACACACACTTTTCAGCCTCTCTATCTTGCTCGTTCTTTCTGCGTTGGTCTCCACCCGCTGTGGGAGTGGGAGCGGTGTGGGGGGTGGAAATGAGGGAGTCAGTGTCAACTTGGTTATACAAAACCCCGATCCCAATGCATCGGGTTCAGCGAAAGCCATTCCCCTTTCAGATGTTTCCCAAGCTAAAACGTTAACCAGTTCAGATATTGATACTTGCACTTTAACTGTTTCAGCATCCGATATTTCAACCATCACACATACTTTTTCAGTCGCTTCAGGAGCATCGACAGTGACAACGAGTCTAACCGTTCCAGCAGGATCAGGTCGTACGTTTGCTCTCGATTGTTCCGATAGTTCAGAGACAACCAATAATATAGCGGTGGGGTATAAAGGATCTTCATCAGCCGATATTGGACAAGGGAGTAACACTATTTCGCTATCTCCCCAGTTCAAGAATCTGGTGACGGATGATAGTTCGGGAGTGAAGTTTATGAGGCTTAATCAAGAGAACTCAACGCAGACAAAGTTGACAATAGGGCTTGGGTCTGTGTTGACCGATGCACAAATGATTGCTCTGAGATGTGTCATCGAATTTGATCCGTTCGCAAGGAGGACTTCTCTAGGAGTCATTGATGCGAATCAAAGCACTGGATTAACAACTGGTTCCAAATCAGGCTCTTATATTTTGATCACAGGTGGAACCGGCAGACCCGATGCTTATGTGTATGACAGTTCTGATTCAAAGGTAATGAAGCTGAATCCTTCTTGGATGACACAAGATGATGGGAACACACTGATATCCATCACGTTTGGGATAACGCAACTCAAAACGCATGTAGACAATAATGAGGCGGGGCAATATGCGGGGGCCTGTTCTCTGACTGGGACCAATCCCTATGATCTCTTGCCCAACAGTGGATATGCGGAATATGAATTGGATGCGAATACGAGTGAGAGTGATGTGTCGAGTTTGATTGACAATGGGTCTTTCTGTAATACCAGTCGGTCTGGAGAGACATGTAGTGCTGGGGATTGTCCCGCCAACGCGCTTTGTCGGTCACTAACGGCTGTTACTTCGGGTGCTGTGGTAACGAATTTAGCGGGGCCGGCTCAAGGGTCAACAGTTACTGGCGATACAGATGGTGTAGGTAGTGCAGCTCGATTTCATACACCCATTGGTGCCTGCGTTACGCCAGATGGTAGTAAATTATTTGTCGGTGACAGTACTAGGAATATCATTCGAGAGATTACGATTTCGACCGGCGCTGTGACAACCGTTGCTGGGGCATCACTTTCAGCAGGCGCGACAGATGGCATTGGTTCAGCTGCAAGATTTAGTGGGCCTAGGGGCTGTACCGTTGATCCTTCAGGAACAAATGTATACATTGCCGATTTTGCAAACGAAAGTATCCGAAAAATGAATACCTCAACATATGCTGTCACGACATTCGCTGGGACGGGATCTGCTGGCAGCTCAAATGGAATTGGAACAGCGGCTAGCTTTAGTTCCCCCTGGAGCGTTCTTATTTCTAACGATGGTGATACACTTTATGTTTCTGAGACGGGCAATGCCCTTATTCGAGCCATCACGGTGCCTGAGGCTGTTGTCACAACCTTGGCTGGTAATAACGGTAATCCAGGGAGTGATAATGGTATTGGGACGGCTGCTAGTTTTTCCTCCCCCCGTTTCTTAGCAATTGATCCGACAGATACGTACCTTTATGTAGCTGAGCTTGGAAACCATTTGATTCGCAAAATTGTCATTGCTACACAATTAGTATCAACCTTTGCCGGCTCCGGCGTACAAGCTACAACCGATGGGACGGGGACAGATGCGTCGTTGAATAGTCCTCAGGGTCTTGTCATGGATCCGTCTGGAACTAATCTCTATTTTACAGAAATGAACCCCGGAAACACGGTGCGAAAAATTGTTATTGATACACAGGTGGTCACAACCATTGCCGGCTCCGGCACCTCCGATGATACCAATGGAACCGGTACTGCAGCCGACTTTAGTTTCCCTCATCAAATAGCAATTAGCCCGACAGGAATTCTTTATATTTCCGAGGGTGGTAACAACAAAATCCGCCAGATTCAGTAATCCTAAAAGACAATTATTCCAATTAGTTATATAAAATTAGGTCGAATTGGGAGTCTCTTTTAAGTTACAATTAAAAGAGGAGAAAGGAGGGGTGGAGTGTATTGTTATGACCAAACGACACACATTTTTTGGTTTGTCCATTGTTCTTGTTCTTTTTGCGTTAGCGTCCACCCGCTGTGGGAGTGGGAGTGGTGTGGAAGGTGGAAGTGGGGGTGTGAGTGTTAATCTTGTCATTCAAAACCCCGATCCGAATGCGTCTGGTTCCGCAAAAGCAATTCCAATTGATTCCTCAAAAGTATTGCAATCTAAAACATTAACATCCTCTGATATCAACACGTGTACTCTCACTGTTTCAGCTTCCGACATGACGACAGTTACCAGCACTTTTACTGTGGCTTCAGGCGTATCCACGGTAACAACAAGTGTCGACGTTCCAGCAGGGAGTGGGAGAACATTTGCAATTGATTGTTCGGACACCTCTGGGACAACGAATGACATAACAGTTGGGTATAATGGATCAACATCGGCTGATGTTGCTGCAAGTGGGAGCAATACCATTGCATTATCACCCCAATTCAAAAACCTTGTTGCGGATGATAGCACTGGGACTCAGTTCATGAGGCTCAATCAAGAAAACTCAACTCAGACAAAGCTGACGATAGGATTTGGCTCTGCACTAACCGATGCTCAAAAGATTGCTTTAAGATGCATTGTAGAATTTGATATTTCTGGAATAAGAACAAGCCTAGGTGTGATTGATTCTAATCAAAGTGATGGGTTAACGACTTCAACAAAGTCAGGGTCTTATTTATTAGTAACGGGCGGATCAAATAAACCATCAGCTTCCTTGTACAACAGTAGTGATACAAGAACGATGCGATTAACTTCCGCTTGGGGGACAACCGATACTGGCAACACACAACTAACAGCAACATTTGGAATCAAACAGATGAAATCAATAGTGGATAGTAATGAAGGGGGACCGGCCTTGGCCCCTTGACTGGAGCAATGGAAACTTCAATTAATAGTTATGCTACAGCAAGCTGAAAGTCATCAGCAAACTGTTTTGGTGTTTTGTATTTCAGAGACGAATGGGGTCTCTGTTCGTTAAACTCCTTTCTCCAAGCCTCGATATTGTTTTTAGCCTCTGCAAGATTGCTAAACCATTGTGTGTTGAGACATTCGTCACGGAGTCTCGCATTGAACGATTCACAATAAGCATTCTGATTCGGCTTTCCGGGCTGAATGAATTTCAATTGCACCTTGTTCGCAAAAGCCCATTGATCCATCACTCTGCTCGTAAACTCCGTCCCATTGTCGCAAACAATCGCCTTAGGCAATCCACGACTTTGTTTTAGCCTGTCCAGCACCTGACTCACCAGACCTCCCGTAAGCGATATATCTACTTCAATCACCGGCGATTCATGCGTGTACAGATCAGTCATCGTCAAACATCGAAAACGCCGACCCGTTGCCAGTTGATCACTCATGAAGTCCATCGCCCAAACCTCATTCGGCAGCGAAGGTCTTTCCAGAACCAAACGCAACCCATTCCTTTTGCTGTGGCCTTTCGGCCTTTTGCCAATTTGCAACCCAAGCTCCCGATAAACCCTGCCGATCCGTTTGTGATTGTCCTGCAACCCTTCCACAGTCCTGAGATACCAAACCACTCGGGGCCGTCCGTAACGCACCTTCTTCTGACATATCTCTGCGATCTTAGCCTTAAGTATGCTGTCATCTCGCTGTGTCGATGACCGATAATACAATGTCGACTGCTCAAGCCCCAAGAGTCTGCACGCCTTGCGCTGACTTAAATCAAATTTGCCTACAAGTAGCAAAGTCTCAACCCTCTTGACCTTGGGGCCTAAGAAAAACGCTTGATCACATCCTTTGCCGCCATGATCTCTACCGCTTGGTCGGCCACAATCCGTTTTAGCTTCGAGTTTTCTTCTTCCAGAGCCCGCAGCTTACGAACATCGCTGCTTTGCATGCCACCAAAACGGCCATTCCATTTTGATATGGTTGCAACGCTTATTCCGTATTTTCTGGATAATTCGCTCTGCTTAATCCCTGCTCGAAACTCGGCTAGAATCCCTGCAATTTGCTCTTCCGTAAATCGCGATCTCTTCATGCCTTCCTCCTTGACCACCCTTTTAGGCGATCATTTTGGAAGTTTCAACCTCTCCAGTTTTTGGGGCCAAGACCGGGACAATATGCAGCGACGTGTAGTCTCACTGGGGCATCACCGTATGATTCTTTACCCAATTCTGGATATGCGAAGTATGATTTGAGCACAAACTCAAACGATACAGACGATAGTTTAGCAAGTGATGGAGCTACTTGCAGCACAGGCAGAAATGGAGAGACGTGTAACTCTGGGTTTTGTGGGTCTGCTGGTGTGTGCATATCAGCTGTCCCAACTAATTTTACTTCAAGCAATTCGAATGCAACCGTTTTTGCAGGACCTGCGGATGGCGACCAGAGCGGAGGAAGTACCAATGGGACAGGAAATGATGCGCGGTTTCAGGATCCCGAGGGAGTCTGTTTTACCCCCGATGGGCTGACCTTTTTTGTTCCAGACAGTAATAATCATATTGTTCGCCAAATAACCGTCGCTACTGCCAATGTGACAACGCTTGCGGGAACTGCTGGTTCTTCGGGAACTACGGATGATACCGGCTCCGACGCGCGCTTTACGCAACCAGAGGGTTGCGTAGTGGATCCTACAGGGACGGATCTTTATGTCGCCGACACTCAAAATTATACAATCCGAAAAATTGTCATTGCAACTGGGGTGGTCACCACCCTTGCAGGGTCTGCGGGAACGAGCGGGGCCGTGGACGACACAGGGACCGCTGCACTTTTTGATTTTCCAAGGGATCTTGCCATTGATAGCACAGCGACCAATCTTTACATCTCGGATCACGGCAACCGTGCCATCCGAAAAATGGTGATTAACACACAAGTCGTTTCAACCTTTGCGGGGAGTTTGGATAATTCGGGCTATGTGGATGGGATAGGAACGGCGGCCAGGTTCTTTAATCCATTTGGATTGGCAATCGATTCTACGGACACTTATCTTTATGTCGGTGATTCTGCAACGAGTCACCGAGTCCGAAGAATTACCATTGCGACCCAGGAGGTAACGACCGTTGCTGGAACGGGAACAGCCGGTGGGACCGATGGAGTGGGTACCGCGGCCTCTTTTAATCAACCATTTGGGATTGTTATTGATCCGACAGATACTCATCTCTATGTGACCGAATTTGCGGGTCACCGGATCCGCAGGATCGAAATCGCAACAGGAACGGTGACAACGCTGGCGGGATCCGGGAGTGCGGGTGATGTCAGTGGTATCGGAACTGCCGGTTCGTTTAACGTGCCACAATATATTGATATCAATCCAACCGGAACGATTCTTTATTTCACCGAAGGGGCTAATAGTAAGATCCGCCGTCTCCAAATACCTTAGGGATGGTACGGGAACAAATTTATAAGTTACAGAGCTTACCGGAGAATCATATGGAACGGTTGCTTACATTTCTGATCTGACTAACAACAAAATCCGCCAGATTCAGTGATCATAAAAGATAATCATTTCAATCAGTTATACAAAATTAGGTCGAATTGGGGATCTTTTTAAAGTACAATTAAAAGAGGGGAAGGGAGGGGTGGTGGGATTTTATGATGAAACAAAAGCTTGTACCCCTGTCGACTCTTTTTTTGTTGTCATTACTTGCCCTTCTTTCTGCCAGCCGTTGCGGGAACATGAACGATCTTTCTGTTGCCGGCACTTCAGTCTCGGTTGAACTGATCGTCACCAATCCGGATCCCAATGCCTCCGGTTCAGCTAAGGCTGTTTCCTCCTCGGATGTTTCTGTTGTGAAAGATACGAACCAGGCTTCTTTAAGCAGTTGCACTTTAACCATTACAGCCGCTGACATGGATACCGTAACCTCCACTTCAACGGTGAACGCGGATGCTTCTACGGTCACTTTTAGCAATATCAGTGTTGCTGCCGGTTCCAATCGCACTTTTGCTGTTGAATGTGTCGATTCATCCGAAACGACGAATGGAATCAATATCGGTTATCGTGGTAGTGCCACAACCGACTTGGATGGTTCCGGAACCAATACCGTTTCTATTTCGGCCAAGTTTCTCAATTTGTTGGCTGATGGAACGAGTGGCAGCGATCCTGATGTATCGTATGTAAGGTGTAACCAGCCGACATCGACCACCACAACCTGTGACATGGCTTTTGGAACAAGCATGGATGATGCGCTCAAGGCAAGCATTATAGGGTACATTGAATTCAATGGGGCGCAACTGGCAGGATCGGATGGGGTTGTGGATGCTAATAGGACAGATGCTGGAAGCTGTGGGTTAAAGAAGGATATCTATCTCCGAATTTCCGGCGGAGTGAGCAAGCCCACCTGTGAACTTTTTGATTCCAATGACACCTCCTTGATGAGAGCGACAGGAGAATGGACCACCAGCTCCGGGGGAAATATTTTAGCTCGTTGTACTTTCAGTATTACAAATATGCAGGACAAGGTGGATAGCAATCAAAAAGGGGGGTGGTGTTCGGTGGTGGTTGATACGACCAGTGGAAACACCGACGCGATCCCCAATAGCGGCTTTGGGGAATATGATTTTAGCAGTCATACGAATGTGGTGGTAGCTAATTTAGCCAGCAATAGCGGCTCTTGTTCTGCGGATGTTGATTGTGACTCGGGGTTTTGTGGTACCGGTAGCACTTGTATTGTTTCTTCGGCGCCGACTTTAGCAGGGAGCGTGACCACTTATTTGGGCCCTGCAGCAGGCTGTTATAATACTTGCTCTTCCGGTGCCGGCAATATCAATGCAGGGGGGGATTCCACTTCGGCTTCCTTCAACCAGCCCTCGGATGCTTGTTTTACCAAAGATGGGACCAAGATGTACATTGCGGACACCACGAACCGTCTTATTAGAAGTGTGAACGTTTCTACGTTACAAATGAATACGGTGGCCGGTCAAACAGGAGTGAGCGGCTCAGCCAATGGAGTGGGAAGCGATGCCAGCTTTAGTTCACCGCAGGGTTGCGCGGTTGATCCCAACGACTCTACAATTCTCTATGTCACTGAAGTGGGGAATCATCGCATTCGGAAAATTGTTGTGGATACCTCCAATGACGATTTGGGAACGGTGACGACTTTTGCCGGGAATGGTACAGGCACGGACTTAGACGGCACCGGTACGGCGGCTCAATTTGATACTCCTGTTGGCATTGTTTTTGATCCGGAAGGGGAGAATCTCTATGTCGCCGATTTGGGCGGAGCCACCATACGTAAAGTAGTTGTGGACACAGCGGTGGTAACCACTTTTGCCGGAACAGCCGATACGACGGGGACAACGAATGGAGTTGGAAGCGCTGCCCGTTTTAATCGACCTCATTTTATTGCCATGGATCCGACAGGAACCAACATTTATGTTACGGATGATACAAACAATACAGTTAGACAAATTAATTTGGCCACTCAAAGTGTAACCACCCTTTCGGGAGATGGAACGGGGACCGATGCCACTACCGACGGCACCGGCACGGCGGCTTCTTTTAGTGATCCCACCGGCATTACGATTGATCCTTGGGGAACCTACCTTTATGTGGCAGAGCGGGCGGGCAATACCATTCGGAAGATTAAAATCAGCACGCAAGTGGTGGAAACCATCGCAGGTTCTTCGACGGCGGGAGATGCCAATGGAACCGGCACGGCGGCCCAGTTTTGGGGACCTCGGGCGATCAAGATGGACCCGACTGGTACAAAGATCTACATTATCGGTCAGCGCAATCACAAGATCCGCTTACTGCAATAATTAATTCAAATAAGGTTTGAGGACTTCAGGAATAGCAAAACTTCCATCTTTCTGCTGAAACTGTTCTAGGACAGCGATCAAAGTCCGGCCGACAGCCAAACCGGAACCGTTGAGTGTGTGGACAAATTGAAGTTTGCTCGCCCTGAGCGAAGTCGAAGGGCCATCTTTGGCACGGAAACGAATGTTGGCACGCTTGGCTTGAAAATCCTCGCAATTACTGCACGAAGAAATTTCTCGGTAAGTATTTTGACTAGGCAGCCAAACTTCTAGATCGTAAGTCTTGGCTGCTGCAAACCCCATATCATTGGTGCATAATGTGACCACTCGGTAGTGGAGCTCTAGCTTTTGCAATACGGTCTCGGCATTTTTTGTCAACTTTTCCAAGTTTTCATAAGAATGGTCAGGATGAGAAAATTTCACCAACTCCACTTTGTTAAATTGATGCTGGCGAATCAATCCCTTTACATCTTTGCCATAAGAGCCGGCCTCCGAGCGAAAACAAGGGGTATAGGCGGTTAACGAAATCGGCAAATCCTCTTCTTTTAAAATTTCATCTTGATAAATGTTAGTGAGAGGAACTTCCGCAGTGGGAACTAGATAATAACCATCCGTTGTTTTAAAAAGGTCCGATTCAAATTTTGGGAGCTGACCAGTCCCGACCAAAGCTTTTGCATTCACCATAAAAGGAGGCAAAACTTCGATGTATCCGTGTTCTTTTGTGTGCAGATCAAGCATGAAGTTGATTAAGGCACGCTCGAGACTAGCCCCAAGACCTTTATAAATCGCAAAACGGCTTCCGGCAATTTTTGCTGCTCGTTCGAAATCTAAAATCCCCAGCTTCTCACCAATTTCCACATGATCTTTTGGTGTGAAATTAAATTTAGGTTTTTCTCCCCAGATTCTTTCAACGCGGTTATCCTCAGGGGTTTTACCAACCGGAACACTTTTGTGAGGTTTGTTGGGAAGTTGCAGAGAAAGCCCTTTTAGTTTTTCTTCAACAGACCTTTGTTCTGGGCCAATTTCTTTAAGGCGCTCCGCCACCTTTTGCATATCGGCAATAAGGGCATTTGTACTCTTCCCTTCTTTTTTTAAGGCCTGGATTTCTTGCGAGACTTGGTTTTGGCGTGCGCGAAGGTCGTCAAATTCTTTTTGAAGCTTTTTTCGTTTGGCGTCTAACTCAGAAACTTGATCTTTCACTTTTTCAATTCGGCATCGATAATTTCTTTAAACTTTGAGAAAGGTTGCGCGCCGGAAATAACAATCCCATTGATGAAAAAAGTGGGTGTCCCCGTGACGCCAGCCTTGATCCCCGCATCCAAATCTTTTTGGACTTCAGTTTCATATTTATTGCTCTCAAGGCATTGGTTGAATTTAGACGAATCGAGACCTACCTGTTTCGCATACTCCTTGAGCTTATCGGGCTTAAGGGCTGTCTGGCTGTTAAAAAGGACTTTGTTGTATTCCCAATATTTTCCCTGTTCATTGGCACAGTCGGCAGCAACGTGGGCTCCAAAAGCATCTTGATGAAAGCTTAAAGGAAAGTCACGGAAGACATATTTTACGTCATTCTTATATGTTTCCACCATTTGGTTAACGGTTCCCCTGGCCCTTCCACAAAACGGACATTGATAATCGGAGAATTCAACGACAGTCACTTTTGCTTTATCAGCCCCTAGATAAGGGTCGTCGTCAACGGAAACTTCGACTCTTGCCACCGGTGGGCTGGCCAGTTTTGTTTCAACCTTTGCCTTCTGTTTTAATGCGGCCATGAATTGGTTCCGCTCACTATTTTTTCTATTTTGTTTGAGGGAGTTGACGATCTGACCTTTGACTTTTTCTAGTGGCTCGCCGATCCTTTCTTTGTTGGCATCATAGATTGCCTTGATTTCTTCCGGTGTCGGTTCCGAAATTTTCGAATCGACTTCTTGTTTGAGAAGTTCATCAACACTCACTTTTTTAGCCGCCGCCGCATCTTCTAGAAGTTTTTGATCAATTAAGTCATCCAGAGTAGCTTTGCGAACACTATAGATTTGTTGGGCCGCCTTGCCACCGAAGGCCTGATCCACCTCTTGAACAGTGATCGATTTGCCATTAACCGTTGCCGCAATCTGGGATGATTCTCCACAGCTAATCGACATGAAGCAGAATAAACTAGCTAGAACTGCCAAATAACTTGATTTCATGATTCCCCCTGTTCATTAAATATCGTAATACAAACTAAATTCGTAAGGAACGGGGCGCAACCGGATTGGGTTGACCTCGTTTTCTATTTTATATTCTACCCAGGTTTCAATCACATCTCGTGTGAAAACCTCTCCGGCCAGCAAGAACTCATAGTCTTGCTGCAAGCATTTGATGGCCTGATCGAGAGAGCCTGGAACGGTCGGGACATTTTTGGCCTCTTCCACCGAGAGTTCATAGGTATTTTTTTCCAACGGCTCACCCGGTTCCATCTTGTTTTTGATACCATCAACGCCCGCCATCAACATTGCTGCAAAAGCCATGTAGGGATTGCAAGAAGAATCGGGCGTTCTGAATTCAATACGCTTAGATTTGGGGTTGTTGGAATACATTGGGATGCGAATCGCGGCCGAGCGATTTCTGCAAGAGTAGGCCAAATTTACTGGGGCCTCAAAGCCCGGCACCAATCTTCGGTAAGAGTTGGTTGTTGGGTTGCAAAAAGCAAGCAGGGCCGGTGCGTGTTTCAAGACACCGCCAATGAAATGAAGTCCCGTTTTAGAAATTCCACCATAACCATCTCCGGCAAAAAGGTTCGTGTTATTTTTCCAGATACTCATGTGGGTGTGCATGCCGGAGCCGTTGTCGTTGAAGAGTGGCTTGGGCATGAAGGTCGCTGTTTTGTTGTGTTTCTTGGCGACGTTTTTGACGATGTATTTAAACCACATTAGTTTATCGGCCATTTTTGTGAGTGAATCAAAACGCATATCAATTTCTGCCTGGCCGGCGGTGGCCACTTCGTGATGCTGGCATTCGACATGGATCCCGATTTTTTCCATCGTCAAAACCATTTCGGTGCGGATGTCTTGCTGAGAATCGAGTGGTGGCACAGGAAAGTAACCTTCCTTGTAGCGAGGCTTGTATCCCAAATTTGGGCCTTCGTCGGTTCCGGAATTCCAGCGTCCCTCTTTGGAATCGATATAATAATACGCCTGATTTTCTTTTTGATCAAATTGGATGTTATCAAAAATAAAAAATTCCGCTTCGGGCCCAAAATAGGAGGTATCCCCAATGCCGCACTCTCTTACATATTTTTCTGCCTTGTTAGCGATGTAGCGAGGGTCTTTGGTATAGCGCTCTTTTGTGATCGGATCATAAATATCGCAAATAAGACTCAAAGTCGGTTCTTGTAAAAAAGGATCCATAGCGGCGGTTGTTGGATCGGGTTTGATCAACATATCGGAGGCGTTAATCGGCATCCAACCTCTCAAAGAAGAACCGTCAAACCCGAATCCTTCTTCAAACGAACCTTCCGTCAGCTCGACAAGCGGTACTGAAAAGTGATGCCAGATTCCAACAAAATCGATAAATTTAAAATCAACCATTTTGGCCTTGTGTTCTTTGGCCATGCTCAAGACAGACTGGGGTGACATACGAGGCTCCTCCTTCTGATTAAAAGTTTTAAAAAGCTTAAAAAAAACGATTTTAGCAAGATGGGTGAGTCTCCTAGCATGCGCTGCGCTGCCAAGCAACGGTATTTTCGAGCCCCTTTTGCAAGGAAACTTCCGCATTCCAATGGAAAACATTTTTGGCCAACCCCACATCCAAAACGCTCCTAAAAATCTCGCCCCCCCTTTTCGGTTTGAACTGTGGCTTGCCTTTAAAATTTAAGACTTCGCCCAAAATTTGGAAGAGCTTGTTAACACTGGTTGTTTTGCCCGTTCCCAAATTGATTGTCATTTTATCCCCAGAAGAGAGTGCCATTAAGTTGGCCTTCGCAATATCTTCTACATAGACATAATCTCTTAGCTGTTCACCGTCGCCATAGATCATTGGGTTTTTCCCATCCAACATGGCATGGATGAAAATAGCAATAACCCCCGCTTCTCCCAGTGGATTTTGCCGAGGGCCATAAACGTTTGCATAACGCAATATTGTGAAGTTGATATTGTAGAGTCTTGAGCAAAGATCTATATAATGTTCCAGACAGTATTTTGAGACACCATAATGGCTGATGGGATTAATGGGGGAGTTTTCTTGTGAGGGGCCTTGTGAGGCTTCGCCATAAAGCGCTCCGCCTGTAGCGGCGTAGATGAATTTTTTGACACCCTGTTTTTTTGATAATTCTAAAAGATTGATACCTCCTACTATATTAATGGTTGCATCTTTTTGGGGATTTTCAAGCGATTCCCTGACATCAATTTGGGCAGCGTGGTGGTTAACGACATCCAATTTTTCTTCTTTGAAAATCGTCTCGAGGGTTTTTAGATCAGAAATATCAGCCTTATAAAATTTCGCCCCCTTGGGGATGTTATCTTCCCTCCCCGTTGATAAATTATCAATGATAACAACTTGATGGCCCTGGTTCAGATAACGTTGAGAAACATGGGAACCAATAAAACCAGCACCGCCTGTAACGAGAGTTTTGGCCATCAGAGGGCTCTTAACTGAGTTGCTTGAGATTAGTAAAGAGGTAAGTTATAATTTAAGTGCTATGGAAATGGTGAGAAAGTGAGGGGTGACGGGGCAGGACCCGTCACTTTCTCACCCTCCTTATTATGAAAGAAGAATTTCAAGACACATACCGCTTTAAACTGGCAAGGCTGATTGCAGAAGGGGGTATGGGTAACATCTACGAGGCCATCCTTTTTGGGGCGGAAGGTTTTGAGAAAAGGGTTGCCCTTAAACTGGTCCGCGAAGAATATTCAAATGCCAAAGATTTCGTAAATCTCTTTATTGGAGAAGCCAAACTGGTGGCTGATCTTGTTCATCAAAACATTGTTCAAATCTATAAATTGGGAAAAGTCGATACTAACTTCTACATCGCCATGGAATATGTGCATGGGGTCAATTTGCGTGATTTGATGATCAAACATGAAGAGCTAAAGACCAAAATTCCTGTTGAGTTGGGGGCGTTCATTATTAGCAGGGTGTGTAGAGGGCTGGAATACGCACATGCCAAGTGCGATCCCAATGGCAGGCCGTTGCATGTGGTGCACCGAGACATCAATCCCAACAACTTGATGATTTCTTCTGAAGGGGAGGTCAAGATCACAGACTTTGGTGTGGCCAAGGCGCGCTACCTCATGGAAGATCGTGAAGGGGCAGTGATTATGGGAAAGGTTCCTTATATGTCTCCCGAACAGGCAAAGGGAAAAATGACCGATCAGCGCTCCGATTTATTTTCTCTGGGTATTGTTATGTATGAGTTGCTCACCGGCGAAAGTCTGTTCAGCCACGGTGAAGATGCCAAAAAGGTAATGGAAAATGTTTGCCAAGCCCCCGTTCCTCCACCCAGGGAACTCAACCCTGAAATTCCAGAGGCCCTTGAAAAAATTATATTCAAAGCTTTGGAGCGTGAAGTGACAAAGCGCTATCCCGATGCCGGCAAGATGGGCTATGACTTGGAATATTACATGTATCACAAAGGTTATGGCCCAACGATTCTAACCTTGGAAAAACATTTACGACTCTTGTTCCCTCAGCTCTACGCAAAAGCGCCTGTCGATAAGAAAAAAGAATCAACGATAGAAATTTCCGCTAAGTGGCTGTAAGAAAGCTTTCTAACTTTCGATAGACGTGCGCCGTTGCCATCATCGTAATGGGTATTGTGAGAGAAAGCCCCACAATAAGAGCCAACATTCCCAGAAAGTTTAGTAAAATGCACATGAGACTAAATAAACAGAGTTTCCATTTGTGGCCTTTTGTTAGTGTGGAGCTTTTTTTCAAAGCATCGATGCAGCCCAGATTTTTGTCGACGATGGCATAGGAAAAAAACTGGAATTGAATCGCCCAAATAATGCCAGGGATGATCAGTAAGAACATCCCACCCAAAACGATTAAAGCAAATAAAAGAGATGCCAGAAAATAAGACAAAAAGTTGGAAAAATAGAAGAGGTCACTAAAACGAGGCTGAGCCTCGGAGCAAAATTTTAAAGTGATGTTGATCATCCCCATCTGAAAGGCAACTTGCAAAACCCAACTCCCCAGGTTGAAAATAATCGATAAAAAGGGGAGCCTTTCCTGAATCAAGACTGCAAGGATGGCGGGTGCCATCATGATTGCGAAGACCGCTATGAAAAGACCAATAAAAAACCAGAAATTTCTTTTGGTGATTTGCCAGCCAAACTGAATCGCTTCGCTAATAGAAAAAGTTTGTGTCGACACTGTCGGGGTGGGCGGATTCGAACCCGGGACCTCCCCGCCCTTTCTAGAAAGGGCGGGGCGCGCTACTCCCGATTTGACATGCGATTTTGTTGTCATGTGTTCCCATATGCTGAGGTCGGGGCGCCGGGATTTGAACCCGGGACCTCTTAGTCCCGAACCAAGCGCGCTACCAGGCTGCGCTACGCCCCGACCCCAAGACACGTATCATCGGGCCACAACAAAATCGCATGTCAAATCGGGAGCTGAGCCACACCCCGCAAAAAATAAAAATTCTGATGACTTTAATGTTACTTAACTGAGCGTTTCCACAACATGCTACCAAAAAAGATTGCAGCCATCACTAACCAAAATAAAGCAGGTGGCATCAAGTGTGGAAAATCATGGATGGTTTGTTCCGCTGTTTCTATCGCCAATTTAATGCCAATCCATCCCACCAAGGCATAGGCTCCTTCTTCCAATCCGGGAAATCGGTCGATCAATTTTAAAAATCCTCCAGCGACAAAGCGCATCGCAATAATTCCCAAAACACCGCCAAGATAAATAATCCAGATTTTGGGCGACATGGCAACAGCTGCCAATATAGAGTCTACAGAAAATACGATATCGGTCAGCTCCACTGCAACAACTGTTTTCCAAAAACTCAAACCCTTGGCCATCTTGGCCTCTTTTTTATGTTCATCCTTTGTTAAAAGGTGTTTGAGAGAAATAAAAATCAAATAAGCAGCACCAACTGCTTTGAATGGCCAAGCATTAAGCAACCAGGTGGCAATCAGAATACAAATGATTCGAAAAACAAAAGCCCCCCAAATTCCATAGCGAAGAGCCTTTTTTCGATCCTTGTCAGGGAGATGTTTGACCAAAACGGCAAGTACCAAGGCATTGTCTGCAGAGAGCAAACCTTCCAAAATAGCTAGCGTTCCAATGGTAGCAATATCGTGCCAGATCATAAATGTTAAAAAAGTCGCGGGTGGCCCTGTCCGTAACATCTTTGCGTATCCTTGCCAAACCCAATCTTTTTTGGGATTCTCTCTCGCAATGACCAAAAAGGCTTTTACAGAACTTTCCCATTCTTTAAAAGAGCTTTATTCCATTTGGCCAAAGCCTATTCCAAAAAAGGTTGGGCATCTTTTTGAAAAAGCTCAAAAAAATCTCACTGAGTTGAAAAAAAATGGGATTGGGCACTTAAGCCACTCCAAAAAAGATAAATCTTTTGATTTTGTGGATCTTATTAACCAACTTTTGAAAACGCATGATTTTTTATTCCTAAGCAGAAAGCTTTCCTATCACGTTGTCACGACAACAGACCTGCCGCGCGCCTTTGGCTCTCAAGATGAAGGCATGGCTGTGTTGACAGAACTCCTGGCTTTTTCGGCAAAACATGCCGATTTTAATTCCAGGTTGGAGATTCAAATAAAAAGCGTACAATTACGAGCAGGCCCCGCCATAGAAATTAAATTTATCTATCAAGGGAAGACACTAACAGAATTGGACCACCAAAAAATTTTAGAAAAGTTTTATGGAAAAGAAACGGGAGGGATATCCCTTGCAAGGATGTCGCTGAGGAAATTTGGAGGTCAGTTTTGGCTGGAGTTTCCAAAACAAAATCATGTTGCCTTGACCTTCAACTGGCCTGCCTTTGACATGGCCCAAGATAAGGCAAAGAGAAGTTACAGCACCTATCAATATGATATTTTGATCACCGATTATAGCAAAATTCGCCAGCGTTTTGGAATTGTGAGGGCTCGAAAAATGTTGGGGATGGTAGAAAACTTTGTGAAAACGTTGGTGAGACATCCCGTCGATATGGTGATGGCCTTTCCGGAGCGGGGAATGGTTACAGCCATTTACGAATCACAAGAGGGGACCGCCTCTTCTGTCTCGACAAGAATTTCGCAAAAACTCAAAAAAGAAACCTTTCGGCTGGGCCGAAAAAATGTCTCCCCTCAATTTCGCTATCAACTCTCTTTTCTCGCCTGATGCCTATTCCTCTTCCAGAATTTTTACTTTACGCCATCAGCTTGAGTTATGCGCCTGTCATCACACGTCTGGTTTTTTATTTTGCTAACGACAATGTTCCAATTTTGCGAAGACTCAACGGTTTTGCAGGAAGACTAGAGCTCTCCTTGGGATGGGTCCGCGACTATTTCATGATTCCTTTGTCTCTTTATGTTTTGGGACTACGGATTTACGGATGGATTGAGGTCAGTGGCTATGCCTTTCCACTGGAGTTTTTCCCTTTTGGATTATCTTTGTATGCGCGCTGGTGGCGTTGGCATGGTTTGGCTATTTTGCATGAGTTCGCAAGACTCAATCCAAAGGTGCATCCATCCGAGTTCATGGAGCATCTCTATGCAAGACTTGGATTTTTGCCGCACCCTGTTCCGAAAAGGGGAACAAAATTTATTGACCCCAACCATCTTGACTTTCGCAAGAACAAACCACCGAGAAAAAGTTTCTTGATTTTATTGCATGGGCTTTACGACTCCTTTTTATTTACAACACTGGCTTATAAAGCCTCTCGGTGGGGGGGTGCTGATTATATTAAAACAGCCGGGAGTGGGCTTTCACTGATTTGGGCCACCAGGCTTGCGCAAGTGGCAAGGATGGAGGTGATTGTTGAAAAATCACCTGAGGCAAAGACTGTAAAGGGTGGTAAACAGATTTTTGCCATCACCCATAAAAGTTTTTCTGATTTTTGTTTGGCTCCCCTTGTTTATTTCAAGGAAAATGCCGACGGATCTGCGGCGAGTTTCATGCCTCGGATCATGGTGGCCAAAGATCATTTCAAAGACAACTTATTTTTGCATCGGATTGTCGGTTTTGGGCGAATGCTTGAATCGTGGGGGATGGTGTTTGTCGATAGAAAGTCGAAGGCTCTCAACAAGGCAAAGAGTGCGGTGAATCAAACCGTTCAGAAAATTTTATCTTCCGACATGACTTTTTCCATTTATCCTCAAGGAACAAGATCATGGGGTCAGTTCGAGCGGGATGGTTCCAGATGGGATGCCGGCTATTTTTGTGTTGGCAAGAAAGCGCGCTTGAAAAAAGAGGGAGGCCATTTCAAAATGGGTGTCGCCTACATTGCGGTGGAGACCGCCTTGGGTTTGTTAAGACACAAATTTGGCAACCTTGTTTGGATTATCCCCATTGGAATGGATGGCCCGGGAACAGCTTGCCCCAAAGGATCTTCGAAGATACAGACAGAAACGAAAATTGTGATCAAGGTGGGAGTTCCCATTGTTATCAATACAGAAGAGGTTAAAAAATTAGAGGGCTCTCAATATCAAGAGTTAGTCAATAATGTTGCCAGAAAAATAGACAAAGCGCTGCAGCAGCTTTTGGAGACACAGGCCAGGCTGGAGAGGCGGTTTTTCACCGATTTGCGAGAGATTGTGAATCAGAGGGATATGGATGAAGTAGCCGTTGCTCTAAAAGAGTGGAGAATGGAAGGGGAGGCAGTTTATGCCATTCTTGATTGTATTTACGCCTTGAAACAAAAGCACTGGAGGCCTTTTTTAACGGAACTTGCCAATCTCTTGCGTCATGAATGTTCTAAGGAAGAGCTCTTAGGTTTGCGCACCAAAATCGCCGATTGCTTCTAATTTACCACCAGGTGCCTGTTACTATATGGTCAAAATCGGTCATCAGTTGTCTTAAAATCGTCAGTTAGAACTATCCTCTTTAAGCCAACCTACTAATATTACTTGCTTTTTGATTGGCATGTTTTTCGCATTACCACAGGGTAACAGGTACTATATGGCAACTTTACCGCGAATTATAGGCGATGACATTCATTATCACATCATTTTGCGGTGTAATAATAAGGAGCACCTATTGAAAGGTGAGAGCGATTTTAATCGGCTTTATCTAATGTTGGGAGAAGGAAAAATAAAGTTTGGTTTCAAACTATATAACTATGAGTTTCTTAACTCTCATGCACATCTTATGTTATCAACCCACCAAGGCAATTTTATTGATCAGATTATGCATGATATTTGTCTAAAATATGCAAAAGATTATAATCAGAGGCATCAACGCTCAGGGCATTTTTGGGCGCATCGCTATCGGAGCCGGATTATTTTGAATGATCAGCACGGCATTGCATGCTTGCGCTACCAACACCGTAATGTTTTGTCGGCCGGCATTGTTTCCAAGCCCGAAGATTGGCCATGGAGTGGATATTGCTATTATGCTTTTGGAGTTGAAGACAGCTTATTAGAGCCACATCCATCCTATTTGAGTTTGTCAGAGGACTTAATACAACGACGCAGAATGTATAGAGATCTCGTCAATACAACCATTCCCTCCGACAAAGTTCCCAATATTTTGGAAAAGGGAAATGGTGAGATGACGTGTCGTTTTATTAGAATGGTCAGACAAGTTGAGTGTTTACGGAGGCAATCGCTAAAAAGTTACACATAGTAACAGGTACTATATGTCTTTAAGAAAATCTTGGAATGCTTCGATGGGTCCCCCTTTTTTACTCTTAACGCGCGATGAATTGTTCTGCTCTTTGTTACGGCATTGGAATTTCTATCCCCCATTCTGATGCCTTCTCTTGCATAGCTTGTCGAAAGATATCCTGAAGATCTGGAGATAGCTCCGACATAAGTTCTTCGGCCATCTCTCGTCTCAAATGCAGATTCGCTTTTTTCCACATCTCCTCGAGGACTGTGCTGTATATGATTTCACGTAAAAAATAGCTCCTGAAATTCACTTGCATATACACATTACGATCACCGGCTGCAAACAATATCCTCCTCCGATGCCCATATTTCACATCTATCGCCTCGGCATATTTTAAATTGACCTCAGCAAGTTCGCCACGCCATGGCGTGACATCATCGTCAGGCCAAAAGACTTGTTCCCATATATAACGTTCGCGGGATGGCAACATCAGGTCATCTGCATGCACAAGATGCCTTTGTACGATAGGCATAAAAACCCCATGATGCCCCTGAATGTCATCTTTGTCTGGCAACACATATATTTTAACCTGCGCAGGGATATTGAGTCTCCTCAACATTCCCGCCCACAAGAATGAGGTTGTCGTACAACCTGTGGTAAATCGGTTATCAGACATATAATTTGTTGTTAAAAGCATTGTTCGATCATCGCCCCCAGAGGCATGTCGTAAACGACTATACCATGGGGCCAATTTACAAATGGCATCGAGTTGAGTTCTGGTATTTCCTATCACATTTATGGCGATTTCAAAATTGAGCTGAGGTTCAATATCAAGATAAAATCCAAGATAATTCCCATTTGCTGTCTCGCTAAAAGAATAGGAATTCTCTCCAATTTGATAAAAAATATGAGAGCTATCCATGATCAGTGAAACATCCTGGTCAGAAAAAGAAGAAAGTTTCCAGGGAACTTTGTCGTTGGCGTCCACCCAAAGCGACATGGCAACGTGTGATGCGTAAATAAACCGTGCTGTTTCTGCATCATAGATGCGTTGTATTTCCGGAACGGGAAGACGATATCCTTTTTCGAGATAGTGTAGACAAAGAAACAGACTGGCTTTGAGCTCGGGTTTCCACTTGTCAAAACCGAGGGCCATTTCTAGTCCAGACATTTGGTCCCGCCAGATCATAGCGTTCTTCACATTTTCATGTTGGCGAAGGTATCGACTATACTTGGTCTTTGTCGCTAAAAATGCGGGATCGGTTGGCGATTTTTCGTCACCCTGGAATATTGGTAATACTTGAATAAGATGAGCATGATAATCATTCATTTCCAGAGCAACGGTACAATTTGGGCGTCTGCTGATGATACTGCGTGGACAAAAGACCGGTTCGTCTAATGGGTGAGACACACTTGAGATATTATCAAATCCATCAACTAACCAGCGATAGGCACCATTGGGTTCAGGAATAACTCTTTCAGTTTCGGTGCCTGTTGTTTTTTCAGATTGAATTTGATCCGAACCACCATTATTTATTCTAACCATTTCTAAATACGCCATATGCTTTTTCCTTTTGCCAAAGATCCTATAATCTATTATCGTCATTTGACCTTATTTGTTGCTTAAAAAAATGCCTAAATCCGTCACTAGCCGATTTGGCATGTGATTTCAATGGGTTTTGGTTTAGAATATTTTTCGCTTTTTTGTGTTTTTTCCATTTTTGAGGATTCTTTTTATGAAAAACTGCTTTTCGATCCCTCCAATCGGTGGCTGAATGGTACCTTCAAATAAAGGGACCCCTTGGCCCTTTTTGGGGCCGATTTCTGTTTTGCAAAACGTTTTTTTCAGTCGGCAAAGGCGGTCAATCGCCACCTGGCCTGTTGGTATATTGGGAGGATAGGGTGTCCCCTCGCCAGTTGTAAAAAGGTTTGCCTCGCATGGCTGATAATCCTTCCTGCAATAAAAAAGAGTCGAAATCTTAGCCTCTTCATCCTTGTACATATGGTACCTGTTACTATATGTAACTTTTCATTTGGGCGATGGTGGCAACATAATCCTTGGTGTGGAAGATGCCGGAGCCGGAGACGAAGATTTCTGCGCCGGCGTGGGCAAATTCGGCTATGTTTTCGACTTTTACACCGCCGTCGACTTGAATTGGGATATGCAGATGATGTTCCTTCAGATATTTTTTTAGTTCGGCAATTTTTTCAGTCGATCCGTCCACCTTTTTTTGTCCGCCAAAACCGGGATGAACGGTCATAATCAAAATGTAGTCTGCCAATTTACAAAAGGGGTAGAGGGTCTCAACAGTTGTGTTGGGATTGATCACGGCGCCCGCTTTGCACCCCAATTTTTTGATTGCGGGCAGGACTTTGGCCAAATCACAAGTCTCTGCATGGACACTGATCCAGTCGGCACCCGCTTCTTTGAAAGCCTCGATAAAGCGTTCCGGATATTCGATCATCAGATGACAATCCAGGGGAAGTTTTGTGATTTTTCGGATCGATTTTACAACCGGAGTCCCGATCGTTAAATTAGGAACGAAATGGCCATCCATGATGTCGATATGAATTAGATCGGCACCCGCTTTTTCCACGGCATGAATTTCTTCGCCCAATTTTGAAAAATCGGCCGACAAAATGGATGGTGCAATTAGTTTTTTCATGTTAGCAAAACTCCTGCTTCGATCGGATGGCCCTTCAAAAAATCAGAAACTTTCATCCTCTTTTTCCCTTCCAGCTGCACTTCTAACAAGGAGAGGGCATCCTGTCCACAAGCAACCGTGATCCCATTTTCTGCATTGATAATTGTTCCTGGTTTGGCGGGGGTTTCGTTTTTCACGATATTGACCTGAAAGATTTTTAAAATTTTATTATTGAAGCGACAAAAAGTTCCGGGCCAGGGCTCCATGGCCCTTATTTTGTTGTAAAGGGTTTTGGCCGGTTCTTGCCAATTAAGATGCCCATTTTCTTTTGTAAGTTTAGGCGCCAAAATAACTTTTTTAGAATCTTGCGGTTTTGCTTTCAAACTCCCTTTTTCCAATTCATCCAACGTTTTCAGCAAGAGATTGGCACCCATTTCACTTAACCGTCTACTTAACTCATCCGCATTTTCTTTTTCTGAAATTTCTATTTCTTCTTGAAGATAAAGATCACCGGCATCCATTTCCTCAGAAACAGTCATGGTGGTGACGCCGGTTTTTTTGTCACCATTCAGAATTGCCCATTGGATGGGGGCCGCCCCTCGGTATTTTGGCAAAAGAGAAGGGTGGAGATTGACCGCTTTGAAAGGAGTCATGTTGATCAGTTTTTTGGGTAAAAATTTTCCATAAGCCACCACCACCAAGCAATCGGGCTTGAGTGCAAGCAGTTGTTGTGTCGCCTCCTCATTTTGGAGTTTGATAGGTTGAATTAGTTTTAATCCCAACTCTTTGGCAATGGTTGCAGCGGGGCACGATTTTACTTTTTGCCCGCGACCGGCCGGTTTGTCTGGCTGTGTAATAACACCGACAATGGTGTGCGAGGCATGAAGCGTCTTTAAAGAGGGGATAGCGAAATCATCAGAGCCGAAGAAGAGTATTTTCATTCTTTTTGACTTTATCCGTGTAGAGTTTTCGCTTCAAGCGGCTAGCCTTGTCAATGATCAGTTTTCCATCCAGGTGATCGATTTCATGTTGCAAGCAAACCGCCAGCAGATCTTCACCCTCCACTACGATCAGTTTTCCTTGTTTGTTGAGAGCCTCCACCTTGACTTTTTGAGAGCGTTTCATGGTTTGCAAAAAGTCCAGGATACTGAGGCAGCCTTCTTCCCACTCAATTTCGCCGGAGCGTTCGATAATCTTGGGGTTGACCAATTGATAAAGCTCTTTTTTGCCCCCTTCTTTGCTCCAGCTCACATCCAGAACAATAACACGCTTAAGCTCTCCCACTTGGGGCGCCGCAAGTCCCACGCCGGGTGCGGCATACATGGTCTCTGTCATGTCCTCTAAAAGTTGTTGAATCTCTTTGGTAACCTTGGCAACCGGTGGGCAAACCTTTTTCAAGATTGGGTCGGGGTATTTGATGATGGATAATAAGTTCATAAGCCAGTTTGGGAGCACATTTGTTCTACATCATATTCAGACAGTCAACATCAATTTGAAGTTGGACTTGGGATGGGAGGTGTTTTTTGACGAATTCTTGGGTCTGTTTGAGGTGATGTTTGAGCAGGTTCACATTTTGAGCCTTGATCAAAAGCTGCCAACGATATTTGCCGCGTACTTTGGAAATGGGGGCTTGCGCAGGACCCAGTATCATAGGGATGTTGTTTCCCATATATTTGGTCAGATATTTTTTGAGGCTGTAGGCCGCCTCTTCAACTTTATTTTCATGGCTTGATTGCAGTTTGATCTGTGCCAATCTTGAAAAAGGCGGATAGCTAAGCTCTTCACGCGTTTTGAGCTCTTGTTCACTAAAAGTCTCAAAGTTATGTGTGGAAGCACACACAAGGCTGAAATGCTCCGGATGAAAAGTCTGAATCAAAACTTTGCCAGGTTTTTCAGCTCTGCCCGATCTTCCCGCCACTTGGGTCAATATTTGAAAAGTCCTCTCAGCAGCCCGGAAATCAGGGAGATGCAGCGCCGTATCAGCCAAAATCACTCCGACCAATGTTACGTTGGGAAAATCGTGCCCTTTGGCAACAATTTGGGTGCCTAAAAGAATATCAACCTTACCTTTTTTCATGTCATGAAGGACTTTGTGACGGTGCTCTCTTTTGGTGGACGTGTCGCGATCGAGTCGGACTACTTTTGCCTCTGGGAAAAATTTTTGAAGTTCTTCTTCGAGTGCTTCAGTTCCTTGACCGAGTGGTTTCAAGGCAGTGCTTTGACATTTCGTGCAAAGCCCAGGAATACCGATGCGATAATCACAATAGTGACAAAGAAGTGAGACCGGATTTTTGTGGTAGGTCAGAGAGATCGCGCAGTTGGGGCAGGAAAAAACCTCTCCACAATCTTGACAGATCAAAAAATTAGCAAAGCCTCTTCGATTTAAAAACAAAAGGGTTTGTTCACCACGATACAAATTTTCAGAGATCGCCTCTTTAAGTGTTGTTGAGAGGGTCTGCGATCCTTCTATAAATTTTTCCTTTCGTAGATCGATGAGCGAAATTTCAGGAAGGCTGGCCCCTGTCGCCCTCTCTGATAAATATATATAATGATACTTTCCCTTCTTGGCATTGTGAAAACTCTCCAACGAAGGGGTGGCAGAGCCTAAAACAACGGCAATTTTTTCTAATTTAGCACGAACAATGGCGGCGTCTCTGGCGTGATAGTGAAAAGTCCCTTCCCCTTGTTTATAAGAAGAGTCATGCTCTTCATCGACAATGATTGCACCCAAATTGGGGAAAGGGGCAAAGAGTGCCGAGCGGGTTCCCACCGCGACTTTCAATTCCCCTTTTCGCATTTTTTCCCAGTAGAGGTGTCGCCATGATTCACTCAAACCACTGTGATAAATTGCTATTTTTTGGTTGAGCCTACTTTCGACTCTTCCAATCAGTTGGGGGGTAAGACTAATTTCCGGAACGAGCAAGATGGCTTGTTTGTTTTCTTTCAAGATTTCTAAAATAAATTGCAAATAAATTTCGGTTTTTCCAGAACCAGTCACACCATGCAAGAGGGCGGGTTTAGAAATAGTTTTTAGTTTTTCAATGGCTTCCAGTTGTTGGTTGGTGAGTTTGAGGCTAGCTTGATGAAAAGAGGAATGTTCTTCTTCTTTGAGCCTTGGCTTTGCGACATTGCCTGCTTTGATTTGTAACAACCTTGCAGGAAGGGCAGAACGACAGACTTCGCCGATAGGTGCAGCATAATAATCAGCCAGCCATTCAATAAGCCTTAACATTTTTTCAGAAAAAATCGGTTCTGTATCTTTAAGCTCAGTAATTTCTTTAAGGTCTTTTTCCGAAAATCCTGAAGGGAGTTGGGCGGTGAGTGCCATACAAAAACCGATCAGTTTTTTTTTCCGAAAAGGGACAATGAGTCGCATGCCAGGCTTTACAAAAGGTGACGAGGGGATCCGATAAGTAAATAATTGATGGACGAGTGTTGGGATGGCTACTTGTGCATACGGCATATTATACGTTCTTTGTTTCGCCAGGTTTGATATCGATCAATTTTGTCGTACTGCCGGCCAACAATTCTTTCAAAGCGGCTGGGGTTCCAGTCAAAATAGGAAACGTTCCATGATGCATCGGAGCGACTTGTCCCACTTTTAACAATTTGCAAGCGTGGGCCGCTTCCTTGGGAGACATTGTAAATAAATCGCCGATGGGTAAAAATGCCGTATCCGGCTTGTAGAGTTCCTGAATCAAAGCCATGTCGCTAAAACAAGCCGTGTCGCCTGCATGATAAAAAATGCGCCCATTTGAAAATTGAATGACGTAACCACAAGCCTCGCCTCCATAAATAATTTTGTCGCCATCTTGAATGCCACAACTGTGAACGGCGTGGGTCATCGTAATTTTTACACCACAAGCACTTTGTGTGCCCCCTTTATTCATTGGTGACGTATTCTCAACGCCTTTGGAGCCAAGCCACAAACAGATTTCATAAATACCGATTATTTTTGGTTTGAATTGTTTAGCGATAGAAATTGCATCGCCGATATGATCTCCATGTCCGTGTGTAATCAGTATCAAATCGACTTGTTGCAAATTTTTTGAATCACGAGGGCAAGCAGGGTTTCCCTGTACCCAAGGATCAATCAAAATTTTTTTCCCTTCCGGTGTGGTCAGCAAAAACGCGGAATGTCCTAGCCAGGTAACAGAAATTGTTTGCGCCATGCGTCAATCGCTACAATTATTTTTTGACTTTATCAAGAAATTTACTTAAAGAAATTCCCTAATGACGGTTGCTCCTCCCCCCGGTAGTTTCTTGACCACTTTAGCAGCTTCTCCTCTTTATGCTGCGGTGGGTCTCGCAGGGACAAAAGCCTCTCCAGAAGAAATTGACAGCCTGGTTCGACGGCTGGCAGAACAAGATGATCAGACAATCCCTCCTTATGAAGCTCTCCAGTTGCTTAGCCGAATTGGTGTCGGCAGAAACGGTGCTTCTGCAAGGGCAGAAGGCCAATTGCTTAAATCCCTAGGAGATCAGCTCGATCATTCTCCTTCCAATGTTCGGATGGCTGTAAGAATTGCCGCAGCAACGACATTGATACGCAGCGTTCACCCTGCAAGGCCAACAGATAAGCCATCTATTCTCGGAATTGGAGGAAAAAATGGAGAAAATATTGATGCTATCTTAAAAAGATCGGGCGTTGGTTCTCTGAGAAATGGTGAGATTACTACGAATTTGACCGAAGCTAGGAGGGCTGAGCCGCATCCGTCTCAGCCCCTTCCAAGATTATTAAGACCCATCGCTTCTTGGCATTGGGCTTTGGGAAATGTTGGTCGTGCTAATGGGGGATTGTTTCAACGAGAAAGAGAATTTTTTATAGCGGGTGAATTTTATAAGAAAGCAGCCGTACATTGGGCTAAGGCCAATGAATTTTGGTTAGCAGGCGATCTTTTTTTGTCGGCGGAAGAATGTTTTGCCAGATTTGTAGCTGCAAAGCAAAACAGCGATGGCAAGTTTGGGCATCTTGCCCAAGGTGCTTTTGATCAGGCTGTTTTTTGTTTTACAGCGGGTGAATTGTTTGCCCACCTTGCATATGCTCACTATTGCCACAGACAATTTGGAGCGGCGGCACTTGCGGCCGAAAGGGCCATTTTTGAAAAAAGAAATGCAAGACTGAACCCGGAGGTTGCACGCTCTTTGGCCAGCATGGCTATTGAATCACGGGAAAAAGATGTTTCCCCTCTTGAATTGTTGTCATTAATGCAATCCTCTTATGCCTCTACATTGCTGGCAACGGAGCATTCTTTTCTTGCAGCCCTTCATCTGCTGGATGCGGCAGCCAATGCCAACTCTATTGGGGAGATGAGGCGGGCTGGTCTAGCATTGAAAGGTGTTCTAGAAATTGCAGAACATAAATTAGGAATTCGTTTTTAAAGCCCATTCCGTCAATGAAACTCAAAGTATTTACGGTTGGAAAGTTATCGCTGAAGCCGGTTGGTGCTTTATCAGAGGAATATCTCGGACGCATTCAACATTATCTGCCTATTGAAATTACAAATTTAAAATCGAGTGAAGATTTTTTCTCAAAATTAGCCGCGCAAGATTATCTGATCGCGCTGGATGAAAGGGGTAAAACCTTTAGCTCGACGGAGTTCGCAAAGTGGCTGGAGGATCAAAAACTCCGTTCGGTTAAAAATTTGGTATTTTTTGTGGGGCCGGCGGGAGGTGTGCCAGAAGAAATTAAAAAACGGGCGAATCTCCTTTTGAGCCTATCCACAATGACCTTGCAACATGAACTTGCCCTTGTGGTTTTATTAGAACAGATTTACAGAGCCTGTACGATTCTTAAGGGGGAGCCGTATCACAAATGAATTTATTTTCGCGAACTTCTATTTTCCTATTAGCAATCTTGTTGATTCATTTGAATGCTTTTGCGCAATCCAATGAAAAGGCCATTTCTATTATTCGAGAACGTTATGCAACTATCAATAAAGAACTAAAGTCTTACAAAAGGATAGAAAAGAACCTCTTAGGATTTTCTGCGCAAGGAGGAAGTTTTGAGGCTTTTTTGACTAAAGATGGCCAACTGCGAAAAATCAACGTGATTCATTATGGCGAGATGGGAAAAGCCAAGAGCGATTATTACTATTGGGATAACAGTTTATTTTTTGTCTTGGAGAGCTTGTCATCTTATGATCAGCCGTTTGGAAAAGTTACGCAAGTTGAAGAGAATCGCTATTATTTAAATAACGGAAAACTGATTCGTTGGATTGATCCGAAGGGTGTTCAACAATCTTTAAGCAATCCCGAATTTTTGGAAGTTCAAAAACGCCTTTTAAAACAAGAGAAATTAAACCAAAAAATCTTGTCCTCTCCAGGAAACGAAGTCAATGCAGAAAAAACTTACTAAGCAAGAAATAGCGGAAGTTTTGGAGGAAATCGGATCGATTTTGGAAATCAAGGGTGAAAATCCGTTCAAAGTGCGTGCATATTATAATGCGGCACGGATTGTGAGTGGGCTGACAGAGGATTTGGATGATCTGATCAAGAAAAATGAACTCATTGAGATCAAAGGGATTGGGAAAAATCTGGCAGAGCATATCAAGGAACTCCACGGGACCGGCAAACTTAAAGAATATGAAAAAATAATGAAGGCTGTTCCCGAAGGGATTTTGGAAATGCTCAAAATTCCGGGTGTTGGGCCTAAAAAAGTCAAGGTTCTTTGGGAAAAACTCCATGTGACAAGTATTGCAACGCTGGAACATGTCTGCCATCAGGGCAAAATTGCCCACCTCGAGGGTTTTGGTGAAAAAACTCAGCAAAAAATTTTGGAAGGGATTGCTCAGGTCAAAAAACATTCTGGGCAATTTTTATATCCGGTAGCGAAAGAAGCAGCCGAGACAATTTTTAAAAAGATAAAAAATCATTCAAAAGTTAAAAGGGCAGAGATTGGAGGGAGTTTGCGCAGATGCAAAGAGGTCGTCAAAGACATCGATATTGTTGCGGCAACAAGCGACCCCAAATCGGTGATGGAGGTTTTTGTAAAACTTCCTCAAGTTGAAAGGGTGATTGCGCATGGCGAAACTAAATCGGCCGTTCTTTTGAAATCAGGGATTCAAGCAGACCTTCGCTGTGTGAGTGAGGCTGAGTTTCCCTTTGCCCTGATTTATTTCACCGGCTCCAAGGAGCACAACGTTGCTATGCGGGGCTTAGCTCAAGACAAAGGGATGAAGCTCAATGAATATGGTTTGTTTGCGAAGGGTGAAAAACGAATTCCTTGCAAAGATGAAGCCGATATTTTTGCAAAATTTGGGTTGGCTTATATTCCCCCAGAAATTCGCGAAGGAACAAAAGAAATTGAATTGGCGAAGAAAAATCAGCTCCCTAAATTGGTTGAAGAAAAAGATATCCGTGGTGTTTTTCATTGCCATTCCACTTACAGTGACGGAACAGCCTCCATTGAGCAGATGGTACTCGGTGCCAAAGCGTTAGGCTTTGAATATTTTGGGACGGCTGATCATAGCCAGGCGGCGCAGTATGCAGGGGGTTTGAGTCCAGAGCGAGTCAAAAAGCAATTTCAAGAAATTGATGGCTTAAACAAAAAATTAAAAGGGATTCATATTTTCAAAGGAATCGAAGCTGATATTTTGGCCGATGGTGAAGTTGATATGGGAGATAAAGTTTTGAGTTCTTTTGACTATGTGGTCGCCTCTGTCCATTCTAAATTCAATATGCCTGAAGCGGAGATGACCAAACGAGTCATCAAAGCGATCAAAAATAAATATGTGAGGATTTTGGGGCACATGACTGGAAGATTATTATTGGCCAGAGAGAGTTATCCTTTGAATGTGCAAGAGGTGATTGATGCTTGTGCTGATTATGGCGTGGCCATCGAGATTAATTCCAACCCGATGCGCCTAGACATTGATTGGAGAAATATTCCATATGCTAGAGAAAAAAAAGTGATGTTTGTCATTAACCCTGATGCCCATAGTGTCGATGGGATTTCTCACTATAAATATGGTGTCGGCATCGCCCGCAAAGGCTGGCTCACCGCCAAAGAGGTGTTGAATACCAGGTCTCTCATGGAGCTGGACAAGTGGCTCAAAAGTAATTAAGAGGCCCCTATGTCATTATACGTCCAGTCAATCGTCACAGGGGCCCAGCTTGCAGCAGAAATACAAGCAGGATCTCATATCATTCAATCTGGTTTGGTGGCCGTTGAAGGTGGGACTTATGAAATGGGAGCTACCAAAGGAAGTGAAACCCTTCGGAATTCCAGACCTGCTCATCTTGTGACTGTTGATAGTTTTTCGATGGGTAAAACACGTGTTGGTCCGAAAGAATATGAAAAATGGGTGTCAAGGCTTGGTAGCTCATTCAAGTTTAATACTTTTCTTTTGAAGTTTGATCCCGCAACAGGTTACCCATCTGTTGTTGCTCGATTTCGCGTCGATTGGGATGAACGTACTGATTATCGTATGAGACAGGTGGAGTATGCTGATAGAATGGTCACAGAGGGGATACTAAGAGAATTTAATCTTGATGGGGATATAGACGAAGGCGATACAAAACATTTTCAAGTTGTTAAAATATCAGACACACTCCCTGGTTCTCAAAGTAGTGATGATAGAATAACAAGAGGCGCCTACTATTTGGGGAAACCTTTTGAGGAGCCACAACTTCAAGTCAATTGGTATGCCTCTGTCGTTTATGCTTTGATGCACGGAGCAAGGTTGGCTACGGAAGGAGAGTGGGAATTCGCAGTAACGGAACGTGGACAAATGAAAGAAGCCGTTAGAGCGGAGAAATTTATCGAAAGGAAAGAAGATAGAATCTATCGAATACAGAAAGGTGCTGGATGGCCGGTGTCATTGAAGGAAGTAGATGAGTCAGGTTATCCTAAATTGGGTATTGAGGGTATGTTGAACGGAAGAAGTGGGGAGTGGGTAATGGATCGGTATGGACCTTATTCCAAAGAATCACAAACGAATCCTTTGGGACCTGTTTTAGGAGACGAGCGCGTTGTGCGTGGCAACGGCGGTAACCTTTTTGCGGCGCATCTTCCTAAATTTCAGCAGGTTGAATGCCGCTATGGTTTCTCTCCAGAATACTTTTCCGAATACAAGAATCACTCTTTAGGTTTTCGCCTAGTTGTCCCTCAGAACTCCAAAAAAGATGACTGAGAAATTGGTAGAAATAATCAGGAGATTTTCATTTTACAGAAATAATCTGCTTTTCTGGATCCACACACCACTTAAATTGTTTAAGAAAACTCATTCCAATTAAACCTTCGACCCCTTGCTCTTTTAAATCATGACACCGAACTTCTATGGACCCTGTCTTTTGTCCCAGCGATTCAATGCTTTCAATTTGAAGGCGATACCCCTTTTCCTTGCCAACAGCAGAACGGACCGTTGAAAATCCAATTCCATCTTTGGCGGAGTAGCCTAGATCGGAAGCAATTTCGTGGTCGATAATGATGGCGGAGGAACCCGTATCCAAAACAAATTTTCCGTTGTAGGAACCCAATTTGCCTCGAAGTTTAACAGAAATAATGATGAGTTCGCCGTCTAATCGGTATGGGTGATCTGCCATAAGAGGGGAATTTCAGGATTTTTGATCAACTGTCCCGTATATCGCACAGCAACATCACGGTATTGAGGCATGAGTTCTCTAACCTTTTCATGGAATGTCTTTTTGTTGGGATTATGAGCAATGACCGTTCCTATTATTTCAACAGCGCCTTTTTCTTCATAATTTGCCAGGGCGATCCACTCATCGGGATAGGTTTTGACCATCACTTCCCAATTCATTTTTTGATCCATAACCCCTCCATTTGAATCACATTAAACCATATTACCGTTTTGGAATCAAGCTTGACGTTTATTCTTTCCAGCCCTATTGCTCATGCCCCATGCATGATGATTTAGCTCCGCGTGCCAAAAAAATAATTCAAGTCTTGCGCAAAACCTATCCCGATAACGAGTGTGCGCTTCACCACAAAAATCCCTTTCAATTACTGGTGGCAACAATTCTTTCGGCACAATGCACAGATAAAAGGGTCAACATGGTGACGCCGGGACTTTTTAAAAAATATCCCAACGCCAAGGCATTTGCTCAAGCCCCCATCAAAGATATCGAACAGGCAATCCGATCGACAGGATTTTATAAAAACAAAGCCAAGTCGATTCAAGGTTGTTGTCAAATCCTCGATACCAGGTACCATGGTAAGGTGCCGAAAACATTGGAGGAACTGGTCAAACTTCCAGGCATTGGCCGCAAGACGGCCAATGTTGTTCTAGGAGTGGCCTGGGATATTCCGGGAGTTGTAGTCGATACTCATGTCAAACGTTTGACTTATCGAATGGGACTCACTAAACAGACCGACCCCGAAAAAATCGAGTTTGAAATGATGAAAATTATCCCCAAAAAAGATTGGATCGATTTTGGCCTTCTCTTAATCGCTCATGGTCGCGCCATTTGTGATGCCAGAAAACCCAAATGTGAAGTTTGCCCGATTAGTCCACTGTGTCCGAAGAAAGAAGTTGGGTAAAAGTTTCTTTTGTGAGGAGGCGCAGTTCCTCTGGGTGTTCTAGAAAAGGGGCTACATCTTTTCGCAACAAGTTCCAGTCGACATTTTCCATTTTTTCTAGAAGATGATTTTTCCAATTATGTGCTTTCCAAGGGATTTTTTCAGTTTGATCAACTGCTGCCTGCAATAACCCAAGATTGGGTTCTACCGGTGGCCTTTTAGCTCCGTACCAAAGAAAGTCATACCAATCTCTTCCTTTAAGATATTGACGGCAACCCAAGGCATGAATTTTACCGGCCATGAGTGAGGAAAGATCATAATGCCTAAAGGCAACCAAAAAATGGAGATTGACTACCGTCGTTTTAAAATCAGCCCCCTTGGGTGGATTTTGATCAATTTCGATTTTGATCGATAATTTTTGTTGCTTGTGTCCTGAAAGCCCCACTTCATGCAGTAACTCTGAAACATCAACCCAACCCACAAAGACCGTTTTCTTCGTGTTGGAACGAACCTTTGCATCGAATCCGGCAAAGGAAAGATCCCTGTTTAATTTGGCTAACCATTTTTCAGGTTCATAGTCTTTTTTTGCCTCCAGACTAAAATCCAGATCCTCGGAAAAACGTGGGAGTTGAAAAAGGAAACGCAAGGCGGTTCCACCGACAAAGGCAAGATTGGCAAAGGCTTCACTTTCGTGGAAAGAATGGAGTATGAAAGTCTGAAGATATTCTCTAAGTCGATTTAGTTTTTCACCCGGGTTATTAAATTGTTTCGCAATCATCAAGGCTTGTTCTTTCATTATTTTAATCTCCTAGTTTTAAAAACAAATCCATCGTTAGGTTTAAATTTTTTGATCCCCATTTTTTGACAAAATTCTTTAACTTTTTCTTATTAAAAATTTCGAGGTTTTGAAAGCGCATCTCCTCCATTCTTGCTTGTGTCCATAGTCCTTTTGAAAGATAAAAAAAGTCAAAAAGGGCCTTTTCAGGTTCAGCAATCCAAACAAGAGTTTCATCCATTTTTCTTTGAGAAAATCCCCAAAACAATTCTTTTTTAACTGTAGAATAAGAAAAGGTCCCAAAAGCATTTTGGAAGGTTCGTGTTGGTCTTGTTGTGACGCTGGTAAAGGTAACCACTCTTTCCGGAATAACATCATAGAAATAAAGAACCCAAAGGAGACTTAAATAGGAAGGCTTATAAATTTCGTTGGCGATTTTTAGGTGGGATAGGAGGGCTTTCCTGTAAAATTCAGACAAAGTATACATTCCCCGTTTTAATGGAATGATTTTTCCTTGTTTGACCCATTGATGAAGCTGCACAAGGACTACTTCTCTCTTTTGACCAAAAACTTGCGTTAAAAGGGCAATATCAAACCAGGGAAGGGGACGGAGTTGTTCTACTGCCTGATCGAATCTCATTTACGTTAATTATCATATTTTATAATTATTGTAAATGAATTAAATTTAGTCCAGTGTGTCCGCAGAGGGGTGTGTAAACGCCTTTTCAGCCTCTTCAACATCTCTTTTCATAGCCTCTACTTTTCCTTGGGCAATGGCGACTTCTTTCGCCAAATTAGGGAGTCTGGCTTGACGGGATGAATCTTTCGAAGCCATCTCATAAGCCGCTTGTTTTCTGATCAAAAGTGCCTCTTTTGCTTTCAATAACCCCTCAAGCTTTTCGAGTCTGACTTTTGCAATTTGAAGTCCTCTTTCTCTTTTTTGTTTTTGCGCGATTCGCCAGGGGAGATGATTTTGCAAATCTCTTCGCATCATCTCCAAAAGGATTGAAGCATTGGTTTTTGCCACACCCATCAACGCTGCATCTCCTTTTTGTTGCAAACCACCCAGGCCATTATGTTCTCCATCATCAACATGAACAGGAATACCGGTTCGTTGGCTCCAAGCACCCCACATTTTAATATATGGAAATTTGCAATAGTTATCGTCGTGTTTTCCAAGTCTGACAAAAATTTGGGTCGCCCGTGGCAGACGAAAATCATTCCAAAAACTCAAATGGAGATCGTGATTAAACAGCATTTCTTCGGAAAACGGAACGGGGACATGATCGGGAGCTATTGGATTAGCCAATCTTCTAGCCCTTTCTCTTTCGGCAATGGCTTTGCCTTGTGCCTCTTGTGTGTTGGGTGGATAGGGTGAATCAGCGAAAAGAGAATGAATGAGCCCAGGTCTTCTTACTGCCAGTTCCAACCCGATGACAGCACCAGTGCTTCGACCATAAAGCGCAATTTTTGCATTGGGATAGGTTTGTTGTAATTTTTCTACTATTTTAGCAACCCAACCAACATAAAAATCGAGATTATTGACAAAGCGAGGATCATTTGGCCCCAACCCATGCAAAGGAAGATCGGGGATGACCGTTAAGACCCCCATTCCCATTTTTTTAGCCTGCTGTTTGAGGATTCCAAGAGGGTTTAGAAGGCTTGCCCCAATCGATTTTGTTCGGTGTGTTGCTCCGTGGAGTCCAATAAGAATGGTGTCAACTTCTTTGGGTTTTTGTAAAAAAGGATGACCGCCATTGTTCACATTGGCTACATTGAAAACGGTTCCAAGGTCTTTATCAAAAATTCTTCCACCCTTTCCTGCAAATTGGGGGGCATAATGAGGATCGAGAGGGAAAATGGCTCCATCTTTTTGGCCATGCAATTGAGGATGGACTAGCAATCCCGGAGGAGGGGCAAAACGCTCTACACGTGCCAGAGGGGATCTAGCAAGAACCAAATGTCCAAAACTTCCATCATGAGGTTCAAAGTTGTCGGCGCTTTTGTCAGCGACAGGCTCTGCCGTTAAACCGGCTGTCAGTCCTTCTGTTAGCCCTATGGCTCTACTTGATGTGAGTGCGCTAATCGTGCTCATTTTCGATTAGTTGATAATTTGGCGGGCATCGTTGGTTGCTTTTCGATTGTGACCGACCGACGACTGGTTGAACAATTTTAAAATCGACTGTTTTATTTCTTTCAAACTCTGATCGGCCTTGGTGGCGACCATGATGGTGTCATCGCCCGCCACCGTCCCCGCCACCCCTTTGAGTTTGGCCCCATCGATTTGATAGGCAGTCGATTGGGCTAGCCCTGGAGGGGTTTGCAAAATCAAAAGATTGGGGGGAGAAAGGGTTACTCCCAAGATGCGTTGAGCAGGAAGTTGGGGAGTACCACTAGAGCCGTCATAATACATCCCACCTTTTTTGATGAGGGGGATTTCTGCAATGTCGCGGGAAAGAGTTGCTTGGGTCACTTCAAAACTCGCCTTTTCTAAAAGGTGCCCCAGTTCCTCTTGCGTGTGCACTTTGTGGCTATGAACAATCTCTTTAATTTTTGTCTGTCTTTCGTGTTTTTTCACTTGTGTATAAATTATGTATAATTGCATATATATACATTGCCCAAATCGTGTCAATACTTATTTTTCATTTTTTTAAAAAAAACTTATCCACAGGAGGGCTGGCTTGACAAATTGGTTTGTTTGAATAAGGTGCCCTCTTGCTATGGCAAACAAAGACGACAAAGTAGCAGAAAATGTTCCGGGAAAATTCTACGTCGATCACCAATGTATCGATTGTAATTTGTGTCGGGATACCGCCCCTAACAACTTCAAACAGCATCCGGATGGGGGCTACTCCTTCGTCTACAAGCAGCCAGAGACTCCTGAAGAAGAAGCCCAGTCCAAAGAAGCCAAAGAATCTTGCCCCGTTGAAGCCATCGGCGACGACGCCTAAATCCTTCTCCGACCTTTGTGAAAAATGCTTTAACTTGATGTGTTGGGGCTTCGGGGTCCTGTCCCTCCGTGTTTTTGTGGGGGCCCCTAACTAAACCCCACAACAAACACTCCGGGCCACCCCTTCGCTCCAATCATTTGTTTAAGCATTTTTCGCAGGGGCGCTCCGAACTATAGCTGTAGTTTGGAGTGCTTGTGCATTGGGTTTGTTTTCGACTGGCGTGACGAAAGCGCGAGCGAGTTGGGTTCGAAGGGCCTCTCGGACCCCGCCAACTCTTTGTGGGGGTTATTCATATTTTGGCGGGGGAGAGCGGAGTGGGTGGTTTGGGGGTTCTCCTCAAACCAACCCACGTCCCTGAGAACCCAATGAGTGGAAGCTTTCGTTACTTAAGAAAACAAACCCAATCGTATAGGTCAGAGAAAGATTTTAAGGATTGGCCGAAATTTCGAAATCGTCGTAGTCGCAGGCGGCGGGTGTGTGGGTGGCATTGCCATCTGTTAAAATAGCGATGCCGGTTGGCGTTTTTTTCATGGGGTGTTTTAGGAGTGTTGTATAAACCTCAGGGATATTGATCGATTGTTGACGCCATTTGTTTATGTTTTTAGCGCCGCTTTCAACGGCTTTAATCACCATCTCGCCTGGCCTTTTTTCAAAAACAGTTCCAACAGGGAGTGTTGTCGACCAGGTAAATTTCAAAGCGGTTCCCGATGTTTTTCCAAAGACGACATAAATACCACAGGCACTATCGTTGGTTGCTCCATTATTTTCCGCCCCCCCTTTGGGTAAAGTGCGAGCTCTCCAGCGCCATTTCAAATAAGGAAAGCTCTCAACCTTCCAATCAAACTCTCTAAAAATCTGTTCGGAGAGGTCTTTATCGTCAAAAGCGCTCAGGTATTTATTGGCGTTTTCTTCTTTGACTCTGTAGACTTGCTTGGCATCGCCTCTTTGAAAGGGCCAGGTTTTGAAAAAGGTGGGAAACTCGTCACCATTATACTTATCGAAACGCTCGACACTTCTAGAAGTGATTTGTCCAGGATCGGCAAGAGCTGTCATTGCGAGGAGCGCAAGCGACGAAGCAATCCATGGGAGATTGCTTCGCCCCTTTGGGGCTCGCAACGACTTTTTAACCCATGTTTGTAACAATATTTTCTCCAAATTCTGAAGAGCCTACCTTTTTCGCACCAGACATTTGGCGTTCCAAATCGTAAGTCACCGTTTTTTGTTCGATCGTTCGTTCTATTCCTTGAACAACAAGCTTGGCCGCCTCCTCCCAACCTAAATGCTCTAACATCATAGCTCCTGATAAAATGAGGGAGGTGGGATTTGCTTCATCTTTGCCTGCGTGCGACGGGGCGGTACCGTGAGTTGCTTCAAAAAGGGCTGCTTCATCCCCGATGTTGGCACCGGGTGCCATACCCAAACCTCCAACTTGTGCCGCACAGGCATCCGATAAATAGTCTCCATCTAAATTGGGGGTTACAATCACGCTGTATTCCTCAGGCCTTAATAAAACCATTTGGAACATGGCATCGGCAATCCGGTCGTTAACCAAAATTTTCCCTGGTGGGACTTTTCCCCCAAGATCTTTTAAAGCGCTTTCTAAAACGGTTGCGTCGCCGAATTCTTCGGTGGCGACTTCATAAGCCCACTGGCGGAAGGCCCCTTCGGTAAATTTCATGATATTGCCTTTATGAACGAATGTAACCACCTTTCGGCCATGAGTTTTTGTATATTGAAAAGCCATTCGAACGAGGCGTTTGCTTGCAAATGGGCTCATTGGTTTTATCCCAATGCCGGAACCCTGCCGGATTTTGGCTTTCATTTCATTCACTAAAAAGTTACGAACCTTTTCTGCCTCTGGTGAACCCGAGGCCCATTCAATACCTGCGTAAACATCTTCTGTGTTTTCTCTAAAGATCATGACATTGAGCTTTTGCGGTTCTTTCAGAGGAGATGGGACACCTCCAAAATAACGAATAGGGCGAATGCAGGCATACAAATCAAGGACTTGCCGTAGTGTTACATTAATAGAACGTATGCCACCACCAATAGGTGTGGTGAGAGGGCCCTTGATAGCAATCTCATGGCGGCGAATTTCATCCAAGGTTTCTTCAGGCAACCAATTTCCGGTTTGCTTAAATGCTTTTTCCCCGGCTAAAATTTCCTTCCAGATAATTTTTTTGGTTCCTTGATAGGCTTTTTTGACTGCTTGATCCAAAACATGTTGTGCCGGTTTCCATATGTCTGGGCCAATGCCATCTCCTTCTATGAAAGGAATAATAGGCTCCAGAATCGATTTGTTATGACTTTTCATAAATTAAAAGGAGAAATTGTCTTCTCCCATGAGGCTAAAAATTTTACAAGAGTGAAAATTTTTCAAAAGAGTGCTTGCAAGATTTTTGGAATTTTGTTTACTAGGCCGGCATGACAATTCAAGCCGGTGACACCGCGTGGGTCTTAATGTCCACAGCCCTTGTAATGCTAATGACCCCCGGCTTGGCTCTCTTCTACGGCGGCCTCGTCCAAAGCAGAAATGTCTTATCTACATTAATGCAAAGCATGGTTTTGTTGTGCTTGGTAACCATTCAGTGGGTTGTTTTGGGTTATACCTTAGCCTTTGGTCCCGATGTTCACGGTTTGATCGGAAATTTGGATTGGATTTTTCTCAATGGTGTAGGATTGGATCCAAATCCTGATTACGCCGCCACCATTCCTCATCAAGGCTTCATGATTTTTCAGTGTATGTTTGCTGTGATTACCCCTGCTTTAATCACCGGGGCCTTTGCAGAGCGAATCAAATTCAAATCATTTATATTGTTTACCCTTTTGTGGACGACCTTTGTATATGATCCGGTTGCTCATTGGGTCTGGGGGGTGAATGGTTGGATTCGTCAGTTAGGAGCGCTCGATTTTGCCGGTGGAACCGTTGTTCATATTTTATCGGGAATTTCTGCTTTGGTTGCAGCCATTATGTTGGGCAAACGTAAAAGCTTTTTACTCGATTTGTCGCAACCTCATAATTTACCGATGACCGTTTTGGGGGCTGGTTTGTTGTGGTTTGGCTGGTTTGGTTTTAATGGTGGCTCTAGCTTGGCAGCAAATGGTTTGGCGGTGCATGCATTGGTGCTAACCCATGTTGCAGCAGCTTGTGGTGCGCTAAGCTGGATGGTTGCCGATTGGGTTCAAAAAGGAAAACCGAGTACACTTGGAAAGGTCAGCGGTGCCTTGGCGGGATTGGTTGCTATCACTCCAGCTGCAGGTTTTGTTGACATCAAGGCAGCCATTATCATTGGTCTTGTGGCGGGGCTGCTTTGCCAGTGGGCGGTCCGTCTCAAAATCACGTTTAGCTATGACGATTCACTGGATGTTTTTGGAATTCACGGTGTCGGGGGGATTTGGGGTTCTCTGGCTACCGGTTTGTTTGCCAGCACCGCAGTGAATCCAGCCGGTGCCAATGGCCTCTTTTTTGGCAACGCCAAGTTGCTAGGGATTCAATTCATTGCTGTGTTGGGGTCTGTTGTTTATGCCGCTGTAGTGACCTTTGCTTTGATTAAAATTGTTGATTTGATAATGGGTTTTAGGGTAGATGACGAGACAGAATCGGCGGGGCTCGATTTGACGCAGCATCAGGAAAGTGCCTACCAATTTTAGGGTCCTAAAACAGTTGAAATTCCTAAGCAACTTTTTGAAATGATTGCCGAAAACATATATTGAGGGCGTTTTTATGTCTGATGTTAAAAAGATAGATAGCGGGGTAGGGCCGGCTTATAAAGGCTTTTTAGAGGCCTTAGAGCAGGGTTCTATCCCCAATACCTTGGAGCTAGAAGAGGTCAAAAAGGTCCTCTATCCTCTACTTCAAGATGGCGCTCTTTCTCCAGAGGAAACAGACGACATCAATCATTTTTTGGATGATCTTGTTTCTAAAAAAATGGATGGGGTCCGATTTGATGAAGCCGTTTTTAAGCTTTTTCGCGCTCCAGCCCTGTCACGTCTGATTGGCAAAGAGGTTGAAGAAAATGCAGCACGCATGAATCGATTAGAAACTCTACAGCGTTTAAGAGAAGCCCAGCAAAAAAACCCGGCACTACCGCCACAGGCCATTCGAGAAGCCCTAGCCCCATTTTGTGCGAATGACACTTTTCAACCAGGTACCGAACAAGGCATTAAAGATTTCAAAGAATTATGGGCCTCTTCTGCTGGTTTTTTGGAATTTGGAGATAGCTTTGCATGGTATTTCAAAGACCCAGAAAAAAAAGCGGCTATAGTCTGTAACAATGCAAAAGATTTATTTTACCAAGCAGAACAGGAGGCCTTTGAAAAAAAGCTTTCAGGTTTTCCCAAACTGCTTCGCGATATTATTTCTGTCGGTACCATTCATCCTTCCGCGCAAGACAAATTGTTAGCTTGGGTAGAAGAAGTGGGAGTAAATCATCCCTTAGACCTTTCATTGAAAAAACTACCCCAAAGTTACCGCATCCCTATCTATGCCAGTTCAGGGCGCGAACGGAGGGTTTGGTATGATGCGATTGATTCCACACTCAAGTATCGCGATATTTTAGAACAGGCCCAAGCCCGTTTCAAAACAATTGCCGATTTGAAATCAGAAGGGATCCACGCGGAAGAACTAAAACCATTCGAAAAATATGAATTGGAAATTTCAAAAACAATGGAAGCCCTCAAAAAACAGGTGGGGGATTCCATTGCCAGCGTTCCGAAAACTCATGAAAAATTGTTGATAAGGGCCAAGCTACGTTTCTTAAGGCAGCCAGAGTTTGAGGATACTCATGAAATGGCAAAGGCCTATTTGAAGGCGAGGGGAGTGAATTTTGATCCCGAAGATTCTACTTTTATTAATAATAAAGTGAACGAATTTTTTGAGGCGGTAATACACAAGGTCACCAAAGTTTTGGCAGATGGAACTAAAAGGACATTCGCTTTGACACCGGCGACAGTTCCTTTCGATATCAAAATCGGCTCAGCACTTGTCTTTTTGGGGCCTGTTGATGAAAAAAAACAATGCGATTCAAAAACATTTGATTATAATAAAGATGAGTCACCTGACACGGTTCAACTATGTGTCAATAGAGTGCAGGTACCCACAGACACTCTCGCAACAAAAATCACCTATACTGACGGCGCTACAAACATCCCTGAGGTTGTTTATAGCAACAATCACGATAACCCTTTTTGCATAGAAGGATGCCAATTAACGGTAACAGATACCGATGGCGATCATATCCCTGATATCATTTTTGATAGGGGCAAACTTCCCGGCGGAAAGAGAGAGGCGCTTGTTTTTCCGGGGCTTGGAAAAAAATGGACCGATGCAGCAAGACTTATGGTTGAGTTTTCTTTGCAACCCTCAGGAGAAAAACGGTTCAGACCTACTTGGAAAGCCCCTTTCAAACTTATCAGCGGGGCTGACCTTACAAGCCTGCAAACCAGTCTGGATAAAACCCTGTCGGTCATTGATTTGAGGGCCAGATCTCTCCAAGATGCCATTGGTGAGCCTTTCAATGAAACAGTCGATGGCGCGATTCCCTTTTTTGCCACAGGGGGGGATGGTTTCGCTTTCAAATTGCACTTGCTCGATTTTCACGATTTCAAACCCGATGACTTTCCTCTTTTAGTGGAGTTGGGTGCGGCACTGACTTTGAACCTTCAGCCTCATTACTTTCCCTCTTTGGGATTTGGTCAGCAAATTGTTGTTGTTAATCCAGAAAGAACGACTCAAACTTTAATTGACGAAGATGATGGGGATGATAGGAAGGAATTTACAAGAGAGACCCAAGAAGTGGTTGGCTATTCTTTTCCTGTGAATGAGCTCCCACTTTTGCAAGCCGATCTTGCGATAACACCCGATTTTAGTATTCCGCAGTTTCGCTATGTTTCTCTCATGACAGAATTTGGGGTACACGTTTTTGCTAACACGGTTGCAACAGCTAAAATAACAGCTGAGTTAGATCATCAAGAAGGAAAATTTAAAAACTTTAGGATTATTGATACACAGGTGAATACACTAAACACTTCAGTAAACATCTATGCAGGTGTAGGTCTTCACTTTGATTTCCCTTTGGCAATCGTTCATCAAAATGCATCTTTGTGGCGGATCAATGCGAGCGCCATTTGTTATATCCATAGCCCTTCTTTTGGATCCGATTATCTGACCATCGATAGCTACACAAACCTGTGTGTGATCAACGCAGGTATCGGCTACTCTTTTGGAGA